>Ga0209542_10008812_pt1 | contig 18687 bp, 15 predicted proteins | sample RifCSPhighO2_01_FD_184028 | JGI IMG/M metagenome (GOLD analysis project Ga0209542, IMG submission 184028) | Soil microbial communities from Rifle, Colorado - Rifle CSP2_plank highO2_0.1 (SPAdes) (version 2) | ecosystem: Environmental > Terrestrial > Deep subsurface > Rock core/Sediment ...
GCCAGGTTGATTGTTATACGCTTGCGCGGCAGTTCCAGACGGGCGTTACTGAGTGCGCTTCGTAGCCTCTCTTTGGCCTCGTCTACGGCCTTGTTTGCAAAGCCAACTATTACTATTGAGGGCAGGCCATTGCTAATATGACACTCAATGTCTATTAAGAGGCCTTTGCCACCAGCCTCAACTATACTCTGCACCTTTGAAGCCATTTAGTTCTATTGTACTAACTTAGGCCAACCTATTTCAATAAATTAGAGTTGCTTTATCTCGCTTGGTTAAAAAAAGATTCCCGCTATTTTGCGGGAATCTTTGCGAGAAGTGGAGTTTTAGTATGTCTTTTGGTTTAAGAGTTTTGGGTTTGGTTTTTTTGGAACAACGGCTTGCGAGAAGCCGTTGTTACAGATGCGTTTTTGTTTTTGAGCACTTTTTTTGTTCAAGTGCTGAGCCTATCTTATATAGCCACTTTTAGACTGTCAATATGTTTATGCCTAAATTTTTTATAAACCTGTGCATAACTTTTTGTTTAGTATGACGTTTTATAAATAAAATTGCAGCATATCCCACCTCAAACTAACAGGAATATAAGTATTACCAGCATTAGGGCAACGTTTGGCCCTAAAATAATTAAAAAGTTGAATTATAACCATACATGGTAGCTAAATGATGCCCAAATTTACCAAAAAGAACAGAAAATTCACCAAATTATTCCAAAGAGATGCGCAGAATTAGTAGAAACTAGTAGTTTAATACTGTAAAACCACGCTAAGCCTTGGCCATTTATCTATTTGAAACCAATATATTAGTTCAGACAGGACTGCAGACAGCTGTATATATATGTAACTTTTAGCTCTAAAATTGCTTATAGCCAGCCCTTTTTTCACAACGGACCGCCATGATTTACGCACAAAAACTGTGTGCTTTAAGTTGGGTAGGGCTAGCGAGTACATTTTTACATCCTAAGCCATAAGAATCAACCATATACAAGCAAACACTTAAAACTATGTTGTATATATAATAACACTATACACACTCGGTTGAACTTTGAAGAACAGGAAGGTTTAAGGTTAAACGTAGTACAGAATACAACTAATATTATTGACACAGACACTTGATTGTAGTAGGGTAGATGGGTAAGTATAAAAACAAAAACTTACAATTTCTCTTTTTCGCTCTGAGCTGTTTAAAGCAGTAAAGAGCGGTCAGTCAAAAGCCTGGGACGGTAAGCGCTCATAAAGTCTAAATATCGTAGCGGATTTACCGTCCGGCTTCTAAGTTGTCTCACAGCTTGTATGCTTTAGTTGTGGTGGTATTTTGCATTTGTGGTTAAAGTAATATTATGAACAAAAAAAGTATCAATAGAATATCACTACTGAAGATAGCGGTCCTATACGGTGGTCTGCTGATTTTTCTGATGAGTACAGACCCAACCAAGCTTTCACTTCCGTTATTGCTGATACCTTTCATATGGATTGGCTTATGTTTATATGTATTAATCAAGCATGTCCTTGGGCATATATCTGGGCGCTTTAGACGAATTTCTAAAAAACGCAAAACTAGCATTGCATTTACGCTAGCTGCTGTACCAGTTTGTATGCTTTTGCTGAGATCTATCGGTCAATTGACCATCCGTGACGTCCTAATACTGGCGGGCTTGATTGCAATTGGGACTTTTTACGTTGGCCGTGTGCGTTTAGCATAGGACCAGACAGGGTATACACGCCTTTAGCGCTAGCGTATAATAATTGGCATGAATACGGTGGATCCAAAAGACCAGTCTAGTTTGAATTTGCCAATCCCAAAAACAGATGGAAACGACCCTGCTGTGCCGGTTGCAGGTGTTGCAGATAATGTATTGCCGCAAGCCTCCACGTCACCTACAGCCGGTAGTCCAATCAGCGTGCATCCTATTGCACCGACGCCAAATAGTACTGCCCAATCTTCTAGCATGCCAGTTATGGATGATTCTAACCCTCAAGTGGCCGAAGATAGCGATCTTATAGAGCAAGAATGGGTAGACAAAGCCAAGGCCATAGTAGAACACACCAAGTCAGACCCATATAAGCAAAACGTTGAAATGAACAAGATGAAGGCTGATTACATTAAGAAACGCTATGGCAAAGACATAAAAGCACCAAACGAGTAGGATATGGCATTTTTTTTAGCAATACTGACTATTCTAATATTTATAGCCGCAGTGTTTGGGGTGATTATTTACTTTCGTTCACGAAAATTGCTGCGTGAGCAGAAAAACTTCGAGCGCGGCCTTAAAATGGTGCCGTTGCTCATACATATTCCGCCAGCTAGTGAAGACACAGAAGTAGGTGGTCGTGATGCGCGCGATGTAATAGAAGAAAATATATCCAAAGCCCAAACACTATACAGCATTATTGCCAGTACCCTGAGAAAGGGCTTTAGAACCAAGTTTTATGGACAGCGTCACTTTGCATTTGAAATTGTTGGCAGAAAGGGGCTGGTTGAATTCTATGCGGCGGTGCCGGTTTCTATGATAGAAGTGGTAAAGCAAGCTGTTATAAGTGCATACCCGTCATCTCAGCTAGAAGAAGTCACTGAACACAACATTTTTAATCCGGTTGGAGGCATAAACGGTACGGTGGGTGGTGAACTGACCCTAAAAGAACACTACGGATTTCCGATTGCTACTTACCAGGAGATAAAGCGGGACACCATGCAATCAATCCTAAACGCGCTGTCAACACTGGAAAAAGAAGACGGGGCGGGAATTCAGATTTTGATGCGGCCAGCAGAATCAACTTGGCGCAAAAACGCCCAAGCCGAAGCCAGTAAAAAGCGCAAAGGTAAGGACAATAAAAATGGCCAGCTGGTTGGCTTGGCCAAGCAGCTTGTGGTGGCTCCAGTCAAACCACCCGATGCTAAAGAGGCAGAAAAAGAAAAAAAACCAGAACTTTCTGGGGTAGACCAATCAATCATAGATTCCATAGAAGACAAAACACGCTACCCCGGTTATGAAGTTTTGATTCGAGTTGTTGCCAGTTCTGACTCACTGGCCAGGGCTCAAGCTGTGCTAAATAATATAGTCGCTACTTTTTCTCTGTTTGAATCCCAAGGGCGCAATGGGTTTACCTATACGGCGGCAAAAGACACAGAGAACTTTGTAACGGCATTTATATTGCGCTTTTTCCCTCAGGAGAGTCATGACAATGTACTAAATTCGGTAGAACTGGCCACGCTTTTTCACTTTCCAGATCAAAAGAATATACCCACTACCCAGCTGGAGCGGCAGGCTTCAAAACAAGTCGACGGGCCTCGCAATATATCAGAGGAAGGGCTGCTGCTGGGTCACAACGTTTTCCGTGGCATTAAAAAACCCATACATATTAGCGAAGAAGACAGGCGCCGGCACATTTATGTAGTCGGTCAGACCGGTACCGGTAAATCTACGTTTATGGAGAATCTAATTTTGCAAGACATGCTGGACGGCCGCGGGTTTGCGTTTATTGATCCGCATGGTGATGCGGCAGAACGGATTCTGGCTATGGTGCCTAAGGAACGCACCGAAGATGTAATTTACTTTTGCCCCGCAGACATGGACTACCCTCTGGGTCTGAACCTGTTTGAGTTTGATTCGCCAGATCAAAAGGACTTTTTGATCCAAGAAGCCATAAATATGCTTTATAAACTTTATGATCCGCAGCACCAGGGCATAATAGGTCCGCGCTACGAACACTGGTTTCGAAATGCCGCGCTTACAGTTATGAGCAACCCAGAGGGCGGTACATTTATAGATATTCCAAAAGTATTTACAGACAAACAATACGAGAGACATCTTAAACAATTTGTAACCGACCAAACTGTCTTAGATTTTTGGAACAAGGAAATGGCCCAAACGGCTGACTTCCACAAAAGTGAAGTTTTGGGCTGGTTTGTGTCAAAGTTTGGCGCCTTTTTATCAAATGCCATGATGCGCAATATTATTGGCCAGCAAAAGAGCTCGTTTAACCTAAGGCAGATAATGGACGACGGTAAAATATTGCTAGTCAACCTTAGCAAGGGTCGCACCGGTGAACTCAACAGCAAGCTGCTAGGTATGGTGTTTGTTATGAAGTTTCAGGCGGCGGCTATGAGCCGTGCCAGTGTGCATGAGTCTGAACGCCGTGACTTTACGCTATACGTAGATGAGTTCCAAAACTTTTCAACCGAATCTTTTGCAGACATTTTGTCTGAAGCCCGTAAATATGGACTAAGCCTAACCGTGGCCAACCAGTTTACTACGCAGCTGTCAGATGAAATACGAGACGCCGTGTTTGGCAACGTCGGTACCATTGTTTCATTCAGAGTAGGTACCAACGACGCCGAATTTTTGGCCAAGCAATTTGCGCCCGCCTTTGACAGTGAGGACTTGCAGAGATTGCCAAACTACAACACGGTCATGCGCATGCTTATATCTGGAGTGCCGGCCCAACCGTTTAGCATGACTACTATTCCACCGCTGGGAACACCCAACAGGCAACTAGCGCAGGCGCTCAAGCAGCTGTCGGCTGCAAAATTTGGTAGGCCAAAGGCCAGTGTGGAGGGCGAGATTTTTAAACGTCTAGCCACAGGGGAAGAACCTAAACCTGCCTACGGAGCAGGCAACTCGCCTTATGGCCCGGCTGGCCAGCGCATGCCAGCTGGCGGGTCAAATGTACCTGCCGGTCGGGTGGGTCCAGCTGCTCCGCCCGGCACCGGATCTTCGTTCTTAGACGAATGGCTGACCAAGCGTCAATCTGGCTCTACTGCCAGCCAGGCAGGACCTGCAGGAGCGTTTTCGGGGCCGCCCAGGCCATTTGGTCCAAACCAAACTGCAAACCCGCCCCAAGCCCCTAAAAAAGCGCCAACCGCGTCTTCAACGCCAGAGCTCAAGCCTTACCGCAATATATCCGGAACCGAGCCAGAAAATAAAGAAATATCTGGTGTTGCGGACAAGATTCGCCAAGATCTAAACCCGAGCCAATCTGGACCCACGGCTAATCAGCCCAACAACAGCCATGGGGAGCTAGACCTAAACAAAACTCATGCGGCAGAAGAAGCAGGCGATACTATATTTATAGACCGAGACGGCAATCTAAAGAGCAACGAATAAAGGCGTTAACGTCTGGGCCCGCGTACTAGAACTCGCAGGGCCTCAAATATAAGCCCCAAAAGGTAACCGCTTACAAACAAAGCAAAGAACAAAAGCAGGTTGTAACGGAAACCATAACGATGTGCCATAAACAGGAACATGCTACTGCCTAGCAGGGCAATAAAGCCCGCAGTGAGCAGACTGGTTGGCCGGGCGACTGTTTTTGCGCCGATTTCGCTGACCCTGTCAACTATTGGTAGGTGAACAACTTTGCTAAAGACTCGTTCTGGGCGTGACAAGCCCACCTGTGCCTTGCTAAGACTAGACTTAAACGCGTCACCCTTTATTTTTTTGCTTAGCACTGGGGGGTGGTATTCGTGTGGCGTTTTTTCTTCTAGTTTGGTTTCTTTGGCGCTTTTTGCTTCTTTTTCAGCCTTTTTCGAGGCTGCTTCTACATCAATCGGTTCTTTCTCAGACCGATGGCTGTCTAGCTCTGGGTTATTGGGGCGGGCTTCTAGCTCGGCATTGTTTGGTTCTGCTTCGTTATGCGCTTGGTGTTCTTGGCTAGACAGTTTTTCTTCACTCATAACTATAAACTCCCGGTTGCATTATATTCTGCACGTACTAGATCAAGCTCCTTGCTCATAAGCCGGCTACGCATAAAGAAGTAGGCCACCACGACAGTTAACGCAAAGCCTGCTATAAGGCTGGTGCCCGGTCCTGTGTTTGGCATGGTTCGCACTATGGTTTCGGTTGTTTTTATAACGGTTGGGGGCAACTTGATGTTCACAGTATTGCCATACACGTTAGTCATGGTTAGATCAAAGTGGCCTGGGTCAGACGAAGAAACGGGTGTTTGGGGTATGGGGTTTTTAACCTTTACAACAAACTGTTGATTTATTTCTGAACCCGCTTTTATCTTTTGCTTGGGCCAGCTAACAATATTGCGGTTGTCTTTTGTGCCACCTTTTAGGTCTACCACATCGGCATAATCCAAGATATCACTAATGTTTTCTTGTATCACTACATTGTCTATGTCTGCCTTGCCTTTGTTTTTTACTGTTAGTGTGTAGGTAATCACATCACCTGCTTGGGCAGTTGTACTGTTGGCATCGTCTATGTTTTGAGTCTCGTTGCGGGCCTTTTTGCTGTATGCCAGGCAGGCGGTCTTGTCATCTTGTGTTTGTGAATCTTCACATGGTTTGCATGCGGGATCGTCTTTATTAATATTGGGATTATAAGGGCAGGGTGGAGCCTTGGGTGGCGGTGGCGCAGCCACACATGGGTTAGTGGTTGTTGTCTTAGTGGCGTGGTTCACGTCGCCGTCTGGTGATTGGTACCAAAAACCCCAGCCTTGGTACCAGCCCGGACAGACTGGTTTGGGTGGCGGCGGAGGAGGCAAACCAATGAACACGAAGTTTCCGCAGTCAAATAGTATAAAGAACGTTTGGCCACTGCTGCTGGTGCCTCGCAAGGCTGTGTAGGTCGATGGGTATCCCAAGGAGTCCCAGCTCCATAAAAACCTAAGCCAGTAAGTGGTGGCACCAATAGTTACGGGAGTCTCGCCGGCCTTACCATAAGGTAGCCTTCCCATGGAATAAAGTTGGCCATCGTAGTCATTGGAGCGAATTGTTACTGTGCTGGCGGAGGCAATGTTACCGCAGCTTATGCCAAAATGAGCAGCAATGTCTCTAAACCCCCCAACGTTGTTGTTGCAAATGTCGACAGCCTGGCCAGTTGACCCAAACCCCCCAGAAATTAGATCATTGTCCGACTGGGCAATGCTGGACTGAGGCGGGCTAATAACCGCAATAGTCTGAACAAACATAGCCAAAGCAATAAATGCGAACCCCAGACGTCTAATAGACGCCTCTTGCCTTAGCCTTTTAGAGTAAAAAGACACTTTGCCTATCAAACTGGGATTGAAGGGTAGGTTGCTCAGCAGTCGTTTAAATTTAGAAGTCATTTTTTGGTTTAGCGCTCATGCTTATTGAACCATGAAACCGTGTGTTCAATCAACAACGAGTTGTTTTTAGCCCCAAATTCATCTATAATTTAATCAGTGAAATGTGCAAACAAAGACGAGAGGGTTAATTAGAAAGTGGCTAAAAAAGGGTACACAGCCGACCAGATTCAGGTTTTGGAGGGTCTAGAACCAGTACGCAAGCGACCAGGTATGTACATTGGTGGGACTGGGCTAGAGGGGCTGCACCACCTAGTTTGGGAGATTGTAGACAACGGCATAGATGAAGCATTGGCGGGTTATGCTACTGAGGTCAGCGTTAAATTATTAGCTGACGGCGGTGTAACCGTTACAGATAACGGCCGAGGTATACCTACCGACATCCATCCAAAAACTAAAAAAAGTACCGTAGAAACAGTTCTGACCGTGCTGCACGCCGGTGGTAAATTTGGCGGTGGTGGCTACAAAGTCTCTGGCGGTCTACACGGTGTGGGTGTGAGCGTGGTAAATGCACTGTCAACCAAACTCATTGTGACCGTATACGGTGACGGAAAAATCCACCAGCAAGAATATGAGCGCGGTATACCGCTGGCTGACTTAAAAGTTGTTGGTAAGAGTGACAAAACAGGCACAGAGATTACCTTTTATCCTGACGACACTATCTTTAAAGAGAGCATACAATTTAGTAACGAGACCATTCTAGATCGTTTGCGTCACGCAGCCTATCTGACCAAGGGCATACGCACCTTGTTTGAGGATGAAAAGACCGGCCAGCGCTACGGCTTTTACTTTGAAGGTGGTATTCAGTCGTACGTAAAGCATCTAAATCTGGGCAAGGATGTGGTTGATGAAGATGTCTTTTATGTTGAAAAACAGGTAGAGGATAGTGTAGTTGAAATCGCCCTGCAATATGCTGAAGCTTTTACTGAAACCGTCAAGGCCTTCGCTAATAATGTACCAAACCCCGAAGGCGGAACGCACTTAACCGGTTTTCGTACGGCACTAACTCGTGTCATAAACGAGTACGCCCGCAAAAACGGGCTTATCAAAGAAAAGGAAGAAAACCTTACTGGTGAAGATACCCGTGAAGGGCTAACAGCCGTAATTCTGGTAAAACTTCCAGACCCTCAGTTCGAAGGCCAGACCAAGGGTAAGCTTGGTAACCCGGAAGTCCAGGGCTACGTTGCCCAGGTTATGAATGAGTACCTGTCTTATTACCTAGAGGAACATCCGGCAATTGCGCGTAAGATTGTTGGCAAAGCATTGCTATCTGCCCGCGCTCGCAAGGCTGCACGGGCGGCTCGCGATAATATCATCCGAAAGGGCGCGCTTGAGGGCTCCGGCCTGCCTGGTAAGCTGGCTGATTGTTCAAGCCGAAACCCAGCTGACTCAGAACTGTATATAGTAGAAGGTGACTCGGCTGGCGGGTCTGCCAAGGGCGGTCGTGATAGCAAGACCCAGGCCATTCTGCCGCTTCGCGGAAAAGTGTTGAACGTCGAACGTGCACGCCTGGACAAGATGCTAGCAAACAATGAAATCGTGACGCTCATAAAGGCGCTAGGTGTAGGCATAGAAGAGCAGTTCAGCATGGATGGCCTGCGCTACCACCGTATCATAATCATGACCGACGCCGACGTTGACGGCGCCCACATTAGCACACTGCTTTTGACATTTTTCTTCCGACATATGCGCGATATCATTGAGCGCGGCCATTTGTACCTAGCTAAGCCACCGTTATACCTGCTTAAGTCCGGTGCCAGCAAGCGTATGTACGCTTATTCTGATGAAGAACGTGACCAGATGATTGATAAGCTGATTGGTGATCGTAAAGACCGTGGTACAACCGTTCAGAATGAAGACGACCGGCGCAAACAAGCTGGTTTGTCAGACATACAGCGCTACAAGGGCTTGGGTGAAATGGATGCCGAGCAGCTTTGGGATACGACTATGAATCCGGAGAACCGTGTGCTGATCCAGGTACGTATAGAAGACGCCGAAAAGGCTGATGCCATCTTCAATAAGCTTATGGGTACAGAGGTAGAGCTGCGTAAAAACTTTATTCAGACCCACGCGAAATTCGTAAAGGACCTGGACGTTTAGTATGGAAGAGGATAAAGACAACGGCGAAGTAATGAGCAATCCTGACAATGTTTTTGATAATGCTGAGATCGTAAGCAGCGACCACTCGCGAACTGTCGAGCTGCGTACCGTCGAAGACGTGATGGAGAATAGCTACCTAACTTATTCTATGAGTGTTATCGTGGCTCGTGCGCTGCCAGACGTTCGTGATGGGCTCAAGCCAGTTCATCGCCGAATTCTTTATTCTATGGAAAAGAACGGCTGGAAACCGGGCAGCAAGTTCGTCAAAAGCGCGCGTATTACTGGTGACGTCATGGGTAAGTACCACCCTCACGGCGACGTGGCTATTTATGATTCAATGGTTCGTTTGGCGCAGGACTGGTCCACCCGCTATATGCTTGTCCAAGGCCAGGGTAACTTTGGCTCAATGGACGGAGACCCGCCAGCTGCCCAGCGTTACACCGAGGCTAGAATGGCCCGCGCTGGCCAGGCTTTGCTTGAAGACATAGACAAAGAAACCGTACCATTCCGCGACAACTATGACGGTAGCGAACAGGAGCCAGAAGTTTTGCCGGGCAAGTTGCCGAACCTGCTTCTGAATGGCCAGGTTGGTATTGCCGTGGGTATGGCAACCAACATCCCGCCTCACAATATATCGGAAATCCTAGGCGCAATAATCACGCTCATTGATAAGCCGGATGCCACTTTGGACGACCTGCTGGAGCACGTTAAGGGTCCAGACTTCCCGACGGGCGGCATCGTCTATGGTCGCGATTCTATCCGCACTGCCTTTGCGACCGGTCGCGGCGGTGTTGTTGTGCGCGGCGTGGCTACTATCGAGGAGAACAAGAAGGGCAAAACCCAAATTATCATCACGGAAATTCCGTATGCTCTAAACAAAGCCTCACTGATTGAAAAGATTGCTGACCTGGTAAAAGAAAAGAAAATCACTGGCATTAGCGATCTGCGTGATGAGAGCGCTCGCGGTACGGTCCGCATGGTTGTCGACCTCAAAAAAGACGCCTATCCAAAGAAAATTCTAAACCAGCTCTACAAGCTAACGCCGTTGCAGACCAGCATTCACTACAACATGCTGGCGCTGGTTGACGGTATACAGCCGCGTGTTCTCGGGCTTCAGGATATTCTGCAGGAATATCTTAAGCACCGTCAGATTGTAGTCCGGCGCCGTACCGAATACGAACTACGCAAGGCCAAGGATCGCGCCCATGTGCTGGAGGGTCTCAAGATTGCCCTCGACCACATTGACGAAGTTATTGCCACCATCCGTGCGTCACAAACTACAGAAGATGCCCAAGCCAACCTTATTAAGAAATTTAAACTAACCGAGATTCAGGCCAAAGCCATTTTGGCTATGCAGCTACGTACACTTGCTGGGCTGGAGCGCAAGAAGATTGAAGATGAGCTGGCTGAGCTGCTAAAAATCATCGCTGGTCTTGAAAAGATTCTGGCAGACGAAAAGGAAATCCTAAAGATTATTAAGTCCGAACTGCTTGAGCTTGAGAAGCAGTTTGGTGACGAACGCCGTACAAAGATTGTTCCGCAAGAACTAAACAAGATGAGGGACGAAGATTTGATTCCTGATGAGCAAGTTGCTGTAACACTTACATCAGCTAACTACATAAAACGCAGCTCGCTGGCCGAGTATAAGCGCCAGGGTCGCGGAGGCAAGGGCCGCCGCGGTATGGTTACCCGGGAAGAGGATGTTATAGAGCATGTTGTAAATGCCTCAACACATGATTACTTGCTGTTCTTTACCAATCGCGGGCGCGTATTCCGTCTCAAGACTTATGAGGTCCCAGCCGTAGGATTAAATGCCAAAGGCGTTGCTCTTGTAAACTTGCTGCAGCTGCAGCCAGAAGAGATAGTTAGCTCCATCATAAACGTTAGCAAGGGTGACAAAGACGGATTCCTGTTTATGAGCACAGTGCGCGGCGTGGTTAAAAAGACAGCCTTTGAACAGTACAAAAACGTGCGCAGCAGCGGCCTAATAGCTATAAACCTAGACCAGGGCGATGAGCTCAAATGGATACGTATGACTACCGGAGACGACGAGATCCTTATATCTACCTCGCAAGGCCAAGCCATACGCTTCCATGAAAAGAACGTTCGCCCAATGGGCCGCGTTAGCCGTGGAGTGCGTGGTATTCGTTTGCGCCCAGATGATCAAGTAATAGGTATGGACACAGTTCAGAAGGGCTCCAGTATCTTTGTAATTAGCAAATTTGGCTATGGCAAACGCACTAAAGTAGACCAGTTTACACCTCACGCACGCGGAGGTGTAGGTATACGCAGCGCCGTGGTAAATAAGAAAACTGGTGAGCTAGTGGGTGTAAAGACGCTTAGCGAAGACGACGGGCAAGAGGTAATCATTATCTCTAGCCAAGGCCAGACCATACGTCTGGGTCTTAAAGACATCTCAAGCCTAGGCCGTGCCACCCAAGGCGTGCGCATCATGCGCCTTAACGACGGTGACAATGTAGTCTCTCTGGCCCTTGTAGACAAAGTTGAAGAGGGCGAAGAAGAACCAGAAGAAGCCAAAGAATCAGCAAGCTCCATTAGAAACCAAGTAGCAATCTAGGAGACCAGAAGTAGGCGATTATATACTTAACAAACCCAGTTAGATTAAATTGTCACTTTTACCTAAATTACAGTCTTGGCACAAAGTCTGCAGGTTATCTAGAGTATTTTCACCACCTTTAGAAAATGGTTTTATATGGTCAATGTGCAAGATAGTGCCTACATCAATAGCTGGACTCTTCCCACAAAACACACAACGAAACTTATCTCTACTTAGTACTTTCACTCGCAGGCTCAAAGGAATTGTTCTGGTTTTAACTTTAATAGGTACAGGTTTAATTTTAGGCGAGGTAGTCTTGTGAATATTAACTATGCCACTCTCTTCTGTAACCTTTTCGCCTGATTGATATTCAATAAATTTCAAACAGGCATTAGTCCAACCACCAAAGTGACGGTATAGTGTGTCGTAGCTTATTGAGGGATTAGCTCCAGCCCATTCATCCCTAGAGGGACGATGACCTAGCATTCTCCAAATTCGCTCCATTTCGTCAAACATCTCCTGTTCAGAATAAGAGTCTCTTCTGGTTGTAATTTTGAAGTCAATGCCTTGTGCTTTTAGGTGCTCGGCTAGAAATTGCAAAGCCTTATTCCAAGACCCAAACTCTCTATAAACTGTGTAATTGCTTATATCGGCAATTTCGTCAAAATCATCTTGCCTGAAATCCGTATAATTAAAATGCTTTGCGACTTTCTCAAGTTCAGCAATTATTTTCTCTCTAGAAATTTTGCTAATTTGTTGTCGCCCCAGTTCAAATTTAAAGTCTTCTACCATCTTGATGTGATTATTTCCCAGCTTTGGCTATTTTAGCCATAGCCTCGTCAAACGGCATATCAATTTTAGTTGGTAGCTCGCGTTTATCGTGGTCGTCTATAAACATTTCAAGCTGTAGAGGTTCTTTGCCGTATACATGCTTCATTTTCTTTTTAAGCTCATCTATCGTGTCGCAAGCTTGAGCCATACCAATTACTTGGTTTATATGCTCAACTAGTTTACGAACACCGTAGTCCTCAGTGAACCATTGATGATAGTTCTGCCCTTTACGCGGTTTTGGCTTATTGTCTTTAAGGTATTCTGCAACATCAGGGTCTAGGTAGCGGTATATTAGTTCCATAACTAGATAACCCCAGTAACGTGGGCGATTTTTAGTTGGCTCGCCGTGCCAATCCGTTAATCTTGCCAATTCAATCCATAGCTTATCGGGGAATGTTTTTTCCCAGCCTCGCATTTCTTCAGCTAAAAATAGTTTAAGCTTGAACTGAAGTTCTTGCTCTTGGCGTACATGTTGGTAGCCAGTGGCTTCATCAACTAAGGCTATAATGCCGACTTTTGAAGTAGCACGAAGCAACATGTTGGCACGTTTGCTTGCTGTTAATTGGCGCGGAGTAAGTTTAACTCCAGCGTCTTGTGCTTTTGAGAATGCTTGGCAAACATCCATGAACTGCTCTACGTCATAGCCAATTGCTTTTCCGTATCCACCAGTATCAAACTCAATTAGCTTTAATCCGCGAGCGTCTTTACCTCTGTCAATATACGGTTTTATAGCTCTAGCTGTTAAAACTTCGCGAGCGTTTACATTACTCTTAAAGCCTAAACTCACAAGCATACCTGTCGTACTAAATACTCGCGTGCCATCATCAAGCACGTAACAAGGTAATTCTGAATTACCAATCTCAAGTGTCCCGCTAAAAGCGGCAACGGGTATTTTCTTGCCCTTATTTTCGCTCATCCTAGTAACTCCTTATAACTTAATCTGCCATGTACATTAGCAAACCAATCATTGAACCTCTCGCCATCTGTCATATCTCTTGTATTGTAGCGATATTCATATTCACTACAATACTTTTGTAAGTGCTTAGAGCTAATGTGGATATAAATACCGTCAATTCCTCGCTTAAAGTGCGACCACAAGCCCTCTACTGTGTTAGTGTGGGCATTACCACGCTTAAACTCTAGCTGATGGTGTTTGACCGTCCCGTGCGGATAGCCGAGCTTAGGCAAAGTCTTGTAAGCTCCCCACTCATCACTATAAATCGTACTGGCTGGTTTCACAGTTGACCGTATCTCAGGCAGTAGCACACGCGCCCCTGAGCTTTTAACGTGCTTCATCTTGGCTCTGCCACCACGTTCAACCATGCCAAAGACTATGCTTTTATTGTCATACTTTTGTGCTAATTTTCGCGTTCCGCCTATGTATGTCTCGTCAATCTCAACCTCACCGTCTAAGGGCTTATCAAAACCAGTAGAGTTAACAGCATGACGGATACGATGTAGCATGAACCACGCTGTTTTTTGAGTGATACCCAAATATTTGCTGAGTTGGATTGAGCTAATACCTTTTTTGAGACTTGTAGCCAAATAAACAGCTAGAAACCACTTTTGAAGTGGTAATTTACTATCCTCAAATATCGTGCCAACGCGAACGGTGAACTGTTTACGGCAAGCACCGCATTTAAACAGGCGACCGTCTTTAAACTTATAAGAGTTATCTATAACACCACAGTGAGGGCAGATAATGTTGTCGCCCCAACGCATTTTCTCTAGATAGTCACGGCAAGTCTGTTCATCACTAAACTTGCTGTAAAAGTCAATTAGGTTTGTTAACTCCTGCATGTACACAGTATTGCACACTGTAGTGGGTGTGTCAAGTGCTATTGTTTTGGGTTTGCTTTATATATAATCGCCCAGAAGTAATATTGACAAAAGATAGGTTACGTATTTATATAACTTTATGACTGAAAAATATCAGCTTAAGGTACGCGGAATTAGTCCTGAGATATGCGCCATGTGCCCCAGGCGCTCACCACTTAATAGATTAATAGCTCGAGTAGTTCTTGGTTCGGAACATCAAGGTGCGGTTTGTGACCCCAAACAAATCGTGGCAGACGGGGATCTAAAAAACCAACTATATACACTAGGTTTAGTTGATCAGCCATACGGGATTATGCCAACAAAGGAATTTCAGGATCAAATCAAAGAGGGTGCTCCAACAAAGATTTATGGCGGAAGTCCCAAAACACGTGCACTTAATTCATTTGCCAATATTAGGATCGGCCTGAGCGATCAAGTTTGTCCCCTAGATGTACCGTTAGACTACAGAGGTAAAATCGATAACTAGTCCTCGGACCATAGTTATAAAATGATATGTCATCTCAAGAAATACAACGCATAGCTCTTCAACTAGAAACGATAGGCTATTCACACACTTCTTTTGACCAACTCGATATTCCTTTTGATGCTGAGCTAGCAGCAGAATTATCTATGAAGGTCGAGGCAAGTAGTGAGAGCGCCGAGGCATTGAGTGTTGTTGAACACATTAAGAGAGATGGTATGACTATTGTTCAAGATGAGTTATGTATGAATGTAGCAAAAACTATCATGGCTCCAGTAATTGAGGCTGTCTACATGGGTAATTCTGCCGCAATCGATACCTGGACAATATTTGGGCTTAACAGGTACACGACAGGGGGTAGTTTTGGTACTCACCGGGATAGCGTTGACACCACGATTTTTCTTACTACCATTAAGGGTTCACGTGAGTTTGAGATATATGTAACGGGGGATTCCGAGCCGGGTAGTACTGATTTTTCTGAAGTTGAAGCTCGGTTTCTATTAGAACCAGGCTCGATAATGATATTAGATGGCGAGAAAGACCCTGCTCATGCCGTATCGCGTGCGATTGTATCTAGCGTTGTCGTTGTGGCGGATGTACCGCTACCTCACCTATGTCGTGCTAACCGGCTGTAGGCACACTGGCAGATATATCGCCAACCACAGCTATGCTAGGGCCCTCAACACACCGTGCACCATGACCAAAGTCTTTATAGCCATTTAGTAGTAAAATAGTTCCCATGCTCAAGCTGTAAGTACGTTCAATCTGGTTAAAAACATCATCCTCATCTTCTTTTCGGTATATATCGATCTCTCTAGTTCCCAGGGCTGTGGCAATCATGACTGTTCCGTCCAAATAATCTTGGTGAGGATTAAAATAGTGTCCAGTTTCATAATGATTAACTGTATAGGGTACCCAACTAGGAGCTGTTTCTTTTCCTTCAACAAACAGAACTTCGACGACTGGCTTAACAAGACGAGCACCTGCTTGTTTGCTTGCGTCGTCCTTGCACATAACCATACCCGTTCGTTCTGCTGCTCTCACTGGCTGTAGTTGGCTATTTGTTACTATAGTCTGACGAAGGTCTCGTGCTAATTCTTCAAACTGAGCAATGCCTAACTGCTCGAAGCTAGTAAGTGCATATCCGACGTCCTGCAACTCTTCCCCGAGTCCATATAATACTTGTTTCGACACTACACTTATTATACCATATTAATGGATATGGTCATAGATCCTAAGGAGTTGGTCGAAATGAATATGGGCGAATTTGTGCCCCACGATGAGCATCTAGAAGAAAAACAATACCGAGATCCTATCGGTATTGTTGATTTGCTTTCGCCTGAATACCAAGAACTTACAGAATTAGTAATCGAGAGCATGACCACGCAGTTGGGTTTAGATACCACAGACATTCAGATAGTTGCTGTTAAAGGTGATGGCGCAACTAAGGTGTATGTTGTAGATTCTAGTCCGCATGGTCAGCATATAGGGAGGTACTCACGAATTGTCGAAAAGCGCAAAGAAGACAGTTCTTGGTATACCTTTGAACTTCTAGGGGCACAGATTGACCCACTTAAAGGCATGGACGAGGCAGTTTATCGCGCGATGATAGGGCAACTTATTACTGCGGGCAGCAAGATTATCCCGGATAGTATTGAGTTGAGCCATTCAAGTGACATACCCTGGACGGCAACTATGCTAACGGGCGAAGGTCTCACGGGCGAGGGTCAGATACCTATTGCAAGTTTTAGCTCCGACAAAGTTGACGTGGTAGATTTTAATCCCGATCGTGGCGGTGTAAGCATGCGGGTTAGGCCCGCGGTGCTCATTACTTCCATAACGCAAAGCCCCGAGCAAGCAAATCTTCCCGAAGAATATTTAGCCAAACTAGTGTTTTTGTCGTATAGGCTCTCGCAGGGGGGCATTGGAACACAGACCAGATTGTTACTCCGACTAGAATCTGACTATTATCCAGATCTTTTTGATACCGTAAAACACCCTAACCTGAAAGACCTTACTCGCGAAATGGTGGGAAGATTTTTTTTGAACCCAAAAGCTCACCCCGCGACTCCGTATACGTGGAATGACGACTCACCCGATGCAAGCTTACGTACGGGTGGGGTGGTAACCGAGGAAGTTGCAGGTGTGTTTGCACGCTTTGATGAGCGTTCAAAGATTTCTACGTTTGAATACGACCGAGTTTCAATCGCACAAAGTGTGATCGCCATGGACTATGACTACCTTTCTAGAAAGGGTGGCCGCGGGGGCGACAGTGAAGACCTCCAGATCAAAGTGCACCCCTTCGGTAGAGATGCTTTCGACAGCTGGTTTATTAAATATTCTGTGTTGGGTTACACTACAACAGCGCAAGAGTATGATGAAATTTTTGGAGAGCTGGCACACGAGGATACGATATCTATGTTAGATAAACATGCTATCGAACAACTCCAGAACATTCTTCAAGTGTATACTCGCGAGCATCTAGGGACAGGAAAAGATGCAAGGATCACCGATCTACTCAAACAATGTAGAGTAATACTTTATGGCGAGCGATAGACAACAGTTTGCCCGTGCATATTCGCATTGGGAAAAACTGGGTACTGATGGGCACTTTAGTGTGCCTGTCGAGATAGGTAAAACCGCCATCGTCAGCTCCTTATTTACTGATGAAGAACCAAATACTCTTCTGGGAGACACAGAATTAGCATCTTTTAGGGAAGAGGCAAAGGCTCTTGCCGAAAGGATTTACCAAAATGGAGGCACTCCTGAGTTAGCCATAGATGCATCGAGGAATGACATAACAAGTCTCGTGCAAGATCCAGAGGTAGCAACAATGTATGTTGTAGGCAACGGATCACTCTCTACACTAATTCTTGGCATTGAAGAACGTTACGACTGGTACAATGCAGCAACCGAAACAACACACCTAAAACGGGGACTGTTTGTTCAGCGCCAATGCGGGGGTTTAACGAGAACACTTAATGTGCCACTGGGACTTTTTGTGGTTAGTGATCCTCGTAATGTCTTTGCGGCAGTTGGCCAGGATTTCTACCCGTTAAGCCTTGACGATGAGGAGAACAGTAAAATCCAGCAGGTTTTCAAAACCCCGATTATTACGCATAGTGCTATAAAAGATATTGCCAGAGATGATGAATTACAGCCCAGGTTTATTGAGGAGCATGAAGATCTTGATGGATTAAACTTTCTGCGGCTGATGCGTCTGGCCTCGACACTACCTAAGATCACTACCGACGATCCACGTATACCCCAATTTCGCGAAACACAGTTGCTACCACCGCTTCACGGAGATAATTTCTATAAACGCTTTTTTGATCTAAAGGTAGCTTATGATGGAAAAGCTACTCACTTACAAACTTCCTACCTTCGGATGTCAAAAGAACGATTTGGTTTGGATCTCGAACAATTTTATAGGGATAACGTTTCGTTGTGTAATTCGATTTATGATGTGGTTATGCGGCTGCAGCCTTTTGAGGAGCTCACCGCTGCCAATAAAAAGTTACTACAAATGGAGGCAGAAGGTAAGATCCCAATAGGCAAGTCTGAGATACTAAATAGTGCCACCTCCCATCCACTGGGTATTAATGCAATAGGAATATATTTGAGAGATGAGCTTAACCCATTGCTTGAGCTCGCATATGCTCTTCTTGAAGACTTAACACCTAACGCACCATTCTATACCAGATAGTACCCGACAAGACACGCATACTTGAATTATTATAAATAAAGGCCAAACCCTAACGATGTAACTAGCACAACCATTTTGGTCTAATTACCCCTTGACATAAAGCTGCCCAATAGATAAGATTGAATGACGCTCTTTGAGGTGGCATATATTTTAA
>Ga0209542_10008813_pt1 | contig 18687 bp, 16 predicted proteins | sample RifCSPhighO2_01_FD_184028 | JGI IMG/M metagenome (GOLD analysis project Ga0209542, IMG submission 184028) | Soil microbial communities from Rifle, Colorado - Rifle CSP2_plank highO2_0.1 (SPAdes) (version 2) | ecosystem: Environmental > Terrestrial > Deep subsurface > Rock core/Sediment ...
GGCCTGGTAAGACATAAACGGCATGTCTCCTATCACAAAGATATTATCTGTTGCCCTCGTCACAGCACTGATGTGTGATATCATCTGATCCACAGTCACCGGTAGGGTGTTTTTATATCCAAGTACAGTCATTCCCAGAGAATCACCTACAATTATAATATCTAAACCAGCTCTATCTGCTAAACGAGCATTGGGATAGTCATAAATACTTAAAAGCGCAGCCTTTTCGTCTTCCTTTTTCATTTTTTTCAAAGTAAGTACCGTCACTCTATTCCGCTCTTTCAACTCCCCTAACTTTAGGGGTGAATCGTCATTCATAACCTCTATTTTTATACTACTTTAAATATTTTTGCAAATATGAGCCTGACTCTTATTGACTTCATATTTCTTTTTATATAGACTCACAGTGTGAAACTATCCGATTATCTTGCATCTTTTCTTGTTAAAAATGGAATAAAACACGTTTTCCAAATTATCGGGGGAGCATCTGTCCATATGGTTCATTCAATAGCAGCTACCAAAGGCATTGATTATGTTTGTGTTCAACACGAACAGGCAGGAGCTATGGCTGCAGAAAGTTATAGCAGAATTACAAAGAATTTGGGCTGTGCCATGGCGACTAGTGGTCCAGGTATGACAAATCTAATAACCGGGATTGGTTGTGCTTATTTCGACTCCACTCCCACTATTTATATCACTGGACAAGTAAATACTAATGAGTCCAGACAAGGGAGAAAGGTCAGACAAATAGGGTTTCAGGAAACCGACATTGTGGAGATGGTAAAACCTGTCACAAAATTTGCTGTACAAATAACAGATCCAAAGGACATTCGGTATTATTTGGAAAAAGCTGTCTATATTGCAAAATCGGGAAGAAGCGGCCCTGTACTTTTGGACATACCGATGGATGTGCAACGAGCCCAAATAAATGTAGACAAATTAAAAAAATTTGATCCCAAAGAAATAAGTCTGAATTTAGACTCTCAAGATTTAATCAGAAAAAATGTAAAAAAAGCAATCAGAGTTTTAAAAGAAGCCGAACGTCCTGTTGTCATTGCAGGTGGGGCAATCCGTTATGCAGATCAAATAAAAGAATTTGGGACGTTAGTTAATATTTTAGGTATACCTGTTGTCTCAACATGGAGCGGAATAGATGTACTTCACCATGATCATCCTCTATATATTGGACAAATAGGTGTATATGGCAGTCGCGGAGCAAATTTTACAGTACAAAATAGTGATTGCATTTTAAGTATCGGCTCGCGTCTTGATACCAGAATTACTGGTGGGAAGCCGGAAACTTTTGCTAGAGCTGCTAAAAAAATAGTGGTAGATATTGATAGATCGGAGCTCTTTAAAGGAAGGGGACTAACTCCTGATATTCCAATTTGTGCGGATATCCGAAATGTGGTACCCCAATTGATAAATGAACTTAAGAAAAATAATTTTCCTAAAAAACCTTCGTGGTTAAAACAGGCCTTAGAATGGAAGAGAAAATACCCAGTTATTTTAGACGAGTGGCATAAATGGAAAGATTATGTAAATCCTTATGTATTTATGGAAGTTCTTTCCAAAAATCTTAAAAATGATGCAACTATTATTACAGACTGTGGTGGGAATTTAACATGGACAATCCAAGGATTGTCTCTAAAGCGTGGTCAGAGACTTTTTTCTGCCATGGGAAATTCACCTATGGCTTACTCTTTCCCGGCAAGTATCGGAGCCTCATTGGCACTGGATAAAAAAGAGGTTATCTGTATTATCGGAGATGGTGGATTTCAAATGAATATCCAAGAACTTCAAACCTTAAAACATTATAACTTACCCATAAAAATTTTTATTCTAAACAGCAGATCTTATGCAATTATAAAACAATTTCAAGAGGAAAACTTCAGTAGTAATTTCATAGCAACTGAACCGGAAGGAGATTATAGTACTCCGGATTTCGTCAACGTAGTAAGGGCTTATGGACTTCCCACTTTGCAGATTAAAAACAACAATCAACTACAAACCAGAATTAAAAAGGTGCTGTCAACTAAAGGTCCAATAATCTGTGATGTCCTGGTACCGTCAGATGCCAAATTACTGCCAAAAGTTTCGTTCGGAAACCCCATTGAAGATCTTTCTCCTCTTCTCACAAGAGAAGAATTTTATCAAAATATGATTATTCCTCCGCTTAAACTCCAATGAAGAAAATACTCGTTACAGGTGCAACAGGCTTTGTCGGCGCAAATCTAGTCAGAAGACTTGTTGATGAAAATTATCAAGTTTATATTCTGAAAAGAAAAAACTCCAATATTTGGAGAATCAAAGACTTAATTTCAAAAATTTCTACTTTCGATATTGATCTTTTAGAAAAACAGCGTCTTTTTAAACTGGTTCATAAAATTAAACCTAGGGTTATTTTTCATCTTGCAAATTTAGGTCTATATGGTGGTCAGGATTCTTCTATAGAAGAATCTATTAAGGTTAATCTTTTAGGAACGGTCAACCTTATAAAGAGTTTAGATACGGTTAACTATGAATGTTTTATAAATACTGGTAGTTCTTCCGAATACGGAACAAAGGTTTCTCCAATAAAAGAGAATGATTTATGTGAGCCGTCTACAAATTACGCTCTTTCTAAATTAGCTGGAACAATTTATGCACAAGCTTATGCAAAACAAAACAAAAAACCTCTTGCAACCCTTAGATTATTTTCTCCTTTTGGCCCTTTTGACCACCCTTCCCGTTTCATTACTCAAACAATTCTGAAAATGTTTAAAAACGGGGATATCCTAATTAAAAATCCTAATACTGTGCGGGATTATATTTATGTGGAAGATGTAGTTAATGCTTATTTGATTTGTATGCAAAATCCCCATAAATTGAGTGGTGAAATCTTTAATATTGGTATGGGAAAACAGATTTGCCTTAAAGATGTGCTAAAATTGTTAATAAAGAAAATAGGCTCTAAAAGTAAGATTTTTTATGAAAATTCAATCAAAAATGAAAATATGATGTGGCAAGCCGATATAAAAAAAGCTAAAACGAAATTAGGCTGGTATCCAAAGAAAAATCTGATTCGCGGATTTACTGAAACCATCAAATGGTTTAAAGAAAATCTCTATTTTTATGGCTAATAAAAAATTAATTTCAATAGGAATAATATGCTTTAACGAGGAATCCAATATTCCTATAGCTTATAGGGAGTTATCAAAAGTTGCTGATAAAGAGAAGGTATACCATTTTGAATTTATCTTTGTTGATAATAGAAGCACAGATAATACAAGGGAGGAAATTAGAAAGGTAACCAAGAGTGATAAAAGGGCTGTCGGCGTTTTCTTATCTAGGAATTTTGGCCCGGAAGCATCCTCCCAAGCCTCTCTTGATCATGCCTTCGGAGATGCATTTATTTTGTATGAAGGTGACATGCAGGATCCTACAGTGGTAATTTCAGATTTTATCAGAAAATGGGAAAAAGGATTTAATGTTGTAGTGGGAATTCGAAATAAAATAGATGATACATTTTTCATGACTTTTATCCGAAAGACTTATTACAGAATTTTTAGGGCAGTTTCAGATATCGATGTTCCGGTTGATGCCGGAAGTTTTGCATTACTTGATAAAAAGGTAATGAATGCTATAAGAAAAATGCCGGAAAAATATAGATTTTACCGGGGTCTTAGAGCATGGGTAGGTTTTAAGACTTCTTATATTACATACCAACGCATAAGAAGACAACACGGGAAAAGCTCTTATAGCTTCTTGGGTTATATTCATCACGCTGAAAGGAGTTTCTTTGGATTTTCATACTTACCTTTGGATATCTTCGTATATACTGGCTTTCTTTTAGTATTTCTATCATTTGTTTCAATAGTCATCTACCTATTATTAAAAATTCTTCTCGGACAGATTATCAACGAATTCGTGATAATAATTTTTTCAGTGGTCTTCTTTGGAGGAGTTCAGCTGTTTGCTCTTAGTATCATCGGGAAATATATTCAAGTTATTGTTGAGGAAACAAAAAATCGTCCTGCCTATATAGTAGAAGAAATTGTAAAAAATGGCCATACTAAAAAATAATCCCTTAATTTATTCATTACTGCTAATTACATTTTTTTCTATGTTAGCTTATCTACCTTTAATTCCTTTTATGGGATTTTATAGTGATGACTTCTTTTTTGGTTATGTTGGTCATTTTTACGGATCAAATGGATTGATAAAAAGTCTGGTTATTGACCGACCGTTTAACGGATACTTACTAGCCTTAAACTATGTACTATTAGGTTTAGCAAACCATGTTCTCCTCTGGCATATCTATATATTTTTAATCAGACTAGTTGGAGGATATACTTTGTTTTTTGCCCTATTAAAAATTTGGCCAAGAAAGCTATCAACAATTACTTTTATAAGTTTATTGTTCTTAATATACCCCGGTTTTCTACAACAGACCTTACCCTTAGGATTTGGAGGGTGGATAACTACCTTAACCCTATGGATTTTCTCATTTGCTTTGACTGTGTTTGCAATTAAAAACATTAACAGATTCAAATTTATTCTTTTCACTCTAATTGCTGTCATATTACAAATAAACTCCTTTCTGCAATTGGAGTTTTTTATAGGACTGGAGGTTCTTAGAATATTAATAATTACTCTTATTTTAAAAAACAAAATTTCACTTAAAACAGTTAAGGGAACATTCATACATTGGAGTCCTTATATGATAAGTTTGTTGATATTTATTTTGTGGCGTATTTTTATATTTAAAAGTACAAGAGAAGTAACAGATATTCACTGGGTAGCACAAACCTATTATTCAAATCCACTTTGGATCTTAAAAATTCCGATAGAAATATTTTCCAGTTTTACGCAAACCGTAATATTTGCATATTTTGTTCCTATTATTATTAATTTCATCAGAATTCCTTTGGAAAACTCTTTAGTCTCAATCCTTTTGGGAATCGGTTCTGCAATACTTTTGTATTTTTTTTACAAGAAATTCCAAAAAGAACAATATGATAGAAAAAAAATTGGCAAGCAGCTTTTTCTTATTGGACTGCTTTCCATATTTGCAGCCCTCATTCCAATAATCATTTCAGGCCGTTTAGTGAGAGTGTATTTAGTCTACGATCGTTATACCATAACCAGCATAATTGGAGTAGGATTAATTATTGTAGGATTTTTGCTATTTAAATTTTCTGATGCCACACGTAAATGGATTTTAATTACACTTGTATCTCTTTCCATCACTTCCCACCTAATGAATGGTTTTTATCGCACAAATTATTGGGATAAACAAAAGGATTTATGGTGGCAGCTGTATTGGCGCACTCCTAATATACAGAATAATGCCATGCTTATATTATATTTCCCTCCAATTACTGAAGATGTTCCATTTAAAGAAATAATAAATAAAGTCCGGTGGTATAGATTTTATTGGGCAGAAGAACAGATATGGACAGCAGGAAATTTATTTTTTAATTATAATAACCCACCGATTGATCACTTCCACGGAGATTTTCTACGAGATAAAGATATCTTAAAGAAAATAAAAGAAAAATCCGTTGAAGAAATTAATAATCGAAATATCATCTATTCCAGGGATTTTAAAAATAGTGTCATAATAACTACACCCTCCGATACTTCTTGTCTTTGGGTCCTGGATAATAAAAGGGGTGAATTCCCAACAAATGCCGATGAATTATTAATATCCTCTATTGTATACTCGGATACTGACAATTTAATTGGGAAAAAAACTCCAGATATACCACCAAGAGAGATTTTTGGTAGTGAACCTGCTCATGGATGGTGTTACTATTTTCAAAAAGCCTCTTTGGCAAGACAGCTTAAGGATTGGAGTAAGTTACGCAAACTAAAAGAAGAGGTTACCAGCAAAAATCTTAAACCAAAAGATCTCAGTGAATGGCTACCTTTTACGCAAGATTTAAGATAAAATATCAAACATGCATAGAGTTTGTATTATTGGTGCAGGCAATATTGGATCAAGACATTTGCAAGGCTTGAAGAAAGTTAAGTTTCCCCTCTCTATCGAAGTAGTCGATCCTTCAGTTAAATCTTTAGAAATTGCGCGCCAAAGATATCAACAGACAGAATCATCTACAAATCATACGGTATCCTTTTTACAAAATATTTCAAATTTATCAAAAAAAGTAGATTTGGCAATTATTGCAACCAATTCTGATATTCGAAGACTAGTTATAGAGAAACTTCTGCAAAGATACTTTGTTGAGTACCTGATACTGGAAAAAATATTATTTCAAAAAAAAGAACATTATTTCTACGTGGAAAAATTATTATTAAGGAAGAACATCAAAACATGGGTCAACCTTAGTATGAGAACAATGCCCTTTTATCGTAATCTAAAAGAAAAGTTTAATAAACCAATTCAGATGATTGTATCGGGCAGTCAATATGGCTTAATTACAAATGCTATTCACTATGTTGATTATATTGCCTATCTAACAAACTGCTATGATTTTACTCTAGATACAAAGGGGTTGGATCCAAAACCAATAGAAAGTAAAAGAAAAGGATTTTTAGAATTAAACGGCACTCTGAATGTATATTTCAAAGACGGAAGTTTTGGATCTTTTACCTGCTTTTCAGAAGGAGATGCTCCTATTGTAATAGAACTACTGTCTGAAAGTAAGCGTATCATCTCGAAAGAATCTGAAAAAAAAGCTCTTATTTCTTCATCACCTAAATGGGAATGGAAAGAAACAGATAGCGATATTCCTTATCAATCTTATATGACCAATAATGTAGTTGAGGAAATCCTTACAAAAGGATCTTCTTCTCTTACCTCTTACACGCAGGCTTCAAAACTTCACCTGCAGCTTTTGGAAAGTTTACTTACCTTTTTAAATGAATCATCCAAGAGGAAATTTGATTATTATCCATTTACATAAAATATGGCAAAAGATACAAAACCAATATTACTAGTTGGAGCAGGACCAATGGCAATTGAATATGCCAAAGTACTAAAAGATTTAAACATCAACTTTGCGGTGGTGGGGAGAGGGGTAGAAAATGCCAAAAAATTTACTGAAGCGGTTGGGCATGCGGTTAGAAGCGGGGGGGTTGAAAAATTTTTTAAATCTGGGTCTTTATATCCTGAACGGGCAATAGTTGCTGTCTCGGAAGAACAGCTTGGAAAAATTACTCTACTCTTATTAGACCATGGAATCAAATCCATACTTGCTGAAAAACCTGGGGGCTTGGATTTTGATGAAATAAGAAAAGTTGGAAAATTGACTTTATCTAAAAAAGCTAAGGTATTTGTTGCCTATAATCGCCGCTTTTATGCATCGATCAAAAAGGCAATGAATTTAATTGAAAAAGATAATGGAGTTCTTTCTATATTTTTTGATTTTTCTGAGCCTGACTTTAAAATTACCCCCCTCATAAAAGGCCATGGAGTTAAAGAAAATTGGTTTTTACAAAATTCTACTCATGTAGTGGATCTTGCTTTTTTCCTTGCAGGAAAGCCAAAGAAGTTAACTGCTTTTACTAGTGGTTCTCTCCCTTGGCATTCTAAGGGGGCAGTTTTTAGTGGAGCAGGAATTACCGATAAAGGAGTCCTGTTTTCTTATCATGCAAATTGGAAAGGACCTGGAAGATGGGGTGTAGAACTTGTGACAAAAAATCATAAGTTATTTTTTAGACCTTTGGAAAAATTACAAATACAAAAGTTGGCGACCTTTGAGGTAGAAGATGTAGGGATTGATGATCAACTGGATAGAGATTTTAAACCAGGACTTTATAAAGAAGTCCAATCCTTTTTAGGCAACGAACAAAATCTTTGTACTATCTCTGAGCAAGTGGAAAACCTAGAATTTTATCAACAAATTTTGGAAGGCAAATCTTAAATTGCAGTCCAACCGCCATCAACCATTAAAGTTATCCCTGTAACATAAGAAGATGCATCAGATGCCAAAAACAAGGTTGCTGATGCAATCTCTTCTGGCTGACCCATTCTTTTAAGTGGTGTATTTCTGGAGTAATTTTTTACAAACGATTCGTTTTGATTATCAAAAATTCCTCCGGGACAAATCGTATTAACTCTAACATTATACTTTCCAAAATAGGAAGCAAGGTATCTGTCTAAGTTTACAATTCCACCTTTTACTGCAGAATATGCTAAAGGAGGATTTATACCTGTTCTCTCATATATATTAAAATTATTTCCTACAACTCCGTAAATTGAACCAAAATTAATAAGACTACCTCCTTTTTGTTTGCTCATTATTAAACAAACTTTTCTACTAATCCAGGCATAGCTGTTAAGGTGCATATCTACATTATTTTGCCAAGACTTTAAAGACAAATCCTCTACTTTACTACCCCAATCTGAAGTTCTTGGATAAGCTGCATTTACCCACACATCTATCTTATTGTACTTTGATTTTAGAACATCTATAACCTGATCTATTTTATCTAAATCTGTTACATCAAATTTTTCAAACTCATAACCTGCAAGTTCAAGTTTTTGTGCTTTTTTTTCATCAATATCTAGAACAACAACCTTTGCTCCAGCATCTGCCAAAGCCTTTGTAACTTCCATACCTATCAGCCCTACCCCACCGGTAATGAAAGCCACTTTTCTATCTAATCTGAATTTATCTAAGTAATTCACAGATTAACTATTTTCTCCTTCACTAAAAATTCTATAAATTTAAAATCTAATTCGGAATCAATATCAGTTCTAGACTTCTCCCCCATTATATAAACAACTGAATTATCAGAAATAGCACTCTCATTATCTTCTAAAAGATAACTTCTATCATAAATATAAATAGATGCATTCATATCATATACTTTTGGCGCATCCTGGCGCCTGGCAAAATTTCCTTCCTTGCAAAGTTGCACTCTACCATCTCCCACCTCTTCTACCATGTTAAAATAGGGGTTTCTATGAGCAGGTACTACACTAAACAAAGTTATAGGTCTTTTTTCTAAAAATAATTTATAAGCATTTTCTAAATCATGAACTGTCCTTACTGGCGATGTCACATCCAAATCCATTACTGCCTCGTACGTTTCTCCGAATATTTCTTCACAAGATATTAATGCATGTTTTATAGCTGCAATTTTACCTGCCGTATCATCCGCAAGTTCCTGCGGTCTCATGAAGGGTATCTCTACACCATACTGTTTTGCAATTTCGGCAATTTCTTTAGAATCAGTACTTAACACAATATGTTTTCCCCTACCCCACTCCTTTGCTTGTTTAATTGTATAATAAATTAGCGGCTTTTCAGCCAAATCTCGTATATTTTTATTTTTTACACCCTTTGAACCACCTCTGGCGCAAATTGTAATTAGTAAATTATTCATATTTTTGATTTTTAAAGGCTACAATTTTTTTAAATAGCTCAGATGCTTCTCCTAAATTATTCATCATTAGAGGATTGTCGATATTATCAAAAAAATATTTCATTTGCTCGACATATTCTTGGCCTCTATCATAAACCAGTTGATGACTTTTTCTCAATACCTCCCTTTCGTACTCTTCAATCTTTACATTAACCAAATCTCCTACCACTGTTAGATTGTCAAAATCAACTTGGACATACCTTTCTTTGTGTTGGCTCAAAAAATCAATATGGATATTTACAGGAATATCTCCTGATAAAAAAATCGTGTCTGCATTATCTTCGGCATCGACTGTAACATTACCTCTCTTAGAAAAACTTCCTTTAATTTTATATACCTCCCCCAGTAAATAGCAAACATAATCAAGTTCATGAGATAAATCCAGGATTACTCCCCCGCCCATACTAGAGTTGGCAGAATAACTTTTTAAATAATTCCGCCCAGGTCTCCAATTTGGTAAATAGGACGAACATACAGCCCTCACATACACTGGTTTTATTTTTTTTATATATTCCTTTAATTTTTTAATAACCGGATGGAAGCGCAAACAATAAGCCACATAAGTCGCCAGATTTTTGTCTTTTACAATCTTGATCAATTTATCTAAATTTTCCAGATTACTTCCTATTGGCTTTTCTATAAAAAGTTTACATCCAATCTTTGCGCATTTAATGGCAGTTTCTATATGCAGATAAGTGGGATTCGTAATAAAGGCAATATCAGGTTTTAACCGTTCAACCTCAACCCAAGAATGTACCTCTGTAATATTTAAAGCGTTGTGCTCGTCATTTACTCCGGACCGAAAAGCATACAAATCATGCGAATAATTCTCCAGTAAAATCCTTACATGTCTTTGTCCAATAGAACCTAAGCCGAAAAAAACTATTTTCATTTTTCTATTCTTCGTATTATACTATGCATTAAATATGAAAGTAATAATACTTTGCGGTGGGATAGGTACCAGATTAAAGGAGGAAACAGAATTTAAACCAAAGCCTATGGTTTATGTGGGCAATAAACCAATCATCTGGCATATCATGAAAACCTACTCACACTTTGGATTTAATGAATTCATTCTAGCTTTAGGATATAAAGCTGATTACATTAAAGAATTTTTTTTAAACCAAAAGACATTCATAAATGATTTCACTCTTGAAACTGCTAATTATGAAGTTAATTATCATTTAAATAATCGTCAAGAAACAAATGACAACTTTAAAATTACCTTTGTAGATACAGGCTTAGAAACTTTGGTTGGAGAGAGAATTCTAGCCTGTAAAAAATATATCCCTGAGGATGATGATTCGTTTATGGTTACTTATGGAGATGGTGTAGCGGATATTAATATAGCAAACTTAGTTAAATTTCATAAGAAAAAAGGTAAGATTGGCACTCTTACGGGGGTACACCCAAGATCAAGATTTGGCTTGGTAGACGTTGGTAGAAATGGGATAATTAAAAAATTCATCGAAAAACCAGTGCTTAAAGATTTAATCAATGGTGGATTTATGGTTTTTAATAAAAGTTTTTTTGATTATATCAAGTCTGGTGAAATGGAACATCCGTCATTAAAAAGATTGGTTAAAAAAAATCAACTGGCTCTTTATAAACACGATGGGTTCTGGTTTGCCATTGATACATATAAAGAATTAAATGATTTGAATAAAATATGGAATGAAGGTAATCCACCTTGGAAGGTTTGGTAATATTCTAAGTATTTTGCTTAAGAAAATCATTTACTACCTCCATCAATCTATCCAGGTGTTCCATTGTCAAACCTTGATGTAAACCAATAATCACCCCATTTTCCATAATATGATCTGTAACCGGATATTCTTTTTGAGTGTCTCTGTGAGGAATATTTTTAAAGCCAGGTTGTTTCAAAATATTTCCTGTAAAGATTGGTCTTGTCTGAATATTGTTTTTTTCTAAAAAGATGACAAATTCAAGCCTGGTAAAGGGAGCCTTTTTTTTTATGGTTATTGGGAAATACAGAAATCTAGCTTTACAATCTTTATCTACTACTGGAGTCAAAAAGTAGTCTGGGTATTTGGAAAAAAAATTAATTAAAATTTTTGCATTCCTATCCCTAATTTTTATAAATGTGTTAAGTTTATCAAGCTGAGCATTACCGAATGCAGATCCCAACTCCATTGGAAGAAGATTATAGCCAACTTCTTCAAAAATAAACTTTCCATCATATGGCATTTTACCAATTTTGCTTAAAAGACGAATTTCTATGTTTTCAGTTTCCGCAAAAATTGCCGAAGTTCTTCCCCAACCTCTTAATACCTTTGCCCTATCTCTTAACTCTTCACTATCTACCATAAGCACTCCACCATTCCCTCCTGAAGTAATAATGTGAGATCCATAAGTACTTGTGGTAGAAATATAAGAATAAGCTCCGGGTGGTTTTCCTTTATAGAGTGACCCTAGCGAATCACAAGAATCATCTATGTAGTAAAGATTATATTTTTTGGCAATTTTTTGTAATTTTTCTAGATTTGGCAAATTTCCCATCAAAGTTGGAACCATTAGCGCCTTCGTCTTTTTGGAAATTGCTGCCTCTAACTTATCCTCATCAATTGTATATTTTCCTTCTACTACATCTACAAATACAGGAATCAATCCTTTTTGAACAAGAGGCGCAACAGTAGTAGCAAAAGTTAAAACCGGGGTAATAACCTCCGATCCTCTGGGAAGATTTAAAAGCTCAATTGCCAAAAGATTTGCAGAAGATCCAGAGTTAACCATGATTCCATATTTTTTTCCAAAAATATTAGCAACACGACTCTCAAATTCTTGAGTTTCCCTACCTATTATTGTTCTGTGTTCCCTAAGCACCTTGAGCACTCTTTTTTCTTCTTCTCGACCGTGAGACGCCAAAGCATGAGAAATTCTCAATGGTGATTTTTGTCTTTTATCTTTCATATCTTATAAGAAACAATTACTGCTCAAACGAGTATATCCTACCATTCTTACTTTGTAAATTCCCACTAATGGGGTTTGGCCCGCCCGATCGCGTAATATTTATCTTCATTAACTGAACTGTTCAAAATACGTCGCCCATCAATGAGTACAGTTTCATTACCGGAAAGTCTCTTCCAGTGTTTAAGTTTAATAAACTCAGGAGCATTTGAGGTGATAACACAAGCATTAGCTCCTTCAACAGCAATCTTTAAAGTTGGAGCAATTATAACCCCCTTCTCTTCATAATTTTTAAGATTAGCCTCCTCAACTAAAGGATCATAAATTAAAACATTTGCCTTCCCCTTTAACAATTCATCTACAATGCGTAATCCTGGAGACTCACGCAGGTCATCCGTACCTCCTTTGAAGGCTACTCCCAAAACAGCTATTTTGCGCTTATCTAATCCTCCCAAAGCATTCGATACCATATCCACCACTCGGCTTGCTTGACCTGTGTTGATCGCCTGCACAGCTTTAAGCAACATAGGATCCTCTCCCTTAGAACTGGCGTAGGCAATAAGAGCAGAGAGATCTTTGGGAAAGCAACTCCCCCCAAATCCACAACCCGCCTTAAGATAGGATAAAATCCCAAGCGGAGCTTCCCCGTTAGCTTTAAATCTTTTGTCTAAGTGAATAATTCCCAAAACATCCTCAACATCTGTATTAGGAGTCTGCTCGCAAACCCTGGCTATTTCATTAGAGAAAGAGACAAGTGTTGCCAAAAAAGTATTAGAAGCATATTTACTAAGCTCGGCTGTAGAAGGAGTTACCACAATAATAGACACATTGAAAGGGGAATATAACTGCCTTAAGACTTTGCTCGCATGAGACGAATGTGTCCCTATGACAATACGATCAGGATTAAGAAAATCCGAAAGTGCCGACCCCTCTCTAAGAAACTCTGGGTTAAATGCTATATGTGTTTTCTTTGATATTTTTTGGAAGATGGGAGTTATAAATTTTTCGGTGGTACCCGGAATTACTGTACTTCGTATCACCACCGTACGCAACCTGGGATTTTTGGAAAAAACTGTTGCTAGAGTGCGAGCGGCTTTTCCCAGCATTTGCAAATTGATCGCTCCATTTGATTTCGGCGGAGTCTGAACGCATATCAGAACAACCTCACAGCTGGATGTATCCTTAATTGAGCTAGACACTTCTAAGTTCCCTTCTTTTAAACATTTCTTAAGAGCTTCAGCAACACCAGGCTCATGGAAAGGAACTATACCCTTTTTAACTTTCTCAACCCGTAAGGAATCAATATCTACTACTACAACTTTGTGGCCCTTAGAAGCCAAACCAACCCCTGTGATCAACCCCACATAACCACATCCGATGACAGCTACTTCCATCCCGTCCTGCCTTCCTGGTAAAATTTGAGCGTACGCTTAAGTCCTTCAGAAAGCTGAATTTGTGGCACCCATTTGATTGTTTTTTTTATCTTGGTTAACTTTGGTAGACGTCTTTGCGGATTATCAGTCAAGTATGCCTTTTCTTTACTTTTTATAAATTTGACTCCTGCTCCTACAGCAATCCGATCAACCTCTTGAGCCAATTTAAGAATGGTAACTTCCTCGTCATTGCCTACATTAAAAGCTTCCCCAGTCACTTTGCTGACTAACAATAACAATATAGCTACTGCTGCGTCAACAATGTAACAGAAGCTACGTGTTACCCGCCCATCACTTAAGAGTGTAATTGATTTTCCATTCAGCACATCGTTAATGAAATCCGGGATCACCCGCCCATCATCCAACCTTAGTCCTGGTCCATACACATTAAAAGGTCTAATAATTTTTATTGGTACACCAAAATTTCGGTAATATATCATACAAATTGTTTCTGCCAAACGCTTTGACTCATCATAACAAGCTCTTGGACCAGTGGGGGAAACATTTCCCCAATAATTTTCATCGGTTGGGATAAATTGCTTGAAAGGATCACCGTAAATTTCGCTGGAAGAAAAATATAAAAAAGATGTAACTTTGTTAGTACGGGCTAAATCCAAAAGTCGTCTAGTACCTGCTACGTTAGCATCAATTGTTTCTAGCGGAAACTTCCTATACCAAACAGGAGAAGCAATACTTGCCCCATGCACAATATAGTCAACTTGCTCTCCTATCTTTATAGGCTTAGTAACATCCCCTGTTACAAACTTTATATCCTTTCGCCCTTCCCAAAGACGAAGACGTTCTGGTTTCCCTGTTTGATAATTATCCAAACAAATAATTCGACATGGCCTCTTAAAAAATCTAGTGTTCGCATATGCTAAAGTGTGCACTAGATAGCTGGGTAAAAATCCTGCTGCTCCAGCAATTAAAATAGTCTTATTCTCTAAAACCTTTAACTCTTTTTTGGTCCTGGCAATTATTTCTTCAACATCGGTAAGGATAATCTGTGACAAACTAGGGGCTTTTTTCATTACAAGGATTCTATGATATCATCAGTAGCATGTCAATTGATCCTAAAGAAATTGCTTTTGCCATTATTACTTATTATCCCCAATGGTATAAAGGAAAATTAAAAAGCATTTCTCATACAGATAAAATAAGGGGAGATTTGGCTTTAGAATTTATTCAAAAAGCTATATCAAAAAATTATAAGGTTGTATTAGCTGATGGTGAAAGTTCAAAAAGTTTCCGAGAGCAGCTTTCTAATTTTAAGGAGATGAAAATTATTAGGAGAAGAAGTTCCAAATCCTCCCCTGCCAAACGCCAGGCTCTCAGAGTTGCATCAAAGCTTCCCGAAGTAAAAGTAATTATAATCACAGAGCCTGAAAAAGTATCTTTAATTAATAATGTTCTTAATATTGTAAAACCAATTTTAAAAGGTAAGACTGATATAGTAGTTGCCAAAAGGGAAGCTATGCTTTTCAAAAAATCTTTTCCTGATTACATGTATAAATCAGAGATTGAGGCAAATAGAGAATATAACAAACAATTAAGACTCAACAATCTGCTTTCTCAAAAAGACGGGGATCTTGATATGTTTTTTGGGCCAAGAATATTTGCCAATACTCCAAAGATTTTAAGCCTTTTTACCAGAAATTTTTTAAAAGATGCAAATGATATTGATCCGGAAAAACAAGCCAACACTCTTTATTTTCCTATTGTTATAGCGTTAAAATTAGGTCTTAAGGTAAAAGGCGTTGAAATTCCTTTCTCATATCCTAAAATACAAAAAGATAATGAAGAGAAAGGCGCAAAAGAATTTTTTATGGAAAAAAGACGGGTTCAAAAATTAAGCATGCTACTGGAACTTATGCATCTGTTAAACTATTTAAATAAATGAAAGCAATGACACCCATAGTCACGATTATTATACCAACCTATAACCGTCATAGACAGCTTAAAAGATTGTTGGATTATTACTCAAATATAAATTTTCCAATAATTGTGGGGGATTCAACCGCAACTGCTTTTCCTAATTCAAGTAGATATAAAAATGTAAAATATTTACATTTTCCAGATTATACTTATGCAAAAAAACTTCCTTTAATTTATAAAAAAGTAAAAACCAAATATGTTCTTTTTTGTGCAGATGATGATTTTATTATCCCAAATGCAATTTCTAATAGTGTAAAATTCCTGGAAAAAAATAGAACTTATGTTTCTGCTCACGGACATTATGTTTTTTTTGAAAGTAATGGAAGGATGAATATTAAAGTCTATCCTTTTTATCTACATAGCATCGATATAGATATCAACTCTGATAAACCTTCTGAGAGAGTTAAACAGCTTCTTTCTAATTATATGCAGCTTCTGTACGCTGTTACTAAGACTTCGGTAGTAAAAGAGGTTTTCCAGCAGCTGGAAAAAAATCCCGGAATTAAAAATGACAGCTTAGTGGAATTATTTCAAGCTATAATGGTTTGTATAAATGGTAAGTCTAAAACTTTGCCTATTTTTTACTGCGCCAGAGAGGTAACTCCTAATTCTGCAAGAACTTATATTGCTGCTTTAGATGTTGTCTCAACGAATAAAAAATACTCAAAGGAATATAATTTATGGCTTAAAGTGATATTAAACTATCTTTTAAAAAAAGAGGGAATGCCTAAAGCCAAAGCGCAAAATAAATTATTAGAAGCCATCAAACTTTATCTAAAGGATGAATTACTGACTCTCTCATTTTTAAACATTTACACCTTACAGTTGCAAAGAATTGTTAATAAATATAGTTTTGGGATGGCACAAAAAATTTACAGGTTTATTATTCCCTTACCTGATAAAGAAAATCTAAAAAAACATGCTTTTACAAAAAAGGGTAGTGAAACTGAATTTAAAAAAATAAGCTATTTTATTGAGAAATATTCAGCTGTTTGAAAAAGGAAGCAATCACTTGCTTAAGTCTTCTAAGATGCTCCATTGTCAAACCTTGATGAAGGCCTATGATCAACCCTTGTTCCATAATATAATTTGTTACGGGGTAATCTTTTTGAATATTCCTGTGAGGAATATTTATAAATCCGGGCTGTTTTAAAATATTACCGGTAAATATTGGCCTTGTCTGTACATTATTTTTTTCCAAATATGTAACTAATTCCAGCCTGGTAAAGGGATTTTCTTTTTTTATAGTTAGGGGGAAAACTTGTCTTTGAGGCCTTGTATTTTTACCTGTTACAGGAACAGTAAAATAATCGGAATATTTACTAAATAATTCAATAAGATATTTAGTATTCCTTTCCCTAATTTTTATAAATGACTTCAGTTTGTCGAGTTGAGCATTTCCAAAAGCCGCTCCTAATTCTAAAGGTAGAAAATTGTACCCGACTTCTTCAAAGATAAATTTTCCATCATATGGAATATTTCCTATTTTTCTTGAGAAGCGATCTTCAATATTTTCGGATTCTGCAAAGATTGCGGAGGTTCTTCCCCATCCTCTTAAAACCTTTGCCTTATCTTTCCAATCTTCTCTGTTTACCACTACCATTCCCCCTCCCCCGCCTGCTGTTATTACATGGGACCCATAAAAGCTGGTTGTGGAAATATCTGAATATGTTCCTGATGGTTTGCCTTTATAAAATGAAACTAGAGCATCGCATGAATCTTCAATAAAAAAAAGGTTATGCTTTTTTGCAATACTTTGTAATCTCTCAAGATCCGGAACATTGCCCATCAAAAGTGGAACCATAAGCGCTTTTGTTTTTTTAGAAATAGCCGCCTCTACTTTATCAACATCTATGGTATATTTCCCCTCCTCTACATCAACAAATACCGGAACTAAACCTTTTTGTAAAAGGGGACCAACAGTTGTAGAAAATGTAAGAATTGGAGTTATAACTTCCGAACCTTTAGGTAGGTTAAGTAACTCTATTGCTATAAGATTTGCAGAGGAGCCGGAATTTACCATAATCCCATATTTTTTTCCAAAAAGTTTTGCAACCCGTCCTTCGAACTCTGCAGTTTCAGGACCCATTATTGTTCTGTGTTCATTTAAAACCCGGAGAACCCTTTCAGTTTCCCTATCATCATGCAACGCCAAGGCATGGCTTATCCTTAAAGGATTAGCATTTGTTTTCATAATCAGTCAAATGTACACTATTTATACGGAAAATGTAAAGTATTTTTTGATTTTATCGCTTTACTTAAATGGGAATTTTATTTAGAATAAGATCTTAGAATAACTGAAAAATATGATCATTGTCCGAGCTCCACTTCGAATTAGTTTTGTAGGCGGGGGAAGTGATTTACCTGAATTTTACAAGCATTACCCGGGACGGGTAATATCTGCAACAATTGATAAATACGTTTATGTTGCTATAAATCCTGCTCCCTTGCTTAAAGGTATTTCAGCCCGCTATTCTATTAATGAAAATGTTAGGTCTCCAAAAAATTTAAAAAACGATAGGATAAGAGAGGTTATGCTTGATTTAAAGATTGAAGATAATATGGAGATAGGTATTTTTTCCCATTTGCCGGCAGGAACGGGATTAGGAGGATCTTCCTCTTTTACAGTAGCATTGATAAAAGGTTTATCTACCTACCAAGGATTGAGGCTTGATAAAAAGGAAGTAGCAGAAGCAGCTTGTAATATAGAAATTAATTTAATAAAAGAGCCGATCGGCAAGCAGGACCAATATGCGGCTGCTTTTGGCGGATTTAATATTTTTCAGTTCAATGCAGATGAAACAGTTGATGTGGCACCCCTCCTTTTGGATTACAAAAATCGTATAGATTTGGAAAATCACGTACTGATGTTTTTTACAGGGATATACAGACAGGCATCATCAGTCTTATCCGAACAAAAACTAAATATCCCTCAAAAAACAGAGACTTTAAAATCAATGGTTAAATTAGTGGATATTTTTAAAAGTAGACTGATAAAGGGAGATTTTGCGAC
>Ga0209542_10008814_pt1 | contig 18687 bp, 20 predicted proteins | sample RifCSPhighO2_01_FD_184028 | JGI IMG/M metagenome (GOLD analysis project Ga0209542, IMG submission 184028) | Soil microbial communities from Rifle, Colorado - Rifle CSP2_plank highO2_0.1 (SPAdes) (version 2) | ecosystem: Environmental > Terrestrial > Deep subsurface > Rock core/Sediment ...
CGAGATCAACGAAACGGAGGACTATAATATCTTCCACCCAAGCGGCTCGGCCATGGCCGGTTATATCACCCTCAAGGCGAATTCCATCCTGCCCATAAGGACCTATCAGCGCCTTGAATCCGACCCTCTCGGTGAGATATTGACCAGCATGTCCAAGCTGGAGCGCCAGGGCGAAGGCGCGGCCATCCAGCTTCTTATTCGGCCATCGCATCAGGACAGCCAGAAGAGCTACGCTCAAAAAGTGGCCCAGGAGATGCAGAGAGGCCATGGCCTGAAAGACGCGCTCTGGCGGGCCAGAAAAAGACCGAAAGAAGAGCCGCTGGACCCGTCCAAGCCCCAGCCCCAAAAGGTTGTTACTCCTTTTGAGGAAGATGTTATCAAGGGCTTGCAAGCCAAGGCGTCCAAATCATTGTTTGACGTGAACATGAGAATGGTCGTTTCCGCCGACGCGGACGACCGGGCCAAGCAGATGCTTGACGAGCTGGCGGGCGTTCTGGCCCAATTCTCCAACGGCGACATGAACTCGCTGTCGCTCAACAAGGTTTCCGGCCGCTCGCTTCGCTCGCTGCTCTTCAATTTCACCTTCCGCCTTTTTGATGATTCCCAGGCGATGCTCCTTTCGGCCGAGGAGCTGACCAGCTTGTATCATTTCCCAGTCAATCCCAACGTCTCTCGCGTGAAGTTCCTCAAATCAAAATCAGCCGAGCCGCCGGCCAATTTGCCGAACGAGGGCATTATCCTGGGTAGGAATGTCTTTCGCGGGCAGGAACGGGAAGTGCGTATGACCGATGAGGACCGGCGGAGGCATTTGTACATCATCGGCCAGACCGGCACCGGCAAATCGGTCACCCTGGAGGCGCTTATCCGCCAGGACATTGAGGCCGGCCATGGCTGCTGCGTCATTGACCCGCATGGCGACCTGGCCGATTTCGTGGCCTCTATAATCCCCGAGAACCGAGTGGATGATGTCATTTATTTTGACCCGGCCGAGGTTTCGCGGCCGATGGCCCTGAACATGCTTGAATACAACCCGCGCTTTCCGGAGCAGAAGACATTCATCGTCAATGAACTCCTCTCCATATTCCAGAAATTGTTCCTGGCCGAGACGATGGGGCCGATGTTTGATCAATATTTCCGTAACGCGGTCCTTTTACTTCTTGACGACTCGGACCATGAGATTCCGACCTTGGTCCATATCCCTCGCGTTCTGACCGACGAGGCCTATCGGCGCGACAAGCTCTCCCGGGAGACCAATCCGCTGGTCAAAAACTTCTGGGAAAAGGAGGCCGAAAAGGCCGGCGGGGAAGCGGCCTTGGCTAACATGGCGCCATACATCACGTCAAAGATAAACGGTTTTATCGCCAATGAATTTTTGCGGCCGATATTGTCCCAGCCGAGATCGTCATTTAATTTCCGCGAAGTGATGGATTCGCAAAAGATATTAATAGTGAATCTTTCCAAGGGCAGGATAGGCGAGATGAACGCCAACTTCATCGGTATGATGCTGGTCGGTAAATTATTGATGGCCGCTTTGTCGCGGGTGGACATTCCGGACGCCGAACGCAAGGATTTCTATTTATATATAGACGAGTTCCAGAACTTCACCACCGACAGCATCGCCACCATCTTGTCCGAAGCCCGCAAATACCGGCTGGACCTAATAATCGCCCACCAGTTCATCAAACAGCTGACCGACAAGATCCGCGACGCCGTTTTTGGCAACGTCGGCTCCATCATGGCCTTCCGCATCGGCCCGGATGACGCCGAGTTCATGAAAAATAAATTTGAGCAGGTCTTTACTCCCCATGACCTGATGAACATAGACAACCTGAACGCTTATGTTAACCTGTTGGTTGGAGGCCAGACCACGCGGCCTTTTAATATTAAATTGGAAACTGAACGCGTTTTCGGCCAGGGCCACAAAGATTACGGCCGTCAAGTCAAGGACTACGCCATCGCCAGATATGCGGGCACCAGTAACTAGCCATTAGAACTTAGAGTGACCAAATTCAGCAAAAAAGACCTCGGATTCTCTTTACTGACCGGTTTCATCACCGGTTTTATCGCCTGGCAGATATTGGATTTTTTGAATGTCAGGTTTTGGATATTCGGCCATTTTGTTTGTCCGTCTGGGTTTCTTTGCACGCAAGTGATTCGCGATGAAATATCTTGGGCCGTGCTCATGGTCATCGCGCCGATAGTTTTTATTTTGGGTACTTGGCTCGGCTACTTCCTAGGCCAATGGTTCAAATTCTTTGACCAGTTCGGCAAATTTACCGTCATCGGTTTTACGAACGCGGCAATGGATTTTGGAATTTTGAATTTGCTCATTGCTTGGACGGATCAGGACGCCGGCTGGTGGTTCGCCGGATTTAAAGCCGCCTCATTTATTGTCGCCGGGTCAATTAGTTTTCTCTGGAATAAATATTGGGCTTTTAATGCGGGGGGTACCGGTGGCGGGGGATTAGAGTTCGGTAAATTCTTCACGGTCGCCCTCACCGCCGCTTTCGTCAATAACTTGTCCGCTTCGTTCGTGGTCAATGGCATCGATCCGTTCATGGGTCTTGATACCCATCAGTGGGCCAATATCGGCGCTATCACCGGCTCGGCTGTGGCTCTGGTCTTCAGCTTTCTCGGCTTCAAATTCATCGTCTTTAAAAAATAGTTGCCCTAACATATTATTTGATATAATCTAAGTCCATGCTGTACCGGAAATACAGACCTCTTGATTTTGGACAAGTGGTCGGGCAGGAGCATGTGGTGCGGACGCTTCAAGGCGCTTTGGAATCCGGCCGAGTCGGCCAGGCCTATTTGTTCGCCGGTCCCCGCGGCACGGGTAAGACGACCTTGGCCCGCATTTTGGCCAAGGCGGTCAATTGCGCGCAGTACGAAAAGACAAGGGGCACCCTTGCAGCCCAAAGGGTGCCCCTTGTTAAAATACCTTGCAATCAATGTATGCAATGCCAGGCAGTCAACATCGGCAACTCATTGGACCTCATTGAAATAGATGCGGCTTCCAACCGAGGCATTGATGAGATACGCAATCTTAAGGAATCGGCTTCGGTGGCGGCCGCCGGAGCTTCCTGGTAGACGAGGTTCATATGCTGACTAAGGATGCTTTCAATGCTTTGCTCAAGATACTTGAGGAGCCGCCCTCGCATGTTATTTTCATATTAGCCACCACCGAACCGCACAAAATATTGCCGACCGTCCTCTCGCGCGTCCAGCGCTTTGATTTCAAGCGCCTGACGGTCAAAGAGATAACTGAAAAATTAAGAACCATCAGCAAGGCCGAGAAAATTGATATTGAGGACGAGGGCCTCTACGCCATCGCCGCGTCGGCCGACGGAGCCCTTCGCGATGCCGAGGTCTCGCTGACCAAGATACGGACTGTTGTGCCGACCGGCGCCATTAGTGCCCAGCAGGTCAATCACATCCTTGGATTGATACCCAGTTCTTATCATCCCAGCTTCCTAGGTTTCCTTCTTAACGGCGATAGGCAAAAAGCTGTTGCCATAGTTCATCAGATTCATGACGCCGGCCTGGATTTGGATCATTTCGCCAAAGAGTTCTTGGCCTATGCTCGCAAGGCGCTCATCTCTCAAATCAACCCAAGCGCCGTGGTCGCGGTTGAAGGCGCGGGCGTCGACAAAGAACTGGCCCAATTCAGGTCAGCCGACCAGACCAAGCTCATCGCCATCATCACCGCCTTCACCTCCGCCCGCGTCCAGATAAAATCCTCGCCGATACCCCAGCTCCCGCTGGAACTGGCCATCATGCAATTATAATCCGTCTACTTGCTCTTTTAGTTTTAAATTCTTTTTGCTTAAAAAATCCAGAGTTCTCTCAGTCCAATTAGCACTCTCTGTCAGAGAGTGCTAATTGGACTTCGGGGGTTGGAAAAATTATACAAATAAGGCATGATATATTAGATTAGTAAGTAATTGGGAGGTCGTCTAATGGTAGGACAGTGGCCTTTGAAGCCATGAATTCTGGTTCGAGTCCAGACCTCCCAGCAATGAAAAAACTTAGAATATTAGGTTATCACGCTCTGGCTTTTGTGATAGGTTCGGCCGGTATTGTTGCTTATCTTTTTTATCGTTTGTCCACTACTTCAAGCGGAGCAGGTGTAGGCGGGGTGATTGTGATGCCGGCTGTCGCCCTCATCTACGTCGTCGCTTTCGGTATCTTATGCGTTATCTCGCTTGTCATCTGGCTCCTAGTCGCATATTTTAGAAGCCGAAAGTTATAAATACAAAACCGGGCAGCTAGCCCAAAGGAGTCCAAGAATGTTTAAGAATAAATAAAACCGCGCATAAAAAGGGTTTTAAATAAATAATTATGGCCACCAGAGAAACGTTCCCTACGTTTGGGGATAAAAAACGAAAGGCGTTGGATGCTTATAAAAAGTTCGTCAGTCAAGGAGTTACTACTCCTGACGCTTTAGACCTAAACGACCCCGATGTCATAGAGGCCACTCGGCTTTTCAATGAATGGGATTTAGAGCAGACAGAGAGGCAAGACCCTCGCCGTCATAATTTTGAAAAGACAAAGTTCTATGTTGACGCCGGATTTACTGATCCGCATTATCTTGCCGAAGTTTTACAGTGGCTTTCTTTGGATTCGGACGACCTGGGTAAAGATGATAATGACCCAGCGCTGGTTCAATTGAGGCAAGATTATGCCGACGAGATTAGAAAAATCCGTAAAAAACTAAGCCAAGAAGACAACTAGATGTTTTTAATTGAGCCGGCGGAAAAATATAAGGCGAGCTTTATTGAGGCGATGCGAGAGGTTATTCAGGAGGGTGCGCAAGACCCTGACCTTGCCGAGCGACTTAAAGAGGTGAATAAGGACTTTGAAGTATATAGAAAAGGACTTCAGGACCAAGCCGAAGGTAAGAATCTTAAACCGGGCCGCGTTCCTCAAACAACCTACTGGTTTATTGATAACAATGAATATATCGGCCAAGCTAGGATACGCCATAGATTAAATGAGGCATTACTGATAAATGGCGGCCATATCGGATATGATATTAGACCGTCAAAGCACGGACTTGGATCTTGGATATGGAAATAAAGTGCTGGGATTGGCATTGTATAAAGCAAAAGAATTAGGTATAAATAAAGTACTTTTGACCTGTGATTCAACGAATACCGCTTCTCGCAAAGTCATCGAAAAGAATGGCGGCGTACTTCAGGATGAGATTATAATAGAACAAGACAAACCTACGAAATTAAGATTCTGGATAGAAATTAAATAATATGAAAATTACTGAATTTATTAGGAGGATTTTCTATACGTTTTTGGATATTAGCGGGAGCTTGCTTGGAATTTTCCTCATTTGGCTTGGATTTTGGATGAGAAACTATAGTTTGCCGACTCTTATTAGCTGGGTCGTGCTCGTCCTGGGCGTCTGCGCCTTGGCCATCCATGCCACTCATTACATCATTGCCAGAAAGCGCGGGTCCAGTTATTTCCACACCACCCGCAGATAATCTTCATTCTTGTAGTTATGCGTTTTGCCAATAGACAAGATGCCGGCCGGCAGCTTGCGGAAGCGCTTCAAAAATACCGTAACAGCGATGCGGTGGTGTACGCGTTGCCGCGGGGCGGCGTGGTCTTGGGTTACGAAGTTGCTCGGGCGCTGAATATTCCTTTGGACATCGTCGTGGCTAGAAAGATAGGCCATCCGCTTGAATCCGAATATGCCATCTGCGCGGTGAACGAGAACGGAGACGTCGTCTGTAATGAATCGGAAAAGCGGGCCGTTAATAAGGATTGGCTTGATAAAGCCATTGATAGCGAACGACAAGAAGCCCGCCGCCGGAGGGAGGTCTATCTGGCCGGCACCAGCCACATTCCGGCCAAAGACCGGGTCGCATTGGTGATAGATGACGGTATCGCCACCGGCCTGACCGTACGGGTCGCAGTCATCGGGCTTAAAAAAGAAGAGCCGAAAAAGATAATCGTCGCCGTGCCGGTGGCTTCTTCGGGCGTGAAAGAGACGTTAAGCCGGGACACTGATGAGGTGATAATCCTGGAAGAAGAGGACAGCATCGGCGCCGTTGGGGCATACTATGATGATTTCCCTCAAGTTACGGATGAGGAAGTAGTAAATCTGCTTAAAGAGTCCCGTCTTCATTGACAGTGCCGATTGTGCTATAATGAGAACACAATGAAAAGAGCGCTAATTCCGCTGATAATCATCGGCCTCCTCGTCTCCGGAACCCTGGGATTGTTCCTGATGGACCACATGGATTCCAGCAGTCATATCAAGTGTCCGTTTGAATCGGCCGGCATCATAAATTGCGTCTTGGTCCAAAATCCTCTGGACCTGGCGACTTCACATCTGAACGCTTTCTCCAAGTTCTTTTCAGCCGCGCCGGTCAGCGCTTTTGCCGCGCTGATGTCCTTGGCTGTACTGCTGGCTTTTGCCTTGCTGGTCGTTCCAAGTTACCAATTTCCAAAATTAAGACCGGCGAGGATAAAAAGATATTCCGCCGGCCGGTTCATTCCTCTGTCAGACCGCGATTTTATCCATTGGTTCGCTTTGCACGAAAATAGTCCGGCTCTCAACTAGACGCCGGCGATCTTCCGCTTGTCGAAGCGGATATTACTGCGCGTCGTCAAACCCTGAAAGGGGTTTTTGCGTTAATTAATCAAATTAAGGATGAATCCCGTAGGAAGGCACCCTTACGGGTTCAATAAGGATAATAGGATGATAAATAATAATGTCATTACTGCGGTCAAACGTTTGACCTTCAAACAACGCAGTTGTGACTTCCAACGGGATGAACACTAAAGCGATCGTCGGTATATTCGTCGGCACCGTCCTTCTCATAGGCGGTCTGGTCTGGTTCGGCCAGCCGAGCGGCGGCCAAAACAACGTGACCACAAGCAATGAACCGAACTCTGTTCTTAAGACGGAAGAATCAAGCTACGACTTCGGGACCGTATCCATGGCCAACGGCAACGTAAGCCGGATATTCAAAGTGAGGAATATCGGCCCGGAAACGGTGATGATGGATAAACTCTACACCTCCTGCATGTGCACCAGCGCTTCGCTGATGATGGGCGGCCAGAAGTTCGGTCCATTTGGAATGCCCGGCCATGGCGCAGCCCCCTCCATTAAGGCCAATCTTGCTCCGGGCCAGGAAGCGGAAATAGAGGTGGTCTTTGACCCGACGGCCCACGGCCCGGCCGGAGTGGGCAAGATAGAGAGGGTCGTTATCCTGGAAAACAGCGCCGGAAGCCCGGTGGAATTCAATTTCAGCGCTAACGTCACTCCGTGAAATGAGCAATCACGCTAAAAAATTAATAATATTCCTTGGCCTGGGAGTAATCCTTGTCGGAGCCGGTATCATGTTCAAAACCACGAACTTCGGTACGCAGGCGTTGTGGGACATAAGCGGTCAAGGGACTTGGCTGCTGCCTTTGATCGGCGTGTCGGCCGTGGTTGACAGCATCAATCCCTGCGCCTTCTCCATATTGCTCCTGACCATCGCCTTCCTATTCAGCATCGGCAAATTAAGGACAAACATCCTAAAGATAGGGAGCTTCTATATCTTGGGCATATTCCTGGTCTACCTGCTCATCGGCTTGGGAATCACCCAGACGCTCCATATCTTCAATACGCCGCATTTCATGGCCAAGCTTGGCGCGGCCCTGCTCATCGTTCTGGGCCTGATAAACGTGGCCGGAGAGTTCTTTCCGGCCTTTCCTGTCAGATTGAGGATACCGCACCTGGCCCATCGGAAGATGGCGGAACTGATGGATAGAAGTTCTCTGCCGGCGGCAGTGGCGCTGGGCGGCCTGGTCGGGCTTTGCGAGTTTCCGTGCACCGGCGGGCCGTACTTGATGGTCCTGGGGTTGCTCCACGACAAATTGACGTACTTGAGCGGAGTCGGTTATCTGCTTCTGTACAATCTCATCTTCATCCTGCCCTTGGTCATCATTCTCCTTGTCGCCAGCAACAAAGGATTGCTTGAGAAGATCCAGGCCTGGCAAGCGCAAGAGAAGCCGCTAATGCGTTTAGGCGGAGGTATTGCTATGATTATATTAGGAATATTAATATTTCTAATATAATTCAAAAATTAAAAATTAAAATGCAAAATAACAATGTAAAAATCAAATTGTGCCCGATCTGCATTATTGTGAGCGGCCTTTGGTTGCTATTGAGCGCGGGAGTGGCTTGGGGTTTTCTTTCGGAAGAGACGTATATTATTCCGATTGCTCTCCTGATGGGGGGCAGTGTTATCGGCATCGCCCATGCGGGGGAGAAAAGGTTCCTCTGGCCGGCCAAACATCAAACGGCATGGAAAGCGATCGTGACCGCATTAGGCATGCCCACTGCCTATTATTCGTTGACGAATCTTTCCAAGACCGTAATGGCAGGGGAATTGATCGCGCTGACCATAATCGCTTACCTTTTCTTTTCAGTTCGCGGGCAAACCAGTAACGAGAGGGTCCGTGAATTGGAGGATAAAATGAAACAATGCTGTTGAACACGGAAACAAACGAACCAAACAATCTGCCGATCAAAAAGCCGGCCAGCTGGGCCAGGGACAGATTCCTCGGTTTGAGCATAATCATTGCCGCTCTTGCCACCGGCGGGGCCTGGATCTATACCGCGCAGTTGAACATCGCGGACCCGCAGGCGGCCAGCGCCAAGATCGCGGCCAAACTGGAGAAGATAGTTCTGCCGGAGAAAGGCGTGACATTGCCGGTCAGCTGGGGGGACTTGGGCGACCAATTGGTCGCCAACGGCACGATAGACATGAAGAAACTGGAAGAACTCTTCGCCCAGCGGGGCGGGCTGGACGAGGAGACCAAAAGATTACTGGCTGGCACGAACAACGCGCGGCTGGTGATGACCAAAGATAACGCTAACACATTGCTTAACCTTCTCTGGGCGTTCGGGCTGGCCAATAAAAATGATATCCTGGAAAAGGGCATGATGACCGACAAAAGGTACGGCGGAGATGCCGGCCGGTTCGCTTCCACCGGCGGCTGGACATTGTCCATCGGCAGTCCGATGAACCATTACAGCCGCCACGCGATGGTCCCATTGAATACTGAACAGCAAACGCTGGTTGAAAAGGTAAGCCAGAACATCTACCGCCCCTGCTGCGGCAACTCCACTTATTTTCCGGACTGCAATCATGGCATGGCCATGCTCGGGTTATTGGAGCTGATGGCCGCCCAAGGCGTTTCAGAGGAGGAGATGTACCGCGTTGCTCTCCAGGTTAATGCATTCTGGTTTCCGGAGAACTATCTGACCATCGCCAGCTTCTTGAAAAAAAGCGGCATTGATTGGGAAGACATCTCGCCTAAAGGCATACTCGCCGCTGAATATTCCAGCGCCGCCGGCTATCAGCAGGTCTTAAAGCAGGTCCAGCCGGTCAATAGCGTAAACGGAGGCAGCTGCGGAGTTTAAGACGACTTAGTCATTGATGGGTCTGGTATGATTAAAGTATGACCAAGGATATTTTTATTGTTCAGGGGATGCATTGCGCGGCCTGCTCGCTGACCGTGGAGCGGGCGCTGAAAAGCGTGCCGGGCGTGAAGAACGCTTCGGTCAGTTTTGCATCCGAAAAAGCGACGGTTGAACACGACGATTCTGTGTCGCCGGAGTCCCTGACTAAAGCCGTAGAGAAAACGGGGTACAAGTTGATGACCCAGGAGCATATAGAGCACGGCGGCGAGCCCTCCTACGCCGGAGCTTCGGCGGGCGAGCATGACCATCACCGGATGCTTAAAGAAGCGGAGATAGCGGTCCTGAAAAGGAAGTTCACTGCCGGAGCCGTCCTGTCGGCCTTTGTCATCATCTTCAGTTTTCCCGATTACTTTCCTTTCCTGAAGGGGCTGTTTCCTCTTTCGCTAAGATTCCCGCTACTGTTTATCTTGACGACCCCTATTGAGTTCTGGGTTGGCTGGCAGTTCTGGCGCGGGGCCATCCAGGGCCTTAAGAACCTTACGGCTAATATGGATACTCTGGTGGCTATGGGCACAGGCGCGGCCTTTGTCTTCAGCTCGGCGGTCGGAATCTGGAAACTGCCCACCGGAATGTATTTTGACGTATCAGCCGTGGTCACGACGCTGGTCATACTCGGCAAGTATCTGGAAGCCAAGGCCAAGGGCTCTGCCTCTGAGGCCATTAAAAAATTGCTTAAGCTCCAGGCCAAGACGGCCCACGTCCTCCATGAGGGCAAGCATGAGATAGAGATGCCGATAGAAGAGGTAAAGCTTGGCAATATCATCCTAGTCAAACCCGGCGAAAAAATACCGGTGGACGGAGAGATAATTGAAGGCAGTTCTTCCATTGACGAGTCAATGGTCACCGGCGAATCATTGCCAGTGGATAAAAAAACAGGCGATCTAGTCATCGGAGCGACCATAAACCGCTCCGGCGCCTTCAAGTTCAAAGCTACTAAAATCGGGAAAGATACTTTTCTGGCTCATATCATAAAAATGGTGGAGGAAGCCCAATCGTCAAAAGCGCCGATCCAAAAAATGGCCGACCGGATAACTGGTTATTTCGTGCCGGTCGTTTTGGTCATCGCTGTTCTGACCTTTGCCGTCTGGTTCTGGTTGGGGTCCGAACCGGCCTTGAGCATCGCCTTGATAAACGCGGTGGCGGTGCTGGTGGTGGCCTGTCCCTGCGCCCTGGGTTTAGCTACTCCCACCGCTATCATGGTCGGCACAGGCAAAGCAGCCGAAAAGGGGATAATTATCCGCGACGCCGAGGCCCTTGAGCTGGCCGGCAAAATAGATACCATCGTTTTAGACAAGACCGGGACTCTGACCAAAGGCGAACCGGCCGTGACCGATGTCATTCAGGTCGGCTCTTCCGATGGTGGCGATATTGTTCAAATAGCCGCTAGTTTAGAAAAATTTTCTGAACATCCGATTGCCAGATCTGTCGTGGCTTATGCCGCTAGCTTGGGCCGACAATCTTCTCATCCCCTTGATACCGCCGTCCAAAAAAAAGCAAAAGAGATAGAAACTGATTATTATACCGTGAGCAATTTTCAGGCCGTTCCCGGCAAGGGAATATCAGGCCAAATCAATAATGAAAGAGTGTTGCTGGGCAACATTGGCTTATTGGAGGAGAATGGTATATCTATCGAACGTTTAAGCGGGAAAATTGAAGAATTAGAAAATGAAGGCAAGACCCTGCTCATGCTGGCCAAAAATAATGAACTTCTAGGGATTATCGCTGTCGCCGATACTCTTAAGGAAAGTTCAGTTGACGCTGTCCCCAAATTAAAAAAATTGGGATTGGATATATGGATGATAACTGGAGACAACGAAAGGACGGCGCGGTCCATCGCCGGCAAAGTGGGCATTTCTAATGTGATGGCCAAGGTCTTGCCTCAAGATAAATCGGCCAAGATAAAGGAGTTACAGGAGAGAGGTAAAAAAGTAGCCATGATCGGGGACGGCATCAATGACGCGCCCGCTTTGACCCAGGCCGACGTCGGCATCGCCATCGGCACCGGGACTGACATCGCCATAGAATCCGGAGACATCACTTTGATATCCGGCGACCCGAACGGAATTTACGAAGCGATAAAACTTAGCCGCCGGACGCTTTCAAACATAAAACAGAATCTGTTCTGGGCCTATGTCTACAATATCATCCTGATACCGGTGGCGGCCGGCGTCCTGTGGCCCAATTTCCGGATATTGCTAAGCCCGATATTGGCCGGCGGAGCGATGGCTTTCAGCTCCGTGTCCGTAGTCCTTAATTCCTTGAGATTAAAAACGGTTAAATAAGAAGATAAACATGAATGGAGGTGTTCTAAATGATAGACACAAAACACCTGCTTAAAGTGGCTTCGGCCTGGATTAGCATCGTTTACGCGGTCTGTTTCTTGGGTGTGGCTTTGGTGTCCGGTATGAGAAACGGGTTTATGATGTACGGTCTGCATACAAATATCAGCGGCCTTCAGGTCGCTGACGTAATGACCGTCGGCACGTTCATTTCTGGTCTCATAATCTGGAACATTGTTGCCTTGCTTGCCGTCTGGCTGTTTGCCGCTCTCTTTAACGGCATCAAACGTTAAGAGTCCTGATATTTTTCAGTGTCTCTGTAAATAAACTTCTTGAAGCGCGACCAGGCCTTCTTGGGTTTTTTGATGACCTGGATGACCTTGCCGTTGACCAGGTAGCGGTCCATGTCGTCACGGTGGATAAAAATAGGGGAGATGCTGGCGCTGGATTCCGAAAGAAGGATGACTCGCTCATTCTCGCCGTCCCGGAAAAATCTTTTGATGTTAGCCATGCCGTCAATGATGGATAGGACATAGTCGCCGTTTCTGATGAAATTAGCCGTCGGGTCCACCAGCACGTAATCACCGTCCTCAATTGACTCGCCGTTGACGTTGGCTTTGTTCATGGAGTAGCCGGAGGCCTTGACGGCAAAGACGCCTTTTTTCTTGCTTAAAAGCTTTCCGGAAACTCGCAAGTAACCCTCAACTTCCTGCTCGGCATAGGCAGTGGCCGGTCCGCAATTAGCCGTGCCGTAGATGGGGATGGCTAATAAGGAAGCCCGCCCTCCGCTAAACGCTCCGGGCCGGGTCTTGACCATGACCTTGGCCAGCCGGTCCATCTGGATGAAACCGTTCTTCTCCAGCTGGAGTAAATGATGCTTCACGATCTGGGGAGCAGAGATACCGATAAGCCGGCCGATCTCTCGCAAGCTCATATCGCACAGGTTTTTTGTTTCCGATAGTTTTAGGAGTTGTTCTTGTATATTATGCATCTCGTTAGAAGTTTCCCGCCCGGGGTCTACGACTGCCTGACGGCAGGCGGACTTCTAACGGGACAGGTCTCGTTAATTGGTTTATTTGTAGCTAGGATTTAGGTCCAATTGGTCCATTATCTGTCTCCAGGTCTTGCGTTCGGTGAGCAGGTCAGCCTTGACGTTCTCCAGCTCTGACCTTGCCAGAAAAACAGGGAACCAGTTTTTATAGCTTTGTCTGTTGCCCTCGCCGTCATAGGCGGCCGAACCCTTGCGTTTTGTTTTCCAGCGCATCATCTTGAACTGCCTCGCCGTGGCATTAGTGAAGAATACTTCCTCTGGCTTAGTTTCAGGGTGGACGAAGGTCTCCATGCGTCAAGTATAACAAGTCCAGTTGTCCACAGTCAATTTGACATGCTTGACAGTTACGAGTTTCTAAGTATTTTGGATATAACCGGTCAAACATAAAGGAAAAGTAAGGGTTAACTTGATTTAGGGTCTTTTTCGTGTACACTATTCGGGTATGGCAACATCAGCCAGAGCCCTGCTGGTCGCTCTCAATAAAACTTATCTGCGTCTCCACAAAACCTACGAGGACCTTTTTTGGATCTCTTATATGGGAGATCACTCGGTGAATAAGAAGAAAGACGAAGCTCTTGCCAAAAGGGATGCTTTTAGAGCTGATCCTAAACATATCCGTCAGATAAACGAGGCAATGGCAGACGCTTCTAATGAAGAAAAGAGACGCCTAGAACTGTGGCTCAGATTCTTTAATTGTTATCAGTCCCCCAAAGAAGCACTTTCTCTGAAAAACAAAATAAATCGTCTAGAATCGGCGCTCCTGAAGAAGCGTTCTACCAGAAAAGAGGGATATATTGATCCGAAAACGAGAAAATTCGTCCTTGCCTCAATAAACAAGATGACCACGATGATGAAAACAAATGATGATGAAGCGATTAGAAAAGCTTGTTTCAAGGCGCGGGAAAAGCTAGCCGTCCAGTTCATTGATGAATATATTGAGCTTGTGAAATTAAGGAATCAATATGCCCAGAAGCTCGGCTACTCTGATTTTTATGATTTCAAGGTCCAGCGCGAGGACGGGATGACCAAGAAAGAGCTGTTCGGCATTTTTGACGACATTTACCGCAAAACCAAATATGCTTTCGCCGATATCAGAAAATTAGAGAAAAAAATGCCCGGTCTCCGAAAGCCCTGGAACTTCAGCTATATGATGTCAGGCGATTTTATCAAAGAGGAGGACCAATATTTTCAGTTTGACGAAGCATTAATGCGCTGGGGCCGCTCATTTGCCGCTTTAGGTATTAATTTCAAAGGAGCGGCGCTGCAGTTGGACCTTTTAGATAGAAAAGGGAAATGGAACAACGGTTTTTGCCACTGGCCGGACCTGGTCCATTTCAAAAGCGGTAAGAGGATGCCGGGAAGCTCTAATTTCACCTGCAATGTCGTCTTCGGCCAAGTGGGGTCCGGTTTTGAGGGTTATCACACATTGTTCCATGAAGGCGGTCACGCCGCTCACATGCTTAACATTGAGCAAGCGGATGTTTGCGTTGGCCATGAGTACGCTCCGATGTCTATGTCTTGGGCCGAGACCCAAAGCATGTTCATGGACACGATGTTCGCCGGTATTGGATGGAGAACGCGCTACGCGATAAATAGTAAAGGACAATCCTACCCGTTAGACCTTTTCAAAAGAAAGATAAAAAGATTGAGTCCTCTGCGTCCGAGAGGTCTTAATGGAGTCATCGGTATCTCGGACTTTGAAAGAAATATCTATGAAGAGAAGAACCTGACAAGAGAAAAGGTAAAAAGTATCGCCAAGAGATTATACAAGAAATATGGTGATTATTCAGAGAACTCGCTTGGTTATCTGAATGTTCCGCACATATATTCATGGGAAAGTTCTGGCTCATATCATGGCTATGGTTTAGCGGAAATAGCTTTGAAGCAATGGATGAACTATTTCTATAAAAAATACGGTTACATCGTGGACAATCCAAAAGTGGGGCAGGAAATGGCCAAGGTCTGGAAATTGGGCGCGTCAAAGACCTTTAAGGAATTCGTTCCGCTGGCTGTCGGCCAGAAGCTGAATGCCAAAGCTATTCTTGACGACATGACCGCTTCGGCCGGGGCGATAATCAAAAAAGAAATGAAAAAGGTCGAGTGCTTAAAGAAGGTGAGGTCTCTTTCCGGGCCGGTGCGGCTGAACGCTATAATTCGGATGGTTGAGGGCAAAAAAATAATAGCTGATAACCGCAAGAGCTTTGAGGACATGGCCAAGCGCTATAAAAAATGGCTTACAGCAAAATTGATTAGTTGAGCTTGTGGATAATTTCTGTTGTCAAACTCCCTTTAAATTAAATGAACAGATATGTACCTATTGTGGTGATAGGATTGTTGTTGGTTTTTTCTATTTTGGCCGGTGACTCGCCAGCCGATCCCAGCCCATCGCCTTTAGGGGCAAAAACGACTATTCGCGAACCAATGAAGAACGCCTTGGCCCGCGTCAATAAAAAACCATTCGGCCTTTACGTTTCACCGGACAATTCCCCGGTCAATCCTGAACATTTCACCGGTTACCACACTGGAGTTGATTTTGAGACCACTGCCGGGGAACAAAATCAGGACGTGGACGTATATGTTATTTGTAGCGGTCCTCTTATTTCCAAAACAACCGCGACTGGCTACGGCGGTATAGCCGTTCAAAGCTGTAAAATTGACGGTCAGTCAGTAACTGTCGTCTACGGCCATATCAGATTATCAAGCGTATCGGCTAAAACCGGTGACCAGCTGGCGGCCGGAGACCATTTGGCGGTTTTGGGGACGACTTACAGCGCCGAGACCGGAGACGAGAGAAAACACCTGCATTTAGGCATACATAAGGGGAATTCAGTCAATATCTTGGGATATGCTCAAAGAGAAAGCGATTTAAGTCAATGGCTAAACGTCGCCGCTTATCTACCATAAGACCCCGAAGGGGATACCGGGTAAGAAAAAAATGGAACTTCATGAGCTGTCCGTTCTATTTTTACCCAAACGCAATAAGTAGGGCTGTGCCCCGCCCGTAATGGCGGCCGCCATTACGGGCGGGGTGTGTATAAGTCATTTTGCTTTTAGAGATATAATAGTATCAACACCATGAGAGGATATCTCTGGACCGAAGGGGGGTGTGGGACATAATGAAAGGACTAGGAAAGCTGGCTTGGGTTTTGCTTGTTATCGGCGGCTTGAACTGGGGACTGGTTGGTTTCTTCGGATATGACGTGGTTGCCCGCATATTCGGGAGCGGTTCAACCTTGACCAACGTCATCTACGACTTAGTCGGTTTGTCGGCCCTATACCTCGTTTTCAACAAGAGAGGTTAAAGTTTGATGATAAATAAGCTCCGGCTATTGCCGGAGCTTATTTATTTAAACTATAATTAGCTCATGTCTTACCGCGAACTTATCCTCGATCTGCCCAAGCAATTCTCCTGGCAACCCAAAATGTCGGGCGAGCACATCAGGCCCAAGCCCCGAGGACTTTTTGTAGGCCATCTGTTCTCTTCTGGTTTTAAAAGGATTGTCATTGCTGGCATGGGCGGCTCCCGACTAGCGCCGGATATTCTAAAAATGCACTGGCCAAGGAAAAATATTCATATTCATTCTGATTACGGACTGCCTGACCTTGGCGAAGGAGTTTTAAGAGATGCATTGGTAATCGCCAATTCGTATTCCGGGAACACCGGTGAAACCGTATCCGCGGCCAGAGAGGCCGTTTCCAAGGACTACACCCTGGCCGTGGTGGCATCGGGCGGAGAGCTGATAAAAATGGCGGAGGAAAATCAGCTTCCGCACATTATCATTCCGGGCGGGGACATCCCGTCACGTCTGGCTGTGGGCTATGACCTTGTCGCCCTTATGGCATTGGTTGGAGCTGAAGGCGGCGAAATGGCCGCCTGTGCCGGTATAGATGCCGCAAAACTGGAAAGCAGGGGCCAAGAGCTGGCCGAGCACCTTTCCGGTGGCATTCCTTTGATATACGCGCCAGAAAGTAAAAAGGAGCTAGGTTACGCTTGGAAGGTCATCCTGAACGAAACGGCGAAAGTCCCCGCGTTCTTTAATCGATTCCCCGAACTGAATCATAACGAAATGGCTGGCTTTTTGGATTCAAAGCAATTATTAACTAGTTTCCGTTGTTTAATATTAGATGATGGAGATGAGCGTTTGGCTAAGGGAATAGATAAAATATCAGAACTTTACAACCAAAAGGGCATTTCGGTTACAAGGGTGCCCCTTGTACAAGGGGCACCCTTGTTGGCTGTGGTTTCGTCTGTTATTTTAGCGCACTGGACAGCATTAGCACTGGCCGAAAAAGCCGGTGTCGATCCGATATCAACGCCGTCTATTGAGGAATTCAAAAAATCTCTCTGATTATTGGCTGTCGGTGCCGCATTGAGCGGTAGTTTGGCACGGGCCGACGAACCCATTATTACAAACTCCGTTGTTGCAGGATATCGGCGCTCCGCAGTCCACATCATTTCTGCATGGTCCGACAATTCCATTACTGCAAACGCTATTGTTACAAGTAATGGCTGTTGTCGTTGTTGACGGAGGAGCAGTGGTGGATATGCCCGGCAGATTTAGAGTGCCTCTGATCAGGTCCGGATTGATGGAATAAAGGATGACGTAGGCCGAGAAAAGCACCAGCGCGCCCAGAGCGGCGTTTCTCATTATATCCTTGGCCCGGCTTATGCGGCCGGAATTGCCGGCGGCGGTGAACCATAGGAATCCGGCCCAGAAAAAGCGGATGAAGATGACCAAACCAATCAGTCGCAAGGACCACAAGAATATCGCTCCGATGAACTGGCCCAGGTCGGTCGGGAGACCCTCGCTAGGCACATTCAGGTTTTGAGGACCGGGTAGCTGTTGTGGGAAGGGCGCCGCGCCGAGCATGCCCAGTCCGGAAATGAATTTTATCCTGACCCAGTCTTCGCTTGAGATGGCGGCGAAAGTGCCGGTGGCCGGATTGGGCTGGATGATGGGGAAGAAATTGCCGACGCTCCCTCCGGTGAACAATGTGTAAGTTGCCCCACTAACCGTGTTTCCCGTGCCGGCCTCGATCACATAGAATTTGTTCTGGTCGCTTTGACTTTGAGTGGCGATGCCGTATGTGTCAGATGTCGGATTATACGACATCATGGCCCAATTGCCGTTATCTTCCGCGAGAGGGTAAGGTTCCGAGTTTTCAGGATCTGCCACGCATTGATCAAGTATTTGGAATTGGGTATTGGCTCCGCTTTTGTCATCATAAAGGACCAGATAGCTTTTTGAGATAGGACTATATCCGATGCCGCGGCCGTTTGAACTATCGTTTTCGTCAGCAATGAATGATTCTTGTCCAACCTCTCCAGTGAGAGCACTTACCGGTACGACCGCTATTTTATTGGTGGTATTGCCGGCGGATTGATAGGCCACGCAGTACTCATTTTTATCCGGATTAACGGCAACATCGGGCCATAAAATTTGGGCTCCACTACTTTTGATAAGCACATTTTTATCCAACTTACCGGTATCATCCAATGTGACCAAACGGGCGGAGCCGGACTCGGCCCAGACCAGGACAAAACGCTTGTTCTTTTCGTCATACTTCATGGTGGAGTTACGCCCTCTTGGCCTGAACTCCGCATTATCTCCCTTGGCTATATCAAAATTGGAACCTATCAGCTTGCCGTTATCATCGAGGAATTGACCGGCCACCGGACCTTTATCGGCCGGTTGCCAAACAACCAGGAATTTTTTAGCTATCGGGCTATAGGCGACTTTGGGTCCTAACCCTCTTGCCGCTATCTTTACCGAAGACCCGACCGGCTTGTTCCTCTCATTCATCATCTGCCCGAAAATATCTCCGCCTTGTTCAGCAGTTACCAGCCAAAGGTTGCT
>Ga0209542_10008815_pt1 | contig 18686 bp, 24 predicted proteins | sample RifCSPhighO2_01_FD_184028 | JGI IMG/M metagenome (GOLD analysis project Ga0209542, IMG submission 184028) | Soil microbial communities from Rifle, Colorado - Rifle CSP2_plank highO2_0.1 (SPAdes) (version 2) | ecosystem: Environmental > Terrestrial > Deep subsurface > Rock core/Sediment ...
ATTGTTATCAGATCAATGCGCGGATTCGCAGAAGGAGCAGTCATGGTCGGACTATTGCCACCGGCATAAACCACTCTTGTGGCGCCAATGTAGCAAATGCCGGTTTCAATCTTCACGGTAAGATCCGGCGAGCTTTGCTCATGCGCCAGCAAAAACCCGCCTCCCTTGGCATCGTCCCGAAGGTTGTTATATTGCTGCGCCGTTGCGGTATCGCCAACGTTGACTGATGTTGATTTCATAAACTCAAGTAATGGTAAATTCTACTTCAACGGTGGTATCTTCTCCGGAAGCTTTGACATAGGGGCTCGAAAATATGGCGCGGTTGAATAATTGGCCGGTGCCCAAAGTCGCGCTTCCGGCAATAAACGTGCCGAACTCGTTATATGTCCCGTTTGGCAAAGCCGCATTGCTGAAGAAAAACTGCAGGGTTATCACATTGTTATTGATCACGTACGCGGTTACGGCTACGCGATTCGTGCCGGTCTGCAAACTCGTGTCACTGTTTGCGGGGGCCGTGCTCCCAGTGCCGATTTCCCCGTGCGTTATGCCGATTGCATATGTGCCAATTCCAGCTAGCCACTGGCAAAGCAAATTTCGGCCGCGATTGCTGTTTGATACCACAAGATTTGCCTGCTCAAACACCACTTCCGTTTTACCCGCCTTATGGCGTTTAACCGTAATCTTTCCTTTGATGGCTGATTGTTCTTTTAATGAATGCATTTGCTTTAACTCCATGTGCTTAAATTCCAAACCAGATCATTGCTTGACGGCGTGCCCCATTTGTAAGGCGGAGTTCTTTTTATCGCCTCGGTTAAATCGGCAATTATTATCGGCTCGGGAAAAGTCTCTAGCCGCTGCAGCACTTCATCATCGCTCACTTCAATGTTTTGTTTATCTTTACCGAGCAGAGCAGCCATGATATCCGTAAAGTTGTATTCCCCGCTGGCGATAAAAAACACTTGGTATTCAATCTGCGAGCTCGATCTGGCTTTGCCGACATCTTGAAATACTTGTCGAGGCCAAAGGCGGCGCTATTTACTCTGATCTGCTGGCCGGTCTCAAGCCCGGTTTGAATGGTCTTGAAGCTTCCCGCCCATGATCCTTCCGCCCATTTATTCAGTTCGGCTTTGGCTTTGGTCTGCGCCTCGGAAACACTGGTAATGGTTTTGTCCACGATAATGTGCTGATATTCTCCGTAGCTTGCTATGCTGATCTGATCCCTGACTTTTGCAATGAGGGGAATATACGCATCGCCGTAGATTTTGACTTCTTGGGCAGCCGTCGGTTTATTGTCATCCCTGAACTTGATCGCTTTCTCCTGAAAGTTATACAAACAATCAACCGTGGCGGGATCGGTTATGTTGTCGATGCCGATAGTCTTGGATGAGCCGGCGACTTTGACAGTTATATTTTTATATCTGTAAATATTGCTGAACACCCGCTGTGTGCCATCCGCGCTGTATTTGTCCACCGCATTGGCCTCGATGATAGTCGATAAGTACTCGCCGCCTCTGACAAACACGCTGTTTTTCAGCTCCAGAATGTTGCGGTCAAAATTCAAGGTTCGCCATTCGAGCTTGCCGCCGGTGTCGGTAATTTCAAACGGCGCGGTTTTGGTGCTTTCGTCAAAAAAGTGAATGTCTTTGTCGTAGTCCGCGTACCAATCATAGCCGATGAGGTCGGCAACCTTTTGAATGGCTTTGCTTGACTGTTCGTAATTGAATTTGATGCTGGCAATGGTGGGAGTGGTTGCGGCGACATTGGCAGTGGTAAAGCCGGTCGTAAAAGTGCTGATGATATCAAGCACAATGGCTCTGGCAGCCTGGTTTATATAATTTTTCACTACCAGTTTTTTATCCAAATCATGAGTGTAGTCTTTGCATTTAATAGAGTATCCGAATAGAATTCCACCGACCACATACTCCTGCCTCTGCACAACCGTGCCGCCGAAAATTCTTATGCTGTCTTCTTCGAGGACAATGTCATCGCCCAAGCCGGGAATGGTTTTGCTGGCAGTTTTTCTGATCACGAATTCGAGCGAGTCAACCTCTTTGGTGAGTCCCTCTTGCTTGACCAAACTCTCCCAGTCAATCCAACTCGAGCGATTCGTGTTGTTTATTTTCAATACCAGCATAATTAAATCCTTATCTGCCTTTTAATTTCATCGGCTAAAAATCTGCCGTATTCTCTGGCCATTTCCGGCGCAGTCATGAAAGTGCCCTGTAAAACCACTGTGACTCCGCCGCCTAATCCTGATAACTTGGAAAGCGGAATGACCGCCTCCGGCTCGCCAGCTTCCCCGATCATGGCCAAGGTCGGCCGCATGACCACGCCGCCTTCCGCGAGTCCGATTGCCGAAAGGCCTTTGTTTACTCCGCTATTAATGGCATTGCCCACGCTTGCTGCCGCATTCTTGACGCGGTTCACGGCATCCAAAAATGCGTTCACCTTGCTCATGATGTAATCAATGGAGCTTTGGAAAATATTTTTTATGCCTTCCCAGACTTCGGTAAGATAGGATCTGACTGCACTGAATACCTCATGGGTTTTTGTTTTTATAAGCTCCCAGTGCTTGACGATCCAAAGAATTCCAAGCACTACTCCTGCTACCACGGCTCCGGCAAGCATGAATGGTGCCAAAGCTACGGCCGCGGCAATAAAGGCGGGAATGGTTACGGTCATTATGGTCACAGCCATGCTGATAAAGGCCGGTATTAAAGCTCCCACCACCGCTCCAGCGACGATGATCACAATCTCTTTGTGATCTTTCAGCCATTTGATTATTTCTTCCGTCTTATCAATCCATTTCTGTAGATCATTCTGAACAAAATCATTGACCTTGATCATAAGCTGGGTGAGCATGGGCAATAACTGATTGCCGATGGCTTCGGTTAAATTGCCAAACTCAACCTTGAAGGTTTCCAACTGGCCTTTGAATGTCTTGCTGTATTCCTCCGCGCTGCCTTTCAACTTATTTTGCAATTCAATGAGCGCTTCCATCGGCTTTTTGTTTTCATCTATTTCAATCCCATATTGTTTGAGAAGCCTGGCATTGCCGGATAAAGCCAAACCCACGAGATTGCTTGCCTGCTCCAATCCCAGATTCTTTGCCCGAGCCAAATCCATGGCAATGGCATTTAATTGCAGGGCCTCATTAAAGTCATTGGTGCGCTGATAAAGCCGCGCTATGCTCACAGCCGCGGTTTCGTCATCAAACCCGAGTTTTACTGTAGCATCTGCCGCTTCCTTGATTTTGTTCTTGGTCGCCTCAAAGCTGCCGCCCATGGTTTTCACGATCTGGTCGACTTTAGCCATTTCCGCCTGCGCATCTGCCGCAGCTTTAACTGCGATCACTCCAAACCCGGCCGCTACTGTTACTGCTCCGGCCAGACCCAAAGCAAATGTCTTGGAAGCTCCCTCCGCACTGCCGATGGCACCGCTAATTTTACCCATGGCAGCAGTAGCCTCGTCTTTGATCCTGACTAAAATTGATAATTCAGTTTGCGCTGCCATTGTTTTTTCTTGATGCCCGGGCTTCAGCTCGAAGCATGAGAATGATTACATCGATAAAATATGCGGGCTGCTCATCATACTGCTGGTAAGTCCATTTCATTTCCCGGCAAACAAGCGCTCGTATCTGTTCTGCATTAAGCTCGGTTCTTGATCCGCCGAAGTAGCGATCCCAGAGGTACTCTACTTCGGCTGGGTTAAACCCCCGGTGAGGGCTTTGTCTAATTCCTTAACCACAAAGTCATATTCTTCCGGCCGTTCGTCAAGCAATCTATCAAGGATATTTTCTGTTTTACCGTCATAGCTAACCACTCCAAGTTTGATCAATGTATGCTCCTGCTTTTCGTAAACGCTTCCCCTAATTCCGCTGACTTTGCTTTCCTTCAGGTTTTGCGGATCAATTTCCGCAGTCATTTCCGAAAGGTAAGTGTTGCGCAGCTCATTGCGTTCTCTGGCGGTAAGATATGGAATTATCTCAAGAGCTTTGCCGGAAGGAGTTATGAGCTTGATTGTTTCTCTGGTCATGGCCATTTCAAAGAGTTAAAAAATTAATATGAAGCCACCGTATTAACACAAGTTATCTGCACCATTTTGCTATCCGAGATTGAATAATGCGCCTTGAAGCTCAAAGTCTGCATCATGACATCGCCGATCTTCACCGGCTTATTCAATTCCTTGAAAATCACTTTATACAAATCAATCTTCACTTCCGGGTTGGCGACGGATCCCATAGTCACGTCAGTGTTTTTCAAGTGAACGCGCATGGCCTTGGCGCTGTTGGCCAAAAACTGGGTCTTGAAATCAGACTCGTTCTGCAAAATCGCTTCCAGCTCGCCCTCAATCACGAAACTCTTAGTGAGGAAATCTGCAGGTGCCGCGCTTCCCAAGACATCATCGTCTTCAATGTTCTGGCTGATGTTGAGTTTCAAAGATTTAATGGATAAAGGAGATGCGCCATCAAGCCCTGCCTGGTTTGAGGCCAGCTTGAAAGTTAAGTGCTGCGATAGAAACTTATTCTCCGTGGTGATTGACGGCGTTAATGTCGCTGTCGCGCCTTTTTTGGCTTTGAGCTTGGCCTCGTAATCAATGAACTTGCCTCGTTCATAGTTCACCGCCAGCGAATCAACAACTCCCAAAGCATGGATATAGTCCTGCCCGGCAATGGGATCATCGAGGTAGAATCCCAAGCTTTGGTGTTGCGCGCTCTGCGCGACATTGATCGTGTGGTCTTTCACTGTGGGATCGCTATCCGCGTTATCAGTCGTGGCGAGCGCGCCGAACAAAGAATAGAGAACAAGCGGAAAGTGTTTGTCGCCGATCATGGCTTTGAGTATGCCTTCCGCCCATTCTTTGACTTTGGACGCGCCGGTCGTTTCCTCGATCACGCCGTAACTCTGGGCATCTTGGGCGAGATTCTGTTTTTCTTCCAAGCTCAAATCCTGAAAGGGAATGTAATACGTTGCACTTCCGGGGGCCGTGCCGCGCGAGCTTTCCTTGGCGATTCCAAATGATATTAATCTTCCAATTCCTTTTGACATGATTTATTCCTTTCTAATTAACTGTTTGTGAGATTCATAAAGCGCATCAGCTTCTTTTTTGTCAGCAGCCAAAATCGTAATTGGCTCGAATTCAGCACCGCCCGGGTAAAAAAATTCCTGCAAGGCTTTCGTGTCCGCATCTTTGACCATCTTGTTTTTATAATTCTTTTCCATATGATTATTCAAAAATTAAATCTTTAATTACTCTGCATTTTAGGGTAATGGCAAAGGTAATGTATGTGCCTCCTTTGGCTGGAATCTTCTCTACCGGCGATGAGGCCGGTTCCACGCCCCCGGTGGCCGCCCCGCTCAAATTGGGCACGGTATCGAATTTATCAAGGATGGCTTCAATGAGGTTTTCAATCGCGTCTTGCGAGGAGATATTTTCCTGTTTTTGCACCACGATCACTTCAAACACGTGAGTTCTGGTATTCTGGGTATTCTGAAAATAGTCGGACTGGGTGGAAGGCGTGGCGAGAATGGCGCAAGGCCATTTGCCGATGTCCCGCTCGAATATGTCAGATGCCGCATCATCAACTTGAATCTCGCCGAGTATTCCGGCATCAACCAAAAGCTGCAGCCGCTCCTTAATTTTCGTTTTAATGTCGCCCATGACGCTCATGAATTTGCTCTCCTTGCCACGGTTTCAATTATTTTTTCCACTGCGTCTTCCAAATGAGCAGTAGCCTGCGGCCTTGATTTTTCGGCAATGCGGTTCATAAAAGGATTCGGCATGATTCTCGAGGTGCCTTCATGAACGAGAACCGCATATTTGGCAGTGGGACCGATGCTCGCCGTCAAGCTTTGATCGGCGCGGCGCAGGCCGTAAGCAAAGCTCAGCGATAGAAAGCCTGTGCGCCGGGATCTCGGAGTTCTGAACTGAAAATTCGTATCAACGGCCTCCTTATGAATTTCCGCGGTGGCCGCATCCAGAGCCTCTCGCAGAACCGGGTATGCGATGTCTGCGTAATGCGAGAGCGCATACCTTAGCTTCTCAAAGTTCATCAGTTTTATTTCCAGCATCGGCATGGCTATTGAATCTCCGGGGGAGTTGAATGGTAAGCTAGCACCTCTTGATCTTCAGAAGATAATTCCTTCATGTAATCCACGCTGCTTTGCTGATAGGACGCGGCGTCTTTGCCCTCATCTTCCCGGCGCTTGAGCCATCTGGTCACCAGCCTTTCCGCGCAATCCGTAAGATCTGCTGGCAGGGTATGAAGCGCGGTATTGCCGAAGTTCGTAAAATCAGTCTTGTATCCAGCCGTATACGTTGCCCGTACGGTTAATCCCTTGGCCATGCCGCCGTAGACTTTGATCAGCCCTGCCTTGCCGTCTTCCACAATTTCAAAACTATCTGCCGGGAAGTCATTCCAAGTCGGCGAACTTATGGATCCTGATCGGTACTGCAAACTGGTGAGTACTGACACCGGCCGGTTCTTCAGAAACACATACTCTTGCCCGATTCCTCCCGGATGATGCAGCTCGCTTGTATGAGTTTGTTCCTTGAATTTGCGATTGCAGCGATTCTCAATGAAGTCAGTCACGGCATTGATCAAGCGCAAAATCACCGTGTCCAGACTGGTATTGGTTATTCCCAGCCTTTGTTTGACCCGGTCAACCGTGGTGAGAGCGTGAGGATAAATAATTTCCGGCATAGCTGTTATTAAGGTTTAGCTCTACCTTCCCAAGAATTGAGAAGGTGAAGGCCAAAACTCAAACTACGGTTGAGTCACGGGCTTGGTGAATGCAATTCCCAGAGCGAACAATGCGCCGCCGGGAATCGAAGGGCTAGTGCCTCCGACATCCAATACCGCGCGAAGATAACGCTTGCGGGATGTGCCAAGTCCTGGAATCTCCACTGACTTGATCTGGTTGTCGGCGGTAATTGTCACTGAAGCTCCTGATACCTGCGCCCAGCCAGTCGAGCCGTCAGCGGACTCCTCAACGTTGACAGCGTAAGTTTCATTCCCGTCGGCAGTATCAATATCACCGGCATTGACTATCAAGCAGGCCGTATTGAATCCCATAGTGTCGACCGCAGTGCCATTGGCATCGGCAGTTCTGGTGGCAGGCACCAAGGATTGGACAAATTTAATTGCCTCTCTAATGGTTTTCATTTTGATTTTCCTCCTCGTGCTCATCGCTTTCCTCTGTTTGGACAGACCCGTCCGAGGAGGTGCCATCGCCTGCGGCCGCGGGTGCGGAGGTATGCTCGACATAGTCGGCGCCGAAAGCGCGAGCTGACTCATCATCCATTTCAACGACGTCTCCAGGTTTGAAACTATCGCCAGAATAGCTGAGAGTTTTTAATACTTTGTACTTGCTCATAACTGACCTTTCTTTGGAATCCTTAGGCTACTTAACCGAGGATTGGTTCTTTGCAGCCTAAGGATTATTAATTTGACTTAAGAAGCAGCAGTCTTTACCGCAACGAATGCGGCTGGAAGCGCGATAGTGAAAGCATGGCGATGCTTGTAGACCAGAGCTCTTTGATCCGCCAGGCCGATTTCCTTGCCGCCGAAGCTGCCGGAATCATGCTGGGCTACAATGAGCTCGCCTTTGTCTCCGTAGGCAGTAGCTTGGAAGTTTCCGAAGACGATGTACTTGGTAGACACCGCGCTGTCAGCATTCTTGGGCAGATGTCTGCAAGTGAACACGGGATAACCCATCATCTCACCGGCCGGTTTCACTCCGCCGCCGGTTGGATTGTTAGCAAGAACCTGCTGGGAAGCGGCACCGCCGTTCGGCAAGATAAAGTTGCCGGCAGTATCCTTTTTTGCGCGAAGCTTTGCCCAAATCGTTCGGTGCATGTAGAATCCTGCGCCATCAAGGATTGACTCTTCCAATTGTCCGATGACATCAGAGGAGTCAACGACCGGATCGAATTCCGCAAACGTATCTTCGCCAGTTGGAAGCGTGAACACCGGTACGTCCGCGTGGCTCAAGAGTCCTACAAACGGATTGCCAGTACCCACAAATGCTTGCTTGTCGATCATGTTGGCAAGGGCTTCGCCGCCCAGGGCCAAAAGCCAATCGCCAAGATCCACGGTGGCATCAGCCAAAAGATCGTTTCCGACCACAAAGGCCAGTTGCCATTTTTTGATCAGCAAAGAAGCTTGGGCAAAGGTTATGCCGGTGACATTACCCGCGGCATCAACGCCGAGATATTCGCCTTCAAGGAATGACCCGGTATAAGCGGGAATATCAAGGGAGTCGCTGCCCATTGGCCACTTGCGTGCTTGGGATAGAACCAAACCCACGGATGCGGCAATGCGCAGAATCGCAGACGCCACCTCTTTTGGCACGAGGTAACCGCCCCGGCTGTCAGTCTCGGAGATGAGAGCTTCGTTGGCTTTGGTTTTGAATCCGGCAGCGGCTTTGACCAGCTCCACAAAAGATTTTTTTTGCTCTGAGTCCAAGCCTGATCTGTCCGATCCGTACAAAGCGCGCTCAATTCTCATTTTCTCGACAATGGCGCGAGTTTCCTTGGCCACGGTCTCGCCGACAACGGACGAAAGCCTTTCTTCCATCACCTGGTCAACCACGCTTTTTACTTTTTCAGTGAATTGCTTTAATTGCTCGTCAGTTAAATTCATATTTACCTTTCCGCTACGCAGCTTGGTGCTTGTTGTATTCGGCAAGCACTTCGCTCGTAGCCGTATTTACTGCGCGCAGAAGCTGATGCAGGGTCTGATCTTCTTCAAAACCCTCGAAGCCAACTCCCACGGTTTTCGACCTTTGGTTTTTCGGGGTCTGCCCATCAGCAGCATCCTCCCCCTGGCTACCCTGGGACTTCGCCGACTCTGTTGCATCGTAAAGTTCTCGCAAGGCAGCGCTTACGGCTTCTAAGCCGTCAATGGTTGTTTTAATGAGGGCGCGGTTCTTCTCGGAAAGCACTCGTCCGGCTTTGATCTGTTTTTCAGGATCAGCTGGTTCTGCCACGGGTTGAGCGATTTCACCCTCAGTCGAACCTTCATCCACGTCCGCTTCTTCTGCCCCAGGGGTGCCCTCCGGTGCCCTCGGGTGCCCTTCGTCTTTGAGTAAAATGCCTTTTTGGTACAGAGCTTCCACGTTTATGGCCTGGGATTTCATGAGGGATAGAGCATTGGGATTTGCTGGTACTGGGACCAAGCTGAATTCCAAAAGCTCGGACTTGGTGATGCGGCTTGAGTTATTTTGGTCAAACTCGCGGGGAATAAAACCCACGCTTGCTGCTCTGACAATTTTCAGATCGTAAAGCCTTCGGACATGCTGCGCCAAGGGATTGGCATCTTCGGGAGCAAATCTGCCCTTAGCAACGAGCTGGCCATCGCGGACGTCTATTTCTTCGGTAACGCCAATCGGCAATGAGCCATAATCATGCGCCCAAAGCACTACCGGGTTTTTGCGGTAGAAATCCAGGTCCCAGCCGTTCTGGTCAATGCTTTCTCCGGCGCGGTCAATGTCCGCAGTGGAGATGATGACTTCAAACGTACCAGTATCGGAAGCGGACTTGATCTGCTCGATGGCTCTGATCACGGCTTCATCCGCAAACTGCGCCTCCAGCTTGCTTTTTATTTCTTCGGATAATTTTTTGAAAATATTGTCCATATATTTATTAATGCTTAATCAATGGAAATTTCTTCCGGCCTTATGAAGCAGCGACAGTCGACGTGCAGAGGAGGATTATCAACTGCTTCATAATCTAAATTGAGGGTTCCGCCGTCCCGGCCGGTAACAGTTTGGCCTTTGTCGAAGAAGCCGTCGGAAATATCGATTACCTGCCCATCAAGAGGGCCGCAGAATTCGCAGACCAATTCATCGGATGCCGTGTACCATTTGATAGACTTCACCACTCCGCTCTGATCCCAAGATTCATGCGTGGCATCATTGGCGATTCTGAAGGTCTCGGTGTGAGCCACCTGTGCTGCGCGGTACGAATCGCTAAAAGCATAAATCTCCTCAACTCGATCAGTTAACTCCTGTATCCCTGCGCCCTCTTCGATTGCTTTACCCAGAACTTCTTTTAATTTCGTAAGGGTTGTTTCCGTGTAGCTTGCCGCCAAAAGAGCGAGTGAATCATCCAAGGCCTCTCTGACTTCCGGCGTAATCGCAAATCCTCCAAAGCCGATGAGTTCCCCGGACGCCCTGCCTTCTTTTTCAAAAAGATCAGTTAGGATCGGATCAGCTAGTGCAGTCAAAACTTTAGTCCATTTTGCAACATTAAAAAATTTCCTCGGATCGATGGCTTTATTTTCTATATGGCCTTTGAGTGCTTCGGCAAGGTTAGCAATCACCTCGGCCTTCTGCCCGGCGTTATATGTTCGCAGCTTTTTTATAAATAGCTTTTGGTACGGTGCAAGCCTGGTGACAAATTTTGACCAAACTTTTTCTTCATATTCCTCGTGAGTTAAATCGAGAATGGTTTTTAGATGAGCTTTGTGTTGTTCGTTCAACTCCTTTACTGCGCCAACCACGGCTCCGGCAATTTCATCTGCAGCTTTTTTCGTTGCGTCCTTCAGCGGTTCCCTCCGTTTATGCGGCTTGAGAAGCTTAAGCTTTTTCCCTTGAGTTTCCTGTTCTGGCGTGGAACCCAGCGGAACTTTGCTGAAATCTGTAAGCACTTCATCTCCATTATCAATGCCCGGCAGTCCGAAAAATTCTTCTCGCGCTTCGTTGGTCGTCAGTATGGCTTGGCTCGCAACCCCTGCCTGCATTTCCCTGATGCGCAACTCGCGGTTTTCCGGAACGGGATCATCATAGGAGAGTACCAGATCATCTTCGTATCTTGGGACTAAATAAGTATTTAAAAATTCGCAAACTAAATCATATTTCGGCTTGATGGTGCGATCAGCAAATACGAAATTGGTAGCTTCAGCATTCGCGCGGTTTACGTCATCTGTGATTCCCAATACTGTGCGCGGAACCCGGAATCCCGCGAGAATGGAATCTCTCGAATCTTTTTTGCCTTCCACAAAATCCATTTCTTTTTGCGAGGTCGTGCCTTCTTTGAAAGTCGTGCCCTTTGGCAGCGCGGCGATGCGGTAAGCATTATCCACTCCCTTAAAGAGAGCTTCAAAAGATTTTTTCATGTATTCCAGCATTTCAGGGCTTCTGGCCGTATCGCTTTCCAAGTATCCTCCGACTTTGGCTCCGTTCAAAAAAAATCTGCGATTGAATTCAGTCTGATAATTATCCGCGTCAATCCATTGCGCAATTCCTTGGACCACGCCAAAACCAGCCAGCATGCTGTTCGGATCAGGGTAGCGAAAATGAATTATCTGTTCGGGCTTGTAGTCGTACTTTTTGGAGTTGATGCGATACTCATATTTCTGGATCAGATTTGGGAATTCCCCAAGCACAACTTTGACGTGCGCGGGAATAAGAGGATAGATACCCTTGGGCTTGTCGCTGTCTTTATCTACTCCATCGAGCAGCCAATAACCTTTGCCTGTCAGCTCCATATGAACCCCGAGCATGAACTTCAACTCCCAGGCCGTCTGAAAAGGGTTCGGGTTATTTAGCAGATCAAGCAGTTCATGATCATAGACTTGCTCATAATCTCCGTCCTTTTGAATTTTAAAGAGCTTAAATTTCAGCTTGGCAACCTCTTCTCCGATAGCCCTGGCGCAAGCAAAGGTCCAGCCGGTGTACGAGCGCATGGCTTGCTGATCGCTCACGCCCACCCCGCCTGGCCGAAATATGGCGAGTGGGTCGGCAGTACCCATGCTGGCAATTCCTGGAATCTCCGTTTTTTCTTTACGGATAAATCCTACGCGGTTCAAAATTGAATCAACTATGCTCATTTGTTAAATAAAAAAGGACTACGAACGCTTTCGCGTAAGTAGTCCTATTGAGATCAAATCAGACTGATTTTATGGCCGAGATTTCAAAGAGTGCATCAACATCATGGAACTTTTTATATCCGAGGTCAACTGAACGATTAGGGGATAAATAACCAGAAGCTCTCCATAATCTAAGCAATATCGCCTGGCTACACTGGCAGCAAAAATCGCAAACCCGATCCGATCGCAAAGGTCACGGCTGCCACACCAATGCTGAACACTAACATTATTCCAAATTCTCGCAAAAATTTCTGCTTGAGATAGATCGAATTAAAATACGAGATGATACCGATTATGAGGAGAGCGATACTAAACATAATTGGCAACGCCACAAAGACATCTTGCAAAATTACATATGGCGCCACTAAAAAAACCACGACTATTAGATAAGAAATTCCCGTGAGCGCTGCTGCCTGAACTGCGTTTTTCTCATGCTCATGACGTGCCTGCATGAAAGCCGAAGCAGCCATGGACAGTGCGGCCGCAATGCCAGTGATGAGGCCGGATAAAGCCACCAGATCATGGCTCTTGAATGCGAAAGTAAAACCTACAAGCGCACCCGTGAGTTCGATTAACCCGTCGTTAACTCCCAGCACAATGCTGGCCATGCGATGGCTCTGGTTTATTGTATTTTCCATACTGAAAGTTTACAATTTTTCTGATTATTTCACAAATAAATGCCGCGAATTAGCCAAGCGGAATGCTCTCCAAATCGTCCGTAAAATCATTATTGCTCACCCGCCCAAACTTAAAATCTTTTTCAATCGGAATTTTGGCGCTGCTTGGTTTGCCCTCCACAAAAGTGATCGTCATTTTGCCATAGTTCAACCGCTTTGCCGCGATGACGAGCTGCTGCCATTCAATTGGAAGTTCATTTATTTGCATGATTATATTATTGCTATGACATCAAGGTTGCCTGATTCAGTGGGCTGCATGAGCGTGAGAACAAATGCATCGGCCACGTCCGGAGAATTAACATTGCGCTTTTTTAAATCTTCTTTACTCTCAAGCTGCATCTGGCCGCTGGATACAATTTTGTATTTTGGTTTGGCCAGCTGATACCAATCTTCATCGGGTTTTAAAATTCCCGTCTTGAGCCACTCCTTTGCCAAATCCCAGCCTTCTGCCCTCAAATTTTTATATTGCTCTTTATCCATTGCGGCTTGAGCGGAGTTGATGCCGTTTACCCTGTGCGCTATATCCGCCATTTCCACCAAGCGGTCAAATACTCCGGCACCTATGCCGATGACATCGATGTTGGCTATGGCATTCGGCCGCGCCATCAACAGTCTTCTGACTTTACCTACGGTTTCCATGGTGTTCTGGCTTTGCATTTTATCCAGCACTTCAGCGAAATGGCCTTTGCGCAGCACAATTACAGTGCTGTCATCGCCGTACCTTGCCACGTCTACTCCGATTACTTCCTGAACCGCTGCCCATTCTTCCTTATCTTCTTCTGTGGCAAGATTGGGCAGCTCCCGATTCATGGCCATCTCAACCGCGTCCACGCCGATCAGAGTATCACTGGATTTAGTCGGAAAATTTCCCAGCACTCTGACTCGGAACACATCGCTATCCGCTCCGTACTTGCGTTTCATGTCGAGGGCCCAGTCCGGCAGGGCTAGGCCGGGCATGAGCATTTTTGCCGCTTTCACCTTTTCTTCCGTTAAATCGTTTAAATTCCTGATGTTATTTTTAAAGAAATTCGGGGTATCAAAAGCACTGATGTGCATGTGCTTGAACGTCGGGTCGCTGAAGGCATTGGCAAAGGTGCCTTCTCTGCGCGTTGGATTGCCAATGTACACCAAGCGCACTGCAAATCCGGATGACATGCTCCCGTCAATGGCTTCAAAAATCGATTCGCTGACTCCGCTTGCTTCATCAACGATAATCAAGATGTTCTGGCCGTGGAATCCCTGGAACTTATCGGCAGCAGCTCCTCCCTCCGTCTCTCGAGTGGAAAATCCAAAGGCGTACCAATTTTCATCAATATTGAACTGCGTTTTGAGAAGCTCTCCTCCTAAATTTACTTTTGCTTTTTGATGAGCAAACCGGAACTCTCGCCAAAACTGATTGCGCACCTGGCGATCAGTCGGGGCCGTGTCGATGACTACCGCCGGAGCATAGCCGTACAAAAACCACAAAGCAGCTCTGGCAAGCGTGAAAGTCTTTCCTGACGAATGGCAGCTGCGAACCGCGGTCTTGCGGTTATCCCGAATGGAGTAAACGATTTGTCTTTCTCTTTCCCATAACTCAACGCCTAAGATGTCTTTGAAAAAATAATCAGGATCAGCTTGGATTAGCTTCGATATAGTTGCGATCTCTAATGACCCCGCGCTGTTTGGCATTTTCCAAGTCTTTTTTAATTATCTCTGCAAGGTTTTGCCCCACTTCTTTTATTTGCGTTTCTTCGCGCTTTTCCGCCCAGTCCTGAATGTACTGCAGCCATAGCTTGGCAGCCATCGGGTCGCCCTTTTGTACGATTCGGCCGTAGATGGCGGCAATCACGTCCGGGGTCTTTTCTTTTGCCCATTCTTTGATCGCCCGCTGAACGTCTTCCCAGAAATTGGGATCCTTTTTCCAGTTGGCCAGCGTACCGTGGCTGACATTGTATTCGACTTGAAACTCGAGCTGCGTCTTGAGTTCCCGAAAAGGCCTCGGAGTGGCAATAAACCTGACAAATTCGTAATATTCAGCTCGTTTAAGGGCCGTGCTCATAGTTCAAAAAGTTCAAATGAATTCTAATCAGTGATTGCTGAAATCTTTTCTGCTTTTTGACGCGTGAGCGCTTCCCAGCGCTTTACCTCGACGTCCACGTATTTCGGGTCCATCTCCATGCCAAAGCATTTTCTGCCCATCTGTTCGCAAGCAATCAGCGTGGAACCCGATCCCAAAAACCCGTCCACTACCAAGTCACCGGCATTGCTGTTTTTGCGCAATGCCCGCTCTGCAAGCCTGATCGGTTTTTGCGTCGGATGCAGGTACTGGGCGGTATTATCCCGCCTTTCAAACCAGACATCCATCTGATCAATAAAAGAATCATAATCCAAGCTGAATGTATCTTTGAAATCCGCATATTTTTTATTGCTGTAATGGCTCTTGCCCTTTTTCCAGCCCAACATGCACGGCTCATAGCAGCGATGGTAGTCTTGGCCGCGGCTGAAGATCATGGAATTTTTAAGCCAAATGATAATCTGGCTCATATGCCACCCGGCCTGCTCGAATGCTTCCCGGTTGATCCAATTGTTTTTATTCGCAAACCACCAATAGATTGTCGCATTGTCTTGGGAAAACCTATGCATCTGCTCCAAAACTTTGGTATAGAATCTCAAGCACTCGGCATCGCTTTTATCGTCATTGAAGATTTTGCCGCCGGTTCCGCCGAACTTGGAGGAATCGTAAGACATGCCGCCCGGCGATTTATAATCCACGTTGTATGGCGGATCAGTGAAAACAAGCTTGGCCTTTTCATTGCCCATGAGCTTTGCCCAATCCTCCTTTTTTTCCGCATCGCCGCAGAGAATCCGATGATCTCCAAGCTTGTAAAGGTCGCCGAGCTTAGTTTGGGGCACCTGAATCGCTTGGTACTCTTTCTCGGCATCAAAGTTATCTTCATCGGGGCTGATGTCAAAATGCTTGGAAATATCTTCCATCAAAAACCCGACATCGCGTAAAATCTCCTCATCGAAATTAACCAGCAAGTCCCAATTATCTTCTCCCTCGTGCTTATTGTCGGACAATGCCACTTTTGCGCGTTCTCTATCGGTTAATTTGCGATCCGGCAATATGACATTGACCTCTTCCATTCCCACGTCCCGCAGCACTTCAAGCCTTTGGTTGCCGGCCAGAACAGTGTCATCGCTGTCAATAACGAGCACTGCATGGAAACCCTGCTCCAAGATTTTTTCTTTGAGCCGCAGAAAATTTGCCCGAGTAATCGTCCTCGGATTCTGCTCCCAGTTTTTTAATACCGTAACCTTTCGCTTTTCCACGTGCCAATTTATTTGCATATGATGTGCAGTGTTCTAGCTTTGCTGCCGTCTTTGGCAACCAGCTGTTTTAAGACTAAAGCCTCAATGATTTGCGCTATGCGAGACTTGCTAAGACCCGAGAGTTTTGCGAGTTGCGCATAGCTCGGACTGTAGCCGTACATCTCGTGAAAAGCGGTGATGTTATCAAGCACTTCCTGTTCGCGCTCGAGAGCGGTTTTGTAAAATTCTTTCTGCATAATTTAAATGTTTCTTGCCATTAACGGCCGTTTTAATTCTTGAAGTTTTTTTAAATTGTTCATAACTTTGCCTTTGGAATATTTATATTCTGTCTTTTGGGGAACCTGTCTTACATTAGGTTTAGCAATGTTAGTAAACCTCGTTGCGTTTCTGCTAAACCTCTTTTTCCCGTCCACAGACCTTTCCACATCGCTGCCTAAGTGTTTTTTGAAAATCTTTTTGGCTTTGTTGACGCTGATTTTAATTCCGTAGGGAGTATGCACTAGACCCAAATATCCTGTTTTTTGCAACTTGTTTAAATTACGACTGGCGGTGGTGGCGTGCACTCCCATGTCATCGGTAATATTTTTGAGATTTATGGGTTTTCCTCCCAAAACCCAGCCCGCTCCGTTCTCGTCAATGCGCGTGATTTTATCAATGCACCACATGAATTCCCATACTGCCTCGCCCATGGTCTTGCGATGAGCGCCTCGAAGTAACCCGTTTGAAACTTGGATATAAAACATGGGGGTGCAATGTTATTCCTCAACGTCTTCATCTTCATCGCCATCGTACGGATCCTCAAAGTTTTCCGGATGATAGCGTTTTTCAATTTCCAAATCGTAATCGTAGTGCATAAATTAGATCTCCATCTCTGCCCTCACGCTCTCGCGATCAGGGCAGAGTCGAGAGCGAATATTATTACTTAATCGTGATAGACATTGCGCTTCGATTTTTCTTTTTCAATGCCTTTTCTCATGATCTTGGCTGCTTTGCCCTCATCAGCTTTGTCCGGGAACTGCTGCGCCAATTCGTCATTGACGATTATCTTGATTCTTTCCAGACCGCCTTTGAGCTCGGACAAACCCTTGCCTTCCACAGCCAGCCAGGACCGGGTATTGAAGACCTTCTCCAGAACTTCAATTTTCTTCTGCTTATCAGCAGCTCCGGTTGACGGCCACGCTTTGACCAGCCAGCCTTCGATTTCCTCCAAGCAGATTTTCTTGTCATTGATGTACTGATACCGATCCTCTTCGGTTTTGAACAGGCCGGTGCTGTCAGTACCCTCGTCCTGATAATTCGCGGCCGGGTTCTCCAGCATGTTCTCAATGACCGGTGCAAAATCCTTGTAGGTAGGATTCATGAAAACCTTGCCGTCAATGAGCGTGGAGCGATCTTTGATGATCGTGGCCTGGCGATAAATCTTTTTATCCTTGCCCAGCACTTCCTCAAAGCGCTCCATAAGGACCAGAACGTCAGGCTCATACGCAGTTTCGCCCTCGACCTTCATTTTGATGCCGGATTTGTAGATTTCGCGCTTGCCAGTGGTTTCATTTATCTCGTTTTCATACTCATAGCCCGCGCGTCCGCACATTATGATGCTGAACGGCAGCCTGACCAATGGATCGGAAAATTCTGCCTTCCACAGCGGCTTTAGCACGCCCCAATCCTGAAACTGCAGATTGGTGCGGTTATACTTTTTCTTGAATGCCTCGACCGTGTCCTCCCAGACGTGGGAGATGGAGTCGATGATCAGAATATCCGCATAGCCATCGCGCAGCTTTTCCATGGTCTTTTTCAGATCAGCCAGTGTCCGGCTGTCCCTGACCATGAGCTCGATGCCATTTTCGGCAAATTTGGTTTTTAAGAACTTGCTAGCCTTTTCCGTGTCGAACATGACAATCGGCTTTTTGCTGCCGAGCCGTTTATGCAGCCCGATGGCAATTTCCGCTGCAGTATAAGTCTTGCCCGTCCCTGCCAGGCCCTGAATGCCGGCCTTGAAATACGGCTTGGTGTTGGCCACCGGCGTAAAGAAATTATCGGCCAGCGGATCAACTTGAGTCTGTTTTACGGCTGTGCTCGCGGCCGTTTGAACTTTAGTGTTCATACGTTTACCTCTTGTGCTCCCTGCGGGGAATATGCTAAACTATGCTTAATCACTTGATAGTTTAGTAACTCCCTTCGGGGAGTTATTTAATTATTCGCATCTGCTTGTTCCAAGGCTTCCGTGATCGACTCGCGGGCAGCCTTGTTTTTTAGATCTTCCACCTTGAACTTGGAGAGAACCTGCACGCGGCGGGGAAGAAGGCTTAAAACCTTCACGAACATGAACCGCGGAAGCTCCGGCCTGCAAGCTGGGGAGTCTGTTATTGTTGCAATCATATTTTTTCCTTTCTAATTTTTAAGAGTTAATGCACTCTTTGAGCAATCGACCTTTGCCGCCTTTTAGGCGGCTCTCTACGGACTTTTTCAACAGCCCCGGTATTGAAGTGGCTGAAGTCCGCAAAAAGCTGAACAAAAAACAGCGATAGTTTCTATCTAAGATTTTTGATCTTAAATAAGAACTATCGCTGTTTGAATGCTTTTTGGTGGGAGCGCCGGGAATCGAACCCGGGACCATCAGCTTAAAAGGCTGTTGCTCTACCGACTGAGCTACGCTCCCACGAATCCTTAAGTTTTGAAAGGTGGACAGCCACTTTTCTTTTAAGCCGGATGTGCTGGGAAGGAATCGAACCCACGACCATCAGCTTAAAAGGCTGTTGCTCTACCGACTGAGCTACGTTCCCGCGTCGCAACTATTGTTTGCTCATTATACAGAAATTACT
>Ga0209542_10008816_pt1 | contig 18685 bp, 17 predicted proteins | sample RifCSPhighO2_01_FD_184028 | JGI IMG/M metagenome (GOLD analysis project Ga0209542, IMG submission 184028) | Soil microbial communities from Rifle, Colorado - Rifle CSP2_plank highO2_0.1 (SPAdes) (version 2) | ecosystem: Environmental > Terrestrial > Deep subsurface > Rock core/Sediment ...
GCCATTTCCATTGTTAGTAACTGTAATTTCACCGTTTTCATCTGTTGTAAATTCCGTACCCGCAGATCCTGCTAAAGTAGACCCTTCCGGCGCTCCAAGAAGTTGTCCTACCCACTGTCCTGCTTTATTAACAATCACCAGCCACCAATTTCCGCCTTCAATATTGGAGTTTGCGATATTTATAGTATTTGCGTCTATGCTTGAGTCTCCGGTTTCAATATTCGTTTCTCCCCCGGTATTTCGATTAGCATCATTATTTCCGGTAGTTGAAGATAGTGTCAGATTGTTTTCGATAGTAGCTTCGTTTGTTTGGAAAGTTATATCATTTGTTGTTGAATCAACATTCGCGTTATTATCAGAGTTAGCACCGTTATTGGTATTCGCTGCCAATACATTACTTTGATCACAAAGGCTGCATGTTCCGGCCTCAATTACACCAAGATCCGGTAATATTATATCTCCGATTAGCGTACCGAAAATATCTACGACTCCGTAAATTACATTACCGCTTAAGTTATTGTTTGCAAAGGTTAACGCGTTTGCGGAAACGTTCGCATTGCCTGTTTCTATACTGGACTGCCCACCTGTATTGTATGAGGCATCGTTGTCTCCGGAGTTTGATGATAACGTCATGTTATTTCCAATATCAGCATCGTTATTTTGGAAAGTATTATTGTTAGATAGGTCAGTTATAGAACCGTTATTGGTAGAATTTGCTCCATTTCCTGTGTTATAGATAGAGTTTGAGGTTCCATCGCAGTTTATAATGCAGTTTGCAGCAAAATCCAGTATCAAATCCCCTGTATGAACATCAGCTACCTCAAATTCAGAAACAGAAACGCCTTCTATATTTGAATTAACTCCTGTTAAAATAGTGCCTGTTGTATTTGCGTTTCCTGTTTGGATAGTAGAATTACCTACATTATATGATGCGTCATTTTTTCCGGTTGTTGTGCTTTGATCTAAGTTATTACCAACAGACGCTCTGTTATTTTGTATAGTGTCTGAGTTGCCTACGGAAGTTGAAGATCCGGAATTTTCAGATCCGCTTCCATTTCCCGCGTTTACAATTTTTGTGCCTTCTGAGTCATCAATGGCTGCCGAGCTGTTATTGTTTGCAAGTGTAGTTAAGTTTGCATCGTTCGTAGCATTTCCCGTATCTATAGTAGTATCTCCTACCGTTTGGCTTCCATCCGTTCCTTCAGTTTCAGCCTGGGACGACACTGTTTGCGGATCTGCGTTTTGATCTTCATTTGTTGTTGAATTTTCAGACTCCTGTGCATTGGAGTCGTTTGAATTAGCTTGAGTATCCGATGGTTCTTCGGGATGAGATGGAGCCCGATGATCTTCTTCTTCCGAGTCGTTGCTTTCATTAGATGGCGCTGACGGTTGAGTTGGAGCTTCCGGCGCAACCTCTGTAGTAACCGGAGAGGTTGGCTCGCTTGGAGCGGTTGGAGCCTCAAGCGCTCTGGCTACTGATAAATTTCGACCAAACATTAACGTTACTACTATTATTATTGTTATTATTTTTTTTAACTGCTTCATATTTTTATCTTTTATAAATCTCTTTTTAATTTTTGTTCTCTAGGATGTAGAGTGTCTTGCCGAAGTGTTAGCAAGACACTTCTACATACCTAAATGTTAAACTAAGTGAAAAAGGCTGAGAAGTAAGCTTAGATCAAAATGAAAGTCTAAGTCTAATCCTTCTGGTAAGTGCCAATCTACACTTGGTCCTAATACGTTGACGTTTCCGGAATTATCTACAGTTGTATCCGATGTAGCGTCACCAGTTAATATTTCTGGATCCCCTCCATTGACAGAACCTGTATTTTTCTTTGCGTCGTTATCTCCGGTTTTAGCGTCTCCGTCGACATCGTTGTAAAGATCTGAATCGTTTTCCTGGAAATCAGACAATTCTTTTTCGATCTTTGCCTTGATATCGTTATCGGAATCCGAACCGTTTCCAGATATCTTTGCCAACACGTCTGTTAGACAACCGCAATCAATATCGGCTGCGTTGAAGTTTACCATGTTATCTACCTCAACGTTTACATCTGCGTCACCTGTATCTATTGTGACATCGCCTCCCGTATTGTCGTTTGCATCGTTGTGGCCTGTTTTCGCGTCTGCATCTATATCGTTATAGACATATGCTGCATTATCTTGAACGAGCACAACTGATTGATTCGATCTCAAATAGATATCGTTGTCGCTTTTTGATCCGTTGCCTAATATTTTAAGCGATATATCCGATGATCCTCCGTTGCTACCGCCAACATTTGCGATATTGGAATTTGCTTGAGTTTTAACATCAACATCTGTTGATGCGTTACCGGTCATGATTGTTACATCACCACCTGTATTTCTCTTAGCATCATTGTCTCCAGTTTTTGCATCGGTATCAATATTATTCGATACTGCTGCATTGTTTGTCTGGAAAACTTCAACATCGTTATATGTTTTTAGTTTAGCCGTGTTATCGGAGTATGAACCATTGCCGGATATCAACACATCTGCATCGTTTTCGCAATTGCAGCCGTTAACATCTGCCTGATTCGCATTTAATTCATTTGATACATCAACATTTGCATCTGCATCCCCGGTTGAGATTGTTACATCTCCACCTGTGTTATCGTTAGCATCATTATTTCCAGTTGTTGCATCTGCGTCTACATTGTTTGAAACTTTTGCATCGTTAGATTGAACAACAGTTGTTGTGGTGCTAGTCGTAACGTTTGCATCGTTATCCGAAGAACTTCCGTTTCCGGAAATTTCGATAGTTGTGCTAGCAAACGCAAAGGGTGTTAATGCATTTAATAAAATGGCTCCGGATGCTATTCCTGTTACGAGTTTTCTTTTTAAATTTGTCATTATTTATTCACCCCCTTTCTTTTTTACGCTCTCGCCTAAGGCGAACACTTCCTTGACCCTCCTTTTTGTCCCGACATGTCGGGATAAACAAAAAAACGGAGGCCCCTCTATCCAATTAATTGGTTAGAGAAGCCTCCGTTTGCGGTCAGCTTTTCTTTCTAGGACGTAAAACGTCCTAACTCAAATTTTTAATTTAAAATTGTTTCCTAATACTTTATAACTTATTGTTTTTTCTTTGTCAATACCCTATTTTGTGCGTCAACCGACTGTTTTTGATTTATTTGAATGGTTTCCTGGATGTCTTCTTCGCCTATGTCATATTTTGTTTTTAAGATTTTTCTTACTGTTAATTGAGTTACCTTACTATTTTGTACATAAATTTCAACACTACCAAAGGATACGGATTTTAAGACATTTTTGATTTCATCAAGAAGCGCGGGAGAATTTTTAAGTTTTAATTTTTGATTAATCACAAGCGTTATAGTTTTATTTTAAATTAATATTGATAGGTTTTTTTTCACCTTTAATCTCGCCAACATATAAGACAAACTTTCTATTATTGTCATTAATAGGGAATCCAAGTCTTGTTGGTTTTGTAGCAATTGCCTGTATTTGAACCGGATCATTGTGAATATCTGCAGCAAATCGTTCGCTTTCACCCTCAATCGAAAGCCTGATGTAGTCACGGGTGTTAATATCAAACACCAAAGAACTATCATTTACAATCTTTAGATTAACTATTAAAAAAGTTCTTCCTTTAACCGCTGTTGCGCGCTGTCCTTTAACTATAATTTCATCTTGCAGCGCTACATTGTCTATTACGTATTTAAATTTACTAACTTCTACGCTTTTATCGTCCTTAAGAGGAAAAGTGTATGTTTTATTTATTGTTTGGATAGACTTGGCATATGTTGCTTCTTGTCTTTGATCGATAGAATTAACGGTAGAATCATTAGATCCGTTTTTTAGTATGTTTGAGATTAGAAGAGTTAGCCCAATTATAGCTATTAGCAATAATGCCAATTTAAATATTTTTTTATGTTTTGGACTCGAGCTACTTAATTTATTTGTCCGTTGATTAAAGATGTTTTTGAAAAGTTGTATGAGTTTTTTAATAAATGATATCATCTTGCTTAAAAAAATGCCCCGACTTATCGGGGCAGACAGAACACAACAACACTACCACAGTGAATTTTGCTTGTCAATATATCAATTAGTCTGTTACGACGACAATTTTAACTAAAGAGCTGTTATTTTGTTTACTTATTTCTACTCTTACCTCTTGATTTTGGCTTGCGCCAACTAATTTGTTAAGAACATTGCCATTGGTTGAAGTCTGGACAAACGACGTTGCTTTCATCCCTATGCTTTTTATTTTTTTCTTATACCAATCCGTTATCTTTTTCGGATCGTCTGAGCTTTCATAAGCTGTTTCGCTTCCGCTTTGACTGATTGTTGTTGAGTTGGGATACTTAAAATCAGCATTAGTTTGATTATCAAAATTAGGAATATTTGTGGAAGCAGGAGTTGATGTTGGAGTCAAAGTCGGAGGAACAATGGTGGGAGTGTCATTTGGATTCTGCGATGGCGTTAAAGTTGAAGTTGGTGTGGAGGATGGTTTTATAGTATCAGAAATTACTTCACCCTGATCTTTTTTTGGAGTATTTTGCGCGGTTATAAATATCGCAAGAATTATAATAAGAATAGTCAGCGTTCCAAACATAGAAGTGTTTGGAGTTATACCACTAAGATTTACTTGTGTCAAGTTGCGTAGCAGGAATTACTTAAATCCAGAATAAGTTAATTGGCCATTATGATTGTTTCTTGTTATGGATATTTGATCGGACATCGGATTAAAACTAATATGAAATGCCCTAATTGATCTTTGAAGTCTTCTGGTAGTATTAGTATCAACAAAAATTGTTTTTATATGCTCCATTCCTACTTGAATTTTAAGCATATCTAAGATTGTGGGATTATGAACAGTCTCTGTACCTTCAATTAAAATCACTTTTCCTCCAACAAAAGGCTTAAGAAGATCAACATCTTTTAGATCCAATATTTGTGTAGGGCGAGCATGAAAAAGTCCAAATTTTTCTTCCATTTCGTCTCTTAATATCAGACCAGAACAAACCCTAAATCCTGTACTTATAAAATTTTGGGTTTTATCTCCAATAACGTAATCGCCCCAATTTGCGTATAGGTTTTCTCTGCGAGGTAATCTTTCCATGACATAATTATACTAGATATGTGTAAAATAATCAAACTATAGGTTCAATATGAAAGGAGCGTTGACAAGACTTTTTGGGCTATTTGTATAGTTTTTTTGGCACCTTTTTTATTGGGGTTCACTTCGGATAAGTCTAAAGAGAGATTTTTATGTTTTGAAGCGATCTTCAATATTGGAAATAAATCTGCAAGCATGAATCCCTTGTCTGAAGGAATTCCTGTTGCTAAAGCTTCTTTTTGATTAAACACATCTACGTCGAAATTAGCATGTAGATAGTCAAACTTTCCAATAAAATCTTCAATTTTTTTAACTACACTCTTTTTATTTTTCAAAACATCCATTGAATTTACGTTTGCAAACTTAGATATTACAAAAAACCTTTTTTCCTCAACATCCAATTTTAAATCACCAACAAAGAATAAATTATGCGCTGGTAGTTTAAATTTAACTATTTTTTTTATTTGTGGTATGTCAAAGCTATCCAGAAATGGCCTTAAGTACATGCCATGAAAATTTTTTGTAGGGCTGGTTTTGTATAAATTCATTTCTCCATGCGAGTCAAACTGAACATAACCTACATTTTTAGAGTCCTCTGCTCTTTCCAATAAGGCAAGTAGCGAAGAAAAAGTAACGCTGTTATCTCCTCCAATTACAACTTGTGTCTCATCTTTTTTTATAGTTTTGTTTATTAGGGTTTTAAACTCTTTTAATTTGTCTGCCAATACATTAATATAATCGGGCTTAGAAATATTCTCTGGTCTAGGAAACTCAAATTCTGTGATTACATAACTGAACTGAGATAAAAAATCAGGTGTTAAAATTACATCAGGAGCATCTTCTACTCCTATATTTAAGGTTTTTTGATGGATTGGAGGATACAAAATACCAAGCCTTGTCTTTGCTTTATAAAAATGAATTTTTCTCATCCCAGATTTGACATAAGAATAAATTATACATATGGCTGAAATTAAACGCAAGCAATTATGAGGTAAGAAGCCTTCCTGTTCTATAACGGTCAAAAAGCCCTGAGGCTTCGCGGTCTTTTCTGTCTTTTAGAACTTGATCCAAGGTCGGATATGCGCCTTCTAGTATTCTTTGAATAAGACCAATATTTCTCTGTTCGATCGCATTTTGAAGATTCCCTAATCGTTTGATTTGGGAACGATTTACTGTTTCAGCATATGGATTACCTCTTATTGCAAAAGATCTTTTAAGAATGTCTGTTGGGCCACCAAATCTACTTTGCCATGATTCAAAAGTTGCGTCACTAACAGATCTTCCGCTCTCGCCAGCTATTATTATTTCTCTAAGTGCTGCTCCAACAGCATTTCTCAAAACCTCAATAGTGTTTTCCTGCACGTCTACCCAATTAACAATATATGCTCCTCTAACTAACAATGAAGAAACAATGTTCATGCCTTCGCGTGCTCTTGAGATCGTGGCATCAAATGCTTCCAAAGAAAGTATTTGCATATCGGCAATATTTGTAGAATTTGACGCATCGGACAGCTTTTGCCTTGCCATTAACTTAAGTTCGTTTCTTATGTTTGGACCAAATTTGTCTCTTAACCTGTTAAGTTGTTCTTTAATTATATGTGCAGGAGTACGATGATTGACAGAAAGACTCATGACAGATGCAATACTTCTTGATAGCTCTTGGGCTTTTTGTGTTTCTCCTAAAATAAAAAGTGTACTGTTTAAGTTTGGTAAAGACGTGTCAAAACTCGGATCATTTTTTGATTCTTGTTCTTCTTCTGCATTAAGGGGTATTCCTAAAAAGCGTTGAATAACTCTCTCGTTTTGCCTAAACAATTTCCAAACATCTTGGTGCTTGTGCCAGACGGTTCTATTTCTAACCTTCCATCCAACGCGCCAAGTGTCATCTTCCGATATCCCAACCCTTCCGGAACGGTCTATTACCTCTACGAATTGCGGTTGATCATCCAAGGGTCTTGGTTGTAATTCTTGAGGTCTTGCCATAATAAGCCCTCCGCAAGCTTATTGTACTCTTTTATCCCAAATTTGCAATGAAAGTTGACGAATTGGGGACGGTCCTCAGATGTGTTGATTTGACAATCTTAGGAAACTTCTGAAAAGTGTTCTAGCTTAACACCTTGACTTATAAATTACCGTCATTTTCTTTCAAACTCGATTATCAATGAAATTATCCAAACTCTCATTTTTTATCGACTTATTAATGCCATGGCAAGATTAAGTCGATGGTTTTATTTTTCAGTATTCCTCTTCTTGCCTCACAATATATCATGTAGTATACTTATTAATACTCAGATAGTATGGGCCGCTAGCTCAATTGGCAGAGCAATTCCCTCTTAAGGAATAGGTTCCGGGTTCGATTCCCGGGCGGCTCACTGATGGGGATTTTCCAGAAGTCCCTGAAATCTGGCTCTGGAGGTCGGGAAGAGCTTGGAGCGTGTCAAAGCCCAAATTGTAAGTCGGGACAAGCTGCCGATCAGTTAAAAAGAAGTTCGAGCCGACAGTTTTTGCGAAGATTGCCAAATCTTCTTTTGTATTTTTTGCGCGCGCGATTTTTCCGCATGCTAATGCGCTATCTACAAATTCTCTCATAGGTTCGAGCCAACTTGAGCCATTTTGTTTTATTTTTTCAATTTCCTCTGTAATTCTTAGTTTTTCTTCAAATAATTCGTTCTTTTTATTTTTGTAAGTTTCATTATCAATTACTTGGTCAAGAAAACTATCTAAAAGGAAATTCAATTTCCTATCAATACCTTCTGTTTCAATTTTCAGCTTCGCAATATTACTTTCTGACAAGGTTAATTCTTCTTTTTCATCTCTATCCAGCCACTGATACCAGTCGTTAGCCCATTCTTGCGGAAGTGAGACTTTTTCTAAGATATTCCTTATCTGAATTTCTAAATCCGGCTCCTGAAGATATCTTTGCGTACAGGGTTTCAGCTTCTTAGTACAGCGGTAATAGGTAAAAGTCTGAGATGTCCCATTTTTATATTTTTTGATCTTTTCTTCACAAGTTATGGCCGCATTGCATTCACCGCAACGGGCAAATCCTGTAAATGCGAAATTATGCCCTCTCATTCTTGTTCTCTCAATTTTTTCAACCTGTTTTTGCACATCATCAAATAACTGCTTAGAAATGAAAGTTTTATGCGAAGCCTGATAATATTCTCCATCGTATTTTAATATTCCGATATAAAACTTATCTTTTAACATTTTAGTTATTTGATTCACTTTCAAAGGCTTTCCATCAGATTTTGAAATACCAAACTTATGAAGATATAAAGAAATTGCGGTAAAAGATTTTCTTTCTTCGGAAAATAGTTGAAAAGCTTTTTTAATAAATTTTGATTTTTCCGAATCTATCTGAATTGTTTTTGTGTTCGAATCATTTATGTATCCTAAAGGAGCTTTCATGGGCCAGATTCCAAGCCTTACCTTATGCCTCATACCTCTTTTAACATTTTCGGAAAGATTGTCAACGTAATACTTGGATTGACCAAATGCGATTGATAACATAAATTTTCCCTGAGGCGTAGATTCAAACCAAAAAGAGGGAAATTTAAGGTCAAGTAACTTTCCTGTATCTAAAAGGTAGATAATTTTCCCGCCATCTATCGAATTTCTTGCCAGACGATCCGGGTGCCATGAGACAATTCCTTGAGCTTCGCCTTTTTCTATTCTTTTTAGTACTTGCGCAAATTTTTCTCTTCCGGGAGTCTTGGCAGTTTTTGCTTCGGTTACAAAATCAATTACTTTTAAATGCTCTCGCTGAATAAATTCTTTCAGCTCTGCTATTTGTTGGTCAATAGAAAGAACTTGCTTATTTTTCTCGTCCGTTGATTTCCTACAATATGCTATATATTTCATGGCGGTTCCTGTTCTTTTTCTTATTAATTTTTGCGTTTTTTCTTCTTTTTACCGGCAGCTTATCCCAACTTACAATTTGGGCTTTGCAACGCTCCAAGCTATTCCCGACCTCCAGAGCCAGATTTCAGGGACTTCTGGAAAATCCCCATCAGTGAACGTTTACGAAAAAATCCGAACCTCTTTAATTCTTAAAAGGTAGTCGCTCACTTCGTTCGCTCCTACTATTTTATATTGCTCGGCCTTCGGCCGATGCTCTAAAAACTGTCGCTCGAACGGATTGCCAAAGGCAATCTCAAAAAACGCAAAAATTTTAAAGAACTTTTGTCACTTATAGTCTGTGGATTTATCTTATACTAATGTATATATTGTAGTCAATAAGTAACAGTAACTTATGGTCGACATTAAAAAGAAATTTGGTCAAAAACTGAGGGAAATTCGTAAGCAAAAAAAGCTTTCTCAGGAAGATCTATCATTTAAAGCAGGCCTTCATCGTACTTATATAAGCGATATCGAGAGGGGTTCTCGCAATGTATCTCTGGAAAATATAGAGAAAATTGCTAAAGCCCTTGGCGTTTCTACAAAAAACCTGCTCGAATAAAAATATGCAACCAAACCAAAAATTAATAACCATATCGGATAATCTTAATAAAATTAAACAGTTGCTTGAGGAACTTGTATTACAACCAAGACTGAATGCCATAAAATGGTCTGCTATTACAAAGCAAACTCCAAATATAAAAATAGGCTATCCAGGACAGCATCTTGCATCATTAATTACAGGCATGCAAGGAGAAAGAACAGGAGCTAGAGGGAATGACTTAGTAGATGGTTCTGAAGTCAAGTCTTGTTCCCGAATTGATCAACTTGATCTTTGTCTAGATTGTAAATCTCCAGTTGCAAGAGTTGAAGAAAAGTGCTCAAATTGTGATTCTTCAAATATATCAAGAAAGAATGACTCCAAATGGTTATTTTCAATAAGAAACGAGATTGAATTAGATTTATTAGTACACAATGTAAAAAGAGTTCTTTTGGTGATAGGAGATTATCCGAGTTTTGATAGCGGAAATTTTGAGACGCTGCGTTTCCAAACTTATGAAATTTGGCCTGAAAACATAAGAAATAGAAGATTTGCTGAGATAATGACAAATTATTATCATAAAATTTATCTTGCTCATAAAAAGAAAAGCTCAAGTAAAACTCCTGCTCCAAAAAACTTCTGGCCATACCAGTATCAATTTTATATGTGTAATCCAATACTCACATTTTCCTGTACAGTTATAAATGCAAATAAGAAACCTTCAATTGAAATATCACACTATGTAGAGGCTAATGAGGATAGATCAACCCTACCCTCGATCATGATGCCTACGGCGATATTGACCGATAAAGAAATTGATTTTATTCATAAAAAAGCTAAAGAAAGTGAATTGTTAAATATGATTTCACCAGAAGCAAGAAAACATGTTAAAAACATTAAAAGAACAGCACCATCAGAAATGAGGAAAGTATTAATGGGAGTTGATGAAACTTTGAGAGGATATCTTCCTTTGAGGGATACTGATAGAATTTCAACTGCTAAATTAGCATACACCAGAAGGACTTATCTAGAAGAGACTTAAAGTGTTTTGAGCTTCCTTAATTCTTTGTTCAGAAACTTTAACGTACTTCTCATCAACGTCAATCCCTATATAATTTCGATTTAGATTAACACAAGCTATAGCTGTAGAACCTGCTCCAATAAATGGATCAAGAATTATCATACTTTCGTTGCTACTAGCAATAATTAAACGTTCTATCAATCTTACTGGTTTTTGCGTGGGGTGATATCTTTTTTCTTTATAAAAATCTAAGTCGTCCCATACATCCGTAAATCCCATCTGTGCATTGAAAACAAAATTTACTTCAGAATAAGGTTTTTTAAAATCTAAGATTTTTTGTAATTTTTCCCATTGTTCTCTTGTAGGAATCTGGGCGAGGATATTTTCGCCTGTATACAGTGACCATAAACCTCCACCATTACTTTTAACTTCCATAGCATCATTAATCTCTTTTGCAGACAATCCCTTTTCTTTTTGGCGCTCGAGCAGAAACTTCTTTATTTCAGGTTGATTGTTATAAGCAAAGAATAAAATACTTTCGGTTACATTTGGAAACATTTTATAATTTTTGGTAGCCCTACCGCTTATAGTTTTTATTCCTTTATTTATTATGATTTGTTGTCTAAGGGAAAAGTTCTCTCTTTCAATCTCTGGTATTAAATAAGCTAAGATTCTAAAATATCCAAATAGGTAAAACGATCCTGTTTTCTTAATTACCCTAGCTAATTCTTGAACCCATTGTTTACACCAATATATGTAATCATTCTCTGTTCGCCATTTATAATCCCATTTTTCATTTACGACTTTCCAATATGGTGGGTCAGCAATAATTAAATCTACTGAATGACTTGGTAACTTTTTTAGTTCTTCTAAAGCGTCACCACAAATTATTTGATTAACTGGTAACTCAACGAGTTTTTTAACAGATTGTTCAACCTCAAATTCTTCGACTATCCCTTCAGACAAAGTTTCGTTCCTGATAACATCTATGACTATCCCCTGAATAGCTATCTCATGTTCGCCTTTCCTAATGATAATTGGTTCTAATGATTTATTTGCTGGTTCTAGCCTAATTTGCTCGTTCTCCTGATAGAATTTCTTTAATGTAGCCTCAGAGTTATCAATTAAAGCAACTACTTTTTCTCCATTGCTAGCTGTTGCCTGTTGTCTAACTACAACTATATCTCCGTCATTAATATTTTCATCTATCATACTTTGTCCAAACACTTTTAAAGCAAAATAATTATTACTTGGATTAATTTTCGATTGAGATACAGCGATACTTTCTTTTTCATCTTGAAACGCTAGTATAGGTTGCCCTGCCGCTATCCTGCCTACCAAAGGAATTTTGACCAATCTTTCCCCTTCGAAAACGTTAATTGAGCGAGCTTTGTTTTCTTCTTTATACAAGTAGCCTTTATCTTGTAGAGCTTGAATATGATGATGAGCTGTAGACACAGAGGAAAGTTTAAGATGCTTAGTTATTTCTTCGAGCGAGGGACTTAATCCTTTTTTTTTGTAATAAGCTTGAACGAAGTCCAAAACTTGTTTCTGTCTCTTAGTAATCATATTGACTATTTCCTAGAATATGTATATTATAAGTGTATCGAAAATCTTTCGAAAGTCAAGGGGTTAAAATGTATAGATTACTTACAAACGAAGAGAAAATTAAAATTTCTACAGAATTAAATAATAGTCCATTCAGAGTTATTACGGATGGGGAAAAGATTTGGGTATTGAAACATAACAATAACGCAGATTGTGAGAAACGCGATCTTCTTGGGTTTCTTCTTGGGAAAGATTTTTGTAATGTGACAGAAGTTAAACTACTAGATGAACAAGAGTTGGAAAATATAAAGCAGTTTGCTAATCAAGAAGAATCCTTTAATGTTAACAACACTTTCTTAGTTAGGCTAGCTCATAGCTACACATTGGAAGAACTCTCGTGCAAAATACTAGAAGAGGCTGTAGCGACAGAACTTGTCTACTCAATATGGATAAGGAGAAGAGATGCGCATGTTGATAATAGAGTATACGTTAAAGGTATTCCCATTTTTTACGATTACCACGTAGCTTTTCTTGGGGAGTCAGATTTAGGAGATGTAAATACCTTCTTTAGTCAAGTAGGTGATCATGGTAGGGCAGGCCGATGGAGGGTGAAAATATTAAATGATTTTCTAACACGATTTACAAGAGGAATTCACAAATCAGAAATGGGAGCATATCACTATGTAAATGATTTAGCTTCTTTTTATCAGTTGATTGAAAAAAGTAAAACAACTTTGAGAGAAAAAGTACCTAACCAACTAGAAAAACTAGTCCGCCAAGCGAAATTTACCAATACTACCGAAACTCAAATCATCAATTTATTGAAGGGGAATCTAACTACCTTAGACGGCGATGTAAGTAAAATGCTTGAGATTGTCGGGAAGGATTAATTTAGAAAATGGATATAACAAACATTAACGGTTATACACTCCACGATATAAACAAAATTAATATTGTTTTAGGTAAAAATGGTTCTGGAAAAAGTACAATGCTCCGTAGGATCGAGGAAGGAGTATCCAGTCAAACTGAAACCTATGGTAAAACCAAATACATTACTCCGGAAAGAGGCGGGGCGTTAATTTATGAGGCAGGAATAGACCAAAGTTTATCAGATATAAATTGGCTCTCCGGGCAAAGGCGACGAAATCAAGCAATAACTTTCCGACAACAAAGCGTTGCTCAATATAGGAGATTGGAAACGCTGGTTTTGCGAGAAATCGAGAAAGAAAAAAGACAAGAAGTGAATTACACCTTTGATATTTATATTACCAAAGTCAATTCTCTATTGGATAATATAGAAATCAAGAGACATGACACAACTTTTAAAATATATCGTAAAGGTACACCAAATGAAATAGGAGCAGAAATTATCAGCAGTGGCGAAAGCGAACTTATTTCTTTAGGTATTGAATGTTTAATCTTCAGTAAAGAAATCTTACAGGACAAAGAAAACTTATTATTTCTTGATGAACCAGATGTACATCTTCATCCTGATTTACAAGTTCGGCTAATGCACTTTTTGAAAGAATTAGTTTCTGAAAACAACTTTAGAATTTTAATCGCTACACATAGTACTGCAATATTAGGGGCTTTAGAATCTTATGCGGATACACACCTAGCATTCATGACTTTTGACCAGAAGGAATTGGAATTCAAAACGATATCAGAAGTGTACAAAAAAGTTCTTCCTGTTTTTGGAGCGCATCCACTCTCTAATATTTTTAATGAAGCACCAATTCTAATGGTAGAAGGTGAAGATGATGAAAGAATTTGGCAACAAGCAGTAAGGTCAGCCAACGGAAAAATAAAAGTATATCCTTGCGCTGTTGATAGCGTCAGCAATATGAATGATTTTGAGATAGAGGCACAAAAGATAATTCAAACGGTTTATGACAATGCAAAAGGATATTCATTAAGAGATAGCGATGATGGCACTGAAGAGATTAATGATTTACCGCCGATAGTCAGAATGAACTTATCTTGCAGAAATGCAGAAAATCTTTTACTAACAGATGACGTGCTGGAAGCATTAAGTATAACTTGGGATCAAGTTAAAGAACGCATTGAGACTTGGTTGACTACAAACCCGCAACATCCTCATTTTTCAGTTATGAATGGATTTAAAGGTGCTGACTTTGACCGTAAAAATTACGATACCAAAGAAATACGTAATGATTTAATGGGAATTATCGGAAGTTCTAAGCCATGGGAAGTTGTAGTAGGACAAACAATCGCAAATGTCACCTGGAATGACAGCACTAATTTCGATGAGGATGGAAAACTAATGTCCTTTCTTGGTAAGAAAGTTACAGAAAATCTTCTTCCTAAAGAAAGCACTTAAGATCTGAGGGGTTTGGCCAGAATGGTGGAAATTGGCCAATTGGCTCTCTAAAACTTCGGAAGGAAGCGGCTTCCGCCGCCCCCGCTCCAGCATGGAGTCTTTGCTAAAAGGAGGGCTGACGTCAGAGAAACTTTAACTTAGAAAAACTTTGGATAGACAGCCCGACAACGCGAAGGCCGATTGATAATCTTTAACTTTAAAAAAAACTCGGCCTGAGCCAACCGAGCTACTAAAAGTCCCGATCGAATCGGGACGAAGATTCATGAACGGGAAGGGGTAAAATAAAGAAGGCGGGGGCGAACAGCGGATCCACCCCGCCGACGGCGCAACGATACTAAATTAGTTTGGAGTTGGGAAGAGACTGCATAGTGATTTTAAAAAAATAAAAACATTGGCAAGTCCCGCCCAAGCGGGACCTAGCGCCCAAAGGCGGGGTCGCCGCCACAATAATCGGGTGGGTGGGTTGATACGGAATTAAAAAAACTCTATAATACATCAAGAGTTTATTTTACGAAATTCGGATCTTTAAAAATCGCGCGCAACGTCGTCGTCCAATCGGAACGTCAAACGTTCCAGGCAAAAAATACAAAAGAGCGAGGCCGAAGGCCGAGCAATATAAAATAGTAGGAGCGAACGAAGTGAGCGACTACCTTTTAAGAATTAAAGAGGTTCGGATTTTTTCGTAAACGTTCACCTGAAAAAATAGTTTTGGAAACAGGTGATTTAGAACTCAAGGGTGGTGGTTTTGAGGGCGAGCTAGCGGAACATTTTATAGATTCAGTTTTTCAAAAAACTGGAATAAGGGACACAAAGAAAAAAACTGCTTATTGTTTCGGACCAGGTAACGGAACAGAATTAAGAGCTTTAGCGCGTCGATTTGAGAGAGTTAGAGCTTGTGAGTCTAGCCAACGTTTTTGGGAAAAATCCCTGGACATTGTTAATAACAATAATCTTAATAATGTCGCTTTATTAAGAGACGACGCTATTCATGACTTAGAGCAAGAATCTCAGCTAGGTCATTCTTATGATGTTGTGACACTATTAGGTTTTGGACCTCCTTTTAATCTAGATTCAAAAAAAGTAAAGCGAACACTACTGGCTGCAAATAATGCTATGAGAGATGATAGTAGTATAATTGTTATAACCTCCGATAGCACAACTTTAGAAAAATTATATAGGAATGTTAATAGAGTATATAGTAATCAAGGAGAAATGAGCGTAATTCAAGTTGAAGTTGATGGTATTAAGATTAGCTCTATAGTTCTATCTAAAATTAATCCAACAAGAATCCAAAAAAACAATTTTAGTCCATTCTCATTTCTTGAAGAAAATCTATCTCAATACAAATTCAAAAAAAATATGTTGGAATAATAGAAAGAAGCTAAAATGTTTTGAGGCAATGACATATTAATAAGATGTAGCTCCTTTTATAGATACTTAAGATGATCTTTTGGCTGCCAGTGGATTAAGGCGACTAAGAGCATTAGATAAACCTCTTTTTTCTGTTTTTGGTTTAGCATGTAGAGACCGTGATGGATATGTTTCTGATAATGATTGCTGAATAACATCAAGCAGACTTGATGCCGCTTCTATTACTTCAGGTTCATTAGTTACTTTACTTAATGGAGTTGATATTTCTCCTCCTGCATGGATACGGAATAAGTAAGCTGCATCAATCATGAAGCTGCGGTCATCTTCTCCCACTCTATTTACAGAAATGTATTCATAACGGTCTGGACGCGGAGGTTCAGGTAAAAAATAATTCGGTTTAAACCCTATCATTATCAAATTTACTTCTTTACCTTCGATTTCTAACGGTACTAATGGTGTATTAACCTTTATACCGCTAACTCCTTGTTGTGTTCCTATGCCCCTATATCCTTTGTTTTGTGTTCCAAATTCTTCTAAAATATTTACTCCCTGTCCGAAAAGTCCATCTACAAGTTTTACTTTCCGTTTTGATTCTTCCACATATACCCTATGCGCTTCCTGTTGCGTATCAAACTTTCTATAAAATTCTAAAGCTGAAGTAGAAATCTCTTTTGCCATGCTTGTATTCTATGCACAGGTATGTTATTTGTCAATAGTATTTATTTCTTCTTGCTGAAGTACCATTTTGGCTCTTTGCCTTTTAACATAGGTATTACGCGAGGCCGTTGTTTTATAAATACCGGAATTGAAGAAAGGAATGTGAGCAAAAAATAATCCGGCAGCAAAAATAATCCAATAAGCGGCAAGGCAAGCGTACCCACAAACTGCCCTAAAAAAAAGTTTCCTGTCAATATTACTGGGATAAGCATAGCCAATCCCCATGGTAAAAACAGGTTGTAGAAATCAACTCCAATCAAAATTCCAAAAAGAGATGCTATTGCTTTTCCTCCTGCAAATTTTCTGTCTTTAATATAAAAATATAAAGAATAACAATGTCCCAAAACTACACCAAATGCTCCAAATGTTACTGCGAGCTTAAGATCGTAATTAAAATATGCAAATAATTGAGGAAGCAACACTCCCAAATATCCTTTAAACGCGTCTATAATAAAAACTAAGAAGAAAAGATAGAATTTTCCCGTTGTCCGGGCAGTATTCATTGCTCCAACATTTCCTGTTTCAACTTTTCTGATATCCCGCCCTGTAAATTTTTTAACCACAAGATAGGCGGTAGGAAAAGACCCCATTAAGTAGCCGATGATAAGAAATAATAAAACCATATTAATATTATACCATCACGTGTCATGCTGAATTCATTTCAGCATCCCGATTGAACCGAGATCCTGAAGCAAGATCAGGATGACAAAAGAAAGTTCGGAATGACAATGCGTTGTAGTATAATGAATATGATGAAACTTTCCGCTTGGGTATCTATTTCTGACTTACTTCCGGAGAAAAAAAACGGATTTGGAGAATTTATTTTTGACAAATTTATAAAGCAAAAATTATTTACAAAAATCAATCAAAAGGAAGTTTTGCTCGCGCTTAAAAAATCCGGGGTAAACGGTATTGAGTTGCTTTCTACTTCAAATGTCACGGATGAAGACATTCAGAAAGTTCAGGAAATGTTAAAAGAGCTTGGTTTGGCGATATTTAGCATTCATCAATCTATCTCAACGCTTTTTAATATTGGCATTCAGGAAATAGAAGGGTTATTTCAAATTGCAAATAAATTAAAAGCTGGCGTGATAGTGCTTCATATAAACGTCATAGGAAATCACATTTACGAAGAACATTACGTTCAATCTCTGAAGGATTTAGAACGTAAATACAAGATAAAAATTGCCATTGAAAATAGTCCCATTAGTCCTCTGACACTTTTTAATAAAAATACTTGGAATGGAAATAAATTTTCTACTTTAGTAAAAGAAAAAGGGTTTAATATCACATTTGACACAACGCATTTATCGCAAACAGGCAAAGATATTGTAGATTTTTATAAAAAAAACAAAGACCGAATAGTTAATATCCATTTAAGTGATTACAAGAAGAATATTTTAAATAAATATTTACTTTTAGCAAATGGCACTCATCTTCCATTAGGAAAAGGGTCATCGCCAATAAAACAATTCCTTAATGTCTTAAAACAGAGTAATTACAGTGGTGTAATAACAATGGAAATCAGCGGAAACCTCCAAGATTTATGCGATAGCGCTAGGTTTATAAAATCTACTTTTTAATCCTCAATACTTAATTGATTTTCCGGCAATAAATCTAAGCCTTTTATTTGCGGCATTGATGCGCCAACTTTTCCTTGCATGTTTCCAACAATATTTGCAGCGCTTATTATAATGCGCTCTGCCTGGCCTTCTCTTTGCTTCCACGACCTTTCAAACGCAGCTCTTTCTCTTGTTATTTGATCTTTCATTTCTTTGTAAACCTCGACAATTCGCTCTACCTGCTGCTGAAATTCATGGCCTGTGACATAGCTATATAGCATATCCGCTTTCTCGCCTCTATTTGCCAAGACTGCTTTCTGGTACCCGACATCGAGTAAGTTTTTTCTTAGAATTGTCGCGATTGGCAAAACTAATTGATGAGAACATATCCAAACACCGTCTTTGATACCAAATCCATCACTTGCCTCTTTTGGTAATACGATACTCACAATTATCGGTATATTTGCTTTTTGCGCTCTTAAATCTTCTTTTAGTTTGGTCAACCATTTATCCGACCATTCTTTTGTTCTTTTAGATTCCCAAAGGATAGTTCCGCAGATAATACCTTTCGGACTTTTGACGATTT
>Ga0209542_10008817_pt1 | contig 18685 bp, 18 predicted proteins | sample RifCSPhighO2_01_FD_184028 | JGI IMG/M metagenome (GOLD analysis project Ga0209542, IMG submission 184028) | Soil microbial communities from Rifle, Colorado - Rifle CSP2_plank highO2_0.1 (SPAdes) (version 2) | ecosystem: Environmental > Terrestrial > Deep subsurface > Rock core/Sediment ...
TTATCACACACCATTAGCAAAATGGTGTGATAGCGTGGTGGTTACACCCTCTCTAGAAGAAAATCCCCCTATGCTGCAACACCAATTGTCGTCCCTTCACACCATTTGGGTTATTGGTCCAGCTGAGTTAGCGAGAAGCTTTCAAGAATTGCGTGCTAAAAAGTGGAATACAAAATTGCCTAAAGACGTGGAAATTAAAGCCTCGGTGTATGGGCCCATGCAATGTATGTTAAAAGGCGTCTGTGCGCAATGTTTACAATGGCAGATAGATCCGGTGACCGGTCGACGGACAAAAGCCGTCTATACTTGCTCTTGGAACCATCAGCCCATCGATATTATTGATTGGGATAATCTCAATGAACGCTTGCGCCAAAACGCCATGCAGGAGCAGTTAACCGAATTGTGGTACCGCCATTGCCAGGAGAGCCAGTAAGGATTTTAAGACAAAAATGGTTTATAATAGCGGTAAAAGAGGAGCAGGTAATGTCGTTTAAGCTCATATCCCTACAAGATGCTGAGTCCTTGATGGAAAACAAAAGCACGGTTATTGCCGATATTCGCAATTCCGAAAGCTTTACAAAAGGCCATATTCCCAATGCTATTAATTTATTGGGAGAAAATTTAAGTGCTTTTTGCGCCGAGACGAATAAGTCGGCGCCTATCGTCGTGTATTGTCATCATGGTATTAGCAGTCAAGCGGTGGCGGAGCATTTAAGCCTGCAAGGTTTTACTAACGTATACAGTTTGCAAGGTGGCTATGAGGCCTGGCGTGCTCGTTCGGCCGACCCTAATAGCACTCGATAACATAATTATTCTTAACGCATGTTTACTATACCTATTTTCGAAGTCCCGACGACGCGCGTGCATGAAACGCTTTCTCAGGAAGAAAAAACTAAGCTAATAGCGCGCATCAAAGTTCTCTTAAAACGAGAAGACGCCGTTATTATTGCGCATTATTATACTTCGCCTGAAATTCAAGCCCTAGCGGAAGAAACCCATGGATTTATCGGGGATTCATTAGCCATGGCAAAATTTGGTCGCGAGCACTCTGCTAAAACATTAGTCGTAGCAGGGGTGAAATTTATGGGCGAAAGCGCAAAAATTTTAAGCCCAGAAAAACGCGTGATAATGCCGACGTTGAAAGCGGAATGTTCTTTGGATTTAAGTTGTCCTCCCGATTTGTTTGCAGAATTTTGCCAGGCACATCCTGATCGTGTCAAAGTGGTGTACGCTAATACGTCTGCGGCTGTAAAAGCGCAAGCCGATTGGGTGGTTACCTCGAGTGTTGCCATCGATATTGTTGAGCATTTGCATGAACAGGGCCAAAAAATTTTATGGGCCCCCGATCGTTTTTTAGGTGATTATATTCAAAAACAAACGGGCGCCGATATGGTGCTGTGGCAAGGCAGCTGCGTGGTGCATGAAGAATTTAAAAAAGAAGCCTTATTACAGCTTAAAGCGCTCTATCCCAAAGCCGGTGTATTGGTGCATCCCGAGTCACCGGCGGGCGTGATTGCGTTAGCCGATGCAGTAGGTTCCACCTCTCAGCTCATTAAAGCCGCCCAAACCTTGCCGCACGAAATGTTTATTGTGGCTACAGATCGTGGTATTTTTTATAAAATGCAACAAGCCGCTCCTGGAAAAACATTGGTAGAAGCACCCACGATGGGGCAGGGTGCAACGTGCAAGAGTTGCGGACATTGTCCATGGATGGCCATGAATACATTAACGGATTTAGCGAATACCTTAGAAAAAGGCCTCAATACCATTGAACTAGAGCCTACGATCATTGAAAAAGCGCGCATACCTCTTGAACGAATGGTACACTTTAAACAGAAATAATTATTCTCTTCCCTTGGAAGGGGGAGGGCTAAGAGAGGGGTATGAATAATCTTGAATCATTAAAAGAAAAAATCAAACAACTCGATCTCCCTCATATTAAACGCCATATTTTTCTCTGTTGCGATCAAACTGAACCGAAATGCTGTAACCATGAAGAAGGTGAGCGTTCGTGGCATTATTTAAAAAAACGCATTTCAGAGTTGCAACAAGAAGGTGTGGTGGGATTGTATCGTACCAAAGCCAATTGCTTACGGGTGTGCGAGCAAGGGCCTATTGCTGTTGTGTATCCCGATGGGGTATGGTATCGCCACTGCACGCCAGAGGTATTGGAACGTATTCTGCAGGAGCATTTAATTAACGGTACTATTGTTAAGGAGTATCGCATTGACGATCTCACTTAAAGGTTCTTTGCAAAAAATGAGAACTGTTTTCAAAGAGCCAATAGAATATTATTTACCCATTGGTGAGGTGAATGTTCCCTTAAACGATTGTTTAGGTAAAACACTATCTTTGTATTTTACGGGTGATATTCAGTGTATTAATTGTTCACAAAAAACCTCCAAAAGTTTTCATCAAGGCCATTGCTTCCCCTGTTTTCGAGGTTTAGCGGCGTGTGATTTGTGTGTGTTAAAGCCTGAAAAATGCCATTATTTTGAAGGAACTTGTCGGGAACCTGCGTGGGGTGAAACGTACTGCATGCAGCCTCATATCGTTTATTTAGCTAATACGGGTCAGCTAAAAGTAGGAATTACGCGACAATCGCAAATTCCAACACGATGGATTGATCAAGGCGCCGAACAAGCGCTCCCTATTTTTAAAACCAGCCGTCGTCAAATTTCAGGGTTTATGGAAGTGGCTATTGCTCATGTGGTGTCTGATCAAACGAATTGGCGATTAATGCTGAAAGGAAAAGCCAAGCAATTGAATTTAGCAAAAGAGGCTGAGCAGGTGATAAAACAATTAAAACCTGCTCTGGAACAACTAACCGTGCGCTTTAAACCCGAAGATATAGAATGGTTAACAGATCAATCGCTTTATTCTATTGTCTATCCTATTCATCACTATCCTGAAAAAATTCAATCTTTATCCGTGGAAAAAAATCCCAGCGTCAAAGGCCAATTACTCGGTATAAAAGGGCAATATTTATTGTTAGACACAGGCGTGATTAATATTCGAAAATACGGTGGATATCAGGTGGAGTTTCAAGTGACATGATGTTTTTACACGGCTATTCCAATCATTTAGGCGTTATAGGCGTTATATTAGTATTATGGGCTTATTTTTTAATTCAAATTAACCGAATTAATAAGAATGGATTTTGGTTTTCTTTTACCAACTTGTTAGGCTCCGTTCTTATTTTAATTTCGTTGTATTACCATCCCAACTTAGCCTCAGTAGTAATCGAAATTTGCTGGTTGTTGATCAGCGCCTTTGGTTTGACAAGGTGGGGATGCAAACATTATAAAAATCCAGGCCTTTGATAAAAGCCTGGGTCAGTAATTAGGGCATCCCCTTGATAAAAAATGGTTACTATCCCACCACCACTGTTTTGATATTCATAAACGCTCGAATACCATCAGCACCGAGCTCTCGGCCAAAGCCGGAGGATTTAATGCCACCAAAGGGTAGGTGGGGATCTGAAGTTACAAAGGAATTGACGTTACAGGTGCCTGCTTCAAGCTCTTGGCAAGCAATGCGTTCTCCTCGGGCAATATCACGGGTAAAAACAGCGGCGCCTAAGCCAAAACGCGTTTCATTAGCTAATAGAATGCCTTCACCTTCGTCTTTTACTTTAATGATACAAACGACAGGGCCAAAGAGTTCTTCGGTAAAAACAGGGCTTTTCGGTGTGATATTAAGGAGAAGTGTTGGAGGATAAAAAAAGCCTTCGCCTGGGGGTAGTTCTCCGCCCATCACACATTCTGCGCCCTCTTTGATGCACCGATTCACTTGATCGTGTATGCGTTTGCGTAAATCTTCGCACGCTAGTGGGCCTATTGTGGTGTTAGGATCCATCGGATCGCCGCACGAGTACTGTATCATTTTATGTTTTAAGGCTTTCACAAACGTATCATAAATAGATTCCACCACCAGAATTCGTTTGGCTGCAATACATACTTGGCCAGCATTCGATAATCGCGATTGAACACATTGTTCTACGGCTAATTGAATGTCAGCATCTTCTAAAATCAAATAAGGATCATTGCCACCTAATTCTACTACGATTTTTTTTAATGCTTTTCCTGCTTGAGAGGCGACAACGGATCCTGCTCGTTCACTACCTGTTAAAGTCACTCCTGCTATCGCTGAATGCTCAATGACAGCAGGCACTAAATCGACATCTATAATTAAACTTCGAAATAAACCGTTAGGAAAACCAGCGCGTTCAAAAATTTCTTGAATAGCAAGACTTGCACCCACAGAATTATGGGCATGTTTTAATAAACATGCATTTCCTGCCATTAAATTAGGGGCTGCAAAACGAAAGACTTGCCAAAACGGAAAATTCCACGGCATGATTGCTAATACAATGCCCAGCGGATTAAAACATTGATATGTTTTCGAATGCTCTGTGGGAATCCAAATGGGTGCTAAATAACCTTCTGCCTGTTCTGCATAATATTCACAGACTCGCGCACATTTATCGATTTCAGCTTTAGCTTGAGTAATAGGTTTTCCCATTTCTTGTGTAATGAGCGTTGCATAATCCATTTGATGAGTACGTAAAAGCGTCGCTGCGTGAAGCATGCATTGTTTTCGTTCCGAAAAAGAGGTGTGTTTCCAGCTTTTTTGTGCTTGAGAAGTTTCTTCAATAAATTCCCCCACTTGCTGGAGCAAAAGAGTGGGATAGCTTTTTAAAAGTTTGCCAGTGGTAGGATTAATAATGTCAATATTCACCTTTTTCTCCTTTCGTTAAGGCAGCCATGCTTCCAACAGGGTATTTCGAAATAACTTTCCTCTTTCGGTTAAAAGTAAGCAATCATTTTCAATTATTAGTAAACCCTTATCGATGCTGCATTGCAAATAAGGCATTAGCTCCTTAATGCCTACTTTAATAGTTTCGTAGCATTCTTTTTCAGGGATGGGTTTATTGAGTCGCCATCGATTTAAAAAGAATTCAAATAGTTTTTCGCTATTCTTTACAATTTTTTCATCCACGACGACATTTTTATTTTCCATATAGCTTTGAGGGCGTTTAATATTAGCATGCCGGTAAAGAGTGCCTTCGTGGTCTGTGATTTTACTGTGAGCTCCTGCTCCTAACCCTAAATAGTCACCAAATTCCCAGTAATTTAAATTATGCCGACACTCAAAACCTGGTTTAGCAAAAGCAGACACTTCATACTGCTCAAGTCCGGCTTCCTTTAACAATGAAAAACCTATCTCTTCCATTTCAGCTACCGTGTCGTCGGAAGGAATAGGCGGTGGAAATTTATAAAAAACCGTATTAGGTTCTAACGTTAATTGGTACCACGAAAGATGAGGGGGCTTAAACGATAATGCTTTTTGTAAATCGGCTACTGCTTCTTCCACGCTTTGCTGAGGCAATCCATGCATTAAATCGATATTAAAATGTTCAAAGCCTGTTCTATACATCGTTTCAATCGCTTGGATAGCTGTTTGGCTGGAATGAATACGGCCTAAGGCTTTCAATTTTTCATCTGAAAAGGATTGAATGCCTAGCGATAATCGATTAATGCCGACTTGTTTGTATCCCTCAAATCGCCGTTGCTCTACCGTGCCCGGATTGGCTTCTAAGGTGATTTCAACTTGAGGATCAAACCGAAAACAAGTTTTTAAAGCCTCTAATAGCATCCCATAACTCTCGGCCTCAAATAGGCTGGGCGTTCCCCCCCCAATAAACACCGTTGCAATAGGCCGATTGCCAATTCGTTCCGCTTGGCCTTTCGCTTCGTCAATTAAGCGTTTAATATAGCGTTGTTCAGGCCATTCTTCCGATTTTTGGTGAGAATTAAAGTCGCAATAGGGACACTTGCGGATACACCAGGGAATGTGAATATAAAGTGAAATCGGGTTCATAGAGGTAAGGTAGCAGAATATGCCAGAAAAACCACGTATTTTATCCACCCAAACCCTTGTTAACACCGGCGTTTTTCATATCGAAGCTGTGCAATTACGCTTCTCCAATGGAGAGGAACGTACCTACCAACGTTCTGGTATTCGCCAAGGTGCTGTGGCGGTCATGATCGTACCGTTGCTGGATAAAGATACGTTTCTATTAATTCGAGAATATGCCGCCGGCATTGACGATTATACGCTCGCCTTTCCCAAGGGGGGGATGAATGAAAATGAAGACCCCTTAGTGACCGCTAATCGAGAACTGAAAGAAGAAGTAGGGTATGGGGCTCGTCAATTAACCCTTTTAAAAAATATGTCCACCTCTCCTAATTATATGCGTTCTCACATGAGCATTGTATTGGCAGAAGAGCTATACGAATGCCGCGAAGTAGGCGATGAACCGGAAGCCATTGAAGTCATACCCTGGAAAATAAAAGAGATTGATGCACTTCTTCGTCATGAAGAATTTACTGAAGCGAGAAGCATCGCTGCTGTCCTCTTGCTAGAAAGGTGCTTAAAGAATAAAAATTGTAGCCCGGATTAAGATAGGCTGAAAATCTAGGTTATATATTAAACAGTAGGGGGTTTATTAAGGACCCTTGAAAGCCCCCCTTTCTTTGGGCACAATAACCCCGCTCGTGCGGACTCAAACCAGAAGGAAACGCTATGTCCAAGCCATTAAAAATCGTTGTTACCGGTGCTGCAGGTCAAATTGGTTATTCTCTATTATTTCGATTGGCGCAAGGCGAAGTGTTTGGGCCGGATCAAAAAATTGATTTACATCTTTTAGAAGTGCCTCAAGCAATGGGCAGTTTAAAAGGCGTGGTGATGGAGCTTGAAGATTGTGCTTATCCGATCGTTAATGCTATCCATACGTTTGATAAGCCATCGGAGGCAATGAAAGATATTAATTGGGCTATTTTAGTAGGTGCTATGCCCCGTAAAGAAGGTATGGAACGCAAAGATTTGTTGGAAAAAAATGGCGGGATTTTTACAGTGCAAGGGAGGGCAATTAATGATTATGCTGCTCAAGATGTGCGTGTTTTAGTAGTAGGCAATCCTTGTAATACCAATTGCTTAATTGCAATGCACAGCGCACCCGATGTGCCTCGCGAGCGTTTTTTTGCCATGACAATGCTGGATCAAAATCGTGCAAAAGCCCAATTGGCTAAAAAAGCCGGCGTTTCAGTAGAGTTAATTAAAGATATGGTAATTTGGGGTAATCATTCTGCCACACAATACCCCGATTTTTATTATGCCAGCATTGGTAGAAGGCCTGCTGTTGAGGTGATTGGTGATGAAGGATGGTTGCAAACGGAATTTATTAAAACTATTCAACAACGCGGTGCTGCTGTGATTAAGGCACGAGGTGCTTCGAGTGCCGCTTCTGCCGCCAATGCCGCTTTAGACTGCATTAAAGCATTGACGCACGATACGCGAGAAGATGATTGTTATTCGATGTGTCGTGCTTCACAAGGCGAATACGGTGTTGATGAAGGTTTAATTTTTTCTTTTCCTTGCCGAACAGAAAATGGAAAATTGAGTGTGGTAGAAGGCATTAAGCAGAATGCTTTCGGTCAAGAGAAATTAAAGCTTACCTTGCAGGAATTACGAGAAGAGTACAACGCGGTAAAAGCATTAAAATTACTTACTGAATAATCAGTAGACTGGATGGAGTGCAGCGAAAATCCAGGAAGAAAAACTTTATTATCCTGGATTTTCGCTGCACTCCATTCAGGCTACACAGTGAATTAAAATGATTATTCTAGGCATTGAAACTTCTTGCGATGAAACAGCCGTAGCGGTGTATGGAGAAACGCAAGGGCTAATTGGCCATCATGTTTATTCTCAAACCGCACACACTCCTTTTGGAGGCGTAGTACCTGAATTAGCTTCCCGTGATCACATTCGTAAATTGCTGCCTATTTTAAGCACCGTGTTGACAGAATCTCATCTTTCACTCGCTGCTATTACAGGTATTGCTTATACCCGCGGTCCTGGTTTAGTAGGAGCATTGCGGGTTGGCGCGGGCCTGGCTAAAAGTTTAGCGTACAGTTTAAATGTACCTGCCGTCGGCATTCATCATTTGGAAGCCCATATTATGGCCGTAATGTTGCAAGACAATCCTCCTGAATTTCCTTTTATTACCTTATTAGTATCGGGTGGCCATACCCAGTTAATTGTAGCCAATGCGTTTGGGCAATACGATTTATTAGGTGAAAGTGTAGACGACGCCGCTGGAGAAGCCTTCGATAAAACAGCGAAGTTATTAGGATTGCCTTACCCCGGGGGTCCCCACCTTGCAAAATTAGCGGAAACCGGTCGACCCGGGCGTTTTCGTTTCCCCACACCTATGTTAAACCAGCCGGGTTTAAATTTTAGTTTTAGTGGATTAAAAACATTTGCTCACCATTGTATTGCTGAAAATACGCTGGATGACTCAACAAAAGCCGATATTGCCTATGCGTTAGAAGAAGCGATCGTGCATACTTTAGTTAAAAAATGCCAGCGCGCGTTAACTCAAACTGGCCTTGAACGATTAGTAATGGCAGGAGGCGTCAGCGCTAATCAGCGTCTTCGAAAGGCACTGCCTCAAGCCTACGTGGCGGCATTGCCGTTGTGTACCGATAATGCGGCTATGGTGGCTTATACCGGTTATCGGCGCTTAGCGTTGGGACAAAAAGATTCTGATTTATCGATTGACGTGCGAGCCCGTTGGCCGCTTACTGAAATGACATAAAAAAAGCCGGTATAAAAACCGGCTTTTGAAGTAGTGATATTTGGGTTAGCACCACTTTTAAGATTTTTTGTCATCATTCGATTTATTATTACCCTGTTTTTTTAATAAATCCTCGCCTTTCTTTTGAATGTCTTGAATCACGCTTGTGCTTTTTTGTTGAATTTTTTCAACAGCGCTTTTGATATTGCCATCCATATGAACTTTATTAAAACTAATTTTATCTTCCGTGCCGGATTTCAAGCGTTGAAAATTATCCAAATGTCGCCAAAGAACCAATACCGCCATGGCGACGGTAGGGATGAGATAGGTGCCGCTGCTAAAAATAACAATATACACCGGTGCTACGATCATCGTAACCATAGAAGCCAAAGAGGAATATTTGCTAATAAAGGCGATGGCACCCCAGGTAACGGTTGCCAATAGTCCTACGATGATATTAAGGCCAAACAAGGTGCCAAGCGCTGTTGCAACGCCTTTTCCCCCTTTAAATTTAAAATATAAGGGAAAAATATGTCCGGCTACTGCCGCTATTGCTACTAAGCTTAAGGCAAACCCTTCCACGCGCATCATATGGGCAATTAACACAGCCACAAATCCTTTTAAGCCATCGCCTAGTAAAACCATTAAGGCTTTATTTTTGGTGCTAATGCGAAGGACATTCGTAGCCCCAGCATTACCTGAGCCCTCAGTACGAGGATCGGGGAAATCCATAAACTTTGATAAGATAATGCCCATCGACAAAGAGCCAATCAAATAGGCTAGAATGAGACAGATGATAATCGACATGGTAGAATCCCTCGCTAATTAAATCCTGTTAAAAAATACATTCTTATCATACCCGATGGGCAGGGGCATTGTCCACGAGGAATACATTTTTTTACTATGAACGCATTATCGATCAATAACTTATCCAAAATTTATGAAGGCGGTTTATCGGCCTTGCAACATGTCAATATTGATGTCAAAACAGGCGATTTTTTTGCTTTGTTAGGGCCGAATGGGGCGGGTAAATCGACCTTGATTGGGATTATTACTGGTACCGTCACTAAAACGGGTGGTCAGGTTATTATTAATGGATGCGATATTGACCAGGACTTCTCCGCTGCCAAAGCAATGGTGGGTGTAGTCCCTCAAGAATTTAACTTCAATTATTTTTTGACCCCGTACTCTGTTCTGCTCAATCAAGCAGGTTACTACGGCATTCGCATGACATTAGCTCGACAACGAACAGAGCATTATTTGCATCTGGTCGGTTTATGGGAAAAACGCCATCAAAAAATTCGATTTTTATCCGGCGGAATGAAACGTCGGCTGATGATTGCGCGTGCATTAGTGCATGAACCTCGCTTATTAATTTTAGATGAACCCACTGCGGGGGTGGATATTGAAATTCGGCGCTCAATGTGGGAGCTCTTTAAACAATTAAATGAACAAGGCATTACCATTATTTTAACGACTCATTATTTGGAAGAAGCAGAAAATTTATGTCGAAACATTGCCATTATTAATCATGGAAGAATTATTGAACAAACATCTATGAATAAGTTGCTGCGGCAACTAGACAAAGAATCCTTTATTTTGTATTTAAAAAACCCTACCTCTTTATGGCCGTCCATTCCCAATCATCTATTTCACCCTATCGATGATATGACAGTAGAAGTGGAATTACCAAAAGGTGAAACCATCACCGCATTATTGGCTCAATTAGCGGAAGAAAATATTGAAGTCATGAGTTTGAAAAATAAATCTAATCGATTAGAAGAATTATTTATCCATTTAACAAAGGATGTGTCCTCTCATGAGTAGCGCAAAACAATGGATTGCCTTCTTAGCGATTGTGCGAGTAGAAGTACAACGTATTTTTCGTATGTGGACTCAAACGATTTTAGCGCCTGCATTAACCAGTGCTTTATATTTTTTAATTTTTGGGAAAGTCATCGGTCAACGCATGGGATCGTGGGATGGTCATTCATACCTTAAATTTATTGCCCCGGGTTTGGTGATGATGTCGATGATTATTAGCAGTTATGATCATACAGGCTTTGCTTTTTATTTGGCTCGTTTTCAACGATGTATTGAAGAAATGTTGGTCTCTTCCATGAAGAATTTAACCATGCTGTTGGGCTATGTGGCAGGAGGTGTGATTCGTGGATTAATCGTGGCCCTTGTAATTAGCATGGTGGCGTTATTATTGGTAGATATCCAGTTCTATTCCCTAGTTGTGATCATCACTATGGCTGTTTTAGTATGCACACTTTTTTCATTAGTTGGTATGATTAACGCCATCTATGCAAAAACATTTGATGGAATTGCTTTTATTCCTACCTTTGTTTTAACACCCATGAGTTTTTTAGGGGGTGTATTTTATTCGGTTCAACAATTGGCCCCCTTTTGGCGGACCCTTTCTTTTTTTAATCCTATCACGCATTTTATTGAAGTGTTTCGATATGGATTTTTAGGCATTCAAACACCTTATTTGAAAGAGACTTACATTGGCCTCTCCGGATTAATTTTAGTAGTATTTTTCTATGTGGCCTATTTGATTCGAATCGGCAAGGGAATTAAAACCTGATGCTGTTTTTTTATAGTGTATTAAGTAGTATCGCTTTGTTGGCAGGAGCCTATATTCTTTGGGTATTACGTACTCATCGTTATTGGGCCGCGCTTACAGCATTCATTATGGTCGCTTTTGCCCTATTTCTGTATTTTTATTGGGGTGCCTACCAACCGTATGCACGTTATTTATTTCTTTCAGAACATCGCCAAGACATTGCTCGTTTATCGAATGAATATAAGCAGTCACCGGAACGTTTAATTACGGAATTAAAAAAGCATGTTGAAGCTAATCCCGATCGTGCGGAAGGGTGGTATTTATTAGGTAATCTATATTTGAGTACGCAACAGTATTCCTCAGCATTGAGAGCGTATACCCAGGCCTACCAGTTAGACCCCAACACGCCCACAATTACCTTGCGATATGCCGAAGCAGCCTTATTGGCTCATAAAACCTTGAGTGAGGAAGAACAGCATCAGGTAGAGCGTTTACTGGTGGCGGATCCGCAAAATTTTCAAGCCTTGCATTTATTAGGACTCAACGCCTACCTTAATCATCAACCCAAAAAAGCCCTGGATTATTTTGAACGAGTGTTACCCCTGCTGCCCGAAACAGGGCCACAGCGTGCCCAAGTGTTAGCTATCATGGCTGAACTGCAGAAAGCGCCTTCCCGGAATCAGTCTCGCAATGAGAAATGAGTTATGCTAGGATAAATTTATTCTACAACAGGAATAATGCAGCGGGATGCTTACAAGAAAACGAACAGGACGTAGTAAACCTTTAATGGTAGTAGGGTGGCGTGAGTGGGCTGGTTTGCCTACGTTACATGTACCGTTCATTAAAGCAAAAATTGACACCGGAGCCCGTACGTCGGTGCTGCATGCGTTTCAGCTAGAACATTATCGACACAAATTGCGCGATAAAGTACGATTTTATATTCATCCCATTCAACGTAATGATCATAAAATGATTCGGTGCACAGCGGAAGTGATTGATAAACGATGGGTAACGGATTCGGGAGGTCACCGTGAATATCGGTATGTCATTAAAACAGATATTCAATTAGGCGCACACGTATGGCCCATTGAAATGACTTTAACGGATCGGGAATGCATGCGTTTTAGAATGCTGCTGGGTAGAACAGCGCTTCAAAATCATATTATAGTGGATCCAGGACGTTCTTACTTGGTTAGCAAGGAGATAGCTCGAGCACAAAAGGTAAAAAAATGAAAATTGCCATTCTCTCGAGAAATTCAAAATTATATTCCACTCGTCGACTGATAAAGACAGCCCAAAATCGAGGGCACCATGTCACTGTGATTGATCCTATTCATTGTTATATGAACATTACGTCTAATCATGGTTCCGTGCATTACGAAGGCAAAGAATTACCAGAGTTTGATGCATTGATTCCACGGATTGGCGCTTCCATTACTTTTTATGGCGCTGCTGTGGTTCGCCAATTTGAACACATGGGTGTTTGTTGTCTTAATTCTTCGTTAGCGATTACACGGTCTCGCGATAAATTGCGTTCTATGCAATTGTTATCGAAACGAGAAGTAGGGCTGCCCAATACTGGCTTTGCTCGTTCGGCACGTGATATTAAACATGTCATTAAAATGGTGGGCGGTGCTCCTGTCATTATTAAACTGATTGAAGGCACACAAGGTGTGGGAGTGGTATTGGCTCAAAGTATGAAAGCCGCAGAGAGTGTTATTCAAGCCTTTTTAGACTTAAAAGCCAATGTCATGATTCAAGAATACATTAAAGAATCAAAAGGGGCTGATATTCGGTGTTTTGTCGTTGGCGGAAAAGTAGTGGCGGCCATTAAACGCAAAGCCAAACCGGGCGAATTTCGTTCTAATATTCATCAAGGTGGCACCGCACGAAAAATTGATATTACAGCTGCTGAAAGACGTATTGCCATTCGTGCAACAGAATTAATGGGCTTACACGTAGCAGGCGTCGATTTATTGCGTTCTGAGCGGGGACCTTTAGTGATGGAGGTTAATTCTTCTCCAGGCTTAGAAGGTATTGAACGTGCCAGCCGTGTAGATGTAGCGGGTGCGATTATTCAATATTTAGAAAAACATACCGAAATACATCAAAAAACACTCAAAAAATCCAATAAAAAAGCGGCCCCATTATCAAAATTGTTTTCCAAGAAAAAGTTGCTCAAGGGAAAAACACTCGCGAAAAAGAAAAAATAATAAACAGAGGATAGCAGGATGCAAAATAAGCCCTTTCAGATTCACACCGTTACCGTGGAGCCGGGTGAATCTCGAATCATCAATATCCCCACTCCCGGTTTATACGCACAAACACCGATGCATTTACCCGTTCATGTCATACACGGTAAAGAAGAGGGCCCGCGGCTTTTTGTTTGCGCCGCTATTCATGGAGACGAAGTACTGGGCGTGGAAATTATTCGAAGGCTTATTAAACATTCCGCTTTAAAAAATGTTAAAGGAACATTGGTTGCAGTTCCAGTGGTTAATATTTATGGATTTATTGCCCAATCGCGTTATATGCCGGATCGGCGGGACTTGAATCGAAGTTTTCCAGGTCGTCGCGAAGGATCTTTAACAGCCCGGTTAGCCTATATTTTTACGAATGAAATTTTATCGCGTTGTACCCACGGCATTGATTTGCATACCGGTGCTATTCATTTAGAAAATTATCCGCAAGTACGGGCCAATTTAAATTTACCGCATGTTAAAAAACTGGCGCGTGCCTTTGGTGCACCCGTGGTAGTGGATGTGGCGTTACCCATCGGTTCTTTACGAGCGGCAGCTAATAAATTGAAAGTGCCTCTTATTGTTTACGAAGCTGGAGAAGCGTTGCGTTTTAATGAAAAATTCGCCGACACGGGCGTTAAGGGAGTGATTAATGTGATGCGGCAATTAGGCATGCTTCATTCGCCGGCCAAGCGCACCTTAAAACCCAAAAAATCTTCGATGATGGCACATGCTGCCATGTGGGTACGTGCGCCTACCTCCGGTATGATGCGTCCTTTCAAAACCTTAGGCGATGAAGTGAAAAAAGGAGATCCGCTGGCGATTATTCAAGATCCCTTTGGCGGTGAAGGGGTTATTGTGGAAGCGCCGTTAAATGGCATTATCATCGGCAAAACGTTTTCACCCTTAGTGAACACAGGCCGCGCTTTATTCCACTTGGCTACTATTAGTCGTACCAATGTGGAAAAAATTGAAGCACAACAACCTCTAGAACCGGAGGAAAGTAAGGAAGGTCCCTCTTTGGCAGGTGATATTTCTAAACCCCCGGATGCCTAATCAACGTGCCCCGGGCAGGAGTTGAACCTGCGACCTATCCCTTAGGAGGGGATCGCTCTATCCACTGAGCTACCGAGGCATAAGCCGATACTCTACCATATTTGCGCTCTCGCCTCCCAGCCTTGGTTGCTGTTTCTTAAACACTAGGCTACACTGTAAATCAGCATTTTATTGAAAGAATGCTTTAAAATCTCAGTTATTACCAAGGAGGATAATCATGGAAAATGGAATGGGAAGACCCCGATCCCGTAGCTATTGGCGTACGATTTTTATACGTAAATTTAGTGTGGATGTTTATTATTGGTGTGCTGAATATCGTGCAAGGCGGCACTCAATTGAAATCAGGGGCAATGCCCGATCTCGTTACTCAAATCATTTTAATGATCCTGCCTATTTTAGTGTACGGATTTTTTATTTACATGATCAGTAAAGGTAAAAATTGGGCTCGCATTGTGTATTTAGTGCTATTTGTATTGGGCTTTTTTTCTGCCGTCTTTTCCTTCCCTCAATTAATGGGCCAGGGTACCTTTCCTTTGGTAGGCGTCATTGGAGGCACTCTCTTGTCCTTAATAGGGCTGATTTATATATTTAAATCGGAATCTTTGACTTGGTTTAAATAAAAATATTACCAACCATAGATTTAGCAAATGACTTGGAGTATAATTCACAACTTATTGTAAATAAAGGAAAAATAGAGTCTATGTATTTGAAAAGTATTAAGTTGGTAGGCTTTAAGTCATTTGTAGATCCTACGCTTATTCCCATTCGAACCGGCTTAAACGCTATTGTAGGCCCTAATGGGTGTGGTAAATCCAACGTAGTGGATGCGATTCGGTGGGTCGTGGGAGAAACGTCTGCCAAACAACTACGCGGCCAATCCATGACCGACGTTATTTTCAATGGCACCACCTCCCGAAAGCCAGTAGGAAAAGCCAGTGTCGAATTAATTTTTGACAATCGAGAAGGACGAATTGGGGGTGAATTCGCTAAATATGCGGAGCTTTGTATTAAACGCGAAGTGACGCGCGATGGCCAATCCTCGTATTACATTAACGGCGGTAACTGCCGTCGAAAAGACATCGTGCATATTTTTTTAGGCACGGGTTTAGGGCCTAGGAGCTATGCCGTCATCGAACAAGGCATGGTGTCTCGCTTAATTGAAGCCAAACCCGATGAATTGCGTGTTTATATCGAAGAAGCAGCCGGTATATCCAAATATAAAGAACGTCGAAAAGAAACCGAAACTCGCATTCGTCATACACAAGAAAATCTAGATCGACTTCGGGATATTATTGATGAGCTGGATAAACAACTCGAAAAATTAAACCGTCAATCCAAAGCTGCTGAACGTTACAAACTGCTGTGCGAAGAAGAGCGTTTAATGCAAGCGCAAGTGAAAGCATTGCAATGGCAAAAATTCCAACAACAACGCGAAGTCAAAGATCGAGAAATTAATGAAGAGGCTAATCGCCGCGAAGAAAAAGTAACTCATTTGCGTGAATTAGAAACCACGCTCGAAAAAACACGAACACTTCATCATGCGGCTCAAGATGAGCAACAAAAAATCCAAGCCAGCTATTACCAAGCCGGTACGGAAATTGCACGATTAGAACAACAGCTAAATGATTTACGTGCACGTTCTCAAACGTGGGAAGCGGAATTAAACGAAGCCACCCAATTATTAGAAGAAATTGAAACGACCTCTGCTGATTACGGCGTACAAATTATCCATATTGAACAAGAAATTCGCACTTTAATTCCCCAAACGGAAAAAGCCGAAGAACGCCAAGCCGAAGCGCGCCAATGTCTGATGGAAGCGGAAGCACGCATGAGCGAATGGCAAGTACACTGGGAGCAATTACAAGAAAAAAGTTCTCGCGTTTCAGAGGCCGCAGAAGTGGGTAAAACCAAATTAGCTCATTATCAAGAGCAGATCCAACGATTAGAAATGCGCTTTCAAGATCTTCGGTCCCGTCATGAATCCCGCACGATTCAATCTTTAGAAGCTGAGATTACGCCGTTACGAGCACGTGCCAGTGAACAGCACCACTCTTTGCAAACATTGCAACAGGAAATAGAAACGTTAAACCAAACGTTAGAAACTCAGCGCCAACGAAACGACGAAACAGAATTTCAATTAGATGAGGCTCGAGAAACGGTAACGCGTTTAGAAAGTCGAGAAGCCACTTTAAAGGCTTTGCAAGCGTCAACATTGCATCAAAATGATGAAGCTGCAAATACGTGGATGAGCCGGTACCACTGGGATAAAGCCCCTCGCTTAGCGGAAAAGCTACAGGTGGAAAGTGGGTGGGAAACGGCAGTTGAAACAGTATTAGGGGCCTATGTGGATGCTGTGTGTGTAGATTCGCTGGATGCAGCTTTAGAAACAGTGGGCGATTTAGATAAAGGCCGCGTAACTTTTGTGAGCCTAAAGGCTGCTATGCCTTCTCTTTCCGAATATTCTTTAGCGCATAAAGTTCAAGGCGAATGGGCTAAAACATTATTAGCCGATGTTTTAATTGCTCACTCTGCAAATGATGCCAAAACTCGACGTTCTCAATTAAAACCCCATCAATCTTTTATTACCGTGGATGGAATATGGGTGGGATCTCAATGGATGAGTGTGGCTCGAGTGCCCCAAGAGGGCGGGGGCATATTATTTCGGGAACGAGAATTGCATGAGTTGGCTAGCCATTTAGAAGAAGCTAAGCAAACGTTACGTGAAGCAGAAGCCGCTTACGAACGCAGTGAAGAAACATTACTGAAATTAAGCACAGAGCGGGAAGAAAAACACCACGCTATTCAATCACTCACACAAGTTTCTACACAAGTCACTTCTGAGTTAAGTGCTAAAAATTCCCGTTTAGAAGCCTTACAACAACAAAGTGTACGTTTACAAGAAGAAATGCATGAAGCAGAGATGGAATTATTTCGAATCAAAGAATCAAAAGCCCAGGCAGAAAGTCATCTTGCAAGCTCCGTAGCTTCTAAACAAACGTTAGAGGTAACGCGTGAACAATTATTGAGTGAACGAGAAGGTGTTAAACGCGCATTAGAAGAGGCCCGTGATAGAGCTCATCGTTTACAAAGTGAAGCCGATGAAGCCAAGGTGCGTTTAGTCTCTAATGAAAATCAATTAGTGCTTTTAAGAGAGAGTATGGCGAGAAATACCCGTCAAAGCGGTACATTAGCAGAAAAGAAACAGGTCCTTCTTGCTAATTTATCTGATAAAGATGCCCCGCTGGAACGCCTAGAACAAGCCTTGCAATCTCATCTTACGAATCGACAAGGTATTGAAGCGCATTTACGACAAGCCGAGGCGACAACAGAGCAATATGTTCAACAGTTAGTGGCTTTAGAAAAAGAACGCCAAGCACTGCAACAAAAATTATCCGATTGGCAAAGTCACCTTGAATCCTTGCGTATGGAACGTCAAACGCTCCTCATTAATCAGGATAATTTGGTTGAACAGATTCAGGAGCTTAAATTCGATGTAGAAGGGGTGAGGGCTGCTTTACCACCTGAGGCAGAGATTACACAATGGCGAGACCAATTAACCGAACTTCAAAACAAAATTCAACGCTTAGGCCCTATTAACCTAGCTGCCATCGATGAATTCCATGAATTGAATGAACGAAAAGAATATTTAGACAAACAACGTGCGGATCTTCAAGAAGCCTTAGATATTTTAGAACAAGCGATTCAAAAAATTGACAAAGAAACCAAAACGAAATTTAAAGAAACGTATGATTTAGTAAATGTTCAATTTATGCGATTATTTCCCCATATTTTTGGAGGTGGCAGTGCTGAATTGGAGTTAACGTCGGATGATTTATTATCTGCGGGCATTAGCGTAAAAGCACAGCCGCCTGGGAAACGTAATTCGACTATTCATATGTTATCCGGTGGGGAAAAAGCCTTAACGGCTATTGCGCTCGTATTTGGCTTGTTTGAATTAAATCCGGCTCCTTTTTGCATTTTAGACGAGGTGGATGCACCACTGGATGATGCGAATGTAGGCCGCTATTGCCAATTAATTAAAAACATGTCAAAAAGCACACAATTTATTATCATTAGCCATAATAAATCCACTATTGCATCTGCCGAACAATTAATGGGGGTTACGATGCACGAGCCAGGCGTTTCCCGTATTGTGTCGGTAGATATGGAACAAGC
>Ga0209542_10008819_pt1 | contig 18681 bp, 22 predicted proteins | sample RifCSPhighO2_01_FD_184028 | JGI IMG/M metagenome (GOLD analysis project Ga0209542, IMG submission 184028) | Soil microbial communities from Rifle, Colorado - Rifle CSP2_plank highO2_0.1 (SPAdes) (version 2) | ecosystem: Environmental > Terrestrial > Deep subsurface > Rock core/Sediment ...
TCACTTAAGGACAAGTTCGCGTGTTTGAAGGTTTAACATGCAAACAAGAAAACACAGATACTATATAAACTATGCGTTATTTTTGTCTTATACTAGTTGGGCGGCAAAAACCATAACACTAATAAATCCCCCTAAAAAACACTCCCGTTATGATTGATGAGCGGGAGAAGAAGCTGGCTCACATCTTTGTGAACCATTCTCTCACAGTTAAGAAAGGAGATATCATCAAGATAACATGCGGGATCGAGGCGAAGAGCCTTGTTTTGGAGACCTGCAGGCTGATTCTGGAGAAGGGAGCAATACCGAGAGTGGATGTTGATCTCCCGGGATTTGCGTATACATTTTTCAAGCATGCTCCTCCTGAAGTCCTAACCACCTACCCGAAAATCGCTGATTACGAAGCAAGGAATGTTGACGGGATGATCCGGATCAGCTGCGACCGGAATACCCGGGAGATGAGCTCGATTAATCCAAAGAAGCAGGCTGAACGCAGGCTTGTGACAAAGGAGATTTCTGAGATTACCCTCAAGAAAGACAATTGGGTCATCTTTGACTATCCTACAGAAGCCCTTGCCCAGGATGCTGAGATGAGCCTAGAGGAATTTGAGGATTTTGTATACGGAGCCTGTCTTGTTGATTATGACGAGATGTCAAGGAAAGAGGATATCCTCAAGGAGGTTCTTGACAAGGGGAATGATGTCCATATTGTTGGAAAGAACACTGACCTGAGGTTTTCCATCAAGGGAAGGGAAGGAATCAAATGCTGCGGGAACAGGAATATTCCGGATGGCGAGTGCTTTATTGCGCCAGTTGAGACTTCCACGGAAGGGCATATCGAATACGATTTCCCTGCCATTTATGGGGGAAGAGAAGTGGATGGCGTCAGGCTGGAGTTCAAGGAGGGGAAGGTTGTAAAGGCAACAGCAAAGAAGAATGAAGCATACCTCAATGAAATGCTGAACATCGACAAGGGAGCGAGATATCTAGGAGAATTCGGCTGGGGGATCAATTACGGCATCAAGAAGTTTGTCAAGCAGATCCTGTTTGATGAGAAGATTGGAGGCACGATCCATCTTGCCTTAGGAATGGCGTATAAGCAAGGAGGAGGGGTCAATGATTCGGCGCTCCACTGGGATATGATCAAGGACCTGAGAAAAGAAGGGGCAGTGTATGTTGATGGGAAGTGCATTATGAAGGAAGGGAAGTTTACGATATTCTGAATTCTTGTAAGACACTTTTTCCGCTTTGAGCCCGATTGATGGCCTTACGCGTGCCTCATCTTTCCTTCAAGGGCAAGCCTCGCAAGAAGGTAAGAAATCGTCGACTCTGCCCCTTGGTTGAGATTGATCGAGGATTCTCCGACTCCGTCCTGGCATCCGCCTGTGGACTCATCATACACCATCTGCCTGAGCGAGTTCTTTCCGAGGAACCATTGGAATGCGATGCTTGCCTTGTCAAGATAGTCCTTATCCTGGGTGATTGCGTAGGCTGCAACCAAGGTCTGGACCATGGAAGAGGCGTCAACTGGCTGCTGGTCGAAGTGAGCCCTTTGGCCGTTGCGGAAATACCAGCCGTTCTGGCCTACAGGCACAAATGTCCCTTTTTCAAAGGTAATGGAGATGAGGAAGTCCAATGCCCTTTTTCCAACCCTGAGGTATTCCTGATTCTTTGTCGCGTCATATGCAAACAGCAGGGCTTCAGGAAGCTTGCTGTTGGAGTAGGTCAAATTGCTTTCAAACCATTCCCAGTCTTCCTGGCTATTTGACTTAAACAAGCTGACAAGCAGGTCTGCATACGATTGGATAGCATTTCGGATCTGCCGGGCTGGCCTGACGGCATTGCAGAGATACAGCCCAAGGATCATGAAGGCGGCTGGCCGCGGCTCTGTCAGTCCATTCGCAGGAGCCAATGCTTTGCGAAAGGTCTCTTCCGCCTGCTGCTTCAGGTCTTGGGAGATTTCAGGCCGGGAAATCAGGTATCCAAGCGCCCAGACTGCCCTTCCATGGGCGTCTCTGCTCCAGTGCTGCATGTTAATCTTTCTGTCATGATCAACGTGATTGTAAAGCTTTCCATCCGGAGCCTGGACGTAGCTGATAAAATTCAGGTATGTCCTGATTAGCCGAAGCATGACCGGGCTTTGCCTGTCCTTGTATCTCCTGCAGCAGACAATTAAGGCTCTGGAATTGTCATCCAAGGTGTATCCCGAGGCCTTGTCCGGAGCAGTGTGGTTAGAGAACTGGATCACGCCAAATCTGTCTGTCATCCTCATGAGATGCGTGAGCTTGAGCTTTGGAAGCTTCTTCTCATCCCTTGCCCCTATATCCTCCTTGAATACATTCATATAGGATAAAGCTATGTTTGGCCAGAGCATCTTGCGCGTTGCTGCATAAGCATTTCTTTCCATCTCTTTTCTCAGCTGCTCATGGGTGATCAGCTTGGTAATGGCATCAGTGAACTGCTTCGGCTTTCCGAAATCCACAAGAATGCCGCGATCCGGAGTTACTGCCTCCTGCGCATGGAGGAAAGGAGTGGAAACCACTGCCCTGCCGCATCCCATGGCATATGCCAATGTTCCGCTTACAATCTGGTTCGGATTCAAAGACGAGGAGATGTAGATGTCTGTTGCCTTGAGGTATTGCACAATCTCCTGAAGCCGGAGGTATTTATTGTAGAACTTAACGTTTTTCTCCAATCCGAAGCTCTTAACCCTCTCGGTAAGCTCGTTCCGGTAGCTCTCTCCCTGCTCCCTCCTCACCACTGGGTGAGTCTGGCCAATGATGAGGTATACCACATTCGGGTGTTTTTTAACAACTTCTGGAAGGGCCTGGATCACGTGCTCGTAACCTTTGCCAGGGCCCATCATGCCGAAGGAGGTCAGGACAATCTTATCTCCAAATCCCAACCGCTCTTTTTCCTTCCTGCTGGAAACAAAAGGACATGCCGGGATGCCGTGAGGGACAACGGTGATCTTTGAGGAGATGCCATAGTCATTCCGGAGAATGTCGACAGCAGTTGCAGTAGGCACGATGATGTGGCTTGCCTTTTCTGCAATTCCCTGAACGACTTTCCTCAGCTTGTCTTCGGGCTGGGGCAGGACGGTGTGGAAGGTCACTACAATCGGCTTCTGCAGAACTTCAAGGAAGGCGATGATGTAGTCGCCGTAGATGCCGCCGAAGATTCCGAATTCGTGCTGGATGTTGACGATCTTTATTGCGCCATTCTCGTTGATCTTTCTGGCAGCGTCGACGTATTCCTGGATATCAGTATCGCTCACCTGGTAGATGGCGTCTTCGGGATAATTGTAGATATTAACATCTTTGTTCAAAGCAAGAATCTTGGATTTCAGCTTTGGATTGAATTTGCGGTCCATCGCTTGCGTCAAATCTTTGGTGAAGGTCGCAATTCCGCATTCGCGGGGCGGAAAGGTGCTGACGTAGAGGATGAACGAGGGCTTTTCTCTGCCTTTCATTGTCCAGCTCATTGAGGAAGTTCTTTATAAAACCTCTGTTTTGGAACTCTGTTTTGGCTCGGGTGAAAATGAAGGCCGCATCATCCGTGAGCCTTCTTTACAAAAAGATACCACAACGACAAGGGGGATGTCCCTGACGGGGATATGTCGCTCCTTGCTCACATACGCACAAGGCGAACTCGATGCTGCCCGAACGAAGCGAGATTTTCACCAGAGCCTTTTGGCTGTGCATCAGACTTTTCAGCTCAGGCTGTCTTTCTCATGGATCAGCTCGTGGACCAGCTCGTCAATGTCGCAGGAGACTGCTGCGATGCGCTTGTCTGCTGCGCCATAGTAGATGTACAGCCTGCCGTCAAACCTTGCAGTCCCTGTCGGGAACACCACGTTCGGGACATTCCCTTTTTTTTCCCACTCCTTCTCCGGAGAAAATAAGGGATGCTTGAGATGGCCTATGACCTTTGTTGGGTCTTTCTTGTCAAGCAGGGCTGCCCCCGCCCTGTAGATCCTGCCTTTGTCCATGTCGTCCACACCGTGGTAAATCAGGAGCCATCCCTTTTCTGTCTCGATAGGCGGGCAGCCTCCTCCGATGTTCCTGACCTCATACCAATACTCTGATTCGAGGACAACATACCTGCTCAGATTCCTGAGGTAGGCCTTCCAGTAGCTTGGGGTGAGGTCGCTGAATTTCCTAAAATAAATGACCTGGATATCAGGGAGTATTCTGTGAAGAAGCGCATACCTGCCATTGATCTTTCGCGGGAAGAGGATGCCGTCTTTTTCCCAGAGAAGGACATTCTTCCCGACAATATCCTTGAAATAAGATTCGAAGAGGAAGTAGCGCTCCTTAAGGCCGTTGCACTGCCTGAAAAGATCCTCTGCCTTATCGTAGGTGAGCTCAGGGGAGAGCACTCCCATCTTTTGCCACGTCATAAGGTCCTTGCTTGCAGCGCATGCAATCCGGCAATTCTTCTTATCATAGGCAGCATAGGTCATATAATATGTTCCATCGATGTGGACTATCCGGGGGTCTTCAATGCTATACTCGGACCTTCCTGAAGATGTTAGAACCGGCTTTTTCATCCGCTCAATAACCCTGAGGGGGCCATCGAGCCTGCAGTATCCTATCGTCGAGCGGTTTTGGGTGTTCCAAGCCCTGTAGAACATATGCAGGTGGTTCCCTTTCTGGGCAACCGCAGGGTTAAAGACTCCCTTGTTCTCAAAGGGGAGGCTTGTCGGGCTGAGAATAATTCCATGGCGCCGAATATGAACCATGGCCTGTTTTTGGGTTGTTTGTTTATAAAGGTTTGGATGAAGGCAGCCAAGACCCGATTGCCGGAGTTCATGGATTGGAACCCTGATTGAAGCTGGCCGAAGGCAGCATTCCTCTCGAAGTATCGTCAAGAGAATACAAAAATATATAAATGACATCTGCTCAGACACCATTAGTACCTAAAAGGGGGGTAAAACAATGGCAAAAGTTATTGCAAAGACAGGAGTCAAGAGAGTAAAGGGATACCTTTATTTCTTGGATAAGAAGGGAGATGTCGCTCGGGTCCAGATGGCGCGGGCAGGCAAGAAGACCTCAAAGAAGCAGGAGGTTGTTGCCAAGGCAGGCATCAAGAGGAAGCCGGGCTGCCTCTACTTTATTGACAAGCGCGGGGATGTCTGCGAAGCCCAGATGGCCCGAGGCGGAAGAAAGAAGAAGAGGTAAGTTTTTCTATTTTTTTTTTCTTATTTTTTTGCTAAATTTTTGCCACACTTGGATTCGGCTCAGTAGAAAGTCATACGGCAGTGGCTTGCAAGCGAGCAAGGTGAGCTTGCTCGCTAGCCGCCGGCTCGCTTGTGAGGGTATATGTGATTGCTGACACCCCCGAAGGTGCTAAAAAGAGCTACGCTCTTTTGGCACACCAAAACGCCAGAGGGCGTTTTGATTGGGGCAACCCTCCGTCAGCAGTGCTGATGAAACTGAAGAAGCTCGCAGAAATGATGCCGGACTTTGTACTGAGCCCTTGGATTCGGCTCTGTCCTGAATCTCTTTTTTAAGATACTTTTAAGTAAAAGGCTGCCCCGTTCAGGTTTTACCCTGATTGGGGCAGGGTGGAGGACTAGCTCCACCATGGACGAAGAAAACAAAATGGTTAAAAAAGTTAAGCGTCTCTTGAGACGCTTAGGGTATCCACGATGGCTGCACCATTTTGGGCCAAAGAAGTATGAATTTTGGCAGCATTTTGTTGCTTTGCTTGTTCGTTTTTTCTGTCGCCTGTCTTACCGAAGAGTAAGGCGGCTGTTTGATTTGCTTGGGATGGTTTGCCCAAGCAAATCGGCTTTGCATAACACTGCAAAAAAGCTTAGCTCTGCTTTTTGGCAGAGAGTTCTCAAGGCAACAAGCGGCTCTCACTATCTTGTTGCCATTGACAGCACGGGTTTCTCAAGGACAAACCCAAGCTACCATTATCTGCGGCGCATCGACGGAAAAATGCCAAAAATTCCTATCAAACTGAGCACTGCATTTGACACCAACAAAAAGAAATTTTGCGCGGCAAAAATCCGTGTGCTTCCTGCACACGACATCAAGGATGCAAAATTTCTTCTTTTTCACAGTGGTCCAAAGATTGCCGTGGCAGATAAAGGCTACAATGCTGAGCACCTGTTCAGGTTTGCAGCCGAAAATAATATGCAGCTAATGGTACCAAGTAAAAGCAACGCAAAGCGCGGCTTTTACAGGAAAAAAGCGCAGGAGAAGTTTAGGCTGAGAACGTATCACCGAAGAGAGCTGGTTGAATCGGGCAACAGCAGTATAAAAAGGTGCTACGGGAGTAGCGTAAGCTCCAGAAAAGCCAGAACCATACGAACAGAAGTCTATGGCAGACTAGCCTGCCATAATCTATTTGGCTGGCTTTTCAGACTTTCGGGACAGAGCCATATCAACTAATACATTTAAAAGAAGCTTTTTATTATAGGCTGTTCAAGGCGGAGTGGCAGACAATTTTATAAAGGAAGCCATATCCCTATAAGCGCCATTACAATGGAAAGACTAATAGAAGTTGAATATAGGTGCAATCTTTACTTAAAGCCAAAAATATTAAGGGTTTTTCCAGATGCGAAGGCAGAGGGGGGTGTGTCTATTATAGACACTTATTTCTTATTTAAGAGCGACGGTGAACAGCACAGAGTTAGGCAAGTTTCAGGACCTGAATGGGAGAAGCATTACCAGATGAAAAAACACCCTTTAGACGGATTTCTTGTTGAGAACTCATCTCCTTTAGGAAGAGCAGATTATGAATCTCTTATCGGCTCAACCCCTGCCGTAGTTACTGTTTCAGGATATAGAGAGGCATTTAAGCACGGGAGCCTTACACTTTGTGCTGATGATCTGCCTTCCATCGGCAGGTGGACTGAATTTGAAATACTTGTTGAGACTGAATCTGAAGTAAGCCGCGCAGAGGCAGAGATTATCGCTGCTGTTAAGAGGCTCGATGTTGATCCTGATAAATTAACAAAGGAGCTTTACCCTTCTCTGGTGCTAAAGAAGAATGGAAGAACTTATCATTGTTAAACTTGGCGGATCTTTGATAACTGATAAGAGAAGGCCTTATACTGAGAATATGCCTATTATCAGACAGATATGCAGAGAGATCAAGGAGGTGAAGGATAATTCTGGCGTCAGGATACTCTTAGGCCATGGAGGGGGTTCCTATCCGCATACTCCTGCCGTAAAGTATCAAACTATTAAAGGGGATATACATGAGGACAGCACAAAAGGGTTTTGTATAGTGCAGGATTCTGCTTCCAGGCTTAATAGAATCGTTGTTTCTCAGCTCATAGAATGCGGCGTTAATGCCATGTCAATCCAGCCATCCGCATGTGCAATCGCTGACAAGAGAAGGATCAGGGACATGTTCTTAAAGCCAATATTAAAATGCATTGAAAAGGGCATTATTCCTGTGCTTTATGGAGATGTTATGTTTGATGGTTCACAGGGATATGCGATTGCTTCTACAGAAGAGCTGATATCTTATTTGTCAATCCATTTTCTGGAGACCGGCAGATTTAACCTCAGAAGAATCTTGCTTTTTGGGAACTATGATGGCGTTTATGATTCTAATAAGAAAGTAATCAAAGAGATAAATAAAGAGAATTTTGACGAAGTTGCCACGTGTTTGTCCGATTCTGATGAAATCGATGCGACCGGAGGAATGAAGCAGAAAGTTGAATCTATGTTTGAGTTGGCTAAGAAGGGAGTTACTGTTGAGATCCTCAATGGAGCTGTAAAGGGCAATATAAAGAATTCTCTCCTTGGCAAATCAGGACTGGGAACACGGATAAGCTACCCTTGATTACTTTCCAAACCTCCTTTCCCTTTTCGAATACTCTTCTACAGCAGCAATCAAATCCTCTTTCTCGAACTCCGGCCACAGCTTGTCCAGGAAGACCCACTCTGCGTATGCTCCCTGAAAGATGAGGAAGTTTGATGTCCTTTTTTCCCCTCCTGTCCTGATAATCAAGTCAGGCTCGTCTGCGAAGTAGAGGTTCTTTGAGAAGGTCTCTTCATTGACCTGGGCAACATCCAATGTGCCGTCCTTGATCTGCTGGCTGATTTTCCTGGCTGCATCTACGACTTCTGCCCGGCCTCCATACGCCATGGCAAAGTTGGCGGTGTACTGGTCGTATGTTCTGGTCTTCTCCATGATTGCATGCATCTTTTCCTGCAGGCTTTTTGGGAACATCCAGAGCCTTCCAATAATATTAATCCGTATCTGGTTCTTTTCCAGCTCATCACTCTTGAGAAGGTCTCCCAGCTCTGCTTCAAACAGCTTCATAAGAAAGTCAAACTCATCTTTCGGCCTGTTAAAATTCTCCACAGAAAACGTGTATAAAGTAGCTTCCCTGATTCCAAGTTCCCTGCACCAGTCAAAGAGCTTCCGTATCTTCTTTGCACCCCATTCATGGCCCATCCATGGCTTGAGCATAAGCTTTTTTGAGAATCTTCTATTCCCATCCATAATGATGCCGATGTGCTTTGGGACTTTGCTTTGTTGCATGTTTCTCACTCTAAAGTTCGGCTTTCTTTAAATATTTTTAGGTGACTGTATGTAAAATTCACCTACGATCTCTTTGGGCACTTTTATTCCAGATTCAACAAAATACACGGCAAGCCTGAATATATCCTTTTCCTCGTCTCCTGTACGCCTGAATCGCTTCAGCCTCGTGATTGTATGCTTGCACAGGAACCCGTCACCAAGATGCAGGACTGCAGGCCTCTTTTTTGCAAGAACTTCTCCTGAGGCAGGGCTGACTTTGAGGTTATCCCGGCAAAACCATTCTCCTTCCTTCCTGAATCCATGGCCCTCCAGAGTCCAGCTCACGAGATCAGCCAGAATATCCTGGTTTTTTGCACTGCCCGTATAGCTTTCTAGAGAAGTTTTGAGAAATGCGGTGAGATCTTTTATGCCCCCTCTTTCGAACTCATATACTCTGCCAAGGTACTTGGATACTTTTTGGACAACTTTCTTGCCTTTCCATCTGTTCTCAACAACATAGGCGTAAGGATAGGACTTTCCACTCTTATTTTTTATCTGCTTAATCCGAATAAAGGTCATGCTTTCTGAAGAAAGTTAGGCACTAATAAATCTAGCGGTTTTCAGGGCAATCAGAGCGCTTTCTCTAGATCTTTTGCAATCTTTTCTCCCATCTTCTGGACCCTCTTGGCTGCGTTTGCTATTGCCTGCCTTGGGGTGACAGAATCATGGGTCTCGACGAGAATTCTTGGATTACTGAACAACGGATGGTCAACTCTGTAGGTTGCGGTCTTGATATGGCTATCCTGGTTCAGCTCATCCTTCAGGACAGTACAGATGGCATGATCCCCTCCAACCAACTCAAAGACAAACCTCTCTTTTTCATCCTCGATGACTTTTATATCCATGATCTTGAAGAACTCTTATAGTCTTTAAAAACTTTGCTGATTTGGCTCAGTAGCAAGTCAATCGGCAGTGGCTTGCAAGCGAGCAAGGCGAGCTTGCTCGCTAGCCACAGGCTCGCTTGTGCTTCTATCGATGCATGCTGACACCCCCGAGGGGGCAAACCCTCCGTCAGCACTGCTTATCTGGGCAAGGAAGCTCGCTGAAGGGATGCCGGACTTGCTACTGAGCCTGATTTTCAGATATTTACCTCAATCTCTCGACGCTGAGCTTTCTGGAGGCGGAGCCATATTGTTTTGATGCGGCATATCCTTCTTCGATGGCCCTGCATGGTGTTTTTTAGCGGCAGCTCGCATTTGAATTCATGGGTGACAGAAAACCCCCTCTTCTGGATAAAGGATGTAAGGTAGCTCAGAGTCTCACTTTTGTGGAGGCTGTAGACAACTGGGGCAAGTTTCATAGCCTTTTCAAGGAACATGCAGTCTACGTGGGCTTTTTTTGTGCCAAAGGGCGGATTTTGCAGAATACATTCTGCGCTGCCATCAAACTCCTCGATATTCGAAGTAATCCAGTCTATCTTTAAACACAATCCCTCACTTTCCAGGCTTTCCTGATTGGATCTGGCAAGTTTCATGGCCTCAGGGTCTTTTTCTACTGCTGTTACCCTTGCTCCTAAAAGAGCGACTCCGATGGCGAGAATACCTGTTCCTGTGCCCAGATCTATCACTTTTCCATTGAGGTCTCCTAGCTGGAGGCACTTGAAAAGCAAATCAGCTGCATTTTCACCATCAATGCTGTACTGCTCAAGGCTCACTTTTGGGTTTGAGAAGCCTTTTAGGCGTGAGAGCACTATGGCTAGGCTAGATTTTGTGAATTTTTGATGCATTTTTGCTCTGTAAACACTCACTTTTTATGAAGCTTTTGTTTATTTTATTTTGTTTCAATATGGAATAAAAATATCAACAGTTCCAATTTAATGATGTATACTCTATCTCCTTGCTTAATCCCTAGGTTTTTGCTTTTACGGTCTTGTATGGCCCTCACTTTTTTAATAATTTATGTGAAATAGCCGGAATTTTGGTCTTGTGAGTGCATAAAATGGGGTTTTTGGAGGTTGAAACTCCCTTTTTTGGCTGGGGGAGCCAGCTTAATCACTCTTTTTTGTCTGTTTTGCTCTCACTTTGTGCCCCCTACCCCTATTTGGCATCTGGTTTTGGGATTATCAAGCCACAACTTTTTTATTGAAAATTCGGGGTTTAAGACGCGGGTTTTAGCCCGAATTTTCAATCCACAAAAATCCTTGGATTTTTGGGACGGAAAATTGCTTTTCAATTTTCCTGTCCCGAAAACCGCACGATCAAAAACCCCGGCCTTTAGGTCGGGGATTAGTGCGGTTTTCGTTATAAAAAATATGTTGAACATATGTTGAAAAAATTGGGTAAAAATTTGAAAAATTTTGATCGCTTCTGAGCATAATTTTTGAACGCGCGTCGCTTTGCGACAGGCTGTGTTCAGTTAAACTGTTTTCTTATTATAGTCCTGAGATGGTCTTATTCTATTCCCATGATTCTATGGGACTATCAGCAATTGTCGACGAAAAATTGTCTGTTTTCATTCCCAAATTAGTCTTAAAATAGTCCTATCTTATTCCCAATTTTAGTAAATTATTTAAACTTCAGTGATTTAGGGGGAAGTATGGTGCTGTTTGATAGACGCTTCAGAGAAATCCATCATGCGCTATCGGCATCTTTTGGGAACGTGAAAGGGGATATCCTAAACGTTTCTTCCTGGGTAGAATTTCTGAACCAGCGGCTCCAGGAACAAGAGCTTGTGATCGAGGAGCAAAGGAGATGGCTGTATGAGCTCAGGCTCCAGATTGGCCAGGACATGGCTGATGTGAAGGCGCAGCTCCGATGGATGCCGAAGAGCAGAGAGGAGCTTAAGGAGATTGTTGATCTCCACTATAGCCTGGAGGTTGTTGGAAAAGTGAGGGAGCTGTCTGAACGCCTGCAGAGTCTGGAGGCAAGATCTCCAAATGAGGAGCTAAAAAGCCAGATTTTGGCCTTAAAAGAGCGTTTGGAAGGATTGCCGAAGCCCAAAAAGGCCAATTTCAAAGAAAAACTGCTGAAAAAAATATCCCAAAATTCCAAGGACTACATCAAAGGCATCGTCCTTGGAATGATCCGCAAGTATGAAAAAATCGGGGCATTGCAGCTTAGAGAGATGGTTGTTGAGGAGCAGGGGCTGTGCTCGAAATCAAGCTTTTACAGGATTCTTGAGGAAATTGAGGAAATGGATGAGATAGAGATTTTGCAAAAGGGAAGGCAGAACTTTTATGCTGCAAAGGGTGTTGCCAAACATGCTGCCTTGAAGTAACTTGCCCCTAAAATTTATCTTTTTTGACCATTCTGCTGCTGTTTTTCTGTTGTCTGTCGAAACTTATTTAAACACCGGAGTTGCCTACATACTCATGGCCTGGTTTTTTAGGAACAAGGACTCTTTAAGCCTGACTGTGGTGTATAGCCGGCTTAAGAAGGCATTCAGCAAGATACGCATGGAGTTAAATGACCATCTGGATGCAATTAATGCCAATACCAATGAGATCCAAAGCAATTACGAATATCTTTGCGAAATAGATCGGAAGGCCGAGAAGCTGTCTGAACGGATAGATGAAATAAGCCTGTTTTTAGGCCTAAAAAGGCCTGAAAAAACCTTCCAGATAGGACCTTTGACGCGGAATGAGCAAGAGGTCTTTATGGGCCTTTATAGGCTTGGAACTGAAAAGGAGTACACAACCTATCCTGAGCTTGCCAGGAGACTTTGCCTCACTGAAAATCTTGTGACGAATTACGTCACTAACCTTATTGAGAAAGGAGTCCCACTTGTCAAAAAGTATCAGAACAGCACGGTTCACATCAAGCTTGATCCTGAATTTCGAGAAGCGCAAACAAAGCAAAACATTGTGAAGGTGCATGAATCCCTTAATAGGTTCATTGAACAAGATGACTAAACATTTAGAGGACTAAACATTTTAATCAATGCTTATATATTTTAATCCATTATCTGGCTGGTTTTTGATAGTATTCTTTTGTCTTTGCTTAAAGTTTTTTGATTTAATAAGCCTCACTAACAAAACGCAACATAACTACTACTTCTGTTGTATTTTTGATGCTATTTTTTATCAAAACACAACATTTAATAACAACCGTTGCGTTAATTTTGAAGAAAAAGAGGGAAGAATGGCAAAAAAATTCAATGAGTATTACCTCAACTGGACTGAGATAAACAATATTATCCGGGCTGCAAAAAACCTCAAGGAAAGCAGTGTCCTGAAAATCCTTGCCAGGACAGGCATGCGGAGGTTTGAGCTTGCTGGCATAACTGTTAAGGATATAGACTTTGAGAGGAAGAGGATCTTTATCGCAAAGGGCAAAGGAGGCAATGAAAAAGATCCAAAATCCAGAACTGTTCCTATAGACGATGATACACTCCAGACCCTTAAGTTCTATCTCGGCTCGAGAAAGGCAGGCTTTCTGATTCAAAGCAATAAAAAGGGCTTTGATGGGCTATCTTTAAGCCAAATAAACCGGATTGTGGCAAATTGCGCAAAAAGGGCAGGCATTCATAATCCAAATCCAAAAATTAAACACATGAACCCTCATATCTTTAGGCACAGCTTCTCCAGGCTGAGCCTGGCTGCAGGCATACCGTTTAACATGGTCCAGAAGATGGCAGGCCATGCTGATGCCAGGACAACACTTCAGATGTACGGGATACCCTCAATAACTGATACACAGAAGCTTTATGAAGAGAGGCTGACTGATCAGTTCACTAAACGGCCAGAGCCAAGAAGTAAGAAACTGAGCGATTTTACTGCTGAGCAGAAGGCGTAAAACATCAAAATTTTCACTTTTGAGTTAATCTATAAGTTTTTAAAGAAATCCCCAGTCGCTTTCTTATGGCTCATGCCCAATGTCCTTTTTGTTATGAAGGAGAGGTTGTGATCGATAATGCAGATGCAAAGCACTTTTTCTGCTCGCGTTGCTTGCGTAAGGTTGAGGTTAAACCCCATAAGGAATATGCTTCTGGCAGTTGATTAGCTTTTGGTTCAGACACATTTGATACTTTTGCTTAAATCCTCTGAGAGCTCTAAACTGCCAAATTTTGAACATCTATCTTTTCTTTGACTTGCATCATCACCCCTGTTTTTTCTCAAGAATCCTGCAGAAAATAAGCCTTATATCGTTGTCTCACCTCTCTGTTCTTTGTTGATGTTCCTGGACTTTCATTGCGTTTTTCTTGATTTTGTTACTATTCTAAAATTAAATAAGTTAAAAATATTTATATCCTCTAATGGCTTAATAGTCTATAAACTATATGTTTTGTAATATCTTTCCTAAACTCTATTTTGAAATGGATGATACTTATTTTCATTATTGAAAATAAACCGTCTATGTTTTTCGAAGCTTTCTTTTTTCCAAAAAGTGAGAGTTCAAAGAGCAAGATATACAAACCGGATACAGACTGGCTTGCAGGAGATTCCTGCGAGGCATTTGCTGGAGACAGGCGCAAGGACGGATATCTCAAATTTTTGCTAATCAGGAGCGCATACCCTCTTGCGGACATGGATGCCATGGATGCCATGGACTCTATGGACTCAATGTGAATGTGTGGTTAAGCCACTATTGGGCATCCTTCGGCTGAGTAAAGCTTAAGTCCTGATAGCTTTCCTAACGAATGAGAACTTCCACGAAAGTGAGAACTTGGAGACCCTTGAATCCGGGCTCTGCCTGGATCCTGGCGTTTTAGGGTTAGGCACTAGGAAATGGAAGAGTTTTAATGGTTTTTCATACAGCACAAGAGAAAAGTGAGTTTAGTACGAGGATATCCTCCTTGGCTGTTCTTATTGAACATTCGCTGGGTGGAAACCTTGGTCTTCAGGCCGGGGATTAGCGTGGTTTTCGTTACACCCATAAGAAGTCCAAATTTTCATACATTGACTGCTTGGGGGCTATACCGAGTGTGGTTAGAAATATAAAGTAGCCAGTCTCAAAGGGGTATGGTGAACCCTATGAAACTGAGCTACCATCAGAAGTATAACCAGCTACTACAAAAATTTTCCGCTTTTCAAATATATAGATTTGTGCTTTCCCTTGCTGAAAAGCAAGGGAACCCCTATCCTATCAAAAGGAGAGGCAGAAAACCTAAGCTGCAGCCTTTCGAATATGCGGCTTATATGGCATATATGACCCTTATGAAAGGGGCACCATTCCGAACGATGGAGTTTGAAAGCGAACTCTATACTGATAAGCATATAGACCACTCTACTTTTGTTGTTAATTTTGAGAAAATTCCTGTTGAATACTATTTAGGGCTCGTTGAAGAAACCGGGGCTTCTTTGGATAGGCTTCTGGAATACTCTGACCAATATGTTGTGGATTCTACGGCAGTTACCTCTAATCTCAGATTCGAGACTGAGCAGAAGGGAATAGTCGTCGAAGAAAGAATAGAGTTCAGAAGCCATATAATAGCCTCAATCCACCTTCAGAACAACTGCGTCTGCGTAAAGAAGGTATTGCCTACGACAAAGTTTGTTGCAGATTGCGAAGCTGCTAAAGTCATGCTTCGCAATAGTGGCATTAAGGATGTTGATTTGCATGGAGACAGGGGATATGATTTCGAGCGGGTTTATGAATCCTGCTACCGCAATAATATCAGACCGAATATTCGCCCTAGGGAGTATACAGTGGCCGAGCATAGCTGTAGGCTATTAGGGATAACGGAATATGATGACGCAGCAAGGAAGAGGTATAGGGGCATAATAGAGGTTGTATTTGGCGGATTAACCAATGCAGGATTAATGACTACAAGACTTAAGAAAGAAGCAAAGATATTGTCATATTGTGCCATCATTATCTTAAGGCACAATATCCTTAATATAGCAAGAAATCTTGCTATATCATTTGAATTATTAACCACACTCGGGGCTATACCTTTGCTTTAGAAAATCACCGAATATTCCTGACAGGTGACCGGGCTTTTCTGGAGATTGAAAACGCGCAGATTGTCCGTTAACCCACATAACTTAACTTTTTCTTGTCCTGCATGTCCTGAGACTGCTGGGACTGCTTCATGAGGTCCTTTAGCTTCTCCTCAAACTTCTCTGCCTGCTTGAGAAGCGGCTTATAATCGACAGCCAAGCCCATATACTTATCCAGGGTTTCGATGATCTTTGCAGCAGCTTTTGAATCCGGCATCTGGGTATGGGTCTCTGCGAAGAAGCAGGTTGTTGGAAAATGCTCCATCCTGAGCAGGATCGCTCCAGTCACTCCCATGATGATCCCTTCCTTCAATGGCTCGATTGCAAGGCTTTTGATCTTCTTCTCGTTCTTTGTACTGGTCAGGAAGTAAAATACCCTGCTTGTCTCTGTAGGAATCTGGGAGCCGACGCCTTCCAAGGAAACAATCTCCTTGACTTTAAGCTTTTTGACCAGATCGTCGATAACCTCAGCAAGCTTCCACTCGATGTTTGCAACAGCATTCACAACATGGAGGATGGCTATATTCCACTTCTTGTTATAGAAGATGCCTATCGGCTCAACAATCTTTGATTCATGGATGGCAACGATAGCGGCAACATCTTCTGTGGTAACTTTTCCTATCTTCACTGTCTGGAGATGTTCAATCAGGAACTCTGTGGCGATTGTTCCAACTAACCCGAAGCCTGGAAAACCGATAATCAAGGTACAGTTCTGAGGTTTTTTGTTGAGTTGGAGCTGCATGTTGACTTACTATGTTGAGTGATACTCCATTGCTAAATCTTGGAAGCAATTCCTCCTTTGACTTCCATTGCCCTTTCTAAGTCCTCTGCTATCTTCTCTGCTGCCTTTAAGTTGGCAAGCATCCTATTCTCATCGGTTTTGTTCTGAATAGCAGCCTTGATATCTTGCTTTGCTCCCAGAACATTTCCAGATGACATTGCCTGGTATGCTGCTCCGATGTTTTGTCTATATTGGTTGTCAAGATTTGCAGCTGCTGCTATATTTTTCAAAGCTGTTTTGTCTAATACATTGCTTCTTGCTATCATTTGTTGGATATCCTCTACATTTTTTTCAAGCGCAGGACTGACCATCGTCACCCCTAGCCCCGTCTTTATCCGATCTTTTAGAGTAGCTCCTGTAGCGCTTTGAATGCTTATAATCTTAGCATGCACCTTTTCCCATGTTTTTGCGGTTTTCCAAAGTTCCTTCAGATGTGAGGTTTCCTGTGTTTCGATTTTCTTTATCGTGTTGAGTATCTTTTTGATTTCCGGAACTTTTTTTGAGATTTGTCTGCTCGACAGAGCCTGAAGCAAACTTCCTAATGCGGCTATTATCTGGTCGTTTTCGTCACCTACCTCTTTCTCGATATCCTCGATCTTCTTTGTTGCTCTTTCTTCGAGTGCGGTCCTTCCTACAAAGTCCTTATATCCCTTTTTGAAGCTGTTTATTCCTCCCCTCACATTGGAAAGGCGTTCTCCAACACCTTCCAACCCTCCAACTCCGCCTTCTTCTGCAACCCTCCTACTGAAGGATGTAAATATATACCAGAATCCCATAAACACCATAATAACACTCACCAGAGTGAGGATGCTGCTTATCTCATTTAAGCCAATCCCTCCTGTAGGGGCAGGTATCACCCCCCCAAGGTTTGCGAGGCCGCCTACTAACATCCCCTGCACAAAATAGCCTGCGAATAAAAATAGCACCCCTTTTGCGAATCTTCCTCCCTGGCTCTCCCCTATTTTATGCCCGATGTACACCGCGCCCAGGATAAGGACTAAGGTGAGTGTCACAAAAAGCCCAACAGCGTAGCCAGAGACCAGTGTTTGTAACATTGTTACAGGAATTGCCACAACAGAAAGCAAGCCAAGGCCGAGAGCAACAAATATACGCGGGCGTTTCTCAATATTCGCTAAAACAAGATTGGATACTCCATAGAACAATGCAAACACGATGATGAAGAGGATGATTCGTAAATAGAGCACACCGTAGGGTTCAGCTATCCTCCCATCTGGGCTAATCACTTCTACAAAGAACGCATCCAAGCCAGTATTCTCCAATAATTCACCTATGTTCAGTTGTGCACTGACTGTTGCGATAGAAACCAGAAACAGGAACGTAAAAAGAAAAGGCAGTTTTTTTCTCATCCTTGCACCTCTTGGATTTTGATATCCCCTCTCGTTTTTTCTTTTATATAAACCTTTCCATTTGCCAGTACTCAAAAATCTCCACAACATTTATATACGAGTAAGCCAAAAAGACAGTATCAACCATCAGGTGATGCCAATGCTAACTGCGAGAAAAACGATAAGCTTCATTTTAGGACTAATCCTTCTTGTGCAAGGAGGTCTTCCGTTGCTTAACACATTGAATCTAATATCCTTTACGCTGCCTGCTCTTCCTGAGCTGGCTCTTTGGATAGTCTTTGTTGTTGGAGGGATCTGGCTGCTTGTTGATGCAAGCAGGGAAGCCTTAATCAATAAAGGATTGATGCGCATCAGCCTTGTTGTAGGTATTGTCTTGATTGCCTTAGGGATTATCCCCTTACTCAACCACTATCGTGTCATTGGGTTTACCTTGCCTGGCGGAATTCAGATTGCTGTGGATGCTGTGCTTGCATTGGGAGGGTTGCTGCTTTTAGGAGGAGCATTCAAAGGAGTTTATTAAATGGCCAAGAAAGGATTCAGCATAAGGATCCTGGTCGGATTTCTTTTTTTATTTGCAGGAGCAATCATCTTTCTTGACCAGCTGAACCTCCTCTCCTTTTTTGACCTGGAGCCTTTTAGAATGCCTTTTACCTACATCATCTCCATTGGAAGCGCTTTGGCAGGCTTCATCCTGATCTTCAAGAGATTCCTGATCACCCGAGAAACAGAAGGGGCGTTTAGGAAAGGGCTTTAGGCCTTTATCTCAATCTTGCCGCCCAATGCCTGGCCTGGAAGGCCTCTCTCAAAGATGATCCTTAAGGCGCCTTTATTGCCATGCGCAGAGGCAACCTTCCCTTTTATCTCTTTTCCAGCAGGCGACTTCCAGCTGACCTCTTTGCCGACAAGCTTTGCAGCGTCATCCCTTTTGCTGATTCCCCTGGTTTCAGCAATGATGTGATGGCAAGTCTGGCTGTGGCGATTTGAGCGGTAATTGATGATGACTGCTTCCATGCATTCAGGGAGGTTATAGATGGTTTATAAGGTTTGCTGCGTCATCGGGCGCAATTGAAAAGCTGCTCGCTTCGCTCGGCAGCGCCATCACA
>Ga0209542_10008821_pt1 | contig 18680 bp, 19 predicted proteins | sample RifCSPhighO2_01_FD_184028 | JGI IMG/M metagenome (GOLD analysis project Ga0209542, IMG submission 184028) | Soil microbial communities from Rifle, Colorado - Rifle CSP2_plank highO2_0.1 (SPAdes) (version 2) | ecosystem: Environmental > Terrestrial > Deep subsurface > Rock core/Sediment ...
ATAACTGAAACTATCGCCGTACTGTTCATTTTCTTTATTTTGATTGTCTTTGCCATTATTTTCTATTACCAATATCAAAAAGTTTCTCTGAAAGAAAAACAACAAGAATTATTGGGACAGAGGGCAGTCAAAACAACACTTAAAACTATTTTCCTTCCAGAATTGATTTGCAGTAGGGGAGACGCAGAACCGGAAGATAATTGTTTTGAAGTTTCCAAGTTAGAGAAAGCGGGTGGTCTTATGCAGCAACATACAGTAGACTACTATTTCAATATATTTTCATATGCCAACATAACTGTACACCAAATTTATCCTGAAAACGAAGCCAAAATTTTCAAGATATACACTAAAGAAATAACTAAGACTCTTTCAGACGGAATGGTTGTTCCGGGTTGGAGTAATAGAGAAACTAGTTTATTTGTGGTTACATTGAAAGAAGATCGTTTCGAGGGAGAACCTAGTTATGGTTTCGGCTACTTAAAAGTTGAGGTGTATTCATGAACCTCAGAAATTTCATTTTAAGAGGTAGAAAATCGGGCCAGATGGAATTGATAGGTCTGGTGATAATAGTTATTTTAATAACTTTAGGAATGTTATTTATGGCTAAATTCTCTCTCAGCGGTCCGTCAGAAAAGAAAATCTTCACCAGACAAGGATTAGCTTATAGTACTATCAGCACTTTAATGAAAACAACTGTTAATGATCCTTCTTGTATTCCTGGCCTGAGCGCTCGTCCCTTACAATTAGGCGGGAAATTATTAGAGGATTGTGCTACTCATTTTCCTCCCGGCCCTTTTAGCGCTTCTGATTTCAGTTGTAATAATAAACATAGTTGTGAATATTTACAAGAGGATCTGATTCCTTTTTTATTAGATAACACCTTAGGTAGTTGGAATAAAGGGTATGAATTTAAAGTAACTCTTCTACGTTCTACTGAATCAACTCCCGTACCGGTTTTAAACTTTGTTTCGGCTTCGGGCGGATGCCAAAAAAGAGAAAGAGATGCTTCCGACTCTTCTATTAACACTGATGCCGGTTTAGTTCAAAGTGTGTTGTATATATGTGATTGAGGTTTCATTTAATCTCTTTTCTTCATTTAGCGCTTTTCTCCCTCGAAACTATAGCAACATTTATATAGGTAATTTTCTTCTTCAAGAGAATAAGTCAATAGTAAAAACGAGGTGTTCATGATGCAGAAAAAAGGTCAGGGTCTTTCTTTAGACGTAATTATAATTGCCGCGTTGGCGTTAATTGTTTTAGTAGTTTTAGTAGTAGTGTTTATGGGCAGGTCCGCGGTAACGGAAAAAGGTATAAGTAAACAAGGAAATGCTGAATTAGTGCAATACAAAGCGTTAAGTTATGGAGATTGTCATCCCGGTTCTGGAGCAGAGGAAGCTTTTGTAGCTGCTACTAATCAAGCTACCACCGCTGATGAACGAGATCAAGCTAAAGCTGATTTTGAGAGTGTAATTGATAGTTGTAAATCTTCCGCATCTACTAAAGAACAATGCGGATCTAGCGCAGGTTGTAGGTGGAAGTAAATGAAATCTAAAAAAGGATCAGCTGATATGTGGTGGATCATTATCGGTGCGGTCATCGCTTTAGTGGTAATGATTGTGTTGATGGTTATGTTCACTCAAAAGAGTGGTAAAGTTGAAGGCGGATTGTTAGATTGTGAAGGTAAGAGCGGACAATGCCAACCTTCGGTAGATTTATGCAGAAGTTCTGGCGGCACGGTTTCTACCGCTTTTGATTGCGGTAAATATGGTGCTTCATACGTTTGCTGTTTTACGAGTGGAGCAAGGTGAAATCGCGTCGTAACTGTGGAGAATGGACCATTTCAACCAAGTTAATGATAACTATTTTAACCGTTCTTTTAGGGGTTCTTTTTTTATATTTTTTAAATAAAAAATTTCAATTATTGGGGATAATTCCATGAACAAACAAGCAATAAAGAATAACGGAAAGCGTTTGTATTTTTTTCCTCGTGGAAAGAAAGGAATGGAAATGTGGATGTTAGTTTTAATGATTCTAGCTATTTTATTGTTAATATTTGTAGTAGCTTGGTATAGTGGTTTGAATACGGGTATAGAAAGCATGTTCAATAAACTGGGGTCGTTGATGTAATGGGAAAATCCATTGTTATATATTGGATAATCGCTCTGGTGGCCCTGATTATTATTGCTGGCAGTCTTTTTTCAGGTAAGGGAGGATTTAATGCTATCAAAGAGACAGTTGAAAACATAAAAAACTCTCCCCTAGTTCCAGAAATAACTATCGGGGCAGAAACTGTTCCTGATCAACAGTTAGTTCTTTCAACTCAAGCCCAGCAACAAGTAGATAGTTTACGAAATGCTATTACTGCTATGAGTGGGAAAAAAGATTGTTTCATGAAATATGATGCGATTACTGCGCTGGAAGAAGGGCAAAAAATATGGTTCATACCTAGCACCACTAATCCGGCTGAGTTTATCGTTACTGTAAAACATAAAGATAAGAGAGATATAGCGAGGTATACTTTAACCCAGTTTTCTCCCTGCGTTATTGCGGGAGGAAATGTTGCTAGTAATTTCTATGATAATTTCTTCAATGCGGCGTACTATGAACGCAAGAAAGTAGATGGCATGATCATTGTTAAACAACCATATTATACTCCTATTTATCAACTTCAGTTGGAAAATAATCGAATACTGTATGATGATGATAGTGGGCGTAAAGATTCAAATGTGGCTCAAGGATGGTTGTATGCCACTCCAGAAAGCTCAGTATGTTTTTTCCCTGTGGGCAGTTATTGGTTTGTAAAAGCTGGCGCAGATGGATTAGACAAATCGATTACCACCAATTTCCCTAATGCTAATTTACCCATGTGCCAATAAAAAGATTCAAATTTAAAAAATAAAACAGAAATAATCCAAAAATAATTTAACCAATCACCATGAAAACAAAAAACAGAAAGAACGCCCAAAATAAAAAAGGCATAGAATTCGGATTTTTGATAACTATGATTATCACTATCGTCGCTTTCGTATTGATTGCCGGAACCATTTATCGTTTTATGTCTAAAAGTGATGATACTGCCGCAGAGAATCTATGTCGAGATAGTGTGTTGTTAAGTGCACGTACAGCTATTCGGGTAGGTAGTGAGGGAAGCGATATTCAACTAAAAGCTGCCCCCATTCTTTGCAAAACCATCGATAAAAAAGTTTCTGGATCGGGAGATAAGGCTCGAGAAGAGATCCAAAAACAAATAGCTGATAAGATTGCTCGTTGTTGGTGGATGTTCGGTGGAGGTAGTTTTGAGAAAGACATATTTAAAACCGTTTCTGGTGCTGGCGGAGGCAATCACTGTTTCACTTGTTATACTATGTTGGTTGATCCTAGTGATGAGTTTAAAGAGGGGGATAGTATTTCACCAGAAACTTTTGAAACCTATCTGAGTACTACCAATTATGCGCCAGATAAGAGTTATACTCAATACATTCAACAATCCGGTTCCGGGGGTTTGATTATGGGCGTTTTTAGTCCTGCTGGTATAACTCCTGGTCATGCCTATGCTATTGCCTATGGGACTAAAGTAAATCAGGACTGTACTTTTTGTGGGACGATAGCAGGTTATGGTACGGCCATGATGGTAGTGGGCGGAGCGTCTACCATTACTGGAATTGGGTCAGTAGTAGGGATACCTTTACTCTTAGTCGGTTCGGCGTTAACTGGTTATGGCGGGGGAGGGGTAGTTGCTAATCAAATCTTCGAACCAGGACTAGATACCATTTACGTCGTAGATATGGACGATGATAATTTAGAAACATTATTCAAAAATAGATGTACTGAAGTAAAAGATATAGAAGGACAGTAAATATTAGATATAAAGTGACAATAGTATTATTAATCAAAAATAGGTGATCGCATGAATAAAACTAATAAAAAAGGATCTTCGGAAATATGGTGGATTATTGCTGCGGCAGTTATCGCGTTCTTAGTAGTCATTTTTGTATTGATGTGGTTCAAAGGAAGCGGAGAAAAGATATTTGGTGGTGTCAATACCAAAATAGGAGAATTGGATAAACCTCTGGATCTTCCAGCACCAGGTACTGTCCTCTCTCTTCCCCATTCACTATTGAAAATAATTGATTTAAAGAGTATATCCATTAAATACTAAATACAAAAAATAATAAATACAAAAATGGCTCTCTCTAAAAAAGGAATAATGTTGGACTTTTTAGTTACGGTAATTATAGCGTTGATAGTGTTCATACCGGCTTGTACGTATGCTTCCAAGTTATTTTTTAGAGTAAGTGAGCAAGCCAAAGAAAATTTCGGCGAATTTTCCAATGAGATTATTACTTTTTCTAAAGATCCACAACTTGCAGCTAAAAGCACATCGATATTAATCTTAGATGATCAAAGCGGGATAATAGTATTCAAAGAGAATAAAAAAGAAATGGCCTATTCTTTTACCGAAACCTCCCGAACTAACCAATATTTTCTAGCTTATCCACAAGAGCAATGTAATAGTGTTCTTCCTTGCGCTTGTTTATGTCGTTCTTTCGATCAAGATAAAGCCAAAAGAATAGGAAAGCATGATGCATATTATGATTATGATTTCTCCTGCCAAGCAATTAATTGTATTCCTCTACCTGATGTAACTATCAGTCAATCGTGGAGTAAGTTTCGTTTCTCTGATAATAAACCGGCAATAACTGGAGTATATTATAACAACATTGCCCAATCTCGAAGAACAACCGTAAGTCTAGTTCGAGAAGGAAATGAAGTGAGGATACAAGGATGAACAAATTAATAAAGTAAAAATGATCATTAAAATGAATAAAAAAGGGGATAGTATTCTTCTGGTACTTTTTGAAGTTTTGGCAGTAGTGTTAATAGCGTTCACTATGATTAGAATTGCGCAAGGATTCGCTTCCAGCGAGACGGTGATTAAACAAAATACGGCCCAAGATATTGCGTTAATGGTCAATACTTTAGTTGGCGTACCGGGAGATGCCATAGTTGAATATCCGGCCAATTTATCTAATTACAATCTAGTGATGGACTCAACCAGTATTACTTTGAAAAGTATTTCCCTCCCAGAATTAAAAAAGCCCGGAGTGGATCGAACAGCTTATTTTTATTTGCCTAATGGCTATACTGCCGGGGGAATTTTAGAAGCAAAATCTCGTCTCTGTTTAGAAAAGAAATCAAAGAGTATTACTCTGGGTGAATGTCATGGACCGTAGAGGACAATTCGACGTAGCTCGGAAATCAATTTACTGGGGCATAGCCGGAGTAGTTATGACTATGATTGTTCTGGGATTTGCGCTGATGATTGCCGGGTATCAAAATAAATTAACCTATACTCCACCGGAATTGAAAGCAGAATTGATTTCCTTACGTTTTGTTAATAATCCTGATTGTTTTGCCTATCAAGAACCGATCACTGGTAAAGTGATCACTAATAGTATCGATCTCTCCAAGTTTAATACTGATAATTTAAATAAATGTTATGTAGTGACGGCAGAAAAAGCATACAAAGATTATAATTTCCGTCTGGCTCTAACTAATACCCAAATTAGCTCTCCTACTGGTATGATTACTGTTCCAGAAATTTATACTGTTGATTATTATAATGTAGATTCTTTGACTTTAAAGAAACCAGTTTTAGTGTATGATACCAAGGGCGTGCATGAAGATCAATTACAAATTCACGTTGAGGTGAAAGTGTAGATGTCTAAGTCTCATATTTCCAAATCAATAAGAACACACACTCCGCAAAATAGCAATTGGGGACGTAAAGGGGTAATGGACGACATGTTTGATTTCTTATTCACTGTAGTCGGAGCAATCTTGCTTTTTATGTTTATCTCATGGGTATTTAATGGGAGTATTGATACCATGAACCGAGCTACGGTATACAAAACAGAAGGGGTTCGGGGGGATCAAAGTGCCGCTACCATGTTAAAGAGTCCCCTTGTCTATAAAGATCAACAATTAACTACTTATTCTTTTATACTGATGTTTTTGGAAGGAAAAACTGTTTCCGAAGATGATTTTAAGCAAATAATGGATGCAAAAATTGCTCAATACTTTCCTGAAAGTTATAACTGTGGTTATATCTTACGATTAGGTGAACAAACTTATAGTGATAAATATAATTATGTAGTTAAAGGGCAGTCGTTAGGATGTACTTGGTTGGTTTTAATTGAGAAAATATACGGAACAAAAGAATACAAATTACATTTACAAGTAGGACCATTGAAAGAGGCATCTGCACCATGAACAAGAAAGGTCTTTCATTTTTCTGGATTTTATTAATCATGTTGGTAGCTTTAGGCACTTTTCTTATTATCTATGGCAACATAGAAATACCCATCTACGCTAAAGGAGATTGGTCTCTCAATTTTATAAAAAATAATTATCTCCCGGCGGAAAGAGAACTACTACGCATAGATCAGGCAGCAATCTTCGTGGGCCAGCAAACGGCAGTAGAATTAGCCGCACATGGCGGATTTACCACTGTTCAAAATCCTCCCTGTGGCAAATTAGGGGAGATTACCATCTGGAATAAAGATTGTTTTCCAGGAGTAACTCAAAATGCCCTATCTTTGGCCCAAGATAAATTGAAAACTAAATTAGCTGATCATGCTTATTCTGAAATTGGTTTTAGGGGGACTACTTTTTATGGGAAAGATGGTTTTTCAGAAATCAAAGCGGATAATAACGCCTATAAATATAAAGCAGATTTTGAGGTTAATCTAAGTTATTCTCTGGATGAATGGAATAAATTATTACAAGATGCTAATGCCATGCTTAATCGTTGCAGTAATACTAAAGATTTGAAAACCTGTGTCAATGGGATCAGACCGGCATATTGGAAATATCAATCTTGTTCATCAGATGAATTTCCTAAAGACACCAGAGTAATTAATTTCTGTGTAGAAAGTCCAAATCATTACAAATTATCTATCGGGACGGAAAGCGTTCCGGTATCCTGGCCAGTAGAATATTCTATCGCTCTAGATTTTACTCCTACTGGACCTTTACAAGCCGAAGAATTAAGTGGGGCGTTTAGTACCGAGAATAGTATGTTTGAGCTACATTTACAACGCGACCCTTATGCTGAGAAATATATTGTGTATTATTCTGATTATGTGGTGTTGGAGGACAGAAAAGGAACGTATCTAGAGACTTTTGGTAATGTTCCTACGTCGGGATTCTTCCTAGAAAAGAAAGAATTTAGAGCCATCGATTTAGATTTAGATGCGGTTGCTTGCACTTCTGGGGGAATCAAAGAACCAGATAAAGGATATCTATGTGGCAATGAAGTCATATTAACAATTAGCGATGCACGTTTCAAATTGAATGAGGATTATGTATTTGGGGTTACTTCTTATAGTGATAGTAAAGAATCTGATTTTGGGATGATTGTGAAGTTGAAGAATGGGTAGGCTCTGTAGAAAATGTAGGGGTTGCGAAGAAGTGGACTTTGTTCTGTCATTCGTCAGACCCAATTAATGTCCTATTTTAATAGAAAATAACATCTATACTCGTTGAAAACAACATTAAAAAATCGGCAAAGGCCACCGCACCCCCGAGCAGAGCGAGATTTTCTACAGAGCCGAATGGGTAGTTTAGTTAATAATTAGATAAATAATTTGAACTTATAACCATTATATCTTTAACCACCCAAAACCTTATAAACAATCTTTTTTGATAACAATGGTAGAGGGGTATCGAATGTACAAAATTCCATTAGCTGAAATCAAACAAAAGATTGTAGATAGTAAGAAACTTTCTAGTGAAGAATTAGATTTACGTATTAAATCTAAAATCAATGAATTAGCGGGATTGATTAGTGAAGAAGGATCTGCCACTATCATCGCTAATGAATTAGGGATAGAATTATTTTCTCAAAAAGTAAGCAAGCTCAAGATAAAAGAATTATATGCGGGCATGCGTAATGTCGGCACACTGGGCAAGGTCATGCGTGTCTTTGAAGTGAGAGAATTTGCTAAAGGTGAAAAGAAAGGCAAAGTAGGTTCTATAACTATTGGTGATGAAACGGGTACGATCAGGACCGTATTTTGGAATGATCAGACCGATTTGTTAAAGAAAATACAAGAAGGAGATATCATTTCCATTGGTGATTCGTATGTTCGTGAAAATAATGGGGGGAAAGAGTTACACTTAGGAACTAACGGTGAAGTGAAAATTAATCCTGATGGAGAAACAATTAAATCAGTTCGACAAGGCAATTCATTTGAACGTAAAAATATTCAACAATTACAAGATGGGGAAGAAGGGGCGGAAATTTTAGGAACGATAGTACAAGTATTTGATCCTCGATTTTTTAATGTTTGTGGCACATGCGCTAAAAAAGTTACCGAATCACAAGGAAGTTTTCATTGCAATGAACATGGGCAAGTTCCTCCCTCTGTTTCTTATGTCTTAAATGTAGTATTAGATGATGGAACTGGAACTATAAGAGTAGTATTCTGGAAGAACCAAGCAACTCATTTATTGGGTAAAGAAGAAAAAGATATTGCCGCGTATAAAGATAATATTAGCACATTTGAAGATGTCAAGACCGATTTATTGGGCGAGCAGTTCAAAGTTATGGGCAGAGTTAAGAGGAATGAAATGTTTGACCGCTTAGAATTCAATGTACAATTAGTGCAGAAAGCTAATGCACAAGAAGAATTGGCTAGATTGGAAAAACAAGCAGCTTAAAGTTTATTAATTTTACCCATCAAATTATTTGATATCTTCGTAAACTACTACCATGAAAAGAATAGCTCCTTTGCTTGGAATAGCCAGCCTATATTTCTCTCTGTCAGCTCAAGCTGGTGAATGTGATGCAAAAACTATTGCCTTACCCGGAGAAACTATTGTAGATGTAGCTGAACGTTTGATCAGCGAGAGAAAATCTTCTAAAAGCCTTCAAGAAGTGTTAATGACTTTAGAAGAGATGAATCAAGGATCATTACGATATACTTGTTCTTTGATGCCCTATCATAGGGAAACTCCAATCGAATATGGTTCGTTTTGCGGGGTTTGAATGGTTATTTTTTAACCACTACCATCCCATACGTCTTTAATTCCGAAATTACGGGATTATTTGAATCCAATTCTATCAATTCCGGTTTTTCTAAAGAAGCAAAATAGAACTTAGTGGCTCCATGAAAAAATGTTTTATCAATACCGATATTCTTCTGAGAATTAAATCCATTAGCATTAAAGTCATAATTGAAAAGATGTACTAAATATTCTCCTTTATCGTTTTTGTAAATGACCTTGTTCATCTTCGCTGGCAAGATTAAGTTTAAAACTTTTGTTTTAACCAATTCGGACAGTTCCAAGGTGGTTGTTTGTTGATCCACCAATCCATTTACATTTAGAGGTATAGTTTGAGTAGAAATAATATCAGCTCCTTTCTGTTTAGCTTGCTTTAATAAATTAAGATCTTCAGCACTTACTTCATCCAGTAGAGGTAGAATTATTACTTTATAATTTCCAGTTGCGGCTTGTTTCCAATTGATAATATCATACTCAATCCCAGAGTTAAACATAATCTTACCGATGTCTTCCACACTATACTGATGATTTGCAGTTAAATAGTTTTTCCATTCTCGTTGGATTTCATTATTATCTAAAACGATGGCCACTTTAGCGTTGGAAATAGTGTAATCTTTCAGGTAATCTCTATATTTCTTAGCAAAACCATATGCTTTTTGTACTTCTTGCAAATCTTTACGATTTTCCATAGCACTATAAACCGTTTGCATATCTCCGCTCTCTCTACGGGGATCATTTGCAGAGTATCTAACATAATGCTGGGCGCTCTTAGCGGCATAACTTTCCATGATTCCCAGTCTCAATAAGTCGTATCTGAAATCTTCTTTCAAAGATGTAAAGATGGGCCATTCCGTAACAACTATTTGATTAGTTACGGGAATTTCTTTAGCGTTGGCTAGTTTGGTAATTAATATTATGGGGGTATATGTGGCTAAAGGATTATTTTCGTCTTTGAAAGAGACGTGTTCAAAGCTGAAGAAATCAACATAAGGCATGGCAAAAGCTGAAGCAGGAGTCAATTGCGCCGCATTAGATGTAATCACAAAATCAGCTCTTCCCTTTTCTTTGGCATAAGTTTTAACTTGGGTGGTAATGTCCATGAATGCTGCTTGATAGTTCTCAATCAGAAATTTTCGAAATAAAAACATTAAAGGAATGGACTTCCACCTATCGGTTGCTCCTATTTTCTTTCCCACCAAATCTTCCATTTGGGCAGCGGTATATTCTTTGGATTTCAGGTAAAGACGATAATCAAATGAACTTAAATCTGAAACACCAGCATCAGCTAATGTTTTCTGATTATCATTTTTGGCTAACCATACTGAAAATAATTTCATATTATAATCGTCAAAGGCTTTATTTGGTGTAGAGCCGGAAATATCATCAATCATTATGCCATCTGCGTTGGCATCTACCTGATTTTTGAAATAATCTATCAAAAATTTTCTGAACAAAGGGTTGATAGGATTCATATCAACTCCCGCCACGATGGTTTTTCCGTTAGGGAATGTTTTTGAACTGATGATACTGTTTCCATCGATATCCTTTGCTTCCGCGTCTTTTAGAGCTTGATAGATCTTTGATTCTTGTTTTAGATACTCGAAATCGTTGTTTATCTTTTTAACTTCGGGCAGTTCCAAATCTTGGGGACTTTTGATAACTATTCCTTTTTCAGCTATCAATTCATGCTTCATGTAATTGAGATCGGTTTCTCTCAATACTCCAAAAGAATGATCCACTATTTTAAAAGTATTAGTAGCATGAGTGAATTGAATTTCATCTCCCCTCCATCCTTGATAATCCCCCTGTCCCCAAACACTTACGGTAGGTTGTAGTTCTTCCGTTCTTAATCTGATATCTCCATAAACATAGGTGTTTAAATAAGGGGTTTTCCACCACAGGAGATTATTTTTTCTTAATTTTGGAATATTTTTATCTCCCATTTTTTTCAATACTTCTCTTTCTTTCTCACACACTTCTTGTCCTGATTTGAACGGTAGGGCGATACATGCTTCTTCCTTCCAAAAAATCATGGCTCCTTTTTTGTAATCTTGACAAATAGATTGAGCAATTTTATCTGGAATCATATCACAGGAGGGGGGAAATACAAAATCGGACCTGCTTTCAGGATAAATCGGTTGATTTAAAGAGAAAAGATCTTTGTTTTCTACAATCTTTTGATCTTCAACTCCACATCCGGGAGGTTGAGGAAACATTGCTGGAGGACAGCAGCCGTAAATGAAAAGGGATAATACTAATATGGAAATTATAATTAATCCTCTTTTATTAGACATAATGTAAGGAGGTTAAAGAGATATAAAAAGGTATCTGGATTGACAGTATCTCCGAAGCTTTTTTGAATGAACAGATTACTTCCTTATCAACATCCAAGATTTTTGATTTTGTGGCAGCTGCGAACCCTAAACAAACTTTGCCGTTAAGATTCCCACTAAATCAAATGCCTTCTTTGGATAAAATTCACTTATCCTAGAAAAAGGAAACGTTTGGTATTTACAAATTTTTCTGACAACTCTCTAATCGTAAATTTCATTCGGAGATACTGATTTGACGATGGAGAAAGATCGAAAAAGAAGAAAAATCTATTTAGAGTATATTTCGGGATTAACTATCTTAGCTGTTTTCTTTCCTTTCAAAATAGCCACAATGTTTTCACCGGCGTCTTTGGACATCTGTAAACGCGCTTCCATAGTAGCAGAGGCAGTATGTGGAGTAAGAACGACACTATGCAAAGCAGTTAACTGATGATTAACATTTGGTTCTGTCTCATAGACGTCCAATCCTGCTCCTCGGATCCATTTCTTTTGCAAAGCCAAAATCAATGCTTTCTCATCAACTACCCTCCCTCGAGAAGTGTTGATCAAATAAGCAGTTGGTTTCATTAAACGCAATTCTTTTTTTCCGATTAAATGACGAGTAGAGGGGAGTAAAGGAACGTGCAAACTAACAAAATCAGCAGTCTTCAAAATACTTTTCAAAGGAAAATATTGAGCTTTGAACTTGTGCTCAAAATCTTTATTTCTATGGACATCATAATAAATCACTTTCATTCCCAAACAAGCTGCTCTTTGAACTACTCCAGCACCAATACGGCCTAATCCTATAATACCCAGAGTTTTATCTTTGACCATCGTTCCCAATAATAATTTTGGTGCCCATGATTTCCATTTATGTTCTCGTACATATTCTTCATCTTCGTGTAAACGTTTGGCTAAAGCCATGATAAACGCAAAAGTATGCTCTGCTACGGCATCAGAAATAATATCACTGGGAGTATTACAAACAGGTATTCCTTTTTTGGTAGCATAGGCTACATCTATATTATTATAACCCACGGCGTAATTGGAAATGACCTTGAGATTCGGATTAATATCGATTGCTTCTTGATCTATTTTATCAGTGAGCAGGCATAAGAGAGCATCACACCACTTTATTCCGGCTAGAAGTTGTTGCCTGGGGATTATATTGTCTTTGGGATAGAGTTTAACGGTGAAGTATTTTTTAAGTAAATGAATAGCTGGACCGGGGATATTTCTGGTAATGAAAACCTTGAATTTTTTCATAGTAAAAAGAAAGAAATGAAAGTATTTAAACATTACTGGCCATGATAAGGAAGAACCGTGAAGGTAAATCATAAAAATGGTGAATAATGTTAAAAATTTTATTTCATCCCATTTCTTTCCAATAAGCGATGATTAATCTCAATCCTTTCCGTAACCTGCCTTACCGCCATGCCAATATCATCACGATAATTCTGTGGGTTGTCAAAAAATCGCTTAATTTCATCCCTCATTTCTAAAGTATTCGCTCCAGATAAATCCTGCACATAATTAGACATCATGTGTGTGCCACTATTATATTTTTTCAATAATTCTTTCCAATGTAATTTAGTCCAATTCCATAATAGAGTACTACTACAAGCAGGATTACTAGCTACGGAAATGTGCAGCATGATAGAATCTTGCGGACGAACCACCGGAGAGATGGACAAATCCAAAGCATGATGTAACAAATTGAGGTCTTTAAACATGCCTAACGCTCGCAGCAATTTCCTGCTTTCTTCTGGAAGTTGTTCTTTTTTATATCGACTTAACAAATAATCAAAAGTATTTTTGTTTCCCTGCCAGGAAGCTAAATTGTAAACTACCCCTCGCAAATTTTGGTCTAAAGAATCCCCTTTTTCTTGTATCTGTTGGAAAAGAGAATTAGCTTTCAATAAAGTTTCTCGATGATCAGATAATCCCAATGCCGCTATGGTCATAGATCTTAGTAAGGTGTCTGTGTTCCTTTCATTTTTATTTCTTATCCATCCCAGTTTGCTCAACATTGTACTATGAAAAATAATACTAGTTTGCTGCACTAGAGGAAAAAAAATTTTACCATACGTAATTCCCAATAATCTATTCAAATGCAGGGATATATTGGCATTTAAAGGATATTCTGCATCCAGACAATAAGTCTGCACAAAAGCAAGGTAATCACTAATTTTATGATGCCCCGCAACCATCAAGCAATAAAGATCATTTTCTATTCCGGCAGCATCGATGGTGGACAATTGACGGGATTTGATCGAATCACCTAATTGAGTTAATATTTCATGAGGATAATGAACACGATAGAACCCATTTTGCCCCGCATTCAACTTAATCCAAGATTTTTCTCCATCAACTTTTTCTGTTAGACGAAGTTCTTTATTTTTCATCAATACTCTTTTTTCTTTTCCAGAACTGTTTTTATAAGTTATAGGAATCAACCATTGTTCCGTATGTTTCTTCTCCAGTAAAGTGAAACGTCTCTGAGTTAAACTATAACCATTTTTAACTAATTTAACATCAACTACCGGATATCCAGTAAGAGTAATCCAACTGTGCACCATGTCGGCAATTCCCGGTTTAGCATACGCTTGTTGGATAGAATTCCACAGATCATATTTAGTGGCATTTTGATAAGCATATCTTTTCAGGAAAATTGAAAGTCCTTGGCGGAAAACTTTTTCTCCCACAAAATTCTCTAACATATGCAAGACACTTCCCCCTTTGTCATAACTGATGTGATCAAAAATTTCGTTAACTTCTCCCGGAGTTTTAACCACTACACTAATTGGATGAGTACTTTCTAATTGATCCGCACCCAGAGCATTGTTGATGGTATCTACAAAATATTGTAGTGGTAACTGCCAGTCCGGATAAGAAGCATGTACTGCTTTATAACTCATAAAAGTGGCAAAACTTTCATTCAACCACAAATCCTCCCACCATTCCATGGTCACCAAATTTCCAAACCATTGATGAGCTAATTCATGTGCTACAGTTATGGCTATCTGTTGTTTTACTGCTACGGAAGTATTTTCATCTCCTAACAAAGCAATTTCGCGGAAAGTTATGGCTCCCCAATTTTCCATGGCACCGGAAGCAAAATCAGGAATGGCAATAACATCCAATTTTGGTAGAGGATATTTGATGTGAAAATAATCTTCAAAATATTTTAAAAAAGTTTTAGTGTAATCTAACGCCATTTTGGCATAGACTATTTTATCCGGAGTGGTGATAGCCCGTATTTCACATTTTCCATGCATAGTGCTGATGAATTTGAAATTTCCTACGGCCAGATATAATAAATAAGTAGACATTCGAGGAGAAGTGTGAAACAGAACATGTTTCTTACTACTCCCATTTTTCGAAACTAAACTCTCTTTCTTAATGGGCATATTAGAAATAGTAAACAAATGTTCTGGAGCAGTAAGAGATACATCGAAAGTGGCTTTAAATGCTGGTTCATCAAAACAAGGGAAAGCGGCACGAGCATTTCCCGGTTCAAATTGAGTGGTTAACAAATATTCTTCTTTATTATTATGCAAGAACTTGCTACGATAGAAACCATACATACCATCATTATGAACTCCTTCAAAAGAAAGATGAATTTCGGCTTTTCCTTTGATAGGACGAGGTAATTGTAATATCAATTCTTGTTTATCTTCGTTCAATTTTACCTTAGCCGGATAATCTGTCTTGCCCGATAACACCCCGGCATGATGTATTTGTAACTCTTTAGAATGAAGAGTAATTATTTTAGTTGGTTTTTGAATTAAAACGTGGATTACTGCATGACCTTGAAAGCGAAACTTATGCATATCCGGTTCAAAAGAAAGGGCATAATGAGAAGGGATGACATTAGTACCGATGGTACTGTACTGTTTCAGCTGCTTGGGATTAGCCCTATTACGGCCTCTTTTATGTTTTTTGGCACTACGATTCATAATTTACCTCTTGGTAAGGGTTAGTTTATAAGTTAATAAAGATTGCTAAAAATGAGGCAAGAGCCAAAATAATCACAAAAAGCAATTTTCTAGATAAAAACACCATTTAAATCATTATTTTATTCACAAATCCATTCCCGAAGAGTTTAAATAATTTAAAGAAATACTACATAAACAAAGAGGTACAAGATGAAAGCATTTGATCTTATTGTTATTGGCGCAGGTTCTGGATTAAATCTGGCAGTTGAAGCAGCTCAACATGGAATAAAAACTGCCATTATTGAAGAAGGACATTTGGGCGGAACTTGCCTTAATCGGGGATGTATACCTTCTAAAATGATTCTGCACTCTGCCGATGTAGCAGATATGATTAGAAACTCAACTTTGTTTGGAATAAATTCCACATTTAAAATAAATTTCAAAAAAGTCACCGAAAGAGCTACCAAATTAGTTGATTCTGAATCCAAAGAAATCGAGAAAAATTTACTGATAACCAAAAAACCAGTGTTATTTAAAGGTAGAGCCAAATTTATCGGACCTAAAGCCCTGATGGTCAATGGTGAAGAGATCATTGGAAATAAATTTATTATTGCCACTGGCACTAGAACTTTAATTCCTCCCATTCAGGGATTAGATACAGTTCTTTATCTTACGAGCACAGAAGCTTTGCGTTTAACCACTCTACCCAAAAGTATGATTATTATTGGGGGGGGATATATCGGCGCAGAGCTGGGTTATTTCTATGCTTCTATGGGATGCAAAATAACTATCTTACAAAGAAACCAATTATTAATCCCTAATGCTGATAAAGAAGTGGCTGAATTATTTACTAAACTCTGGAAGAAAAAATATAATGTCATAACCGGAGTTGAGGTAAATAAAGTAGAAAAATCAGGAAAGAATATTGCTGTTTATTATAATGGTTCTAACAGTAAAAAAGTCGTGGCAGAAAAAATCTTGCTAGCTACGGGAAGAAAACCCAATACCGATTGGCTGGATTTAAGTAAATGTGGGGTTAAATTGAGTAAGTCTGGGTATGCTATAGTTAATCCATTTATGGAAACCAGCGTACGAAACATCTGGGCTTTAGGTGATGTAGCAGGAGTATATCAATTCAAACATAGCGCCAATTTGGAAGCAGAAACAGTCTTGAATAACATCCTCAACACTAAGAAACCAATAAATTACTATCCCATGCCTTGGGCTATCTTCACTAATCCCCAAGTGGCCGGAGTAGGATTTACTGAACAAGAAGCAGTGGATACTCGAAAAGACATAGTTGTAGGAAAATATTTCTACAAAGATACTGGCATGGGTTCTGCTCTGAAAGAGAAGGATGGTTTTGTTAAATTAATTGTAGAAAGAAAAACTAAAGAAATTTTGGGCTGCCACATCATTGGCCCGCACGCATCTATATTGATACATGAAGTAGTTGTAGCGATGAAAGCAGACAAATTGAAAGCATTGGATCTTTTACGTACTACCGTTCATGTACATCCGGCATTATCAGAGGTGGTGCAAAGAGCAGCGAGAAATGTTAGAGTTTGATCAAAAAGTATTGGTGTTTGATGAAATTTTGAAAAGTACCATTTTTAAAGTTTTTGAATCTTAAATCTTAATCTTTTTAAATAGGCGGTTAGATTGAATACTAAATGGCTTCAGATAACCCTTTTTTTTAGTATCAGCGAGGGACTAGTGACAATCCTTTTCAAGGTCCTTTAGTACAAGCAGTACGTTATGATTATATTAATATGCAGTTGCCCATGGAAAGAGAAGGAAATCCCAATAGCAGAATTCTCCCTATCTATGAATGGACTGCTTCTCATCTAGTGGATACTTTGAGAATGCACGCCCCTATTGAAAGAGTATTGGATTTAGGATGTGGTACTGCAGCAGCTACACGAATGTTAATGCAAGCATCCGCCTCTGCCGGAATTACTGAAGTAACAGGAATAGATCAATCTGCAGAAATGTTAAGAGTTGCTAAATATAAATTTCATCAAGCCGATTCAACTTTTGAACAGGAAATCGAAGCTGTGTTTGGAGGAAAAATTCCTCCCGAACTACGAAATTACTGGTCCGCCGTACGTCAAGAAACAACTTCAGTAGGAGATAGAGTTAGATTTATTGCTGGAGATCTAAGAAAAATAGATGATCTAATAGGGAAAAGTGACACCCCATATCAAGCAGCCGTAGCTAATCATTCTTTACATTGGTTAGGTGAAGATTTACCTGCTTTCCTCACTTCATTAAAAGCACACTTGGCACCACAAGGAGTATTAGCTTGGAATACTGCTTCAGATTTTGTAGCAGATAATATCTTTCCTCCGGAAACATTTTCTTTCAGATACAATGAATTAATGGGTATGGTAAGTGAAAAGTTGAAGCAGAGAGGATATAATGTTGATGATTACAAAGAATTTAGAAAACCAAAATGGTCAGTTAAAGAGATAGAAGAAATGGCCCAAGATAGTGGTTGGGACTTAGTTCAGAAACGTTCAATTTTAGTTAGAAATGATTTTCAAAGATTTTTATCGTTGGATATACCCCTCATTTTGAGCGGATTATTGCAAGGTGAAAGATTAGAGATTAAAGAATTTGAAAGATTAGGAAGAGAAGTAACTGCCGAATTGATAAAAGAACGAGCAGACTTTGGATTAGATACTACCCACAAATATGACGTTAATCCCATATTTGTGATGAGAAATAAGTAAGAAGTAAAAACAAAATAGAAATCCAATCAACCGCCTAAACAATCACAACATACCGCACAATTATGACATTCTTCACATTCGTCTCCACTAGACATTTCCTCACCACATTTAGGACATCCCTTCACTCTTATCACCTCCTACTCTTTATGACCACACGAACAATGACGTACGGTCTTCCTACAATGTGTACATATCAAACAAAGAGGACAGTGGAATAACTTAGCCCTCTTGGTTGCTTCATATCCACATTTCTTGCAGGTGAATTCTTTCATCGTCGTTTCATCCTCACCGCGCTGCGCACCGCTTTTATGATATCTTCAGTAGTTAAACCAAAAGCTTTGAACAGATCCTCATGTGTTCCAGATTCTCCGAATCTATCTCTAACACCAATTCTTTTAATAGGTACAGGATAATTCTCCGATAAAAATTCTGCGACTGCTCCTCCCAATCCTCCTTGAATCTGATGTTCTTCTGCTGTAACCACACAACCAGTCTTACTTACTGCTTGCAATAAAGTTTGTCCATCTAAAGGTTTTACTGAACAGCAATTTAAGACTTGACAATCAATCTCTTTCTTTAATTTTTCTGCAGCCATTAAAGCTTCATACACTAAAGGTCCATTG
>Ga0209542_10008822_pt1 | contig 18680 bp, 24 predicted proteins | sample RifCSPhighO2_01_FD_184028 | JGI IMG/M metagenome (GOLD analysis project Ga0209542, IMG submission 184028) | Soil microbial communities from Rifle, Colorado - Rifle CSP2_plank highO2_0.1 (SPAdes) (version 2) | ecosystem: Environmental > Terrestrial > Deep subsurface > Rock core/Sediment ...
GAACCAGTGTTTTGTCGCGTGTGATGATCGTTCGTTCCGTCCATTTGTGGCCAAGGTGTCGGTCGATCCATGCAAGTTTTTCCGGCACACAGAAGGTGTGGTCACGTTTTGGGGCCGTACAGATGCGCACATCATGTCCCAGCGCGAGTATGTTCTCGAGCGCTTCTCTTGCACCAGGCATCGGTTCAAAGCTCCCGAAGAATCCTTTGCGGACAACAATCTCGTCAATAATGTTGTGGAATTGCGACGGATAGTTCTTGTCCACATCATGTTCACGCGAATCTTCAAGTGAGACCCAGACTTTCTCAGGGTGTTCCACCCTCCATATTTCGAGAAAGTGTGCGTGGTAGTTTGCTAGCACGCCATCTTGGTCGATAAGAATAATTTTTCGTTTATGGTTGTTCATGGTTGTTTCCTTTGTGAATGGAGAAGGGCAGCAAAAATTTTTCCTTGGATGATTGCGTCATTGAGTGCGCGATGTGGGAGACCTCCGAATGGGACGTTGGCATACTCCGCCATATGTTTGAGCGTTGCATCTTTCCAAGAACATCCGGTCATTCCCATAAAGTACGCTTTCATATCGAGCGCGGAGTAACCGAAAGGATTCTCGACACCTTCCCACGCGAAGTAATATGCGACGAACATCCAGTCAAACGGCGCATTATTTGCGACGAAAACCGGCTTCGACTTTAGAGCGACTTTGCGTACCCAGCGAGAGAAGCTGACGACGGCCTTTGTTGTGCTGGTAATACCCCAACCTTCCAGGATGTGAATATCGTCGATTCCGACCGCACTGAGTGCTTCATTTGTGTGTCTTGCCAGCGGGAGAAGCCTGAGGTCAGTACGAAACTGGAGGTTCTCGTCTCCAATAACACATGCGCCGAGTTCGTACAGGCTATAAAGGCCAGGAACCGGCCCTGTCGTTTCGATATCTACGGATATAAAGCATTCTTTCGTTTTCATAACCCCTTTCCCTTTCAATGTGCAAATCATCCGTGTTGATTATAGTGGGGAAATAAATACTTGTCCGTGTTTTATTCAGAAGCTGAAGCAAGTTTCTACCATTTACTTTTTTGTATTGCGTTTTATGGCTTTTTTGCTAGAATATGGTTGTATAAAATTCATACAACTATATGGAACACAGTGAATTTTTGGAAAAGTTGGGTTTAGGAAAGCGAGAAAGTGTGACCTATCTCGCCCTCCTTGAACACGGGAGGGGAAGTGTGTCCGACCTTTCCCGGAGGACCGGGCTTTTTCGGACCCAGGTCTATGATGCCCTTGATGGCCTCACTCGCGAAGGGTTGGTAGCAGTGTCTCCAAAGGGGAAATACAAAATGTATACGGCGGAATCACCAAAGAAGCTCGAGGAAAAGTTTCTCGAACTCTCGAATCGTTTTGACAAGGAAATTACCGAACTGAGCCAACTTTACCACTCTCCTGATGCGCATCGGCCAATTGTGAAGTACGTCGAGGGGCAAAAAGGAATCACTTCGATCCATGATGACATCGTCACGTCGCTCAAGCATGGTGACATCTATTATCGCTACAGTTCGTCAAAAGTTACGCAGAATGAATGGCGCACCAACTATCTTTCAAAAAAATACCGCATACTAAGAGATCAAAAAAAGCTTGAACGCCGCGTGATCACGAACCTCCCAAATAAGCTCCAGAAACGCCCACGTCTCGAACGGGAAGTGAAGGCGGTCCCGCCGGACTTTGACCTCTTCGAATATAATGTCTCACAGATTATTTACGGCAATAAGGTGGCGGTCATTGATTACAACACCGAAACGGCTGTTGTGATCGAGAACCCGACGATAGCAAAGTTCCAAGAGAAGATCTTCCAACTCCTCTTCCGTAAATTGTAGTTTGTGTTAGACTTACGCTATGTCAAAGGTCAAAAAAACTCACGCCCATGCAGTGATCGCGACTGATGTGGTTATTTTTACCATCGAGGGCGGTATACTCAAGGTGCTTTTGATTGCAATGAAGAAGCGCCCGTTCGAAAACCACTGGGCGATGCCTGGGGGACTGGTGGGTGGGAGAGAGACACTCGAAGACTCTGCCATGCGTCACTTGGTTAATAAAACAGGGGTACGAGATGTGTATCTAGAGCAGCTCGCGACATTCGGCGATCCAAAACGCGATCCGTTCGGTCGTGTTGTTTCGGTAGCATATATGGCGCTTATCTCATCTCAAACCCTTCACTTGAAGACAACAAAGGAGTATGCCGGCGTCGCGTGGTTTCCATTCTCAAAACTCCCGTCACTTGCGTATGATCACAAAGTTATTGTAGCAGCTGCACACAAACGCCTTGTAGGAAAGCTCGCGTACACCAACATCGCTTATGGACTGCTGCCGAAGGAGTTTGCACTTTCAGAATTACAATCTACCTACGAAACTATTCTTGGGCGTCGTCTTGATAAGCGCAATTTTCGCAAAAAGCTGCTCTCGCTCAGTCTCGTTACTTCCACGAAGAAGTACCGCAGAGAAGGGGCGCATCGTCCCGCCCTGCTCTACCGCTTTACGCGCCACAGTCCCATCGTTGTCCCCGTACTCTAGTTTTGCGGTAGAGAACATGGCCTGGACGCCACACGAGGCGGTTCTTTTTCAATACTACTTATTTGAGATCGACTACTGAGTCCCAGTCTGCGGGGACGAAGGAGGCGAGTTGTGCAGAGAAGTCGGCGGTGGCCGACACTTTTACGAAAAAGCCAACCTGGTGTCCCGCAGGTTATTGCGGGGCTTGGCTTAGTGTACTATACACACTTTATCAACAGACCTCGCTTGCACTTTGCTCGGGGGATATTGTAGAGTGGGCCAGGCAAGTTGTTTGAACAGAGAAAGGAAAAATAGGATCATGAACAAGATTATAATCGGCGAGGGCGATGCACTTGTGGCTGTGGACATGCAGAACGACTTCTGCCATTCTGACGGTGCGCTGTATGTTGCGGGGGTATCAGGCGAAGCGACGATGCCCGAGGTTATTGAAAAGATCGAGCAGCTTGCGAATCTGGACTTCGGATATTTAGCGAAGACATTCGACGAACATCCTGGTTCCGGGCATGTCGAGTTTGGTATCTACGGTCCCCATGTCATCGAGGGCACTCTCGGCGCGAAGTATGTTTCGGAACTGGCCATCCTCGACTATTTGTCCGACTTCGACCTGACAAAAGGCGGGGACAGGAATCTCATCAGTTATTCCGCCGCGGTCAGTGAGGCCTGGGGAAACCTCATTGGTTGCTTGCGTTCTTATGGGATACGCCGGATTTTTGTTTGCGGGGTTGCGTATACACATTGCGCCGGTGAGACGGCGATTTCGTTCGCAGTACAGAATGTCCCTGTGGGTGACGCAAGCTGGGAAGTCTTCATCGTTCGTGACGCGACCCGGAGTGTCCCACCTCCGTACGGCGACCCCGGACTTATGGCGAAAAAGCTCGTTCTCTACGGAGTGAAGGAAGTTTCCTGTTCCGATCTCGGAATCGTGTAAAGGAGTGCAACCGGCCCTGTGGGCCGTTTTTTTTTATTCTTGCGCGAAAGTTATTGATAGTGTATATATAACACTAATGAAAGGGTCGAGAAAAAAACGCATTACGGTAGTGGGATCGGCGGCGAATCCACCGACGAGAGCGCACCGTGAACTCGCGGAGACGCTTACCAAAAGTGGTGAGTTCGATCGCGTGCTTTGGCTTCCTTCCGGATCACGCCCCGACAAACCCAACCTTATCCCCGCGGAGCATCGTACACGAATGACCGAGCTCATGTTTCACGAATCATGGCGCAGGGAACAGCCGACGGAATTTGCGATCGACCTCCGTGAGGCAGGTCGAGCATCGATCCCCACCATTTATATATTGAGAGAATTGAAACAAGAGTATCCTGACGCAGAGATCGTTTTTGCGACCGGTGTTGATGTGCTTGTTCCGCGTGAGGAATATGGAGGAAAGTGTGATGTTCTTTATTACTGGGACGAAGGTGAGTCGCTCATGAACAACTGGACGTTTGTGGTGTTGCCGCGTGTCGACTATCCCCATCCGCGTGTCCTACAGCAGGAGGGGAAGATCCCGAAACACTTCCTCATTATTGACCGACCACCTTCTTTGGTCGGGTGGGCTTCAAGTACGGAGGTCCGCAGAAGGGTCGCGTGCGGGGAATCCTTTGACGAGCTTGTTGACCCGCGTGTGGCAGAATATATCCACACGCACAAGTTATATCAGTCCCCATAATATGGGGAGACTATCCGCAGTACATCTTGACGGGAATTTGATAGTGTATATACTACACTAAGTTATGGGAAGTTCTTTGAACGAAGGTGAGCACAACACTTGACAGAAGGCATATTATGGTTTAGCTTACTTCAAGAGGTTTTGTTCCGAAACAGTTGGAGGATGATGATGATGAATTTTGTGGATCGTGTGCTGAACGCCCCAAAGCCGTATTTCCCCGTTTGGAACTTGCTGGACACGGACGGCTACAAGATCACGATGCTCTACTATATCTGGAAATATTATCGTGACGTGAAAGTGGTCTTTGAACTCATCAACCGCGACAAGCATATTCCTGTTGCGGAGGTCGTCGACGAGTGGGAGTTGCGGGCTGCGCTTAACCACATGCTTGATCTCCGACTCACGCGGACCGAGATGACGCTCATCAATGGGACGAATGTGTATCACCAGCGTATGTTTCCTGATGAGTTCATTACGTTCTTGGCGAATTTCCGGCTCGGACCGTATGAGCTTTCCCGCGAGGGGAATCAGTATCATCTGCGGTTTCCCGCTGATTGGCCATATGCGAGCATGTGGGAGATCTATGCGATGGCAATCGTCATGGACCTCTACTTCTTTTCGCTTGAACGGCGCATGAGTCGTAGTGAGCTGACGGAGGTTTACGCGCGTGCCGTTGTACGGCACTACGATGAACTTCGCGCGATCAAGGCGAACCCGAACATCATGCTTATCGAAGGAGGAACACGCCGTCGTCATAACTACGACTGGCATAAGTTCACCCTTGAAGCCGGCCGTGAGATCCTTGGGCAGCAACTGACCGGGACATCAAACCTCCGGCTCGCGTTCAAGTATGACATGGAGTGGAAGGGTACCAGCGGCCACGAACTTCAGATGGTCACGAATGCGCTTGTCGACGATCCGAAAGAAAAGATCGCGATGCAATATAAGGTTTGTGCAGAGTGGCAGTCACTCTATGGTCCTGGCCTCCGGGTTATGTTGCCCGACACGTTTATGTCGGATCAGTTTTTCCGCAATGCTCCCGATGACCTTCTTCGCGATTGGGCTGCTTCCCGGCAGGATTCGGGCGATCCCTTCAAGTACGGCGATGAGATTGTCATCCCGGAATATACGAAGAGAGGGATCGATCCCTGCAGTAAGATCATCATCTTTAGCGACGGGAACAAGGCGAAGATCATGGATGAGATTGAACGGCATTTTCACGGTCGAGGCATCTCACGCTTTCTCCAGGGGACATTCTTTACGAACAACTTTGGAGGACTCCACCCGAACCCCGACGCATGTGTGCCCGGCCTTGCGCCACTCACGTGGAAGGAAGTGTATAAGCCGTTTTCGCTCGTCTGCAAAGTCGTGGAGGCGAGTGGTCGTCCATGTGTGAAACTTTCGGACAATCCGGCGAAAGCAACCGGCCCCAAAAAGGCAGTTGAGGAAAGTCTCGCTGTGTTTGGTGCGGACCACCGTGTTCTGCAAGAGGTACTTGTGTAGTCGTTTCAGTCCGGCGGAGGGAAGTTTCCCCTCCGCCCATTTATTGAGTCTTGTATGATAAACTTGTCAGATCATAAAAGACTGAAGAAATGAACGTTGCAGTCATACAATCGCATATCATGGTCGGCGACTTTGCAGGAAACGCGAAGCGTTTGCTTGCCGCATACAACGATGCAGTAAAGCACGGGGCAGAAATTGTGGTCGCACAAGAAGCGTTTTTATCCTTCCTTTATCAAAGGTCACGATACTGAGCTTGCCGCACTCGCGAAAGGCATCGGCGAAGTCGGTCTCGTCATGAGTATCACTGCAAAAAATAACGGGGAGGGAAAACCGTTCCTCAATATGGCGGTGCTCATTCAGAATGGTCTGATTACCAACCTCCAAGCGAAAACGAATCTTGCAACCGATACCGTTTTCAATGACTACCGTTTCTACGAAATGAATCACGGCGCCATTGTGACGTTCCCTTATCGCGGGATGACGACGGCAGTCCTTGTCTGTCAGGACTTATGGGAGGTGTATGATGCGGCGCATGGAGAGCATTACTTTCCGCGTCACCCCGTCTCTGAACTGAAGGGCAAGGGTGTTGAACTTCTGCTGGTGCCCAACGCGTCTCCATATTATTGGGGCAAAGGGAGCGCACGACACGAGATGGTAAAAAATGTCGTCGAGACACTTGGATGTGCCGTAGTGTACGCGAATTACTGGGGCGGGCAAGACGAGCTCGTTTTTGATGGCCGAAGCTTCATCATGAACAACAATGGCGTGGTCGTCGGTGCTGCTCCCGCGTACAAGGATGCGGTCGTTGTCGCGGACTTGGATGGCCCGGCAGTGACGTATCATTTCGATGACGGTGATGTGCAAGCGCTCGAAGACGCATTGGTCGCAGCTCTCCGTGATTACACGGGGAAGAACGGCATCAAAGGCGTGGTGTTCGGTCTCTCCGGCGGTATCGATTCTGCAATCTGTGCAGTACTTGCGGTGAAGGCACTCGGCCCCGAACGAGTCATCTGTATACGGATGCCGTCGCAGTATTCTTCACAGGGTAGTCTCGATGACGCAGAAACGCTCGCCAAGAATCTCGGCATTCGTTTTGACACCATCCCCATCAATGATGTCTACGAACTGTATGTAAAACTCTTAGGGAGCACGATTGGGTTTGGAACACCCACCGGCGCGTTTGATGTCACGGAAGAAAACATTCAGGCCCGCGCGCGAGGAAACATCGTCATGGCCTACGCCAACAAGTACGGCTACATGGCCATCGCGACCGGAAACAAATCTGAGTTTTCCGTCGGGTATGCAACGCTCTACGGTGATATGTGCGGCGGGTATGCGCTCATCAAGGATGTACTCAAGATGGATATTTATCGTCTCTCCGAATGGGCGAACCATGAACGCGAGATTATTCCACGAAGTTCGATCACGAAGCCTCCGTCGGCTGAATTGCGCCCTGATCAGAAAGACACGGATTCGTTACCGGACTATCCTGTGCTTGATAGGATTCTCAAGGGGTTAGTTGAGAATTTCCAGGGTCGTGACGAGTTGGTCGCGCAAGGGTTTGACCCCAAGGTCGTGGAAAAAGTGATTATGATGACTGATCGCGCCGAGTTTAAGCGCCGACAAGCGCCCCCCGGCCCGATTGTCTCGAAAGAAGGCCTCGCGTGGCTCAATCGCCAATACCCGATCTCAACGAAGTTCCGTCCATAGAGCGATTATGGCACCGACCGAGACACTTCCAACGATCTTTGATCCAAGCAGGCGATTTACACTTCGTCCGTTTCGAGAGGGCGACAAGGAGGCGCTGGTGAAGCATATCAACTCGTCCCGCATCGCCGACCGTGTTTCGAATGTTCCGCATCCCTACACAGAGAAACATGCGACAGAATGGTTCGCGCGGCTCGAAGAAGAGCGGACGAAGTCTCGCTACACGCACCGTATCGATTTTGCAATCGATATGGAAGGCAAGGTTGTCGGATCGATTGCCTTCATCAATATTGACGGCCATAAGGCGCAGATCTCGTATTGGCTTGGCGAGGAATTTCAGGGAAAAGGAATAATGCCCGAAGCATTGAAGCTTCTTGTGCAGTTTGGATTTTCCTTCCTTGGCCTCACGCGCATCTGGGGATATACATGGGAGAACAATCCTCCCTCCCAACACGTACTCGAAAAAGCCGGTTTCGAGAGAGAGGGAGTACACAAGAAAGAGTGGCTGAAGAACGGCGTCTATCACGATTCGGTCATGTATGCGATCGTGCTATAGTCGCAGTCGCGACAGAAACATAAAAAAATCGCCCCCGCAATATGGGGGCGCGTTGTTTTCACAGAAAGATCTTGCTGACGCTTCCCCCGGGTCGTTGCGCCAGTATGACGGTCGCAAGAATTTCGTCGAGCAGAACTTGTGTCACAAAGGGGCTGTTGGCGACGAGCCACTCTCCTGAACGAGGAACAGATTCGCTTGTGACCACTTCGTCGACGCCACTTGCTCGCATGTCTTGAAGTGCGGTCTTGTTAAAGAGTCCATGCATCGCAACAGCAATGACTTTTTGCACACCACGTTTCTTAAAGAGCGCTGCTGCGCCAGCGATCGTTCCCCCTGTGTCGATCATGTCGTCGTAGATGAGGATGATCTTTCCAGCAATGTTTTCTGGCCCGGCGTAGCTCACGACCTCAGCGACGTTATCCGCAGGGCGCTCTTTTTCCGTGTGCCCGACTTTTTCGTGGCCATCGGGGAAGAGTTTGTCGGCAAATCGCTTTGCACGATCAACCCCTCCTGAGTCCGGCGAAACAATGATCACTTCATTCGCACGATGTCGGTACGCCGCCGCAAAATGTTCCGCGAACACGCGATGGCCACGCACCTGATTGAATTGCAGGCCATCGAATGCACCCTCATGCTGTTCGGTGTGGAGCTCAATAGCGATAAGCCGGTCGAGCCGCGGCGTCGAGTGCGTAATCATTTTCGCGACGCGTATCCACGACAACGGTTCTCCCGGTTTGCGCTTGTCTTGTCTTGCATAAGGGAGATAGAGCGGGATGTGCGTGACGTTGCGCGCACCCGCTCCGGCGATTGCGTCGAGCGTGAGCACGGTATTCATGATGCCATCGTTCAGCGTTGGGAAACGCGGGCAGTCAAGAAAGATCACGCGTGTTTCGCGGAGAAGTGCCTCGACGGGTTTTCTTGACATGAGCTCGCCGTCGGCAAAGAATTTCGTGTCGAAGGTGATTGGCTCAAGCTCGGAAGGTTGAACACCGACGGCGTCACACAGCCGTTTCGCAAATCGTTCCGCGAGCGGAAGAAGCTCCTTGATGGTGACGAGTGTGATCGGTGTCCCGAAATACTCATACGGGCGCTTAGCGGGTTTTACCACGGGCTACTCCTTTCAAAGAGAAGATGTGGAAGAACAAGAATGATGAGACAATAACATCTCGGGAGATTTTTGTAAAGGACATGGACTGGACACAAGGATGCCGCGCCTTAATGGACAGTTGCGCGACGTGATTTTGTGAAATCAAAAAGAGGGCATTGCGCCCTCTTTCGCTATGCAGTGCTCTTGAAGTATTTCTGCAGGATCGACCAGTGATCGAACGCGAATCGTTTTTTTGGGAAGGCCCGCACTTTCTTGGGATCCATCAGGACAACCTTCGTGAATCCTTTTTCGTCCTTCCTCTTCCCGTTCGTTTCTCCGACTCCGATGTAGGCGCGCGTCACGCTCATCTTATATCGCGGGTCGCGACGCTTACCGCGTCGCTCCGTCAAAAACCTTGCGCCGTGAACGGTGAGCCCTGTTTCTTCCAAGAATTCACGTTGAGCCGCCTCTCTCGGTTTTTCCCCCGGATCAACATGGCCGCCGGGAAGTGCGAGACCGAAAGGCTCGTGGAGCCGTTCGATAAGGACGAGTTTTCCGCGATAAGTCGCGATCATGTCGGCGAGGCGCGGAATCGAGTCGTGTTTTTTTGTCAGTTTAGTCATCGTATGCCACCAATGTGTAGACGGGGTATCCCCAGAGGACTTTTCTCCCTGAAAGGCCGGCAAGTTCAATGACATACGCAAGTCCTGCAACGACCCCGCCTACTTTTTCGATCAAGATCATGCCTGCCTTGGAGGTTCCCCCGGTTGCCAAGAGGTCGTCCACAAGAAGCACACGTTCACCGGGTGTGATCACGCCTTCCTGCATTTCAAGGACAGCTTCGCCGTACTCAAGTTTGTAGGATGCACTTACGGTACGTCCCGGAAGTTTTCCTTTCTTGCGCAACATGATGAAGGGAAGCCCGAGCATTGCGGCAAGTGGGGCGCCAAATACGAAGCCACGTGACTCGAATGCCGCGATCTTTTTCGCGCCCACTTCCTTTGCGACCTTCGCAAGCTGCTCCAGTACTTCGTTCATCGCCTCCGGGTTCGCCAGGATCGGTGCGATGTCGCGGAAGAGAATTCCCTGCTTCGGGAAATCGGGAATATCATTAATCTGTCTTTTCAAGTTCATAGACTTTTACTCCTTTCAGTGTGTTCATTCTGATTGAGTGATAACAGAAGTGCCGTCATTGGTCAACGGCACCATTTTGCAACTTTCACCAGTCTGCTGAAGAAGAATGCTTCCTCTTCTTGTTCAGGGCGATTTGCATCCGAAGTGGCAATGCCGAGACAGGGATGTTCACAGAAGTTCCGCAGATCGCGCATTTTGCATAGAAGCCGTTTCCGTAATCGATCGGCCTCACGTCGCCTTCTTCAACAAGCAACTTCGCTCCGCATTGTTTTTGAGAACAGGTCGTTTCCATCGACCACGGCATCTTCCACCTTCCTTCTTCGAGCACTTTCATTTTTTCTCCTTTGCGTCGGCAGATTTTGTGACCGCTGCGGTCAGTTTGCTTCTTGTTACGATCGTGTCCGTACCGCATTCGGGACAAGAAACATAATATTCCCGGTCACCGTTCTCGCAGTAACTTCCGCCGAAGTACCCGACCACAACATCACCAGGCTCAGCTTCAAGCTTTGAGCCACATCCCTTACAGTTGAACACCCAGCTCCACGGTTTCCGCTCGAGCACCTTCATGGGCACCTCCTTTCTCGGCCGACCCTGAAAAGGGTTTAGGTTAGGTTTTCAACGAACGATCATTCCGGGGTTACTTTAGCAACATTAGTAATTGTGTGCATAAAAAATTGTACATTTTGTATCAAGAAACCCGCTATTAATTCAAATATGTTGCAAAATAAGTATGTAATGTTATAGAATAAGTGTACTAAATTCAGTACACTATGGAACAAATCAAGAAATTATTAAAAAGACTTGGGCTTTCGGAAGCTGCGTGTACGGTTTACCTTGCACTTCTCGAATCACCCCCACTCGGCGTGTCGGAGATCTCGCGAAAGACAGGCGAGTATCGTCCAGCGATCTATCGTGCGCTTGCCGAGCTCGCTCGTCGTGAGCTGGTCAGTACTGCATCCGGAAGGAAGCGGAGACTTTATGGCGCAGAGTCACCCGAACGGCTACGCACCCTTGTCGAGACTTCACTCACTGAACTTGATCACGCACTCCCGGAACTTACCGAGCGATACAAAATGCGTGGCAAAGTTCCTTTTGTTCGAGTGTTCGAGGGAAAGAAAGGAATTACTGCGGTGTTCAGTAATCTCATCGACACCTTGCCCAAGGGCGGAATCTTCTATCGAATTAGTGCTGAACGCGATCTCGCACGCACCAATTCGTATCTCCCCAGGGATTATCGTGAGAGGCGAGACGCGAAAGCACTTGAACGGTTTGTTATTACGAGTAAGGAAATCGGAGAACAGAAAAAAGGTCGCATGGAACGCGCGATGAAATATTTCCCCGGTGGAGATAAAAAAAGTGAGGTGGTTTTCGACCAGGATACGATCGAGCTCATTTATGCTGACACGATCGCCTTCATGGATCTCAACACCGAGATGGCGCTCATCGTCGAGTCGCCTCCGCTCGCGGAGTTCCAAAAGAAACTTTTCCGCCTCTTGTATCAGCGACTTTAGTGAAAAACAATAACATCCCCACTTTCTTGCGGGGATGTTTTTTGTGTTCAGGGGACAATTCGCAATCGTCGGAGTTCTCGTAGCGTGTCGTCCAAAAGCTTTGCCGCGACAGAGGCGGGAACAGCGAACGCAATCCCTATCCCGATCGACGAGTTCAGCGGATTAAAGTTTTTTGTCAAAACACCGGCGACCTTATGATTTCGCAGGAGAAGCAGGGGTCCGCCTGAGTTTCCGGGGTGTACCATGACGTTTGTTTGGACAAATCCATCACCAGTTTGATTCCTACTGATGATGCCCTCGGTGACACTTAGGGCAAATCCGAACGGTGAGCCAATCGCGACGACACTGTCGTGGTTTAGGTTTTCCCGCTCGAACTCGATGAACGGAAATTTGTTCGGTGATGTCTTTGCAATAGAAAGGATCGCGAGGTCGTTCTCAGGGTCGATCGCGACAATCTCGGCGATATGTTGTGTCCCGTCTTTCGCGGTCACTGTATAGGTTGCCTCGGCATCTTGACCGTCTGTGTATGTCCATGTAAACGGCGGGACGTATGTGGGGAGAAATCTTTGTGTGTCCAGTTGGAACACGGGAGCCCCCACCGCATGAAATACCGTAAGGAGAAGGCCGTTCTCAGTAACACCGAACGCGGTTCCCAAACTGCCCCTTTCTTGAAGTGTTTCCGGCGTGTCTCGTTTGTGAAAACGAAAATTTGCGCGCAGAGTGTACACTGCCGGACTGACTTCGTCGATGAGGTGATTGCGTGCTTTATCTTGCGCGGCGATCAGTGGGGCGTCATGTGCGATAGATGAGAAAGAAATTACACAACAGGCGGCAATGCAACAAAAAATACCGAGCATCTTTCTTACGTCAGTCATCGCGCTTTCTTTCGAAGATCTCTCTTTCTACTATAGCAACCCGGTGACGAGGATTTTCTTTACGGCACGGTCAGCTTTTTTGTCAATACTTTTTTATCGAATAGTCGGTTATTTCAGAGATTTTCGCGCGGATGTCCTTATAGAGCGCCAACTGTGCGCGGGCTTTTGTGGAATTTTGCGTAAAGAGATCGGGATAATGCTCGCGATCGAGTTTGAAATAGGATTCGTGGTAGGCGTCGGCCAAAAACCGTGCGGAAAGTTCAAGTGCAATTTGTGCGATCGCGTTTGGGACTGCTCCCCGCTCTTCTTCGGTGAGGAAGTTTGCTGTTTTTGCGTATCCTTCTATCATTGCGCGGAAAATATCAAGATCGAATTTTGCATTTTCACTGTCTCCTTCATCGGCACGATTGCACCAACTGCGTGCGGCATCAGCAAGGTCGACCACAACGCTATGTCGTCCAAGTGTGTCAAGGTCAACGAGTGCAATCGCGCGGGGACTGCCGGACGCGAAACGAACGTTGTTGAGTTTTGTGTCGCCGTGGATAATCCTTCTCGGCAAATGTTCCCACGCATGGCCCCGCGATCGGTACGCCTCAAGAATTGCGCTCCCGACTTCACGAAGTGTTGCGTCCTTTTCGGTCCCGCGATATGTCGAAAGAGTGTTTTCGAGCCCCGCCATAATGCTTGGTGTATCGTGGAATCCTTCACGCACATGTCGGAATGCGTAGTCATGCTCGGCGAATGTTTGGTGAAAATTTCCGATGAGTTCCATCGCACTTTTTGCCTCATCTTTCGTGATGCCTTCTTCAACGGTGCGTCCGGGAATAAAGGAGAGCATGCGCCAGTGCCCGTCGTGTTCGACGACACTAAGCCCTCCACACTTCGTGCGAACAAGCCGGGTGGTGAGGATGCCGCGTTCTTCCATCGTGCGTGTTATGGCGTCGATGTCCTCGAGAACGCTCGGGGCGAAAATGGGGTTCAGCCTCTGAAGCACATAGTGTCCGCCTCTTTTCGTTGTGATGAGAAAAGTGTCATTGATGTGCCCTCGTCCAAACGGATTCACGTTAGTGACCTCCGCAGCGAGTGTGAATTGCCTTGCGATATTTTTCAGTCGTTCGGTCGATATTTTATCCATCGGGTCATTATATAGTGCAAGACGTTTTGGCGTACACAAGCAAATCCTATGGTATCCCATAAGACTTGCTTGCGTGGTCTTTTTGGTTGCCAACATAGTTGTAAACGCTTACTCTCAAACGATGTCGAACCGCAAGAAGTTTATTCACTGGATAATGCGACACCCGCTTCTTCTCACCGTATTTTTTCTTGCGGCAATCGACGCGTTTCTCTTGATTACGCTCTTGCCGCGTGAGCGGGCCGTACTTACGGTTGCGTTTCTCGATGTCGGGCAGGGCGATGCGGTGTTTATCGAGGCACCAAATGGAAATCAGATGCTCTATGACGCGGGACCGCCGTCGAGCGCAGTGCTTCGTGCTCTTCACGAGGCCATGCCGTTCTGGGATCGTTCGATCGATGTCGCGGTGTTCTCTCATCCGGACATGGATCATATCGGCGGATTTCTCGATGTGTTCGACCGCTACAAGGTTGATGTTGTACTTGAGCCCGGTGCAAGCTCTCCGAATGGTGTGTGGTCGGAAGCCTTGCGTGCAATCGTAGATCGTCACATCACGCATCTTACCGCACGTAAAGGGGTGACGGTCGACCTTGGCGGTGGAGTACGAGCGGATATCTTGTACCCAGACCGTGATATGACGAATATGGAGACGAACTCGGCATCAGTGGTCATGCGTATCCATTATGGCGAGACATCATTTCTTGTTTCAGGGGACCTCCCGAAAAACATTGAGGAGTACGAAGTTGCGATCTATGGCGACATGCTCCATGCACAGGTATTGAAACTCGGGCATCACGGGTCACGTACTTCGTCCTCTGAAGTATGGCTTCGCGCAGTAGACCCGGATGTCGCCGTTGTCTCGGCGGGATCAAAAAATCGTTATGGCCACCCGCACGTCGATGTTCTTGATCTCCTCGGCCGTCTCCATATTCCGTATTTCGTCACTTCCGATGAGGGAACGGTCGAGTTTGAGAGCGACGGGAAGATGGTTCGGCGGAAGTAAGTTGATGATTGACAAGCCCTGCCTTGCTGGTTGAATAGGGAAAGGAGTAAAACATATCGACAAGGAGGTACCATGCGACGCGAAGATATCATCAGTCGCCTTAAGGAGTATCAGGCTACTGAAAAAAATTCTGGGGTACTTGAAGAGCTTTCCAGGGTCTTTTTGGCAGGCATCCACCCGCGAATTCGCGAAAAACACGGACACTGCGCTGAGTGTGCGGTGCAGAAAGTACTCGAGGCGATGTTCGCCATCCCTCTCCATCCGCTCCTCTGCGTGGATGCGATGACGCAACTGTGCCGTGACGATGTATGGGAATTCACCGAATATCGGGATGAAGACCTCGTTTGTAGTATCAACATGAGGTACTATTTCACTCCTCTCACGCTCGATCGGTTGTACGTCGAGACGCAGGACGGGGTGGTCTAAGCAACCCCATAGAATCCGAAAACCCCATGGTTCTGGGGTTTTTTTACCACTAGCGCGAAAGAAATACATAAGAAAGTCTTATGTACCTAGGGTGGCTCATTCCGTAGGGATAATCCTGTGGCCCGCCCCGTAGTAGCACTTCGCTTACTACTGGGGTAATTCATAAGACTACCTTATGTAACTAGGACAGAAGACCCATAAGACGGCCTCATGCATAGATATTTTTTGTATTTGACAGAGTCACTCTACCGTGATACACTTCCATCCGTAAAGAATGTTCCTCGATTTTTTGATTCGACTACTACACTAGGAGATGGGCCATGACACTCAAAGAGTTTTCGGTTGCGGTTGCATCTGACGAACGCGGCGTTCTGATCTTCCACATTCCCACGAGCAAGGTGCCCGAGGGGATCCAGATCTTGCGCGCTGTCGGGGGTGGAGTAACCCCAACGCCGAAGGCAACGGTGGAAGAGGCGCCAGACCAATGCGAAAAACTGAAGAACGCGCGACTTGGCTTCGATAGCGTTCTGGCGATGTGTTCAATCGCCGATGTCATCGTGTCCGAGGGCGCGAACGGATATTGCCGGGTTTATGTGAACTGGGAAAGCGACCCGTCCCGTCTCGGTTACAACTCCTGGGGCGAGACGGCGTACAAGCCGTTTCTCAGGTCTCTTTTCGCCGGGACCTTTAACGTGGTCAAGGTCCGTCGGGAAGAAAAAAAGACCAGCTTAGTCTTTTCAGCGGCACGTGCCGCCGGCCCCGTGGAGACGAAGATCGTATTCGTGCCCGCCTAAACCACAACGGGCAGGCAGAACCCAAATTCCCCGGCGCTCACGCGACCGGGGTTTTTCTTTGTGGAAAATACACAAGACCGTCTTATGTCGCGCCTTAGCGGACAGTTGCGCGACACGATTCTGTGGAATCGATAGGACGGTCTTATGTGTGTTATCGCCTGGTTACTTTTTTGCGGTTTCGAGTTGTTTGCCCGCCTTCATGCAGCGTGTGCAGATCTTGGTACGCCCGCCGCCTTGTGACTTTGGAAGCGCGACCCATTGCAGATTGGGATACTTACGCTTGTTTCCGGTCGGATTGAATTTTGTTGCACGGACACGATTCGAATAGCCACCGGCAACTTTGGTGCCTTTATTGCAATAACTACAAAAGTTTGTTGATGCCATAGTTTTTTCGCCGAGGTTTTTATGGGGCTTGGCCTGCCCGAACACTAAGTCCCCTTAGTGCTTTAGGGTGGCGCCCATGCTATCATGTGGGGATTCACTATGCAAGATGCAGAATTGATTCAACTGATTTTTTCCCTCGCGATACTAATGTTCTCCGTCGTGGCACATGAAGTGTCTCATGGATATATGGCGCAGTACTTGGGCGACCCGACGGCACGCCTTGCGGGACGCCTTACAATGAATCCGCTTCGGCACCTTGATCCTGTCGGCTCTGTTCTTGTCCCCGTCTCTCTTGCGCTTCTTGGTGGGCCGATTTTTGGCTGGGCGAAACCTGTTCCATACAACCCCTATAACCTTCGTGATCAAAAATGGGGTGACGCAAAAGTCGCGCTTGCCGGACCGCTTGCGAATCTGGGTATCGCACTTTTGTTCGGACTGATCCTCCGTTTTGGTGGCACCGCTCTTTCCGATCCCGTGCAAGTGATCCTCAGCCTTATTGTGTTCATCAACATCATTCTTGCGGTGTTCAACCTTGTGCCAATCCCACCCCTCGACGGCTCGAAGGTGCTCTTTAACACGCTTCCGCTCCGCTACCGTTATGTTGAAGAGTATTTCCAGCGCTATGCTATGTTATTCATCCTTGTCTTCGTGTTTTTTCTCTGGAGATTTTTTCTCCCGCTCCTCTACTTCATCTACTACCTTATCGTCGGTTCCCCGGCGTAGACTGTTGAGTGCTTGCATTTTTAAAGACCATATAATAGACTGTCGCTTACCTCGACGTTGTTTTTTTGGAGGGATTTTTTATAGTCGACGTAGGGCGAGAGAAATGGAAAAGTCGCTTTTCCATTTCCGAGCCGAGGAGAGCTAAAAAAGTTCGTATCTTTTATTGCAATATGCCAACGATCAACCAACTCATCAAGAATGGCCGCAAAGAAGTGCGCCGCAAGTCCAAAGCGGTGGCAATGGGCCGTGGCTTCAACTCCATTCAGAATCGCCCGATCTATTTCTCGTCGCCGTTCAAGCGGGGTGTCTGCACGAAGGTGACGACCATGACCCCGCGCAAGCCGAACTCCGCTATCAGGAAGATTGCTCGCGTACGCCTCACGAACGGCATGGAGATCACCGCATATATTCCCGGTATCGGACACAAGCTGCAGGAGCACTCGGTGGTCGTCGTACGTGGCGGTCGCGTCAAAGACCTCGGTTTGCGTTACACTGTTGTGCGTGGTCGCCTTGACGCCTCCGGGGTTGAGAACCGAAAACAGGGTCGCTCGCAATATGGTGCGAAACGTCAAGAAAAATAACGAGCGTAGTGAGTATGTTTTACTTGACCCCTCACTTGCTTGTGTAAATGAAAAAACCATGAGAAACAAACAAAAATTTGAAAAAAATGGAGCGAACTTATCATTTCAGCAAGTGAGGGGTGGTGATTTTTATAACCGCTTCGCTCATTAAAAACCAACTATGCGTGGAGCAGTAAAAAATCGTAACATTAGACAGCCCGATTTCAAGTACAAATCACTTGAGGTTTCTCAGCTGGTCAATTACGTCATGTGGGGAGGAAAGAAGACCGTGGCCGAAAAGGTTGTCTACGGGGCACTTGATGAGATAAAGAAACAGTTGAAGGTTGAGGACCCCATGGAGACATTCAAAAACGCGCTTCGGAACGCCGGTCCCATCATGGAGATCCGCTCGCGTCGTGTTGGTGGTGCAAACTATCAGGTTCCTCGCGAAGTGCGTCCCGAGCGACGTTCGTTCCTCGCACTCCGCTGGATCATCGAGGCCGCCCGTTCAAAAAAAGGAGCGCCCACCGCAAAGAAACTTGCCGATGAAATTATCGTCGCGTCGAAAAACGAAGGTGAGGCGATCAAAAAGCGCGAGAATGTGCATAAAATGGCCGAAGCGAACAAGGCTTTCGCTCATTTTGCTTGGTAAGCCCAAAGCCTGTTTTGGGCACACTACTTTGTTGTGTGGCCCTTATAGAATAGCTGTTAGCAGTACGTTTTGTACGGTCGGCGGTTGTTTTTCTTTCGCATTTTTACCCGCCAACAGGCCTTCCTTGCATGTGTTTGAGTGGAGAAAGGTGTTATTACCTTGACAGGTTTATCTCTAAGTGGCAACTTGATAGACAGATATTTCCCGTATCTTGGAGACGCAAATGGCAAAAAAGGTCGCCGAGAGAAAATTGCTTGCAAAAAAGTTGAAAGAATCAGCACGGCGGATGACCCTGGAGGAGATACAAACGAATCTCGGTTCTCAGTGCGTCATTCGGCGTTGGCCCGGTGCGCAAGGGTGGATTTGTTTTCTTCCGAATGCAGGTGTGAGAAAAAAGAAGAAAGGAA
>Ga0209542_10008824_pt1 | contig 18677 bp, 15 predicted proteins | sample RifCSPhighO2_01_FD_184028 | JGI IMG/M metagenome (GOLD analysis project Ga0209542, IMG submission 184028) | Soil microbial communities from Rifle, Colorado - Rifle CSP2_plank highO2_0.1 (SPAdes) (version 2) | ecosystem: Environmental > Terrestrial > Deep subsurface > Rock core/Sediment ...
AGGTGAAACGACTCACCGGGGTGTAGCAGCAGCAGGCCTAATACCTGCCGGCGGTAGGCCCCAAAAAACACGGTTCCGAGGTCGGTTGGCGTCTTTGTTCTCATTTAGGCTACGAATGTAGCCTATTCGGCTACATACCTCAAGACCGACCCGCTACCGGCGATGCGGATAATCCAAAAGCCCGGGGCCGGGGCGTGTTGAGCCGGAGAACAAGGCCTGTCCGGTCATCCGCCCGATACCTCCATCCCCCTCTCCCTCAGGGAGAGGGCCGGGGTGAGGGTGACCCCACTTGGTGGTCGGGTAGTTTCGGAGGTACTGACAACAACTCACCCCGAAACGGTTCCTGACACCTTTTCGTTAGCTTGCGGGAGGTCGGCTAATGGGTGACCCTATTGATGATGATGCTATCGCCTATGTGAAGAGACCTACCCTTGCATTGTTCTCGCTAGACAGTGAATCACAGCCTTCCCGACCTCATACGTATCCACGACTTCCGTATATGAAGGTGTGCTGGGAATGTTACCTTGGTGCGCGAATTGATTACGCCACTCAATTAGGTTGTTATATGCCGCAAGCACACTAACTCCTCGTTTTCTCAGAATGCTCCTCTCTATCCATTTTTCAATTCTGTTATATCGCTTTACGTACTTATCGCCGAATCGCGGGAGATAATTGCCACGTATTTCGTTGGTCCTAATCCGTCCATTAAGTCTTTCGAAAGACTTACTTACGAACTGCCCAAAGATTTCATGTTGTTTCTCGCTAAACTCAATCAAAATATCTCGTATTGCGAGTTCGTAGACGGTTGTCCCAGCGATAGCCACAAAGCCAACGTACCTCGTGGCAATAAAAGGATCAGCGATTGATCCGACCACCCCATTTAGATGGAGAATCAGGTCGTCAGTAAGACGGAAATGGTTCGCGTACGACATCGCGAGCCGCTATTCGATCAAATACTTTCTGGCAATCGTAAAGCGCTCTCGCAAGACCTGAGTGTCAGTCGTGCCAGCGTAAGTCAGTTCGAGGAAACGTTCGTTAGAAAGCAAGGCTTTGTATCTGTCGACGATATTACTTGGTATGCGATCGACATTTTCTAACAGCGCACTAAACACAGAGTCCAGCACTGATGTATTCAAAGGACCTCTGATATGAAACGGTTTTGGCCCTAGCTTGCTAGCTACACAATCACATACCGCAGGGAACTGTTCCGCAAACCTCTTTACAACGTCAGATTTGCCATCTTGGTTTCCGCGCATTGCGAGATTAAGGTATTCCTTCATCGGCTTTTCATATGCGCCCCATTTACGAATCAAGGCAAAAATCCTCAAAATAAGCTCGATATCCTTTTGATGTCTATCCTTTGTCTTCTTCCCCAGAATTGCTCGCCAGTTTTTATCATCATTAAGTTTCTTGAGAAGGCCAATAAAATCTCCCCGGAATACGCAGTTCCGGATTTCCTGAGGCTTGAGCGCAGTTCCACCAGTATTTAGACGTTCGAATATATGGTAAATGCTTGTGCTCTCGCCCTTGGGGCTGAGTTGCCGAACATTGATAGCACGGAGTACTGCATTCTGTAGTTTGCGTTGATCCGTGGGCGTCAAATCCTCAAAACGTCGGGCGTGATAGGGGCTGCGCTCGTCTAATCCGGTCAATCGAAAAACCTGCTTCTTTCCGTGCACCGATTCCTCGCCAAACAATCCATCGAAGAAATACACGGTGCTTAAAATCCGCTGCTGGCCATCAATTACAAGATTTTTGTGTTCATTGTCGATATAAAAAAATACTGGAGGTACAGGAAGGCCAACTAAGAAAGATTCTATTAGCAACGAAGATTGTTTAATCGTCCAAACAAACTCCCGTTGGAAATCGGGGATCTCAATGTCCCCGTCGTGCCACATCTTGTGGATACCGACCAACGTGAAGTCCGATGGGTAGGTCGCAATGTCAAATTGAACGCTGATCTCATCTTCTTCAGCTTCTTTTTCAACGTCGATCTCATCTGTCTCGGACATTGCTTCACACTCCTATTGATCCGTCGTTAGTGAGAAAAGGTGACACCCATTAGCCAGCCGCTGTCAACAAGCAACAAAAACCCGGCACATGACGTGCCCTGATTCCAGTATCGCGTTCAACCGTGCCAGAGATAATGGGGACATTCAACTTTACTCCATTTCAAAAACCTTCAGCACTTCGTCGCCGTAATGGTTGATGACCTTCACGGCGATCTTGCCTGACTCGGGCTTGGCGAACGGGCGGCTCACTGTGCTGTAGAGACTGCCCCAAGCGGCTTCGTCTATTTCCGCCCGTAACGCCCGTTTGAGCTTGTCGTAGGGTTCTTCGGCTCCGGTGAAGTAGGCGTGGCGCACGAAAAAGCTTTCGCCGTTGTAGGCGGTGTCGATGAACCAGCAGGCGATATCATCGGTGGAAGCGCTGCGAATCTCGCCGGTCGTGGGGTCGTACACATCCACGCCCTTGATCTCGACAACGATCTGGCCGCCCTTTTCCTTGCGAATTTTCACATCCGGCTCACCAAACACAGTGAACAGGTTGCCAGCACCCGTTTTCTTCAGTAACTCATCGCCCATGGCGAGGTCGGGGTTCATTTTGGCTGGCAGCACGGTGAGCTTGCCGTAGCGCTTGACCTCTTCGGCCACGTGCGGGTCGAAGGCGAAGCCGCAGACGATAAGCAGATCGAAGCCCACGCCCTGCACGGCTTCCTTGGCCGCTTCTTTCACCTGCTGCGGGCCGACGGTGCCGTGCTCGGGGCCGAGGGAGATGGCCACACGCTTCTGTTTGCCGTCGGCATCGGTGTAGGTGCCCTGCGCGTTGAGCCAAGTCCCGGCGTACGGCTCCAGGGTGTCGAAGGTCAGGCGCTCGTTCTTCTTCGTGTTCTGCACCCCGGCCTTCTTCAGGTTTTCGAGGATCATGCCGGCGAAGTCCTGCTGTCGCTGGGCTTCCTGCTCGCTGACCGTGCCGTCCTGATTCTCGTCGGCGGTGGAGAGCACACGATGCGGTGAGAGACTTTCGACGGTGAACGGGCCGCTGACGCGCAGACGTTTCTTGTCCTCGTAGGGCTGATCGAAGAGGGTTTCCACATCGGCGTGCTTGGCGATGGCGGCATCAATCGCCTCTCGGGTCATGCCTTCCTTAATGTCCGGGTTGTTGGCGATGAATTTAAGCGTGACGTGCGGCACACGCTCGTAGACAAAGCCTTTCTTGATGTCACCCTCGGCCTTGTAGGTGGGCGGAATCTTTCCTGTGAGCGCGGCTTCCTTCTGCACACCCTCCGGCGAATCGGCCAGCAAGTAGTACGGATACTTCGCCGCCATCAGTCGTGTGCGGGCCAGCGCCAACGCGACGCGGCTGGTGTCGCAGGTGATCCAGCGCCGACCCCACTGTTCGGCGACATAGGCCGTGGTGCCGCTGCCACAGGTCGGGTCGAGCACCAGGTCGCCTGGGTCGGTCGTCATCAGCAGACAGCGTTGGATGACGCGGTTGGAAGTTTGAACAACATAAACCTTTTCCTCGCTGTAGCCTGCCGCCGTGTCATGCCAACTGTTTTCCATCTGAATCAGAGGAAAGTCTGCGTGATACTGGCGAAAATACGGGTTAGCTCCCAACGCAATCAACCTGTGGCAACCAACCAAGCGTGCCATGCCGTCTGGATGAGTTCGCCAACTTTTCCCACTGAGCGGCGAGTATTCTTTCCCTTCGTAAGAAAATTTGTATGTGCATGACGGGGTATATCCAGAGGAAGTGAGCACAGAGCGTTTGAACAATCGCCCTAATTCATCACGTCCCAACTTTTCAATCTGGTCTCGGTCGAGCTTCTCGTATTTGCCGTTGCCTTTGTCGAAATAGCAGAACTCAGGCTCTTCCAAGAATTGCCGTTCAATGAAGAGCGGCCGGAATTTCACGTGCTCGATGTTTTTTGCATACCAAAGGATGTAATCGTAAACGCGAGCGATTCCCTTCTGACCGAGCGGTGTCATGCTTCTGAAATTGATTAACGCATGGAAATTTTCACTGCCGAACACCTCATCCAACAGCGAGCGGACGAGGTGAACATTCTCATCCCCGATCTGCACAAAGACGCTGCCTGTCTCGGTGAGCAGTTCGTGGGCGACAACGAGCCGGTCGCGCAGGTAGGTCAGGTAGGAATGGATGCCGAGCTTCCAGGTGTCGCGGAAGGCGCGCACCTGTTCAGGCTGCCGGGTGGCGTCCTCGGCCTTGCCGTCCTTCACGTCGCGCTTACGTGTGCTTACCTGCCAGTTGGAGCCAAACTTGATGCCATAGGGTGGGTCGAGGTAGATGGTCTGCACCTTGCCCTTGAGGCCCTCTTTCTCGGCCAGCGAACTCATCACCAATAGCGAATCGCCCAGAATCATACGATTCGCCCAGTTCCCTTCGTGGTGATAAAAGTCCACGCGCTGATCGAATTCCTCCGGCAGGCCGTTAAAATCGGCAAACATGTTGAACTGGTAGGCGGCCTGTTCCTCGGCCACCCCGCCCCCGGCGGGTGCAGCATGGGCGCGCAGGTCTTCGATAATGGCCTGCGGGTGAATCTTCTCTTGGATATAAATCGGAACCACCGGCACCACTAAATCAACGGCGTCCTGTTCGTCCTTGCCCTTCCACACCAACTGTGGATCGAGCGACGGGTCGCGCGGATAAAGCAGAGTCTTGGGCGCCTTTTCGTCGTCGGCCACGAAGTCGCGCAGCTCCTCGGTGGGGATGTTGGCGCGCTTGTCCTTGTGCTTGATGGACTCGACCTTAGTCGCCGGCTCTTTTTTCTTGCGCGCCATAGCTATCTCCGATTAATACGGACTAATTTTCCAGTAAGCGGGTTGTTGGCTCTAATTTGCACGTCAATTCTTTTTGCTAAAGATGAAAAGTCCACATCTTCTTTACATACAACAATTCCTGCATGATTAGAATTGCAATTGTGCAAGGCAATAAAGTCATAGCGGTTCAGTGTTATAACAGCGCGCTGCAGTTGAGCAGCAAAGCTCAAAACCTGGTCATCAGGAATTGCTTTATTGGCATTGCCCGCCTCGTAGGATGTCAAGACATCGTGGCCAAGCTCGCGAAGTTCATTCACGACAGGAACCGGGAGGTTCTCGTTCGCATACAGATTAGCCACGATCTTCACTCCCATATTCTTGCTCACGCAGATCACGATCAATTTCATCGCGATGTTGGTCGTAGTATGTCCAAGCCAACTCTAAGTGGTTGTGGCTCAGCAAAGGGTAGGATTGAAGAATCTGACTTTCCGTCGCATTATGATTGCGCAGGCTTACGAGCGTCCAGACCGGAATCCGGGTGTCACCGATCCGCGCCCTACCGCCACAGACTCCCGTAGTCTTTCGAATCTCCAGTGCTATGACGGTCTTACTCGATGTTAATTCTCTTAATTTCGCGCGGATGGTGTTCTTGGCATCCCATGGATCGGCGATTTCGACGAAAGCCCAGCGTCCGAAGCCACCATAATTGTTGATCGCGGGAGCCCAAAGCATGCGCGCGGTGGACACCTTGGCAGCTTTGTCTTTCTTTTTCTCGCCCGTCACTTCGACGATCAGGTTGAGCGGATTCTCCGGGCCGTGACCATCGTCCAGCATCACAATGAAGTCGGGGGTGTATTGATGCTCTTGGCCATTGAGCGTGTACGGGATGGTGAAGCCAAGATTGTGATTCTTGACGTAGCGCAGCACCTCGTCCATATCTTCCAGCGCCTGAGCCATCTTCTGTTCCCACGATTCCGTATCGGCCACCACGTGCGAAACGTGGCATTTGTCGGCGCGGGTGGCGTAGACCGGTCGGGTGGTGTCAAAGTCCACATACCGCGTGGAGCCGACGGTGTCATAAGGCCGCAGTATGGGTTTAATCGTGGGCGTGCCCGGTTGTGCCTGAACGATTGCTTTATAAATGCGGTCGGCGGCATCGTGGGCGAATTCGATGAGCAGGAGTAATTGCGGGAAAGTATTGTCCTTGAACGTCACGCACTCAGCGAGCCAGCGCTTGGCAATACCGAGAAGCTGCGGGAAGAGCCATGGCCTGCCATTGCCATCCTCGTCCCGGAAGTATTTCTCCAACGTGAGCTTGGCGAGCAGAAAGGCTACTTCGTTCTCTCGCCTGCGCTTGAGATCGTCCAGCGTATGGATGCTGGTCTCGCCGACGATAGGATCAACCTGCACCTTGGTCGGAATGTCGGCCGTGGAGAGCGCAAGTTTGGAGTCCTCGGTGAAATGGGCCTCCAACCGTTCGCCGGGAATGTCATAACGGTAACCGGCGAGGCGCGGGAAGGTAATCTCGCAGGCAATACGCTCTTCAAGCGATCGCACACGGGTAGGGATAGGGCCTGGTTTCGGGTCGGGATTGCTGCCGCTGGTAGGGATGAATGAGAACGGAACGCCATATATCTCAGCATACTCGGCATCGAAGTGGCCTTTTCCGTTGACCGCATAGCTCATGCGCCGCAACGCCCGGCCCACCACCTGCTCGCAGAGCAACTGCGTGCCGAAGGCGCGCACTCCGAGGACGTGGGTAACAGTGTTGGCGTCCCACCCTTCTGTGAGCATGGAAACACTGACCACGCACTTGACCTGTTCGCCCAGCAGGCCACGCTTGCCTACGGTGTTCATCACCTCGCGCAGCAGGTCTTCGTCGGTAAGCGATTCGGCGTCGCGGCCGGGGAAACGGGCGCGGTACTCGGTTTTGAATTCCTCGATCTCACGCGCGGCGATCTTCTTGAACTCATCGCTCATCCCTTCGCCTGATTCGAGTTGCTCGCTGTCCACCAGGATCGTGCTGGGGCGGTGCAGCCAGCCGCCCTTTTCATCGTCGTTGCGGAAGATCGGGAGGGCGCCGGCCTGGACAACGGTGCGTTCACCGATTGGCTTCTCCCAGCCGGCGACGTAGTCGAATACCAGTTTGGATACGTTTGTGTTGTTGCACACCACAATAAAAACCGGCGGAGTGATACCCTTCGCCTGTGCTTCAGCGTTGTTCTCCCACAGGCGGTAATATTTCTCGTAATTGCTGTAGAGGCTATGCAGGGCACCTTGAAGCTCGGCTGGGAGCTTAGGCTCGCCGCTCACAGCATCGGTGTTACGTCCCTTCTTTGGCAGGTGCTCACGGATACGTAGCCACAGGTCGCGGTAAGTGGGCTGCTCGCCCTGCATGGAATCATCAGCCACGGGCACGCGCGGCACCTTGACGATTCCGGCTTCGATGGCATCAATGAGCGAGAAGTCAGACACCACCCACGGAAACAGTGTTCCTTCAGGCCAACCCGAGCCGCGCAGAAAGAAGGGCGTGGCGGAGAGGTCGTAGATCGACTTGACGCCGATCTTGGCCTTGACCGCCTCGATGCCGGATATCCAAACACGGGCTTCCTCGTCGCGCTTCTCGGCCTCTCGGCGTTCGTCGCCGGTGAGCTTTTCGCCTTCGCCATCCGGTTTGCGCCGGTAGCAGTGATGCGCTTCGTCGTTGATGACGATGATGTTCTTCTTATTTCCCAGCTCGCGGCAGACACGGCGCACCATCTCTGCGGGTGATTCGGTGAATGCGCTGTTTCCACCATTGGCCAGGATCGCTTTGGTAAGCTTTCCCGCCGCTACCTTCTCGCGCAACTGGAAAGCATGGAAGTTGGTGATAAGAATCCGGGCCTGCTGGAGCCGTTCAAGCAGGTCGGTTGAAACGATGTCTCGCTGGCGATAGTAGTTGCCCGGGTCGTTTGGCAGCAGCACGCGGAGGCGGTCGCGGATGGTAATGCCCGGCGTGATGAACAGGAACGTGTCGCTGAAGCGGGCATCCTGTGGATTGGCAAACTTGTTGAGAGCTTGCCAGGCAATGAGCATGGCCATGACCACGGTTTTGCCGGAGCCGGTGGCCATCTTGAAGGCCATTCGGGGCAGGCCGGGGTTCGATGAGTCGTTTGCCTCGCGCAGCTGGTTCTCGATCCAGGCGTCGCCATATTTGTGCGCTACTTCGGTGAGGTAGATGGCGGTTTCCAGCGCCTCGATCTGGCAGAAGAACAACTTCTTATCGCGGCTGGGTTCGTTCCAGTAGTCAAGCAAGCGGGCTGTCGTGGGTGTCACACCTACATAGCCGCCAGTGCGCCACTGCTTTACCCGCTGCCGAACCTGATTGACGAGGCGGTTCTCCTCGACGCGGTCTTGCGTCCACTCGGTTTCGAACTGGAGTTGCTTGCCTTTCTTTTTCGGGCGAGCGATCGGGACGAAGTACGAACTGCTGCGCCGGCCGGAAACGATTTCGTTGGTAATGCCCTCGTCGGTAAAGCGAAAGTGCTGCTCGGGCTCCACGAACGGCGAGTTGATAACTGGGTTTTCGATGATGGTTTGGGACATCGGTCTTACCTTACCAGCATGTCGGCTTCACTTGCTGATTTGTTGAAGTAGCCGACGCAGAAGTCGGCGCGGTCTGATAGCTTGATGGTCTCCCGAAGCGCCGGGAGGAGTTCTTTTTCTATGTTGTCGAAGATTCTTGGCATTCTTCCCCTTCAACAGCTATGTTTATCAACGCCGCCCCCCGGACCAATCTTCTCCCGCTCCCGTGCCGGTGACGATCCCGGGGTTTTTATTACCCGCCGTGCCTCGCACCTCGTGGTTTCCGTTGCATTCTGTTCTGGAAAGCCTCGCTGAACAAGGGTTTATTCGAGCTGCATGGTGCCAAAAACACCAAGCCACAGTACGAATCGCAAAGGACTCCAGGGCTGCTTTGCTGGGAGATTTGCCGGGCGACGACAGACGGGCGTATGGAGACGCGCATTTTTAGCTATAATTCCAATACATTCCTGACGTGGGGGGAGGTACGTCACACATGGTCTTTCTGATCATGCCCTCCCCATAAAAATGGAAATCAGCGGTTCGCTGTCAATTCTTTAGGAAAAAGTCATTTATGCCTAACTGCACCTACGAGACAGAGGTCGATCGTGTTCGCATGATCGGGAACGACGTTCGTCGTTCCGCTGAAACGTCAACGCTGGAACTTTTAAGAACCGTTAGTTCCACCGTCGACGCGCTTGCCGCCATGCAAAAGGCTTGCGGAACATTTGAAAGCTTGGCCCACCAAGCAACCGATTCGATCAGGAAATGCAAACCGGCGCGGGTTATTGACGCCGATAACATCGTCTCGGATTTGCTTAGCGCTGCTGAAGGGGCGCTACAAGTGCAGGATGCGGTGTTGCGCAAGCAATTGGCCGCCGCGCAAAACGATCCTGCACTGCGCGGCGAGAATCGAGAGGATATAGTTTCCGAGTTCAAACGTTCAATTGTTGCTTGCGCTGACTTGCACAATGCAATTGTGGATATGCGCTGGGCCATCATGGAACATGATGCTGACTTGTCGCCTGTGAGCAAACCTTATACCGACGTAGAAGAACTCATCAAAGACCTCAGATCATAAAGAAGGGCATCGAATGCCGCAGGGGAGTCGGGGCAATCTTGTAATTGAGGCAATCAGTTTCTCGGACCGGTTCAAGGCAGAGTACAAGAAACTGTCTCCAGAACTGCAAGATCAGGTGGATCAGGCGCTGCGGTTGCTGCGCGAAAATCCAGCGTCGAGAAAGTTGCGTTTTGAGCGATTGACTGATTACCGCAATCCTACGATTTACACCATTCACGTGACAGCTAATCATAGCCATAAGATTTCGATGGCGATTAACGGCCGCATCGCTACGCTTCGTCGCATCGGCACACATAAGGAAATTGATCGTAAGCCTTAAGTTACCCGCACCGAATAGGATCAGGATATCAAGCGCGGGGGCTTGCGGTTACGAGCCAGCCACACTGCGCCACCTTGAAGTCATATCTTACAAGTACAGCAGCTCGTCCTGTAGTTACGGCGAGTCAGCGGGGTGCGGATTCTTTGTACTTAACCCGTATCTCAGCGACGCTCAGGAGTCGGCCTGACTCGACATCATCCCACCCGCGATTGGCCTCACTCAACAGAGTTAGATGAATGTGCTCGCATTCCAGTTGACGGCAATAATCAATACGACGAGCATCAACATGTTTGGGCGGAATAGGCGCGGGAAAATCTTTCATTGACTCTCGTTTTTTCACATCAATCACCCATGCGGAAAAAATAAACAAGCCATTATCGATACAAGTCCCAGCCGGAATCAACCTTTAGGTCCGCACTACCTCGCTGGCCTGGCTACCCTTGATATGCGGTGCAAAATTGAAGGCATCGGAAAAGCAGCGGTCCTCCGCCATGCCCTTTTGCAGAAAAGCGGAATGCGCCGTCTCGACCATGCCCACCGAACCGCAGGCATAGACTTCGCAACCGGTCATGTCAGGGAAATCCTGCAGAATCGCCTCGTGCACCGAGCCAGTGCGGCCTTGCCAATGGTCCTCCGGCGCCGGGTCGGAAACGACCGGAATGAATTTGAAATTGTCATGTTCGCCGGCCCAGCGTTCGGCCAGGTCTTTCATGTAAAAGTCTCCGGGCGATTTCACGCCCCAGTAGAGATGCATGGGGCGCTTGAGGCCGGCGTGGAAGGCATACTCCACCATGCTCTTCACCGGCGCGAAGCCGGTGGAACCGGCGACGAAAATAATCGGCCGGTCGGCCGCTCCCGACTTCCTGTCTCCCGCGGCATTTGTACTTCCCTGTACATCAAAATCCTCGCGCAGATAGAATGAACCCAAAGGTCCCTCGCAGCGCAGGGTGTCGCCCTCCTTCATGGCATTGAAGACATAAGTCGTGAATGCACCGCCCGGAACCAGTTTGACGTGCAGCTCGATCAGTTCCGCCTCGTGCGGCGCGGTGGCAAAGGAAAACGCGCGCCGTTCGCGATCCTCGAGCACAATATTGATGTATTGCCCGGCGTGGAAGCGTATGGGCTCCGGATCGAGCGGCTGGAGCAGCACGCGCATGACGTCGTCCGTGAGCAATTCCAGTTTCTGCACGCGCGCCATAAAGGTACGAATCGGAATGTCGCGCACCACGCCGATGTTCTCGCATTCGAGATCGAGATCGGACAAGGGCGTGGCGCAGCACATCAAGGCCTTGCCGGCGCGCCGCTCTTCCTCCGTCAGCGCGCTCTCCTGATATATGCCGTAATCCACCGTACCCTGCACGATGGCGCACTTGCACACGCCGCAGCCGCCGCTGCGGCACTCGAACGGCAGCGCGATCCCGCCGCGCAGTCCGGCTTCGAGGATGGTCTCGCCCGGCTGTGCCGACACCGTCTCGTCGCCGGGACGCAGGGTGAGCTGGAATTTCTTTGTCACGGCGCGACGCGCCGGTGGCAGCCAGGGCAGTAGCACGAGCAATCCGGTGCCACCCAGCACCAGCCACCACACCTCTTTCGGCGACCAGACGTAGATCAGCGGAAAGATCGGCAGATAAAACCAGTCGAGCTGGAGAGAAGTGACCAGCGTATCCAGGTTCGCCGGACCCTGGCTCATCACCGGCCAGACAAGAGAGAGCACAATCAGCGCCAGCAGCAACGGCAGCGCGAGGTATCGGGGCGGGTTGGTTTCCGCCTTGGCCACGCGCTGCGTGTGAATCCACAAAACCAGCAGCAAGATCAGCGAAATGCCGATGTGCATGAAGGCCAGCAGCGAGAACAGCCGGTCATTGACGCTGCCTTCGTGCAGGAAATTGCGCGCCATCGGCTCGGAGAAAATCGGCAGCCAGTCGAGCCATTCCGCCGTCGCAATCGTGACGAATTGCGCCAGCCGGTCCCACGGCAGCATGAAGCCGTTGATGCCAGAGGCATAGACGAGCCACAGCACGAAGATGCCCGTGATCCAGGAGAACCAGCGAAAGCCGCGATAGTGGTCGAACACGAAGTGGCGCAGCAGGTGCAGCCCCATCGCCAGCACCATGCCGTCGGAGGCGTAGCGGTGCAGGCCGCGCATGATCTGGCCGATGTACCAGTGTTCATGCGAGATGCGCTCGACAGAGGTATAGGCCTCTTTCACACCGGTATCGAAAAAGATATACAAATAAACACCGGTCGCCACAGCGATCCACGTCATCAGGTAGGCAATCGCGCCCAGGTGATAGAGCGGATTGAGCCGGTCGCCGAATATGACGTTAAACAGCTTTTCCAGGCGCAGGAAAAACCACTGTCCGGCCCGGCGCACATAATGCATGAAGAAGACTCTCCCGGAGCAAGCTTGCCGAGGCGCATTCGTAACAGGCGCATTGTCCGGCAACCTTGATGCAAATCAACATGGTGCGCAAACCGGATGGTCTTTCGTCGGAGAAACGAATTGACGCCCTCGACCGCCATGCGTTAGCTTAACCTCTTATTGCATAGGTCTATTGGAGTCCCATGGCGAAAAAATCCAGCACCTCCCCCAATTTTGAAGCCGCCCTCGCGGAACTGGAAAAGATCGTGGAAAAAATGGAATCCGGCGAACAGACGCTGGAAGAGTCGTTGAAGTCCTTTCAGCGCGGCATCGAGCTGACGCGCGCCTGCCAGCAGGGGCTCAAGGACGCCGAACAGCGCGTGGAAAAGCTGGTGAGCAAAAACGGCGAGTTGACCACTGAGCCGCTGCGAAACGAAGACGAGCATTGACCCGGTACGATTGTTCCTGAACGAAGACATGCTTCCCCGGTTGTTTCATGGTATTTGTGACGGCGCGGTCGTGCCGGGTCAATGCGAAAATTCATATAATAAGTTCTGTTATTGCGGCGACATGGCGACTTTCTTCCCGAAACCAATGCTAAAAAATCCCCATTGGACAAGTTCGAATGAATTCAAGTCGCCGCAATAACGCTGCATTGCCCGCTTTCGCCGATCGTCTCAAGCGTTTCCAGGCACGCGTGGAACACGCGCTGGATACACGCCTGCTATCCGCCACCGCAGCGCCATCGCATCTGCACGCGGCCATGCGCTACGCCACGCTCGAGGGCGGCAAGCGCGTGCGCGCCAGCCTGGTGTACGCCACGGGCGAGGCGGTCGGCGCGCCGGACAGCGCGCTCGATGTGCCGGCCTGCGCGGTGGAACTGATCCACGCCTACTCGCTGGTACACGACGATCTGCCGTGCATGGACGATGACGACCTGCGCCGCGGCAAACCAACCTGTCACAAGGCCTACGATGAAGCCACCGCGCTGCTCGCCGGCGATGCGCTCCAGTCTTACGCTTTCGAGATTCTGGCGAATGACCCGACGCTGATGGTCAGCGCGGCGCAACGCCTGCGCATGATCGCGCTGCTGGCGCAGGCCGCCGGCTCGCACGGCATGGCCGGCGGGCAGGCGATCGATCTCGCCTCGGGCGGCCGGGAGTTGGCGCTGCCGCAACTCGAGAACATGCATCGGCGCAAAACCGGCGCCCTGATCCGCGCCGCCGTCCTGCTCGGCGCGCTGGTGCGCGAGGACGTCGCGGAGGCGAAACTGAAAGCCCTCGAGGATTACAGCCACGCCATCGGCCTGGCGTTCCAGATCACCGACGACATCCTGGACATGGAGGGCACGACCGAGACCCTCGGCAAGAATACCGGCGTTGACCGCGCACGTGGCAAACCCACCTATCCCCTGCTGCTCGGCCTGTCCGCGGCCAAGGCCCGCGCCAATGCGCTTCACGCCGAGGCCCTCGAAAGCCTCGCGCCTTTGGGGGATAATGGCAGCGTATTGGCCGAGCTGGCCGGATTCATTATCGAACGCCGCCAATGACCAGAAAACCCACCCAAGACAGCCACCTCCTCGAGACTATTAACAGCCCCGAAGATTTGCGGCGTCTGAAGGAGGACGATCTCCCCGGCCTGGCCCAGGAGATTCGCGAGTTCCTGATCGCCTCCGTCTCGCGTACCGGCGGGCACCTGGCCGCGGGCCTGGGCACGGTCGAGCTCACCCTCGCCTTGCATTATACGTTCAACACGCCGGAAGACCGGCTGGTGTGGGACGTGGGCCACCAAACTTACCCGCACAAAATACTCACCGGTCGACGCGATCGCATGAACACGCTGCGTCAGTCGGGCGGCATATCCGGCTTTCCCCGGCGCGAGGAAAGCGAATACGACACCTTCGGCGTCGGGCACTCGAGCACCTCGATCAGCGCCGCGCTCGGCATGGCCGTGGCCGCGGCGCGCACCGGCGCCGAACGCCAGGTGGTCGCCGTCATCGGCGATGGCGCGCTCTCGGGCGGACAGGCGTTCGAGGCGCTCAACAACGCCGGCAACATGGATGCCAATCTGCTCGTGGTCCTGAACGACAACGACATGTCCATCTCGCCGAACGTCGGCGCGATGTCGAGTTATCTCGCGCGCATTCTCTCGGGCAAGGTCTACACCAGCATGCGCGAGGGCTCCAAGACCGTACTCTCCACCATCCCGCCGATGTGGGAACTGGCCAAGCGCGTGGAGGAACACATGAAGGGCATGGTCATGCCGAGCACGCTGTTCGAGGAGCTGGGCTTCAACTATTTCGGACCCGTGGACGGGCACAACCTGCACGCGCTGGTCCGCATGCTGCGCAACCTGCGCGGTCTCAAGGGCCCGCGTTTCCTGCACGTCGTCACCCGCAAGGGCAAGGGCTACCAGCCGGCCGAAGGCGATCCCTGCGTGTATCACGGCGTCACGCCCTTCGATCCGGCCACCGGCAAGATGGAGAAAAAACCCTCGGGAAAGACCTACACGCAGGTATTCGGCGAGTGGCTGTGCGACATGGCCGCGCGCGACGTGCGCCTCGTGGGTGTCACGCCGGCGATGCGCGAGGGCTCGGGACTGGGTCAATTCTCCGAGCGCTTTCCGAGCCGCTATTTCGACGTCGGCATCGCCGAGCAACACGCGCTCACCTTCGCCGCCGGCCTGGCCTGCGACGGCATGAAACCGGTGGTCGCGATTTACTCCACTTTCCTGCAACGCGGTTACGACCAGCTGATCCACGACATCTGCCTGCAGAACCTGCCGGTGCTGCTGGCCATCGACCGCGCCGGACTGGTGGGCGCGGACGGCGCCACGCATGCCGGCAGCTTCGATTTTTCCTATCTGCGCTGCCTGCCGAACATGACGGTCATGGCGCCGGCCGATGAAAACGAATGTCGCCAGATGCTGACCACCGGTTTTCAGCTCGACGCTCCGGCCGCGGTGCGTTATCCGCGCGGCGTCGGCCCGGGCGCGGCTGTCGATCCGGCGCTGCAGACGCTCCCGATCGGCAAGGCTGAAATCCGGCGCACGGGCACGCGCATCGCCCTGCTCGCCTTCGGCAGCATGCTCGCGCCGGCGCTGGAGGCGGGCGCGGCCTTCAATGCCACCGTGGTCAACATGCGTTTCGTGAAGCCGCTGGACGAGGACCTGGTGCGGGAGCTGGCCGGCACGCACAACCTGCTCGTTACGGTCGAGGAGAACGTGGTCGCCGGCGGCGCCGGCAGTGCCGTCAACGAGTGTCTCATCGCCGCGGGCCTCTCGACGCGCGTCATCAATCTCGGCCTTCCAGATCGCTTCATCGAGCACGGCGACCACCGCGAGCAGCTCGCGCAATGCGGCTTGGACACCGCCGGAATCCGGCGCGCGATTCTGCGGAACGTCGCGACCGACAGCCCCGCGGAACGCGAAACCGCCTAAACTTGACTGTATCACTCAACTATTACATTATGGGCGCCCCGCGAGTGGTAGAGAAACTTGGTTATGGGAAACTCTAAAAATCGCTTCTCATATTGTTCGGCGGTTTTGTGACGTCCATCCCTGGACTCCACCCCTGCGGGGCCCGCCTCTGGCGGTCCAAAATCGCTCCCGGCGATTTTGTCGCTGCGCTCCACCCGCCCTGCATTAAATTGTTCGAGGTTCCCTTATGAAACTCAAGAGCAAGACAGAACCCGTTGAAGAAATCGCCGACGTGCAGAGCAGTCCGGACCTGCGCCACCTGCCGATCGACAAGGTCGGCATCAAGGACATCCGGCACCCGGTGCTGGTCAAGGACCGCTCCCAGGGCGTGCAGCACACCATCGCCAGCTTCAACATGTACGTGGAGCTGCCGCACAACTTCAAGGGCACCCACATGTCGCGCTTCGTGGAGATATTGAACAGCCACGACATGGAAATTTCCGTCGAGTCGTTCAAGGGAATGCTGGCGGAAATGAGCCGGCGCCTGGAGGCCCATACCGGCCACATCGAGATGAGCTTCCCCTACTTCATCAACAAGGCGGCACCGATCTCCGGGGTCAAGAGCCTGATGGATTACCAGGTCGCCTTCGTCGGTGAAATCACGGGCGGCAAGGATGTCATGACCATCAAGGTGGTGGTGCCGGTCACGAGCCTGTGCCCCTGCTCCAAGGAAATCTCGCGGTACGGCGCCCACAACCAGCGCTCGCATGTGACGCTGACGGTGCGCACCAACACCTTCGTGTGGATCGAGGACCTGATCGACCTGGTGGAAAACCAGGCCAGTTGCCAGCTTTACGGCCTGCTCAAGCGCCCGGACGAGAAATACGTCACCGAAAAGGCTTATGAAAATCCCAAGTTCGTGGAGGACATGGTGCGCGACGTCGCGGAAAAACTGAATGCCGATGAGCGCATTGACGGCTATGTGGTGGAATCGGAAAACTTCGAGTCCATCCACAACCATTCGGCGTACGCCATGATCAAAAGGGACAAGACCCGGGATATCTGAGACTTGGTTTTGCGCTCTGCCGGTCTAAGCAGCTCTAGCAAAATAAAATAGACAGGATTAACAGGATTTCTCAGGATTTACAGGATTAAAGATTTTGAGAATTAAAAAATCCTGTTAAGGAATCTCCGATTAATTCAAAAATATAGGGTGTGCCCTGCGCACCGAGCGATAAAATGGCGCGTGGGACGCGCCCTACATTGAATTGTTCAGACCTTCCTTAATCATGTTTTTAATCCTGCTGTGAATCCTGTCTAATTTTTTCTTTTAATCGGCGCTTTCTAAAGCGGCTGCCCCTCGCAAGACTGCAATCGCCGATACCACCCGCGCTCCTCGTCCGTGGCGTAGCGTTCCAACCGGTTCTGAAGACGCGCCAGATTCCGCAGACGCTGAATCTTGTCGAGCTGAGTGATATCCCGGTCGAGGTACGATATTTCCTCATCCAGCGCGGCGTGCCGTTTCTGCGATATCTCTGACAAAGGACGGCAAGGCATCGGCCACCGCGGCACTCAGGGAAAAACCCAACCAGAAAGGATCTGCCTCGACGCCGCGCAACAACAACTGCGACGGCATGTTCCCAAAGGCCCGGGCGAGCCCGATCGCGGATCTGTGTTAACCCGTGTTCATCTGTGGTTTCAAATTCTCAGCCAGAGTGGTTTTGAGACAGCTTCTAGAAGTTGCCGAACGTGATCTTGAGCTGGAAGAACAGCAGCGGCACCATCTTGGGATCGACCTTGGGGATGTAGGTCATGTTGACCGAGACCCGCGGCGTACCCAGCGACACCGCTGGCAGAATGCCCGCGAACGGGTCATTATTTTTGAAACCCTTGCGCTTCATGAGGAAGACAATCCCACCGGCATCGAAATGCATCGGGGTCTTGCCCCACTCGAAGTTGGTACGGTACAGAAATCCGCCGCCGGCATAATAGGACGTGTTTTTATTCGAGTCCTTGAATTCTGAGACCGTGACGAACGGCACCCATTTTTCCTCAACCGGCGCCATGTCGTACTGAAAACCCAGGCCCCAGTTGTTCTCGTTGTAAGTAATGCCCGGCTGGCTATCGAGGTGGATCGCCCTGCCGTTCAACAGCACACTCAACTCATCGGCGTAGGCGGGAATACTGAAGAAACACATCAAAAGCAGCGTGATGATCGAGGTCCGTGCACACCATTTAGCAGTCAGTCCGTTTTCCATTGCCCTTACTCTCCAGGTTATGCACTGGATATGAAGCAATGTACGTGCCAACCACGACAAGGCCGGAAAACGGGCATATTTAAAAGAATTCCGTGCCCAGACGGGGAACGACGGGAGATCAGAGCGACGCTTTCAGGACAGCGGTGACGAACCGGGACAACCCCGGACTATTTCTTTACTCCGGGTAGTGGGAGCTTGTAGTAGCGGCGATTAAGGTAATCCACGACCTCGACAATTTCCTCTTCGCTCCAGCCAAGTTTTTCCTCCCCCGACCAGCGCCGGACCCAGCCCTCCAGCGCCTTCAGTGAATCCGCACGCCGGTTCTCGCGCACGTGCAGGACGCTGGCGTGACAGCGCGTGCAGTGGTTTTCATACAGCAACTGGCCGCGTGATATCACGACCGCCGGCGGCTTGGATGGGCCGGCCGGCTTCTGTTCCGGCACGCGAATGTCTGGCGCCGGAGGCTGTTCACCAGGCACCGCCGCCAATAACGGCATGGACGCCATCGCGAGAATAATCGCCGGAAAAAGCTTATTATGCATCATGTCGTATGTCAGGGCGCCCTGAGAACAGCCAGCACGAACAACACCCACGCCGCGATAAACGCCGTCCCGCCGAAGGGCGTCACCATCCCCAGCCAGCGCAGCCCGCTCACGCTCAGCACATAAAGACTGCCGGAAAAAAGAATAATGCCGGTGAGCATCAACCACCCGGACCATCGGAGAAAAACCGAGTCCGCTATCTGCGTCGCCACCAGCCCCACCGCCAGTAACCCGAGCGCGTGAAACAAATGGTAATGCACCCCGGTCTGGTACACCGCCAGCATCTCCGCCGTCATCCGCGCCTTCAACCCATGCGCCCCGAACGCGCCGAGCACGACCGCCAGCGCGGCATT
>Ga0209542_10008826_pt1 | contig 18677 bp, 22 predicted proteins | sample RifCSPhighO2_01_FD_184028 | JGI IMG/M metagenome (GOLD analysis project Ga0209542, IMG submission 184028) | Soil microbial communities from Rifle, Colorado - Rifle CSP2_plank highO2_0.1 (SPAdes) (version 2) | ecosystem: Environmental > Terrestrial > Deep subsurface > Rock core/Sediment ...
CGTAATGCTGGAAGGGTAATACTTGAAGAAAGGGGGTTTTGTGAAAGTCTTGGAATAAACTATGGGAATCCTACTTTCAATGAGGGATTAAAAGCTGATTTGGTTGGTTATTGGTTAGAGCTTTATAATATAGATGCTATAAAATAGAAACTGCACATTTATTAAATTATAACCAATATTCATCTCTCTTCATTAGAGATTAGCAAGGTATTAACAAAGGTGATATTAAAAAATGCTGCAAAAACCTCAAATTAATGCATCATGGTTTGGTTCTCATGAATATTGTGAATGGAAATGGTATTTAGAAAATGTACTAAAAGAGAAAGTTCCTATAACAAGATCTATGGTGATAGGAAGGGAAATTCATCAAATTAAGGAAGATAAATTCAAGGAAGTAGCGATTCCCTCCACTCCAAAAGAATTCTTGGAAAGCAAGTTTTATACAATAACTAAAGAGATTCTTTTAAGAAAAGAATTTAATGATTTTATACTTGTGGGAAAAATAGACGAATTAGGAGTTGATGCTGATAGTTTATATGTCATTGATGACAAGCCAAGAGCAAAACCTTATCTTGGTCCAAAAAGACAAATATGGGCTTATTGCATCCTGATTAATGAATTTGTAAAGGAAAATCATCCCAAACATTCAGGCAAGAAAATTATATCAATTTTAAGGGATAGGGATACTAATGAAGAAGTATGGAAGGAAGAATTTAGCGAAGATAATCAAAAAGAAGTTTTAGATGTTATTGATAGAATGCTTTCCTTGTTCAGAAAAGAGATAGAACCGGAAGCAAACATTATTCCCGCGAAATGCAGAGCATGTATCTTGCATAAAAACAATACTTGCAAATTTAGTTGTGGATATAACTAACTTTTATTATTTATAAAAGATAATTATATATAAGTAATATTTATATATTAGTTAATTTACTTATATATATGAGAAATTCAAAAAAGGAACGAATAATCAGAATTTTATTAAGCAAAAAAGCACGAACTAAATATAAAATCGCAAAGGAAGCAGAATGCACTCCCTCATGGGTTTATATGTTTCTAAAGCAGGTAAAAGATAAAAACTTATATGATTTGTGGCTTAAAATAAAGAAAAAACCAAAATACAGGGAGTATCTAATAAAAGAGCCATTAGAAATTCTAAAAGAAACAAAATTTGATTACGCCTTAACCACTTATTTTGCCGAAACAATAATTCAATCTTATCTATTTCCTTTAAGATATGATATTTACATAAAAGAAGGTGACTTAGAAGGATGGCACAAACTTCTGACAGATAATGGATTTTATGGAAAAGGCAATTTTAGAATACTAATTTATGATGATTTTAAATTCCTTGAAAAACAAATAATCAACTTCAAGAACATAAAGCTTAAATTAGTTACAAAACCGCAATTAATAGTGGATTTAATGCAGGAGAATGGACCAGCAAAAGAAGCTGCTGAAATGCTTATGAAAAATGTATGAAAGATATGAAACAGATTTGTCATGGGAATATGTTAAGAATATAACAAAAGAACTAAGCAAGCCTGTGATTGTTATTGGAGGATGGGCTGTTTATTTTTTAGTTAAGGATAAATTCAGGGAATCTTTCGGAAAGGATTATTTAGGAAGTAAAGATCTTGATCTGGGACATATGTGATATATTTGCATTGTTATACTGTGGGAATATTGATTTAAGTAAATTTTACGATCTTTATGATAAAAACAAAGCCAGAAAGATAATTAAAAGATTAGATTTGAAAAGTGCTTCTGAACTACTGGATACAGACGAGAAAATAATAAGTAAAGTTTTGGGGGATGTTTAATGAACTTTTGGGATGAATTATTTAAGATAAAGAAAAGAAATGTAAAAAGAAACATTAAGAATAAATCAAAGAAAATGAAATAAATACTATATTAAGATTTAGACATCTGCTTGGAGAATTTGGTTTATTACTTATATTACATTTCAAAAATACTATATTAAGATTTAGACTATATAATCCCTTAATAATTAAGTATTAATAAAATTATTAAGTATTTCTATAATTAATACAAAATAGTTAATTTATAAAAAATAGAACACCGAAATCTTTATAAATATGTAGATTTTACCTCTACAATTATGAAAGAAAAGCCTAAAGAAAATATAAAGAAACTCTTGGAAGAAGAAACCAAGCTAAAAGAGGAATATCTGGATCATTTAAGGAGATTAAAGGCAGAGTTTGAAAACTATCAAAAAAGAATAGACAAGGAAAGAATAGAAATCATAAAATTTGCAAAAGAGGATTTGATAATTAATTTATTGGAAATTTTGGATAATTTTGAAAAGGCATTGAAAAACAAAGATAACAAGGAAGGGATTGAATTAATCTACAAGCAATTAAAGGAAACCATTGAAAAGGAAGGTGTCATGGAAATAAAAGAAAATACTTTCAATCCGGAAAAGCATGAAGTGATTTCAGTAGAAGAAGGAGAAGAGAATAAAATCTTGGAGGAATTCCAGAAAGGCTATACTCTTCATAACAAAACAATAAGAACTGCCAAGGTTAAAGTTGGAAAAGGGGGTAAAAATGAAACTAATGCAGATAAGAAATGAACCAAAGGAATGGTATGATCAGGATAATGACAAGTTCAGGGAGATAATAGAAGAAAATTCAATAGTATTGGATTTTCAGGACGGAGACAATGAAATGATAAGCTTGCATTTGACAAAAGCTCAATTCAAGAAATTAAAAGACAAGGAGATTGTGTTAAATATCTCAGGGGGTAAAAATGATAGATGAGCATATAATGGGTTACAAGGGATTGAATACGGAAAGAATCAATGAGTTAAACTCTGGAGATTATTTGCTTAGAATTTTAAGAAATATGGAAGGGGAATTTAGTTCAAAAGAAAGATACGATTTATCTAAATTCATTCGCCCAATAGAAGAATTACATGATAAAATGATAGGAAGAGAATGGGAAGATTTAGATTCGAAAGAAATCTCATTTTTACTCAATTCAACATTATTGATTCAATCCACATATTTTGCTCAAGGATTAATTCAAAGAAATATAGAAGAAAATGGAGATTTGGTATCTCCAAAACTTAAAAAATTATATGAAGGATATATAAAATATATAGATAATTCAAAAAAGAAATGGGGGGTATAAAAATGAAAGTCGTTGCTGTATCTGGAGGATTTGATCCTCTGCACAAGGGGCATATTGAACATTTAAGGGAAGCAAGAAAATTAGGTGATAAACTTGTTGTAATACTAAACAAGGATCAGTTTTTATTAAAAAAGAAAGGATCTGTATTCATGCCCTATGAGGATAGAAGGGAGATTCTAAGATCACTGGGATTTGTTGATGATGTAATTCCTTGCATTGATGAAGATGAAACAGTCTGCAGGACATTAAAGCAATTGAAGCCAAATATATTCGCAAAAGGCGGAGACTGGATAGGAAAAGAAATTCCAGAGAAGAAAGTTTGTGAAGAACTAGGCATCAAAGTTGTTGAAGGTGTCGGAAAGGATGTAAAATCAAAAAAGGGTTTAAGTATTACAGGGGGTAAATAAAATGAGTAAAGCAATTGGCATCGACCTTGGCACCACATTTAGTGCTGTCTCAATTTTGGAAGGTGGAAAGGCAAAAATAATTCCAAATTCAGAAGGGCAGAATACAACACCAAGTGTTGTTCATATTAAGGGGGATAATATTGTAGTCGGAGAAGTAGCAAGAAGACAGGCAATGCTCCATCCAAAAAATACAATTAGAAGCATAAAGAGACTTATGGGGACAAAGGAAAAAATAGAGATTGACAAGAAGAAATATTCACCAGAGGAAATTTCTGCAATGATATTGCAAAAGCTAAAGGCGGATGCAGAGTCATATTTAGGGCAGAAAATAACAAAGGCTGTTATTACAGTGCCGGCATATTTCGAGGATGCGCAAAGGCAGGCAACAAAGGATGCAGGCAAGATAGCAGGTCTTGAAGTGTTGAGGATTGTGAACGAACCTACAGCAGCAGCTCTTGCTTACGGCTTGGACAAGAAGAACGAGCATTTGATCATGGTTTTTGATTTCGGCGGAGGAACATTTGATGTATCCATCTTGGAATTGGGGGACGGAGTTTTTGAAGTTAAGTCCACATCGGGAAATAACCATCTGGGGGGGGATGATATTGATGATATCTTGATTGATTTCTTGGCGGAAGGATTCAGGAAAGAGCATAAGATTGATTTGAGGGAAGATCCTCATGCATTGCAGAGATTAAAGGATGCAGCGGAAAAGGCAAAGATAGAACTAAGTTCTTCATTGCAGTCAGAAATTAATCTGCCATTTATTCATTCAGATAATAGAGGACCAAAGCATCTTAATCTGGTTATAACAAGGAATGAATTTGAGAGATTGATAGAATCTATTCTGGAAAAATTAAAAGGCCCAGCAAAGCAGGCAATCAAGGATGCAAAAATCACAGAGAAAGATTTGGATGAAATTATTTTGGTCGGAGGTTCTACAAGAATTCCGGCAGTTCAGAAATTAGTGAAGGAGTTGACAAAGAAAGAGCCAAACAAATCAGTTCATCCTGATGAAGCAGTTGCATTGGGTGCGGCAATCCAGGCAGGAATCATATCAGGGGATGTAAAGGATGTTTTGTTGTTGGATGTTACGCCATTGACTTTAGGAATTGAAACATTGGGGGGGATAAGAACTCCGATAATTACAAGAAATACAACAATACCAACAAAGAAGTCACAGACATTCTCAACAGCAGTTGATAATCAGCCGGCAGTTACGATTAATGTATTACAGGGTGAAAGGGAAATGGCTGGAGATAATAAGAGCTTGGGTAATTTCACATTGGAAGGAATTCCACCGGCACCGAGGGGAGTTCCTCAGATAGAAGTTACATTTGACATTGATGCAAACGGAATCGTGAATGTTTCTGCAAAAGACAGGGCGACAAACAAGGAGCAGAGAATCACTGTTACTGGCGGTTCTGGATTGGATAAAAGCAATATAGAAAAGATGGTTCAGGACGCGGAGAAGAATGCGGAAGAAGACAAGAGGAAGAGAGAAAAAGTTGAAGTAAAGAATAATGCTGAAAACTTGGTTTATGCCACTGAGAAATTATTGGACGAAAACAAGGACAAGGTTGACAAGGAAACTGTTGAAAAGATTCAGAAAGAAATTGATGAACTGAAGGAAGAGATAAAAACAGATGACACGGAAAAAATCAAGAAGAAATTGGAAAAAGTCAACAAGGTTGTTCAGGAGATTGGAATGAAGATGTATCAGCAGGCTAATCAGGCAGAGACAAAGAAGAAAGGAAAGAAGAATGACAAAGAAGCAATTGATGCAGAGGTTGTTGATGAGGAAGAGAAATGAATGGATTGTTTTACGGAGAATATGAAGTAAAGATAGAAGATAGCGGAAGGGTTACCATTCCAGCAGAATACAAAAGTCTATTGGATAATACAGATCAGGTATTAATTGAGAGATTAGAAGATAATAAGTTTCGGGTTAAACCTTACAAAGAAAAAGATGAATTAGAAATATTGGAAAGATTGAAAATAGGGGGTTTGGAAGGTTTAATGAAACATTTCTCAAGATATAAAATAGAAGATATAAAAAAACCAGTTGGAAGAAGCATGAAAATAAATTTAAGTCCAAGATATAAAGGTAGATTAGAAGCTAAAATATCAGGCGCTGGAGATTGTTTTTATATTGAATTTCATAAAAGAGGGTTAACAGGATGGCTAAGGAAGATTACTACGAAATCTTAGGTGTAAAAAAGGATTCTTCTAAAGAGGAAATCAAGAAAGCCTACAAGAAGCTTGCATTAAAGCATCATCCAGACAGGGTTCCAGAAGAGGAAAAGAAAAAAGCCGAGGAAAGATTCAAGAAAATCTCGGAAGCATACGCTGTTCTAAGTGACGATTCAAAAAGGCAGGCATATGATCAGTTTGGTCACGAGGGCTTTGACCAGAGATTCAGCCAGGAGGATATCTTCAGGGGTTTTGATTTTGAGAACATATTCAGGGAATTTGGTTTTGGAGGTAATAATTTCGGCGGCAGCATCTTTGACATGTTTTTTGGGGGAGACAGGAGAGAGAGAAAAGCCAGAAACCTGAGATATGATTTGACAATTAATTTTGAAGAGGCAGCATTTGGAATCAAGAAAACAATAAAGTTCAGGAAAAATGTTCTTTGTGAAAAATGCGACGGCACGGGGGCAAAGGACGGAAAATTAACAGACTGCAAACATTGCGGAGGTAGCGGAAGATTAAGGAAAATTCAAAGGACAATGTTTGGAATGTTCCAGCAGGTAATGCCGTGCAAATACTGTGAAGCCACTGGGAAGATTGCAAGGGAAAAATGCAGCTCCTGCGACGGTGAGGGAACTATTCATGATACAAAGGAATTGAACATCAACATTCCAGCCGGAGTTTATGATGATTCCAGATTAAGAATTGCTGATGAAGGAGAGGAAAGCAGGCATGGGAATGGTGATTTGTATGTTTATTTAACGGTAAAACCTCATGATATATTCGAAAGAAAAGATTATAACTTGTATCTTAACACCGAAATCAGTTACAGCCAGGCGGTTTTGGGAAGTGAAATAGAAATTCCATTGCTGAAAGGAAAGAAAAAGATAAAGATTCCATCAGGAACAGAGTCAGGAACTGTATTCAGAATCAAAGATGAAGGTGTGAAATACCTGAATAGCAATTCTAAAGGGGATTTGTTTGTAAGGATGAATGTGAAAGTTCCGAAGAAAGTCTCTGAAAAAGAGAGGAAATTACTGAACGAGTTAGCCGATATAAACAAGGAAAAGGTTAATTTCAGGAAGGGTTTCTTTGAGAAGCTGGGATTCTAAAATAATTTTGTAATGTTATTTCTTCAAAACAAACCTCATGAATTTCTTGCAGTTATTGCAGAAATAAATGACTCTCGATTTGTGTATTCTAACCCTGCAGTTTTTATTAGGTACAAGATAACTGTAGCAGTGCTTGCAGAACTTTCTCTTAAGCTCCCTTGGCATCTTTATCCTGTACTTCATGACAATCTTTCTGGCTAAGCTGACATATTTATCGGACAGGTTTGGATTTTTAGAGAATTGTATCCTAGCTTCAGAGAATAAAGTTTCAATCTTCTGCATTGCCTCTTTTTTCTCTGATAAATCTTTTCTCATGAATAAGCATTAAGCTCATTGATATAAATATCTTGCTATTTCCAACCAAAACTTTATATATTCTTCAATCATAATTTTAATCATGATAGAGGTGATGTATAGTTCTAAGAATGTAATTCATAAAACAGACATAAGCAAGAAGCCATCAGACACTCTCGCATGGATAAATGCTTTTAATCTTGGAAACAGGGATTTAGATATTTTAAGCAAAAAGCTCGGAGTATCAAGGTATATCATAAAGCACTTCCTTGATAACATGGAGATATCAAGATTGGAGAAGTACAATGCATATGATGTAATTATCCTAAAGGCATTGGTTGAAAAGAAAACAAAGACGCTGGGAATTGTAAAGAGCAAGGATTATGTATTGACAACATGCCCAGAGAATATCAATATAAATCTTGACAAAGATTCTTTTTCCAAGGATTCAGACCATTTGTTAAAGAGCATCCTCAATCAAATAATAAAGAATTTCTCGGCAAGGCTGGACAAGCTGGAGGAAAGCATAGATTACCTTGAGAACATAACATTTGATGAAAAGATAGACAATGATCCCAAGCAGATATTTCATCTGAAGAAAGAGCTTATATACATAAAAAAAGCGCTGAATGCAAACAAGGAAACCATATCAGAAATGAAAGGCTTCGAGGATATTAATCTGGAGTTCCATCAGATGATTGATATAGAAAACACGTTGAGTTCAAGGATAACAAGCGTGATGGAAATATACATGACATTCTCGTCAAACAAATTGAATGAGATAATAAAGTCATTTACTGTCATTGCTTCTTTGCTGCTGATTCCAACAATTATATCAGGAATTTATGGCATGAATGTAATACTCCCTCTTGGGGATGTAGAAGGATCTTTTTTTATAATATTGGGGATAATGTTGATTTTTATGGCACTAACGGCATTGTATTTCAAATTTAAAAAATGGATATAAAATCTCAGGCTGCTACGGAATATTTGATGATTATAGGTTTTGTAGTTGTTCTCCTGTTGCCCGGCATTTATTTGTACATTCAATATTCGCAGGAAAGCAAGGATTCTATTGTAAATGCAAAGGTTGATGCAATAACAAATGAAATAATAAGTGCAGCTGAGCAGGTTTACAGTTATGGAGAAGGCTCCCAGACTTCTGTTGCGGTTGATTTTCCCGAGAGTATAGTTGCAATCAATTTCCAGGAAAAAGAAATCGTGTTTACAGTTGTGAATTCAAAAGGAAGCCAGAGTGAAATAGCAAAGGTTGCAAATATAAACCTTGAAGGTAAGATAACAATAATTCCCGGGACAAAAAAAATAAATGTCAAATCATTGGGAAGCAGCGTTTCTGTATTCGTTGAATGCTCTCAGAATGAAAACAGGTGCGGCTCGGAGGCGGAATGTGATTACTATATTGATAATTATGAAGAAGGGATGGGATGCTCATTGACATGTCAGAATAATAAATGGGATATTGAAGAAATATGTTATAATGGATGCAGTGAGGGCTTGTGCAATGCATGCCAAGATGGGCAAAAAGCATGCAGCACGGAATTGACAATTTGTGGTGGGGCGGAATCATGCGTTGTTGTATGTTATAGCGGAGCATGGGAATTTTATTATGGATGTGATCTTCCTCTTTGTGTGGGGGGAAATTGCGGTTGTGAGGAATTAGGAAGCACAAAATGCAGCACATTGCCGGAATGCAACAATGAACAGGAATGTGTGATGACATGCAATCCTGGTGGTCCAGTATGGCAGGAAACAATGGCATGTGTAGAACCATTTACTGTATGCGAAGAGGGACAAATGGAAGAGCCAGCACACTGTGTTGAAGGTGGTGGGGGAACATGAGCAAATCCCAGTCATCTACTGAATTTATGGTATTCATCGGAGTGGCAATAATAATCATGATGTCTTATTTTGCAATTGCCCACAATTATCTGGACTTGACATACAAGCAGAAAGAGATTATCTCCGGCCAGGATCTAGCCAAGCAGATAAAAAATGAGATTAATCTCGCTGCAAGAGTTGAGGATGGTTACAAAAGAATATTCACTTTTCCAAATAAAGTTGGAGGCAAAGATTACGAGATTTTTATAGACGCAAGGGAGGTTACAATCACAATAGAAGAAGTTGATTACGTTGAATTATTATCAACCAATATTGAAGATGCTCCAGATTTATTCCCGGGAGAAACGATAATGATAACAAAGATGAATGGAATAGTGTCAATAGATGAAACCGAGCCAGAAATAGGCTAACAAAACAATAATTCTTATAAACACTTTTATTTTGATGTTAAAATGGAAAAGCTTGATGTGATAGTTATTGAAGACAATAAAAATATGAAGGAGAGCATATTGCAATTACTTAACGGAGCAGAATTAAAGACTGAAGCAGTATCAAACTATGAAGATTTTAAAAATTTGCTTAAAAGCAATTGTGCGGGGGTATACCTATTTGATTGTCATTTTCCAATAATCCCGGACGGAAATGCTGAATTTAATGTAAAAATTGCTATTGAAAAAGTAAGAAAGGCTCATCAAAATCCAAAGATAATCCTTTACTCCTCGACGAATGGTTTAAAGTTATATGCAGATATTTTCAAAGTTGACTATATGTCAAAGGATGAAAAAGCATTAGAACTTTTAAATAAAATAAAATCTTTGCTTAAAGAACCTTAAACTTTATTTTCTTAACATTTTGTTTTATGTAACTATCCTTTACCAGTTTCCTGATAAACTCCTTCAAGGTCCTTGCTTCCCTGTCAAGCTCAACATACAGGACTCCTTTATTCATTCTATGACCGATATATTTCTTCCTGAATTCCTTGGCATGTCTTTTCTGTTTCAATGGAGGTCCTCTATGAATTACTTTCTCTGACAAAATCTCATCCTTTACAATGTAATAAACCAGAGAATCATTGTTGAAATACCAGTCCGATTTTAAAATAGTGAAACCGTTCTTCTCCAGCTTCTTGTTGATGTAATCATAAACCTTTAGGACTTTGCTGCCAACAATGTCTTTTTTTCCTTTCATTGGCTTTACCTTTCCAAGCAGCAATCTATCCTCTCCGGACTCAACAATCAAATCCTTGATTCTTATTTTTTTCTCGAAAAAGAAATCATCGGAAGGATTGTGCAAGTACTGTTTGCATGATTTGATCAGAGAATTTATCTTTTCACCTGAGATTGCGGCGGCAGCATTCCTGTCTCTTTGCGTGGGATCAATTATTACCAGCTCATTTTGCCTCTTTGACTTGTTTATTTTCTTAAAGGCATCCTGCTTGCTCTTGTAATGTTTTTTTACATCTATGCAAACCGGCAATTTCCATCTTGAAACAGCCCTTACTAGATTAAAGAAGCTTCCGTAATGAACAATCAATATCTCAAGGACATAGCCTGAAAATCCCTTTATGTAGGATTCAGCGCCATAAACATTCTGTGCCCTGCAGAATTTCTTTATTAACCTAACCTCATCAGGATTTTTAAGATGCTCCCTGACCCACTTCTTGTGCAGTGGACTGACATCAGTTATGTTCTTTGCCTGTGAAGAATCTTTTATGTCAAGGACAGGTATGAATTCAAAGGTATATCCATTTTTTTGCAGCTGGAAATAATCCCTTGAGCCATGAACTCTCTTATGCTTCCTGCTTAACCTTTTGCCCAGTATCTCAGACAGGTCCTTGTCCCTGTATAATTTATAAGGAAACTTGACAAACACATCTATATCATGATTCCCCCTCAAAAAAGTATCCTTGGCATAGCTTCCGCCCAGTTCCAGCTTGGCATCATCAATCTTTATTTTTCCAAGAACAGATTCTATTATCCTCTTGACTTTTTGCTTCTCCACTGCTGTGGGCTTTATTTCATTTAGAATCTTCATAAAATGATAATGTATTAAATCTATATAAATATTATTAGTTATCACTTAATTAATAAAGGATAAAGTTTATAAACCACTATTTAATAGTAAAAATATGAATATATTCGATAAAATAATACTTTATGCCTTAACAACAACTTTATTAGGGGCACCTATAAAAGTAATAGCAGAAGAAATAAATCAAAGGATAATAAATCCAATTTTTATAACTAATCCTCCAATAATTGATGGAGAATTAGAAGAAATATGGAACCAATCTAATTCTTATGGAAATTTTAGAAAATTATCTACACCTGGTAAAGGTGAAATTGAAAGCAATTCAACTAATATAAGGTTCCTATATGACAACAAAGCACTATACATCGCAGTCCAAGCACAGAAATTAGAAGAGATAGTCGCCAACAAAACATTAAATGATGATATAGGTGGTGATGACATGATAAAAGTGTTAATTGACCCAAGCAAAAGTGGAAGTTCTGTTTATTATTTCGGAAGCAACTTATTAAACACAAGATTAGATGGACACTTAATTGGAGATAGGAGCATAGATTGGGATGATATACATTGGACATCAAACTCTATTGTTACTGATAGTGGATATGCAATTGAATTTAAGATACCATGGGATATTATAAAATTACAAAAAAATACTGATGAACTTGGTATAAACATAATACGTAATACTCCCTTAGTTACATATAGTGAAACCTCAATTTTACAATATTCAGACATAGGAGAAAATGATTTCTCAAATTATGCAATCATAAGATTACCTTCAAGAGTTGAAGGGAATAAATTGACCTCCCATATAACTCCTTCATTAACGCAGGAATTTAAAGAAGACGAAAAAACAACAAGTTTAGGAATAGACAACTTGAAAATAAGATATGAAAATTTCTCAGGAAATTTTACTTTCAATCCATCCGATGATGTAATAGAAGCAGATCCTCATGTTTCATGGAATTTAACAGGAGATGAAATTCATTTGCCAGAAAGAAGAGAATTCTTTAGCTCCGTTGGAGCTTTATTTAGCATGAGAAGGGAATATCTTTACACAAGAAGAATAGGTAATTTAGAGTTCGGGGGTATAGAAACATATGAAACTCCGGGGTTTAGAGTAGGTTTAATAAACATCTTGGCCGAAAAAGGGACAAAGAATGAAAGATATGATATCGGAAGGGTAATCCTTGAAAAGAAAATCTTAGGGGAGGTTTCAAATGCAGGATTTTTTTTCATAAACTCTACAGATAAAGATATAGATAAGATAGGTGTTGTTGATTGGCATATTAAAAAAGATAAGATGACATACGATGGAGAGGCAGCAAGAACATCAAGAGAGGGATCTAATGAAAAGAACCACGCATTATGGTCACAAATCAAATTAGCCGAACCAGAAGTTTATGAAACCAGCTTATATGTAGGTAGTACTGGAGATAATTATAATCCACAAATAGGTTATCAGCCAATAAATGGAGTAAAGGGTGCAAGATTTGTAATTACAAGACCAAATATTAATATAGGGAATATAAATGATGTTGGTTTATATTTTAATCCTTATCTTCACATAGAAGAAAGTCAATATCAATCAGGCAAATTCTTTGCTAACTATTATTACCTCTCTCTAGGACTAAGCAGAAAAGATGGCAAACTAGGCGGAAGATATGCTATTGCAAAAGGTAAAAGAGATTTGGAGAATAAAATATATGATAATCAAGAGAATATAATTAATTTATCATACACCTATTCGCCAAACTTATACTTCTCGGGAGAGACTTATTTTGGAAAATCTTACGGCTATAACTTTTGGGATAATGGATTAAATATAAATTATGGTATCAAAGGAAAAGGAACTGCAAATTTTGGAATTAGAAGGAATAACATAAAGAATTCTCAAGAATCAAAGCAAGACTGGATAACTACTGCGCAATCAAGTGTAAATTTAACGAATAATTTCATTCTATCCACAAACTTAAGATATACTTCATTGCATGATGAATTAATAGCAAACGCAAGGATAGGTTACATTCCAACGCCATCTACAGAAATCTACTTATGGACCACATCACAAACAAATTTAAATAATAATAACACAAATTATCAAACAAATGTTCAGCTTAATTATACTTTTGATATAACAAAATAATTTAAATAAAAATGAATGCATTAAATAAAACAATATTATGTATCCTTACCGGATTAACCTTGTTAGGAACTCCCAAAAACTTAAAATCACAGGAAAAACAAAAGAAACAATTTATAGGATTAAGCCAAAATTTAGAACAAAAATTAACAAACAATTCAAGTAATTATAATAAAAGAATAAAGGAATATCGCGAGGGATTAGGATATTATGCTTTAATGGACAACAATGGGATAAGAATAATAATTGAAAAGGACAAGAGCATTCTCTCAGAAGTTCAGATTGATTCTTCCCAATTCGAAATCATAAAAAGATTGTATAATCCAGAGGAAATCCCAAATTTCAACTTATTTGAAGATTATGGCATAGATACCACAAATAAGATAGATCTATTAGAATTTAATAATTTCTTTATGACGGTAGAAGAAGATTCTAATCTAATTAATGAAGGATTGAATTTAACAGAAGATATGAAAGACAAAATAAAAGAAAACATAAAATTTGCAGACAAGAATTCCAATCATTTTTTATTAGCATTAAATAAATTTAAAGACAATAAAGATAATTTTGGATTGTACACGGGACTATGGTATCTATCCCACATGAAAGACCACAAATTTGTTTATAAAGAAGGTGAAGAATTTATTAATGAATTTGACTTAAATAAAATGGATGCTATTACCTTCTATGAAAATATATTCTATGCATTAAAAGAAAAAAAAGAATCACAATGGACAACCTCATGGGATGATTTCTTCAAGTTTACATTATCTAATAGAATAACTCAAGAGCCACTAACAAGATGGAGAGCTCATTTCTATAACGCAATAGTTCCAGTTATTAAAAATAAATTTAAGAATAAAAAAGAAGCAGCAAAATATTTCAATCAATTAGGTAATTCATTAACAAGATTTATGATGACTTCTTTTGAGGACTTTAATGCTTATGGAATTTTAGCCACAAATGCTGGAAGGTGTGAAGAATTAACAAGTTTCACAAGTTATTTTTTGGCTACGGTTGGTGGAACTCCAATGCATGTTTATACCCCAGTCTGGTCAAAAATAGACGGAAATCATGCGTGGTTGGGAGAAGGGACAAAAGACGAATTTCTTTCACTAGATGGTTGCATCCCACAACCAAACGATCCATTAGTTCACATAGGAAAAACATTTGCTAAAGTTTATGGATTATCCCCTTTTGGAGAAATGAAAGATTTAACAAAAGAGTACACTAGAACCGCAGTAATAAAATTAGAAGGTTTATTACCCAATAGCTTATATTTCTTGAATGTATTTAACTTTGGAGACTGGAGGGAAGTTAATAAACAAAAAGCAAATGAAAATGGATATTTAATATTAAAAGATGTAGGATGTAATGAACCCATATTATATGCTATAACCTCTAATAAACTAAATTATTACACTCAAGAGGATCCAATATTGGTTCACAATCCATTTATATTAAATCCCGATAGCACAGTAACAGAATTAAGTCTTACTGAAGATAATCTACAGGAAATTGAAATAAATCCCAGGGATAAAGAAAGTTTTCCTGATGCCTTCTCATGGTTTAATATAAATGATACTACTTCATTTAATAATTCTTCTTATACCTTAATGCATACAGATTCGATTGGATGGGAAAACAAAGGAAATATTACAGTAACAAATTCAAAATATTTTAAGTTTAATATGGCTCCAAACACTGTATATTCAATATACAAAAACTTTGACGGAAAAAACAATGCAGACGCCGTTAGTAGACCATTAATACTTATAAAGAAAGGTAATCAATATTCAATTGAAGAATTCTAAATCTATATTAAAGGATTCTTTTTCTGCTCTAGTTTAGGTTTTTTGAACCAATCATGTTTTATTACTTTACCAATAGGAATTTTATTAATTTTGTGTAAATAAACTTCTAACAATTGAATTGAACATGCTGAACAGTGAAAACCAATGGTAATTGGCTTTTTTTCTATATCATTATTTATAGCATCTTCTATTTCTTAAAGATGTTTCACTATTTTCTTTTTATGTTCTTCTATTGAGGCCATGGTATATTCCTTACCATAATTTGGTATATTTTATACCTTGATAGAAATTCAAACAAAAGCAATAATCAACAACAATACAACACCTATACCTGTGAATACAAAACTTAGTTTTTTTACATCCAATTTTAATTTAGCAAACAGTATCCCAAATACCAAGTATGAGAAGAATATCTCTCTCAGGAAGAATCTCAGATAAGGGTTGGAAGTAACTAACTGTATTGGTGTAGAGCCAATCAAAACCCACACAAATACTGAAATGAAATCTATCAAGGCATCAGTAATCCAACCATATGCCAAAAACCTTGTTGAGCTAAAATTGTACCATAAGAATACATAAACCAAACCGATAATTATCTCCTCGCCAATTCCAAGGAAAGGAAATGAAGATGAAAATATCTTCTGCGTCTCAAACGAGGCAATGTAATCTATGGAATTGAATTTATTGACAGCAACGAAGTAATAAACCTGCCTTAAGATATTGGGTATTAAGATTATGGCAAACAGTATTAAAAAACTTTTAAGACTTAGCTTTTCTGTGAATAATTTTCGCAATTTCATCTGCACCATTTTTTAATTTCAGACTATTTAATTTTTTCTTTATTTTATTGCTATCCCCTAAAAATTGTTTAATTCTGATCTTCAATTCCTCTTCACTGCTTTCTATGTCTCCAACCTCAATGTAATCCTTGAATTCCTCAACAACGGCATACTGCTCCAATTGATTCTTGATTGGAAACACAAGGTTAGGCTTACTGAAGAACACAGATTCTGATATTCCGGAATATCCCCCGAGGCTGATTACAGCTTTGCAGGATTTGAGGTACTCCAGGTAATTCTCCTTGAAATCTTTGTATCCAATGCAGTTCTTCGTTTTGCATCTGTATCCAAAGAAAATGAAATTCTCCTTGAAATCCTTGGATATGTTCTTTATCTTCTCAGCCAATTCCATCCCAAAGTCAGAGCCACCAATCATGACAAGAACAGAATCCTGATATTTATTTAACACATTAACTTCATTTTGGGTCTTCCTAACAATGGGATTTGTGTATATTATCCCATTGGATTCATCTTCTTTTCTTATAGAAGGCAATATTATTCTCTTTCCTGAAATCCTTGCTATAAGATAACCCAATCCAATCAAAGTTTTCTGCATAAAAAGCGGAAAGTTTGTAGCTTTGGCATATTTGGATTTGTAATTCCATATTAAATAATCGCAATCCTTGATAAACAAGGCAAAAGGCTCCCAGTCAGAAACAACAACATTTGGCTTGAAATCCTTGATGAAATTGTTGATTATTTTTACATTCCCAATCCATCCTGTAAAAAGTTTGCAATTCTTAAATAATAATCTCCAGATCATGAACCTGCCGGAAGAGCCAGAAAAGATAATTGGAAATAGCTTCAAAATATTATATTTCCCTCTAAAATATTCATAAGAGGTTTCATAACCGGCAACGACAATTTCAGCTTTCTTGTCTAACTTCTTTATCTTATTTATTATAGCCTCTTCTCTTGTCAGATGACCATATGCAATCCCTGTGATGATGAACAAATACTTCATTGTATCTTGAAAAACCTCTCAGCATATTTTACTTTTATCTTTCTTCCATTTTTGATTGCCCTGAACCATGTGGGTATTAACAATGAATACACTGAAAACCACTGGCTCGTGAATTCCTTTATTAGCTGCATTTTCTTTTTCATGTAAGGGGTTATGTTTTCATAAACTATGGGCTCATCAAGTTTAATGATGTTCCAGACTTCATATCCGTATATCTCCCCATCATATTTCATTTCCTTCAATGCAGTCATGGTTATCTTATTGGTAGCTCTGTGGTCAGGATGGGGATCAACTGAAGTCAATGTAAATATTTTAACAGGATTGTATTTTTTTATTACATCTTTTGTTTGGTTGATAATTCCCTCATCATCGCTGAACTCCTGTAATTTCCTGTCTATCAGATGAAAATAAACATTTTCTTTTATCCCTGCCATCCTGCTTATTTTCTCTGTCTCTTTTATCCTTTCCCTTATTATATGTCCTTCTTTCAAGTATGGGGATGATTTTTCTCCAGAGGAGAATACCACCTTGATAATATTATATCTCTTAGAATATTTCAGGATGGTCCCACCTAATGAAATCGTTTCGTCATCTGAGCTATGAATGAGCACAGAATATTATTATATTCTTCATGCTCATTTTAACTCACCACCTTGTTGACCCTCATTTAAGATTTTCATTCTCTCAGGTAATGTTGAATTTCTAGGTAAATATCCTAGTTTCTCCCAAACTTTATATCTACTAATTATTCTCATATTTCCAAAACCAATTAAGTTTAACCATCTATTTAAATTATGAGGTCCATCTATGTTAATCATATTAGTTCCCCAAGAATGACCCCTTTTATCCTTTCTTTTATTATCATAACTTACATTTAGAGTAAATCCAAAATCCCTCAGAGATTTTTCTAAATCTTTAACCAGGTTCTTTGATGCAAATTGAGCACATATTCTGGGATAATAACCAACTTTTCTTTTTCTTTTTGTAAAGATTAATGTAAAATCAGTATCAGCTACCCCCCTTATACATGCTCTAAGTAATTTATTATTTTCTCTTATCTTATGGGGGATCCTAACAGTTCTTGTTTTATTCTCTTTTATCCCTAAATTTTCCAAGAATATTTTAAAGGATTTTTTTGTAAATTGTAAGAGATATGCACCATTTGATGCAACAAAAGGTTTCAAATCTTTATTAACACATCTTTTTATTAGTTTAGGAAGATAATTTTCCATATAATGTTTATCCTCTATAGGATTACCAGAGATAAAAATTCTATATCCATATCTTCCATTCCTGTTAATACATCCATCTCCAATAATTACTCCAATAAATTCAGCTAAATCTTCATTTAATTTAAAATTCTGAGACTCCTTAATTGGAAAGTTTCTCCAACATTTTTTACTACAAAAATGCCCAATACTTTTCTTAATATCACTTTGAATAACATAAATCTTCTTGTCACAATTAAGACATCTTTTGTAAACCCCCTTACCTTTATTCCAAGGAATATTCCCCTTCATGAATTGACCTTTTTTAGACCTCATCGTCGGTATCATCATGATTTTGATGTTTATAAAGATTATTAGAATATAAAATGCACCAGCCGGGACTCGAACCCGAATCTTCGGCTTTCTTCTTTTGATTAAACTTTTTAAAAGTTCATTGGAAGGCCGAAATTCTAGCCATTGAACTACTGGTGCATAGAATAAAGAATTAAATTTGGTTTATAAAAGTTATCTTCCAAACCTTCTCTGCCTGCTGGAATATTCCTTTATACATTCCTCAAAATCTTCCTTTTCAAACTCTGGCCACATCTTTTCAAGGTAAATCCACTCGCTATATGCTGCCTGATAATTCAGGAAAT
>Ga0209542_10008828_pt1 | contig 18676 bp, 24 predicted proteins | sample RifCSPhighO2_01_FD_184028 | JGI IMG/M metagenome (GOLD analysis project Ga0209542, IMG submission 184028) | Soil microbial communities from Rifle, Colorado - Rifle CSP2_plank highO2_0.1 (SPAdes) (version 2) | ecosystem: Environmental > Terrestrial > Deep subsurface > Rock core/Sediment ...
ATACTTATGACAACAGCAATTAGTAATGACAATCCGAGAAGCCAAAAAATTATTTTTTTGATTTTTTCACCCTATTACTTGACTAATTGACTCTTTTTTTCTATAATGCAGGTTAACGCACGTACTGGTATATAAAGATTTTGTTTATCTTTGTCGGACGAGTTTTTGTGAAGTAAAAAATCCTGAAGAGTTCAGGCGGCTCGCACTATTTTTTCTTTTTGAACCAATTCGCTAAGAATAAAATTCCTATGAGGAACGCAGGTCCGGCAATCTGTACAGACCAAGCTAACATGTACCATTCTCGTTGAGGTTTCATTAATACTATAACTATATAAATCAATCCTGCTAGAATAAATGCTATTCCTCCAACTATTTCGTATTTCCAAGAAATTAACAGAACAACCAATAAAATTAGCGCAGGAATATTATGCATAAATAATGCGCCTATTGTCTGCCAAAGACTTAATCCAAGAGAGAAAACATCTAATGACATCAATGCTAAGAAGAATATGAATATCATGGATATTATTCTTGGCGCCCAATATACAAATTTGCTAATCTTTTTTTTCAATATGTTATTCCATATCAGATTTAAATATTTAAAGTTATTTGTTTCAGAAGTTAAAAGCAGGCTGCCTGAATTGGACTTAATGTGTGTTAAACGACCCGAAGGGCAACTTGAACGAATGTGAAAGTTGGGTTTTCTGAACGAAGTGAAGAAAATCTTGTTTAACTCTTTATATACGCAAGTGCTTAAATTTTGGCTTCCCGAGTTCCAGTAACCTTAAATTTTAAAGTCCATAATTGAATTTTTGAAACTACACTAAGGTAATTAATGAGTTTTTGGAAATTAAATTATTATTAAAATTTAATTTTAGTTTCATTCATCATTTCATTTGCAGTTAAGATTACTTCAAAATCTAGTTAAGGGATTTCAATAATTAATCTATGTTTGTCTTCTGGGTAAATTAGAACATCTTTACCTTTTTTTAAGTTTAAAAATTCTGATATAGGCTTTGTTATAGTAACTGCTATACTATTCCCAACTTGATTAACTTTAACTTTAGCTTGTAATCCCCATATCCCTAATTCTTTTGCTTTTTGTTCAATTTTATTACTTACATTTTCATCAAATACTGTTTCTCCGCATTTGGAACATACTTCTGCTTCAAATTTTCCTAAATTTTTTCCAAGTAGTATGTAATCTATCAATTTTATTTCAATTTTTCCATCACATTCTTCACAATTTTTCCTTTGCATTTTACTTCACCATATAAACAGTTTTTATTTTATAAATATCTTTACCAATAATTTTGTATGCTACTTTTATATAGCCGTAAACAGCTAAATAGCCATCAGTTTGTTTAAATTTTGAACCCCTTAATATGGCATTCTTTATTTGATCCTTTGTAATTCCTAAAAATATCATCTTATCTTGTGCATGTTTTGTTATTTTTATGATCATATGTTATCACTGTTATAATAAGTTATAACCAATTAGTATTTAAATGTTTTGAATTTTTATTATATTTTTGATAGTATAAAAAACAAAGATATAAATGTTTTATGATAGATGTATTAGAAGAAACTGTAACCAGGGAATTAAGAGAATTAAAAGCTAAAGTTGATATCCATATTCCTGTAGTGAGAGACAATGCATTGCTAATTATCCCTCTACCTTGGTATAATACTCTTGATGGGAGTGATTTATCTGTAAGTAATTCTAGAAAAGGCCGGGCAGCATTGGTAGAATCATTGCTAAAAACTAGATATAATGGTCTCTTTGGTAAATACATTAGACACAAATATGATGATAGTTCATTTAGATTTGAACAACAAAGAGGATTTAATCCGCAAGGTCAATATCATTTTGAAGTAGAAGTATGGTATTATGTTCCTGCAACAAGTGATTTAATTTCAATCTGAAAATTTTTCTGGTAATTCAGTTTAGATGCTTTGTTTTATTCATCATTTCCTTTGATTTTATAATGCTTTCTAACTTAATCAGATTATCTTTTATAAGCATCATCATGATGACCAAAGAATAAAAACATAACTGTTCTTGTATCCTCTTGAATTTCAAACTTTAGAACAAAACTTTTCATAATGTGTACCCTTCTTTCTCCTGCTAAGTCATATTTTAAAGGCTTGTAATGCTGTGGATTCTGAACAATTTCATTCATCTTCTTTTCCAAAGCCTCTGCTAAAACATGGTTCTTTTTACATAATTTTTCTATATCTTTAAAACAAGAAGGTTTTATTTCTTTGTTGTACATGTTAATATTTTACCTTAGCTTCTTGAAAATTTCTGAAACAGATTTCAACTTTATAGACTTCTCCTTTCTTCTTCGTTCCATCTCTTTCTTAAATTCTTCTTTCAAAGGAAGTTCATCAACAGGATGCCAATCAATTTTCTCACAGAATTTCCATTCTTCATCAGTTATGTTTCCGGTTTTAATATAATTCTCAAATATTAATTTTTTTAAGGCTTCTTCTCTGGCTACTTCACTCCAATTAACCCACAAAAATTCCTTTAGTTTATTCTTAAATTCTTCTGACACAGATAAAGTCAAACTTGCCATATTAGATCTTCCCAGAGTTTTTTAACTCTTCAAATTTATTTAGCTCTCTAATTCTTATTTCAAAACGCTTTTTCAAATATTCTGCCCAGTTTATTTCCGGATGTTCTTCAAGCTTTTTCTTTAATTCATCAGATATTGAAACAGTGAAAGTTGCCATTTTGAAATACAATATTTAGTGTAAACACTATATTTTGTTTATATATTTAAATATTTCTATTTTTGATTTTTTGTTTCATTCATCATTTCATTTGCTTCCAAAATTACATTATCTAAATCTGAATTAGGAAAATATGTAGAATACCCCATGTGTAACCTAATAGGCAATTCATAAGTTCTGAATTTATGCCGAAATTTTAGTTTTTGTAAATCCATTGCTTTGTGTATTCTCTTACTATAACCATCTGCATCTTGTCTATAAGCATTTCTCAATATTTGACCAAATTCATCTGCGCTTTCACCATATTTGAATAGGTCATCTTTGTGCCTTGAATGTCTAAGTAAGAAGTCAGCTGCTGACTGAATTGCTAAATCTCCAATTCTTCTAGAATACTTGTTATTATAATATTTTAAGTCAACAACATCAAACATAAAAAATGAAAAAGGAACTCCTGTTTGATCTGAAAGTTGTTTTGCTTGTAGTAAAGCTTTTTCTCCATAAGTTCTATTTCTTACACCAACTAGAGGATCTATGGTTGATTGTTCTCTGATTAAATCAAGGTAACTTTTAATTAAATCTTTATTTGGACTTCCTAGATAGATTTCCTTTGAAACCAATTCCACTAATTCTTCAATATTTACCATAATTAAGTAGATACGAAAGTTATTTATATAAGTTATGCCATATATTTAATATAAATATACCATAATAATATATAAAATGATACAATTAGATGATCAAGAGCAATTAATTGTTAAAGAACTAATTAGAAATCCTAGATTAAGCGACAATCAAATTGGAAAACTAACTAAAGTGCCTGTAATGACAGTAAATAGAAAGAGAAAAAGCTTGGAAGAAAGAGGATTATTGAATTATTATTGTTATTTAGACACAAGTAAATATGGCTTAGATTCAAGTCCAGCAAGGCAATTGTATATGATTAAGCTTAGAATCGGACTTACAAAAAAAGAGTTTATAGATAAAATTGTAGAAACCAATTTACTCTTAAAATTTAAGATATTTGAGAGTTTTATTGGAGAAAAAGATGGTCAATTAGTATTTTCCTTAATATTGGAAGGATCTAGAGGCAATGAAACTATGGAGATATTTAATGGAGAAATTGTACCTATTTTACAAGAAAAATTTGGAAAAGACTGCATTGATGAGACATTTGTTATAAGAGTTACTAGTAATATTGTAATATTAAAGAATTATATTCCTTTAAAGAATATAGAAAGGGGATTTATAAAGGAAAATTGGCCTAAAGAGTATATATTTTTATGATATACTCTTAAAACATGAATTTTATAAAAACAAAACCTTTTTATATAAAGGATCATTATAGCTTAATTGCCCGTCATGAGAATACCAAATGGAGCTCACGATAAATTCAAGCTATGAGCTTTGGGGTTAGTGTTACGGGCTATATTATAATCATAACAGAACAGGTATATATTCAATTTATCATTAGATTCCCTTTTTGAAAAGCAGTATATCAGGGAAAACAGAATAGAGCTTGTTCTATAAAAAACTAAAATGAAAAGAATTTTTCTAACAGGGGGAATAGAAAATGGGAAAAATAAGTCCTGTTTCAGCAAAATATATTATTCATACCTCAATAAATATAGAAGGTGTAGTAGATGGTCCAGATGTGATAGGAGCTATATTTGGACAGACAGAAGGATTATTGGGAAATGATTTAGAATTAAGAGAATTACAAAGAAATGGTAGAATAGGAAGAATAGAAGTTAAGCATGATATTAGAGGTGGAAAAACTTCTGGAAATATAATTGTTCCAAGTTCTTTAGATAAAGCAGAAACAGCTATAATTGCAGCTTCTTTAGAGACTATTCAAAGAATAGGACCTTGCAATGCTAGAGTTAAAGTTGAAAAAATTGAAGATGTGAGAGTTTCTAAAAGACAATTTGTTATTGAAAGAGCTAAAGAATTATTAAAAGAATTAACTAATAATGTACTTCCAGATTCTCAAGAAATTACTGACGAAGTAGCTTATTCAGTTAGAATGATGGAGATTACAGAATATGGAGAAGATAGACTTCCAGCTGGTCCTAATATAGATGATAGTGATGAAGTTGTATTAGTAGAAGGAAGAGCTGATGTTTTAAATCTATTAAAGCATGGAATTAAAAATGTAATTGCTATTAATGGAACTTCTGTACCTCAGACTATTAAGGATTTATCTAGGAAGAAAGTTCTTACAGCATTTGTAGATGGAGATAGAGGAGGAGATTTAATAATTAGAGAGTTATTGAATGTAATTGAATTAGATTATGTTGTTAAGGCTCCAGATGGAAAAGAAGTTGAGGAAATTACAAAGAAAGAAATATTTAAGGCATTAAGAAGTAAGGTTGCAGTTGAACAAGTAAAAATGGAGATGCCAAAAGAGCAATTAAAAGAAAATATAAGCGAAGTTGAAAGTAAAAGAAATAACTATGAAAAGAGGAAAATGCAGCCAACACAGAAAAAAGAATATGGGGCTTACAAAGAAATGTTAGATGATTTAGTTGGAACAAGAGGAGCTTATATAATTGATAAGGATAATAATATACTAGGAAAAGTTCCAATTAATGAATTAGTTCCAACGCTAAAGAATTTAAATGATGGTGTTCATGCTATTATAATGGATGGAGTTATTGATTATGATACAGTAAAAGCTGCAGAAAGAAGTAATTCGAAAATTTTAATAGGTAGTGATACTAAGTTTAATCCAAGTAATACTAAGATTGAAATACTAACAAAAAAAGACTTTTAACAAATGATTGATAGAGAAAGATTTCATAATTATCTGAATGAATTGCTTACTGATTTTACTTGGAGCCATGCTGATGCTTGTTATTATGTAAGAAAGGACTCCCCACAAGCAAAATCTATTGTCTCCCTGTCGGCGGGAGATTATAAGAGACTAGTATGTGTAAAAGAGGTATCTGATCAACTAGATGAATCCTCACAAGATTTATACTTTTTGCTTGTTGGGTACCATGAAGCAAGAACTGATGTGAGACCTGAATTTGAAAAGGCAGTACTGCGAATACGAAATATTATTAGAACAAAGGCCAGATCAGAAATAGGAGATATAATTTTACGGGCTTGGAGAGCAAGAGAAATAAGGAAAAATTAATAAGCTATAAATTTAAATAATAATTTGTAAAATGGGGCAGGTTGAAAAAAAAGAGGAATTAAAAACAGAGATTACTAAGTATTTATTTTGGCTTCTTATTATTCTTGTTGTATTTTCAATATTTTTTAATGGACTAGAAAAAAAGTGTGAGTCTAAAGAATGTTTTAATAAATTATTTAAAGAATGTAAAAAAGGAAGTTTAGAATTAGAAAGCAATGGGCATTTATTTTTGTATAGAATTGAAGGAAATAATATTAAAGATTTTTGTACTGTAGATCTAAAACTTGAGAAGTTAAATGAAACAGCAGACCCAAGCTTAAAAGAAAGATTTACAGGAAAGGAAATGAGTTGTAATATTCCTTATGAATTTTTAAATGTTGTAGAAATAACAGAAGAACAAAGAATTTTAGATTACTGTAGTGGGCCTTTAAAAGAAGCTATGCTTGAATATATGATTGAGAAATTATATGGAAGTATAGCGCAGAATTTTGGTGGTATTTTAGCACAACTTGAAAAGTAACTATTTCTTAGTAGTTATAAATAGAAAGATTTATAAAGCAGCTTATAGGCTATTTTGATATGAATAAATTATATGAATTACTTACAATTCCTTGGAAAATTAATAGATATAGATTGCTTCATAAACAAGCAATTAGACACATAGTTGCTGCATTTGTTGAGTATGGTCAAGATAGCATAATAGATATTAGGCTTGATGAAATTACTAAAGAAGCTCAATTACCAGCAGGTCTCGAAGCGATGATAGAACAAAAAACTGGTTCTAGAACAGAAGATGAATTAGCGAAACTTCAGCAAGATCCAGTTATTCAAGCTTATGAGAGAGTAAGAGGGAAGATTTCCGTTTTATATTCTAGCATAAAAAGTCGATTAGAATAGATTTTTTGAAAATTAAGATATTTTAAAATTGAAAATTATTGTGGTATTAAATCTGCTTCTATAGCCATTGTATTAGCTCTATTTAACCAATTAATATCTGAAGGAAATGCTTCTTTAGATGGTCTATGCAAATTAATTGTTACAGCTGATTTCTCGGGAGGTATTATTCTTCGTTCAAATAACCTTCTTAAAGCTGGAGTTTGGACCCTTAGACCATGAGTTGTCCTTTCAACAGTTGTACCGTCTGGTAGGTCTTGAAGAACTTTTAGCAAGGACACTTTTCCCATACCTTTCAATTTTACTGTCCATCCTGTTAATAGATTAACTATACTTGGATGTAGAATAACAGTTGCCATAGCTAGGGGTACTTTAGGATTATCAGGCAATCCTACAAAAGTGGCAGGTTCAAATGCTTCTGGTGTTTCTTCAAACGCTTGCCCCCAGCGTTCATAATATCTTTTAGTGCAGTTTCTGTGCTCCAAAGCTCAGGCCATCTGTTATATGCATTAGTTCTTTCTGTATTTAATTCCTGTGAAAATAAATTCATTTTATCTATCGCCTTTCTCTGCAGATAATTATCAGTATAGCCTATAATCTCTACTGGGTCTACTTGATATACTCTTGTATTATCAGCAGGTGCTGGCTCATAAATTCTATTTGTAACAATTCCATTAGATGTTTCTGTACACCTTGTTGGCCATTTTAAATTTTTACATAGAGGAACAGTTGCATCTCCAGGAAGTGGATTTTGTGGACTTCTAAACAATGTTTCTTCATTTTCTTCATTAATAGCATTTTCAGTTTCACTATTATCATTTGTTAAAGAAAATTTGTCAAGAGCATTTTCTAATTTTTCTTTTAAACTAGTCCTTGGTGGCGAAAATTCTGGAAATTCAAATTCAGGTTCTACTTTTAATATAGGAGAAAATATTGGAGAAGAACCCCCACCACCTGGATTGCAATGATAAGTTGTTCTACAACCAGTACCACAGGTATAATCACATTCTCTTATACTATAGCCCCCTCTACCACCACAATCATATGGTTGCATAGTGTTTGGCTCAGCAGTCCATTGAGATATGCAATCACATTGATTTATGTTATTTGCATTCTTTTGAATTTCATACTTATTTACTTGAGTATTTTGAGTTTCTAATGCTAAATCAAAAAAGTATTTTGTACCATCTTCCGTTACAATAGTCCATGAATCAATTCCACCACTAGGTTCTAGAGAATATACAATTTGCCAAGGTTTCCAAGATTCTAAGTGAGCCTTGCCATTGGCATTGTCTTCTAAGATTATTCTTCCGCCACCAGCTCCAAAACTTACAAAGTAAGTATCTTGAGTATTCCCAACATCACCTCTTTTTAAAATTATGTCATATCTTCCATCTCGTAAATATCCATAAGTTGGGTCATCATCAGCTTCAAAGTTTACAGACCTTGAGATCATCCCGGGGCCTAGGCTCCAGCCAAGACCTACCCAAGATGCTTCTTGATCTACTTTTATGCCTGAACTGTAAGAAAGAGATATTGGTAAATCTAGTCCACTTCTTCCAGGAAGTGTAAAAATTGGAATTGATAATCCTAGATCTCCTGTGAACAAATCTTGAGTTCCACTTTTAACAACTTCAAATTCTGCAGCTTCTGGTTGTGTATCTTGAACAGAGGCATAGCTAATTGAAATTAAGATAAGAAGTATTACTAAATATGTGCATAACTTTAATTTAATTTTCTGTCCCCCTTTTTATTAAATCTAATATTAGATTATTTAAATAGTTTACTATTTAAGATAAGAAAAGCCAATTAAACCTTTCTTTATTAAATAATATGCTACAGATACTGCAATAAATGCACTTATAGAAGCAAACATAAATGGAATAAATTCTTTACCTTCCTTTTTTGGAATGTAATTTTTATATTTAAAAAATAAAAATGGCAGAAATATTGTTAAAAAAACTAAAGAGTGTTTTATAACATTAGCCTCAATTGCAAGTAAAGCTAAAATAGCTCCAATTAAAGAGCCAAAAAATACCATTATAAATAAATCAAATAATGTTGTTTGAAAATTACTTTGTGGATCTGTGTTATTTAGTTTATGAATTTTTTTAAAGTATATCCATAATATAATTGATAAAACTACTCCAAATATTCCTGCAAACATTAACCAATGACTAAATTTTTCATCTAAGAAATAAAGTCTATTAAATAATACTTCAATTTGTTTATTATTTGAAAATAAATTATTTAAATCATTCGAAGCATAATGAAAGCCTATTGAACTTGAGAATAAAGCAATGCTTGCTAAAAGTAATGCAAAAATTAGATGTGCTTTTTTTGATTTCTGTTCAATTTCAAATATATTAAAGATTAAGAAATAAAGAGTTATTGCAAATATTGGGGGAAAAATTATTGCCATAGCTAAATCAGAGTTATCTGAAACTCCTAGAAATATTGCTGCTATAATAATTTCAATTACAACTAGTAAAAGAAGCTTTGTGAATTTTTTCATATAATTAATGAAAAAAATTTATTTAATAATGTTTTGGTTTAGAAAATTTAGAAATTCTTAATATCTATATGAAATGTCAATTAAATAATAAATCTATCTTTCTTAAAGTGGGTTTAATTATTATAATTTATATTATAATTTATATTATTATAAAATTGGTCTTAATATTTTGGTTAGAAAAGGGATTACAGAATTTTGATTAGAGTATTAATTAAAATTTTTTGTTATTAATTTATAAAAAAATAAATAAAATTATTTTTTATGTGTGGACTGTTTGGCATAATCAACCATTCCTTGAAAATCTATTACAACTACAGGTTCATTTCCAACTACCCAAGCATCATGTCCTGTTGGAATAAAAGAAACTTCCCCTGCTTTTATGTCTTTTTCAGTGCCGTCATCCATAACTACATGCAGAGTCCCAGAAACCTGATACTGGAAATGTGGAGCTTCACAACTTTTTGTTTTTGCTAAATGTTTGACATGTTTTGACCATTTCCATCCTGGCTCGAATGTTGCTTTGCCGACCATTGCACCCCCAATTTTTATAAGTTCTACTTTTCCTTTTTCAAAAGTTCTTACCTCATCAGAGAATTTAAATCCTTTTACTTCTATTTTTTCCATAAAAATCACCCATATTAATTTTTTATATTATCTTTATAAATATTTGTTATTTTTAATTTTTTATTGGTTAAGTTAAAGTCTGTATATTTTTACCATATTTATATTGCAAAAATCACTGAATTTAGTATTCCATCTCTATTCTTAATTCTGCTAGAACAAATGTAAATTTACTTATCATCATAAGATGTTTTGCAATGCTTCTGCTATCTTCTTTGAAATTGTTTTTGTTGGCAAAATACTCACCATAAATTTTGAAATCATTAATTCCAAGCTTTATTGCTTCTTCTCTATCAAATTTATAGAATAATTTATAATAAATTTCAAAGTGTTCTTTTGCAATATAAGATAATTGAAGAGTATCTTTAACTGATTTTTTGGAAAGTGCTAGATGTTTTCCAACGTATTTAAATTCATCTCCAACTAATTCAAGAATGTATAGAGTTGAAAAATACAAATGCTTTTTTTCTTCAAAAGGAGAAGTCTTAATTTTATTCAAAATTCTGCTGCAGTAATCTACAAATTTATCTATGTTTAGATCTATAGTGTGGATTTCTTTGCATAAACTTGAATCTTTTATTTCATCTTTTTTTGTTGCTTCAATTACTCTATCAAACATTTGTAGTATTACTAAGAAAATTCTTCTTAAAGAATGATCAAATTCTTTAATAGATGACTCCCCCATTTCTTTTATTATGCAGTAACTTTTCCCAGTTTCTATAATACCCATACCAATAAATCTGTCTACTAGCCCTTGAACCATGGCAATTGCGGGTTTTGGAGGTATTTTTTCTCCAAGTTTTGAATATTCAAATTGAGTTGTATAAAAGTGAAATGCATCTTCATATGATTTCTTTGTGGGATCAAAAAGGATTTTAATTTCATCACAACCAGCTCTGTAAGCTCCTTGAAAGAATCTCCAGATTAATGGTATTGTGAAATTCGTAATATCTATAATAGTTGATTTCTCTCTTGAATTTTCCTTGCCATTTACAATAAGAGAATTCTCTTTTTCAACAATTTCTAATTCATCTCCTGGGTTAATGTTGAGCTTTTTAGTCCACTCAGTAGGCAAAGTTATAGTCAAAGTATTGTGACCTTGTTTGATGATTTTTCTTTTCATTTTTTACAATCAGATATTTTGGATGTCTAGCTATAGAATGTATAAAAGTAGAATATATTTAAATCTTTTGACAATATATACAATAGTGTGAATAATGGAAGTTATATTTGTATAGGGTAATTTAATGTTAAATTATTTATAATATCAACTATTTCAAAATATTTTAGTATCAGAAAAATATTGGCAAATGATAAATTCTCATTAAGTTATTAAGTTAATTATGGAATCAATAGAAGAACTCCTGGAAAATGATGATGTAAAATTATTTAGGAATTTTATGAACAAGGGAGAAGCTCCTTATAACTATGAGAAACAATTGCTTAGACAACATTTCAAAAGAGTTGCTTTAATTTTAAAAGGAAACTTGGTTCCTCCATATGAGCTTGAGATTCAACCTACTTCTAAATGTAATTTAAGATGCGATCATTGTTTTGGAAAGGCGTGTAAGAGAATTCCTGATAAATTAGGAAAAAAAGGAATGGAAGAGATTGCAAGAAAAGTTGAAGACTTTAGATATGATGATCTTAAGATTGATAATATTAAATTTTGTGGGATTACTGGAGAGCCTCTTGTTAATTCTGCAACAATGTATGGTATAGAAATTTTCAAAAATATTGGTAAGAAAGTATTTCTATTTAGTAATGGCTTATGGTTAGATAAAGAAGTTGATGGAAAAAGTTATATTGATTATATATTGGAAGCAGATAGATTAATTCTAAGTTTGGACGCTGGTTCTCCTGAAACATTTAAAAGATTAAAAAAGGTAGATGGATTTGATAGGATTGTTAAAAGTCTAGATGAATTGTTAAAAAGAAGAAATGGAAGTAATCCAAATGTTGTAGTTAGTTATGTTATAGGTAGCAAAAATTATAATGATATAGTTCAAGCAACTGAATTAGCTAGGAAAATTGGCGCTGATGAGATAAGGTTCAGAGTTGATTTTACAGATAAACAAAAGATTCATGAGTTGTCAGATATTATAATTGATAATATTCATCAAGCTAAAGAACTCAATGACGACAATTTTAAAGTTATATCAATGTATTCTGAGAAAGGAGTAAGGAAAGATGATAGTGAGTTTGCTTCCTATGGAGTTAATTGTTTTATTCATAATCTTTGGGCATGTATCGGACCTAATGGTGAATTATATTCCTGTGGTCATAGGACAAAGGCTGAAGTGGAATCTTTTGGTAGTATACTTGAGAAATCGTTTCAAGAATTATGGTACAGTAATAAAAGACGAGAATGTGTTAAAGATTTACCAGATAAACATTGTGAGTATTGCTCACCATATTCTGTCAGAATAAATGAATTCGGAACTCAGCTCTGTAAATTTAAGTTAAAACACAAAATTTTCCCTGAAGATATTTAAAAATAACCATAAACAAAATAAATATTGATAAGATTTCATTGGTCAAAAAAATAATTATTGATGAAGGATTGAAAAAAATGGAGAAATGTGTTCTATAAAATCTAGAATGTACACAGTTACTATAGCAACTTATGAAAAAATTGTTTAAGAATTTGCCAAGCCAAGCATTCTCAGAATCTTTTTAATTAAGTTAATAAAACCTTCATCACTTTCTGTGGGGGTATCTGTTCCAGACTCTTCTTGTGGTGTTGATTCTGTGGTTGATTCTGTGAATGTATTGGGACAATCAACTGTAAATCTGTAGCCCTCACCATCAACAAAATATTGTGCTTGGCCCTTTTTAAACTTAAATGAAATAAACATCTGATTTGTTGTGCTGTCTTTATAACAATAATTCATTAGATTCTTAACAAAAATGTCAGATTTTTCATTATTATTAATTGTAACTGACTTGAGAATAGATGATATTCCATTAACAAAAAAATCTTCTATTTCAATTGGTTCATCAAACTTATTTGTGATCCTAAATATTATATTGCCTTTAGTTATTTTATATTCGATTCCAAAATCTAATAGGGAAAATGTCTTGTCCTCTTTAATTTGAACATCTTCCTTAATTATTTGCTCTTGAGTTACTTCTTCAACTACACTTTGGGAATCGTAAACTGCTCCCGAAATTAATTGAAAATCATAAATTCCTGTATTTTCTATTATGAGTTTATTATTATCTCTTGCAAGGTCGCTTATGTCAAAGACATAAACATATGAATTTCCTTCAGCAACCACATAATTATTATTATAATGCTGATTATCATTGAGATAAAAGTCAGGACTATAGTGTAATGCAAAAGAATTAATTTCTGAATCAAAATAGTTATAGGTTTTTTTACCAGTGCCTTTAATATGAAATTCTGGTTTTTTATTTACTAATCTTTTTTCTGTTAATACTATATCATTATATGTTAGTTTCATTACTGGATATGCTCCAGCAAGCTCAAAACGGTCAATCTTAGCTTTGATAAATAGGTATTTTTTGTTTGTTAAATCTTTGAATTCTTTTATGTCATTAGGTTTAAGACTGAAATCATATTGTTTGTAATTCTTATTGTCAACTTGATTATTTACTCTTTCATAATTAATAAGTTTTGGAGTTGAAGATAAAGTTGAGCTTAAAAAATCCTTTGCAATTTCTTTTTCATCTTTTGCATATGGATAAAGGTAAGTGTCTCCAATGGAACCTTCTTCATATTGGCTGAATTTAAAAGTACTACACATTGATGCATCATTGTAAGAATTTTCAGATATTTTTCTACCATCAATAAATAATTTTACTTTACCGGAGATATCTCCTTGCCACGTCATCGAGATTAGGTGCCATTCTCCAGCTTTCCATTTGTCAATCGAATCTAAAGGATATGAAGGATGGACTAGCATAAAACTTGCTTCTGTTTCTGTTGCTCTTTGCCCCGCTCTGGCTGCAATTCTTCTGTATCCAACGCCTTCTGTATCTGAGTATACTTCTTGAGGACCATAGGAATCAAGATAAATTGCATTTTTTGAATCGTCTGTAAGGAAATAAAATAAGTCTCCTGACATTATATCACTTGTAACTTTCAGCCATATCTGAACAGTTCCACTTTTCTGATTAAAATTACCTTCACATTTTATATCTTGGTTTTTTGGAAATAGATAGCTTTTGTTTATTTGATTTGGCTCAACATTTGTAGTAGGAATAACACAATTATTATCTTTGCATTCAAATTCACATTTTTCATGAACATTCCATTCTTCTTTACAATTAGTAAGTAATATTCCTTTTTCAACTAAATTATTATTGCATCTAAATCCTAGTGACTTTTCTTCGCAAATTGTAGGATTAGTTGTTGGATTACACTCACCTAAATTACATCTATCTTCACACAAAACAGCATCATAAATTACTTCATTGCATTTTTCATCTATAATTTTTATGATTCTATAGGTTTTTTCTTCTAGTGTTAAGCAGGATGCTATTTTTTCAGGTTTACAAGAAGGATTTGTTGGTTCTGCAGGTAAAATAATTTCTTGATTTGAATTTAAAACAGCTTGGTCAATGGTAGATTCTGGCTTCTTAATTTCTATAAGACCAGAATTGATATCAGAAATAAGAAGGTCATTTGTAATTTGCCCTTCAGTAATTGTGTTAACCTTTGAAGATATTAGGTTTCCTTTGTAATCTTCTTGTTTTATTTCTATTTGCGCAGAATTTTCTGTTGCGCTTATAACATTTAGACTAATTCTTGAGCCATCAACATCACTTAGAATGGCAGTTTGACCTTGATTAATAGTCAAAGAGTCTGATGCAATATCACCTGAGGCATTTGCAAATGATAATGTTAAAAAATAAATTGATAAAAGTAAACCAAATAGGTATTTTTTCATAGGATTGTAAAATATTGATTATTTAAATAGATTTCTATGTGAAGAAGATGCTAAAGTTGAAACGCCGAGACCGGATAACAATATATAGAAAAGGGTGTATTGAAAATCAAATATTCTGATTGACTTTTATATAAGACATTTGTCTTATAGGAACTAGGTATTCTTGAAATGCTTCATCACTTTGCAATTCATAAGTGTAGGATACATTGCCACTTGTTACTATTACTTCCTTTGCTCCACTTGTGAACAACGTAATATCACCTATTGAACGTTCCAAAGCGCTTGGTGTAATTCTAACTTTAGCCCTATTTGTTATTAACCCAGGACATTCTAAATCTATCTTAACTTCAACTCTATTAATTCTATGATAAGGAATTGCAATTACTCTATCCAATGAAGCAGGTGTAGAATCATATCCACTTTCTCTATATTTTTCAGGTTTATGCACTTCATCCATTTCACATCGTCAAAAAATCAAAATACAGTAAAACTTAAAAAGGTTGTTAAAAGTTTGACACTCCATTCTATAGATGAACGCCGAGACCGGGATTTGAACCCGGAAATCCGTAAGGAAACAGGCTAACCACATAAAATAGCGGGCATACGCTTTAATATAAAAATATTAAATCTGCGCCGTACCAGGTTGGGCCATCTCGGCATGAATTGTAAAGTCTTATATAGCTTTTTAAATATTTCTAAAAAATATGATAGTTGTTGATGAAGACTTAGGAAGCCAAGGAGGTCAAGTTTTAAGAACTGCATTAAGTTTAAGTGCAATTACTCAAGAAAATTTTAAGATTTCTAATATTAGAGCAAAAAGAAATAATCCGGGATTACAAGCCCAACATTTAAATGCAGTTAATATTATGAAAGAGATTTGTAATGCTGAGGTTAGAGGAAATCAACTAAATTCTAAGGAGTTAATTTTTATGCCCAATGAGATTATCTCTAAAGATCTAAAAATTGATATTAAAACTGCTGGTTCTGTAACTTTAGTTTTTCAAACTATATTACCTTTATGCTTAAAATTTAATAAGAAAATCAAAATAGAAGTTATAGGGGGAACTGATGTTTCTTTTTCTCCACCAATAGATTCAATAGAATCAGTTTTTTTAAGATTAGTTAAAAAGTTTAATGTTAATTTTTCTTTAGAAGTTATTAAAAGAGGATTTTATCCTAAAGGCAATGGAAATGTAATTTTTCAAATTGAGCCTTGCAAGAAAATTAATAATGTTGAGTTAATAGAAAGAGGAAATTATATTAGAACTGATTTGTTTAGTATTGCTTCTAATTCATTAAAAGAAAGAAATGTTGTTGAAAGGCAAATAGAATCATTTAAAAAAAATTATAATAAGGAAATAGGTATTGTTGTTGATAAATATGTAGATACTTTAAGTCCAGGATCTATTGTTCATGCACATTGTCATTTTTCAAATACAATTATTGGAGCAGAATGTTTAGGAGAACGAGGAAAATCAAGTGAAGATGTTGGAAAAGAAGCTGCTTTAAATTTAATTAATGAGTATAACTCTAGAGCTTGCGTTGATAAAAGAACTATTGATCAGCTAATGATTTACATGGGATTAAGTAAAAATAGCAAAATCAAAACTTCAGAAATTTCTAATCATATTAAGACTAATGCAAGAATAATTGAGAAGTTTTTAGATGTAAAATTTAAGATTGATGAGAATATTGTTGAATGTTTTAAAGTATAACGGAAGGTTTATAAATAATTGTACAGCTAAAACAATTATAGCGAGATAGGGCAGAATAGACATACTCTATGCCCAACTAGGAGTGCCCGTCGGGCTCATAACCCGGAGGTCGCTGGTTCAAATCCAGCTCTCGCTATTCATATTCCTACAATAACCCATATTAATTTTATCTTTTTATAACTCTTGAAACTTTCAAGTTAATTTTTATTTCACAAAATTAATAAAGCATAGAAATTTTTATTGTTATATGAAAAAGGCTAATAAAAAAAGAATTTTTTATTTTATAATAGTTTTAGTATTTGTTATTGGGATTGTTTTAATTCTTTTCATGAATTCAGAATTTATGGAATTTCAAAAAAATGGAAATTCGTTAATTTCTTTAGATGGATATAAGGAAATTAATATTGAAGTTAAAGATGATGCTATTATGTTAAGAGACAATTGTAGAGCTATTGTTGTTAATATACCATTAGAAAGAGCCCATAATTTAGAAGTGGCAAAAAATAATATTACTGAAGAACGACCAAGTATTTATGATTCTACTATAGAATTAATGAGATCTTTTAATATTGAGTTAGGTCTTGTAAAAATTGAAAAATTAGAAAATAATGTTTTTTATTCAAAGGCAATTTTTAGTTCAAAAGATAAAATTTTAAATTTAGATATGAGGCCTAGTGATGCAATGGTATTGGCGTTAAGATTAAATAAACCAATTTATATTAATGAAGAGTTATTAGAAAGTCAGGCTAGAAATATTTGTTAAAAAAGATTATTTTTATTATAAGATATAAATAATAATTTAATATTATCTTTTTTGGTTTTCTAATAATTTTTCTAAATCTATTGCTTTCCTACAATCATCACTAACTACATCTAAAAGATTAAAACCTTTACCTTTAACAACTGCAAAATCTACTGGACTTGAAAAAATAATTACTTTATTCCCTTTAATTTGCAACGCTGGAGTTGACAATTTTAGAATATAAAATATTGGTTGATATATAATAGGATGCTCCACTCCTAATAATTTTGCATCAAAATAAAAGGAATTATAACCATTTTTTGGATTCTGATTTCTAACCAAGGATCTAGCTAAAGAATTATCTTCCTCAACTCTCCGAAGAAAACTTTTGTATATTGGATTTTCTGGAAAACTTAATCCAAGTTTTATTATTCCACTTCCATAATCTATCTCTGAATCTTCTTTCATCTTTGAGAGAAACTCTTTTTCATCTTCTCGAAGTCTTTTTTTGGCTGCTTCATAGTTTCTATAAGCAACTGTTCTATCACCAGGCATTCCTATAAACTGATCTACAATTTCACTGTGAACAATAATACCCTTTCTTTGAATAATAGTCTTAAAACTATCTTCAGTTAAAGGCCAGTAAATAAATTCTGGTAATTGTCCATTATTGTTTGTTTTATTTATCATTTTTAAATTGCAGAGATTATGTTAATAATTATTGTATTTATAAATCTTTCTGTTCTTAACTACTAAGAAATAGTTACAAATAACCTATTGTGTAAAAGCCTCTGTAACTTTAAATATTGCTGTATATTCATTTTGATCTAAGGTTTCTCCTAATTTCTTATCCCTATCTGTTTCTACTTTAACTAATTCAATTTTATGTGCTTTTGGACTTGATAATTCATTTCTATATTTTGGTGGTATTAGACTAATTGAAGTATCTCCTCCTTCTGCTGAATCTCCATACCTTAACGTATAAACACCTAAATTTTTTTCATTATCATATCTTGCATCTATTTTAATAAAAACTGATCCCCACCTAATACATTGAACATCAATTGGACAAAGTCCGTAGGAAGTTACTTCTAAGAACTTAATTTTTAAATCGTCTTCTTTTAAAATTGCTGATTCTCCTACCTTAAGTGTAAATTCTTTGTTTAATTGAACTTCTTTGTAGTTTACTTCATCAGCATTGTCGTCTTTTGGAGGAAGTGGAGGTTTGTCTCCATTTTGTGCAAGATTATTAAATTCAAATTCTTTATTTGTTTTTGCTATGGTAATTATGTGATATGGGCTTGTGAGTGCTTGAGTAACAACGTCATTTGGGTCTGGAAAAGTTTCTATAATATACACTTGAATTTTATCTCTTGTTTCTTTAACTTTATTAAT
>Ga0209542_10008831_pt1 | contig 18672 bp, 21 predicted proteins | sample RifCSPhighO2_01_FD_184028 | JGI IMG/M metagenome (GOLD analysis project Ga0209542, IMG submission 184028) | Soil microbial communities from Rifle, Colorado - Rifle CSP2_plank highO2_0.1 (SPAdes) (version 2) | ecosystem: Environmental > Terrestrial > Deep subsurface > Rock core/Sediment ...
AGCCGATATCTCTTTCTGTCGTACTCGGTCTCCGCGTTTTCGATCTGGTTGAGCTGCTCGTAAGCACGGCTGTAATATTGCTCTTCTTGATTCTCGCTAATATCTGGCCGTTCGATAACTGCTCTCATTTCCTTTACGCCCTGCAGTACCGCGTCTTCAGCCTGCTTGTCATACCCTGTCTTTTCTCTACCGGAAGCGATTCGTTTCTGCACATCTTGTACCGTTTTACCGATACTTTCGGCGCTTGCACGTTTTCGTAGGAAACGCTCGAAGGCGTCTCGCGTCATTCCCGCTTCCTCAGCCAGCAATCCAATTTGTGTACCTGAATACTCGTTGAGTATTTGCGCCGCGGATACATCCTGCGGCAATTTGGGTTCTTTTGCGCCTGGTTTCTCAAAAGAAGGCATATTCGAAGTATATCAGGGCAAGTATTCTTTCTGCGGCCACTTCGCGACCATGAGAAGATCGCTGTCCTTCTCTGGGAGTTGTTGCCAGATGGCTTCAGTAACGAATGGCATGAATGGGTGAAGCAGTTTTAGAGACGTAGACAGTAGTGCGTAGAGCGTAGAGCGACGTGAAGCTGCCGGCTCGCCACCCGCTTTGAGCACCGCTTTCGATCCCTCGATAATCTCTGCCGCGAAGCGGTCCCACACAAAGTGATACACCGCGTCGGCAGCGAGGTCGAGGCGGAATTGGTCTATCTGTTTCGATACCTCTTCTGCAAGCGTCCTTGCCTCGGCTACGAGCGCCTGATCCGTCTCATTCATCACTGCGACTTTACTTTGTAAAGTTGCGGCATCGAGGTCTTGGTTTTCGAGGACGAAGCGCGTGATGTTCCAGAGTTTGTTGGCGAAGTGTTTGTATCCGCGGACGCGGTCTTCGGAGAGTTTCAAATCATTGCCCGGCTGCGCACCGACCACGAGCGAAAGACGAGTGGCGTCAGCGCCGTATTTTGCCACCATGTCGAGTGGGTCGATGATGTTGCCGAGACTCTTCGACATTTTCCTGCCCTGCCCGTCGCGTACCAGTCCGTGCAAATAGACCTGTTTAAAAGGAATCTGACCGAGGAGTGAGCCGCTCATTAAAATCATACGAGCGACCCAGAAGAAGATGATGTCGTAGCCCGTTTCGAGGACAGAGGTAGGATGATAAGTCTTCACATCATCGGTTTCATCGGGCCAGCCGAGGGTCGAGAATGTCCACAAGCCGGAAGAGAACCATGTGTCGAGGACATCCGGATCTTGTTCCCACGTGCCCTCCGAAGCCTTGGCGGAGGAGGGGCCATCGACGCCAACAAACGTCTCGATGATGTTACCGTTCGTGTCTTTTCGGTACCAAGCGGGAATCCGGTGACCGAACCAAATTTGGCGCGATATGCACCAGTCACGAAGATTCTCTATCCAGTGATAGTAGATACGTTCGAATCGCTCAGGCGCGATTTCGATTCCTCCGCTTTTGACTGCCTGCAACATCATTTCCTTGAGCGTGATTTCTGCACCCGAGTCGATACCGGGAATCTCGGAATGTTTAAGCGTGAATTTCTTGTCGACACCGACAAACCACTGCCTTTTTATTTGCGGCTCGATTAATCCGCCGCCGCGGCTGTTGGTCGCCACATTGTGCACATATCCTTCGTCGATTTTTGTGATGAGCCCCTTCTCCTTTAGCTTCTCGACTATGAGCGGGCGTGCTTTCTTAATGTGTTGTCCGGCCAAATCTCCCGCGATGGGGAGTAGAATCCCGCGCTCGTCGATGACCGGCTCGATGTCGAGTCCATGACGCTGCGCAATCTCGAAGTCGATGGTGGAGTGAGCGGGAGTGATGGTCATCGCTCCGGAACCGAATTCCATGTCCGCTGCTTCGTCTTTGATGATTGTCGCCGTGATAGGGCCGTTGATCCATTCGAGGTCGATGGTCTGCCCGTGCGTGTATTCTTTGTACCTCGCATCATCGGGGTGCATGACGACGTACTTGTCTCCGAACTTGGTTTCCGGACGCACCGTGCCGATATCAAACGGGCCGTATTTGAAATGATAGAACGGGTCTTTCTGCTCCACGTATTCTATTTCTTCGTCGGAAACGGTGGTCTGCAATTTCGGGTCCCAGTTCACGATGCGGTTGCCGCGATAAATCAATCCCATGTTGTACATGCGTACAAATGCTTCCATCACCGCCTTGTAGCGCGGCTCATCCATCGTATACGCGTAGCGACTCCAATCGAGGCTGGACCCCATCATTTTCACCTGATTGATGATTGTGGCCCTACTCTCTTCGGTAAATGCATCAATGCGCGTCATCAATTCCTCGCGGCCGACGTCGTGTCGCGTCTTCTTTTCCTTTTTATACATGTCGCCCTCGACTTTTGCCTGCGTCGCAATTGCCGCGCTATCCGTCCCGGGCAGCCAAAGTGTGCGGAAACCGCGCATGCGGTGATATCGAATCAGAATATCTTCAATCGCGAGCATGGCCGCGTGTCCCATATGGAGCGTGCCTGTCACATTCGGCGGGGGGAGGACGATTGTGTACGGCTCGGCATCGGGCTTGGTCAGCCCTTTTTCTATCATCACGTCGGGGTTGGCGTAGCCGGATTTCTCCCACAAATCGCGGATTTTCGGCTCCTCGGCCTCAGAATTGTAGGGCTTGAGAAAAGCCTCAGGTGCTTTTGAGGGTTCCATGGCGGCATTCTAGCAGTTTTTCTCATGATAGCATGCTTGCATGGCGTACGAGGCTCCAGGTTACCGAATGCCTTTTCATGATGAGACTGGCAAGGTAAGAGATGAGCGGATTGCTCGCGTAATGGCAGACGAGAATGCTGAAGTTTTGGAACGGTCAACTGATGCGGATGGTATGTCCACCAAAGAGGCAAGGGAATGGGCGCAGACCAAGGCAGATGTTGTTGGCTTGCAGGAATTTGAAAAGCTAGGAGTCGAAATTGAGAAAAAAGATTTGCCAAAGCATGTTATGCATACTTTTGAGGGAGTGTTGGCGAAACACGGCAATAACAGATACGCAGAAGAAGCTGAATTTCGAAAAATTGTGGATGGTGCATATGTAATGCTGTTCAATTTTCAAGAAAAATCGGAAGGTGAGTGGGCGTCGAATGCTGTTATTTTTGCGAACGGGAAGCTTGAGCAAGTCACTGCACCCTTCCTTAAAGTGGTCGCAAAATCTGAACGAGATTCATAGTCGTAAATTGCCGTTGGCAGTTAGCAATTCCGGTGCCGTGAATTCTTTGTTGAGTGCATGGAAGTAGCCCGCGAGCGCAATCATGATTGCGTTGTCGGTCGCGAGCTCCTTTGGTGGCATGAGGAGTGCAGTCAGATTTCCCGATTCCGCCAAAGCTTCGGCAAGGCGAAGTCGAATGTGGTCGTTGGCAGACACACCCCCACCCACAACAATCGTATTCACTCCGAATTCCTCCACAGCGCGCATTGTTTTCTCGATGAGCACATCTGCAACGGTGTCTTCAAACTCACGCGCGATCTGCATTTTGAATTCTTCAAGGACCGTCCTTGGGGCATCCTTTAAGGACGGTCCTTTGGACTCATACAAAGTTCGTACGGCAGTTTTTAAACCAGAGAATGAAAAATCGAATCCCTTGTCATGCCGCATCGGACGCGTGAATTTGAAATCGGGGACAATATTCTTCTCGCGCGCTTCTTTCGCAAGGCGCGAGATTTCCGGTCCACCGGGGTACGAGAGGTCAATAAGCCGAGCAACCTTGTCGAATGCTTCACCTGCCGCGTCGTCGCGTGTCTCTCCGATGCGCTCGTAGCGTCTCCACTCACGCGAGAGTACGAGTTCTGTATGACCTCCGGATATCAAAAGCGCGAGTACCGGGAATTGAAAATTGAAAATTGAGAATTCCTTTCCGCGCTCTTCAATCATCGCGGAAAGGATATGTCCTTCCATGTGGTCGACCGCGACGATTGGTACATCCCAAATCAACGAGAGCGCTTTTGCGAAATTGATTCCTACCCAGAGCGCGGGCTCGAGACCCGGACCGTGGGTGACGGCAATCGCATCCACATCGGGCTTTCCGTATTTTCCGAGAAACACGGGCAGCCGCTCGTGCAGCTCCGGCTCGCGCTCAAGAATTCTACAAAGGAGAGTCCTTTGTAATACAAAGGACTCTCCTTTGTGCGGGTGGAGATTGCCCGCTTCGCGGAGGGTTACCTCTAGCATGGGGACGAGATTTTTTGCATGCTCACGTTTTGCGAGGTTGGGGAATACGCCTCCATATTGTGCGTGGAGTGCGGCTTGCGAGGCGAGTGAGTTGCCCAAAATCTTGAATGTGAAGTCCGCGCCGAATACGCCCGTGCCTTCAATGAGACACACCGCTGTTTCATCACAACTTGTTTCTATTCCTAGGATGCGCACGCACTCGTTATAGCGCATAATGAGCGATTATGAAATCTATTTGGCGTTCTGATTCTCCTCAAACAAGAAATCCACTGAAATTCTTTCTCTACGCGAGTCGTCCGCACTGGAAGGCCGCTGTCGCTGCCATACTCTTTGCGACGATTGGTAACATCTTTTCGGCAAGCGTCAGCTACGTATTCAAGCTCATCACCAACGCCGCCGCCGCATTACCCGACGTGGCCGCATACGATGACTTGCTTCTAGCGGGGATTTTTTATGTTGCAGCACTCAGCATGGCAAAAATCTTTTGGCGCATTTCCGGCTTTAGCGGAGCGCGGTGGGCAATCGGCGCGATGGCGACGGCACGCCACTCCCTCACGTCCTACGTCACATTGCACAGTCGTTCGTACTTTTCCGACCGGTTCGCCGGCTCTCTCGCCAACAAGATAAGCCACGCGGCGCGAGGTATGCGCGAACTTGTAGACAAGCTCTTGTGGGGTTTCCTCGAGCTCGCTGTAACAGCGATTGTAAGTTTCGCAATTCTCTTTTCTGCAAACGAGCGGGTCGCATGGATTTTCCTTTTGTGGGTGGTTGCAGTCTCGCTCGTAAATATATGGATGGCGGGTAAACGCGTGCCGTATACAATTCTGTCGCACAAACTCGAAACGGCTCTTAACGGTTCGACGGTAGACCTACTGACCAACATCGGGGCGATGCAGGAATACGCACGTCGCACATTTGAAATCGAACGTCTGCGCTCCTCGATAGAAGAGCGACGCAAGGCGGGACTAAAAAACTGGTTCATGGGCGAGTACATCCGCCTCGTCAACAGCACGCTCCTCGCGGTATTCGGAGGGGCGATGGTTTTCATGGTCGTGCATTTTGCCCGTATCGGAATCGTTTCCGTAGGCGACGTTGTGCTTGTTCTCGCCGTCATTTTTCGTATCGAGGGATTTCTGCAATCGCTTGGCTCTGAAATTAACCACCTTGCCGAAATTTGGGGCGAAATCGAGGAGAGTCTGGAGGAGATTATCGAGCCGCATGAGATTCCCGATGTGGCAGGTGCGCGGCCTCTGCGCGTGACGAACGGAGAACTTGTACTCAAAGGCGTTACCTTTGCATATGCAGGAAACCGCATTTTCGAGCAGCTTAATCTCACGATTCCCGCGGGCCAGCGCGTGGGGTTGGTAGGAAGAAGTGGGGCGGGCAAATCGACGCTCATGCGCCTTATTCTCCGTCACCATACACTTCAATCCGGCGCGATTACGATAGATGGAGCCGATATATCACATGTAACGCAGGAGAGTCTGCGGAATGCTATTTCCGTAGTGCCGCAGGAGCCGATGCTTTTCCACCGCACAATCACAGAGAACATCCATTACGGCAACCCGGCCGCAACTAAGGGGCAGGTAATAGAGGCCGCGCGACTCGCATACGCGCATGAATTCATCGAACGTTTGCCGAGCAAGTACGAATCAATGGTAGGAGAGCGGGGCGTCAAACTTTCCGGCGGAGAAAGACAACGTATCGCGATTGCGCGCGCGATTCTCAAGAACGCTCCACTCCTCTTGCTCGATGAGGCGACTTCGGCGCTCGACAGCGAGAGTGAAGTGGAGATCCAAAAAGCGCTGCATGAACTCATGCGCGGTAAAACTGTTATCGCCATCGCCCACCGGCTCTCCACGCTCCGCGAGATGGACAGAATCCTCGTACTCGACCAAGGAAAAATAATCGAGGAAGGCACGCACGAAACGCTCGTCGCGAAGGGCGGTGTCTATTCTGAATTGTGGAATCATCAGGCGGGGGGCTTCATCTCGGACACATGAAGAAAGGGTACTGTTACAATCCAAGATACGGCATATGGATGTGATAATGAGTCTCCTCGAGCACTACCGCCTACTGGCGGTTTTTGCAGGGTCCTTTTTCTTTGGCGACAGCGTCATCATTACGGCCGCATATTTGGCGGGTCAACTTGATTGGTCGGTGATACCGATATTCATCGTAGCGGTGCTCGGGACAGTCGTCGCGGATACGGTGTGGTTTCTGATAGGAGCGGGAATCGGACGCACGCACTCGCACATCAAGTATTTCGAGAAACAGCGCGACCAGGCGGCACAATTCCTGCACAAACTCACAGGCACCCGACCCGAAATGGCGCTTATCTATATCAAATTTCTCTACGGTACACGAATCGCAATGATTCTCTATGTGGCCGCGCGAGGCATGTCGCTCAGGACTTTTACCGCTTACAATTCTATAGGAGTGCTTGCGTGGTTCGTCATTTTTTTCCCGCTCGGATATTTGGCGGGTCGTGGAATTGCACGCGCGATGCCGCTTGTCGGGACGCTTGAAGCGGCACTCGTGGTGCTCGTGGCGAGTTTTGTTGTCGTACGGCTTTTCAATATATGGCTGACACATCGAATGGAAAAAAAGTAGCGGCCATAGTGCCTGCCTACAATGAAGCCGACAGAATCGGTGGTGTATTAGGTGTGCTCACTTCATATGGGAAATTCAGCGAGATAATCGTGGTGGATGACGGCTCGCGGGATGAGACGGCGCAGACGGCCGCGAAATTTCCCGTGCGCGTCATCAGGCATGACCGCAATCGCGGCAAGGCGCAATCACTCGAAAGCGGTGTGAGAGCGGCGGACACGCCGTATGTTTTCTTTTGCGATGCCGACATGACAGGACTCACGACCGGCATGCTCGATGAGATTCTTGAACCGGTGTTGAGCGGGGAAACAGAAATGATGGTCGCGATGCACAATCGCCCCATTTACTACCTGAGCTTTCTGCTCTCCATCATTCCGCTTTTGGGCGGCCAGCGGGCGCTCACGCGCGACCTCTGGGACCGTATTCCTGCCGAGTACAAAAAAGGATTCATGATAGAAGCGGCACTCAATTTCTATGCGCAGTATTGGGGCAAAGGGTACCGGTACAAGGTGATGGAAGGGTTGGGGCAGGTCATCAAAGAAAAGAAATACGGTCTGAGACGCGGACTTGTGTCGAGATTTAAAATGCAACTTGAGATTTTTGAAATTTACGCACGATTGCAACTTTTGGAAGTGCCGGCAACGATTAAATCTTTCCGTATCGCGATTACCAACATCGCGGGCGCCGGATTCGGTGCGATAGTGGGAGTAGTTATACTCTTTGCATCGTACACGGGTCCGGCGACATTTGTCCGGCAAGTATTTGCAGACGATTTGGCGACAGAGTCGAGTACGCCGCTCGTAGACCTCTTGCTCTACATTGCGGCGAACGCCGGCGTGAATCTGCTTGCGACCATCGGGCTCATTCTGATGGGATTCAATATATTGGTGATTGTGCTCAACATCGCAAATGTACGGTATTTCTACCAGTTCACACCTGATCCCCCCGAGCGGATTCGATAACTTTGTGCGCGGTATAGGACTCGAACCTATAACATCTACAACGTCAATGTAGCGCTCTACCAATTGAGCTAACCGCGCGCGTCTCGCAGGATACCGTTTTTTCCCGTAGTATTCAACCTATGGAAAGATTCACGCTCGACGCCGATAATGCTTCAGAAATAGCATCAAAAGCAACAGACGTCCTCAAAAATGGGGGAGTAATTTTATACCCAACGGATACTCTGTACGGACTCGGTGCAGATGCACTTTCTGATAAGGCGGTCGCAAAGATAGTTGCAATCAAAGGACGCGATGAGGGCAAGCCGATGCATGCAATTGTCGCCGACCTCGATATGGCGGCCGAATATGCCGAGATATCAAACGACGCGAGACTTTTGATAAAAGAATTTGGTGGCTCGGTAACTTTGATATTAAAAAAGAAAAAGGGAATGGATTCAGGTATCGCAAAAAATATCGAAACATTCGGGATTCGCATTCCGAATCATCCGCTCTGTATTGAAATGTGTCGCGCGTTTGGAAAGCCCATAACAGCGACGAGCGCAAACGTCGCCGGCATGCGGTCGGAGCGCTCAGTCGATGCCATCCTGGCACAGCTTCGCGAAAGTTCTTATGCTAGTGTTTTGCAAAAGACTAGTATAGAGAATATTAATCTTGTTATCGATGCGGGTACGTTGGAGGAACGGCAACCCTCGACCGTGGTTGATCTCGCGCACGAAGAGCCGATTATTATCCGAGAGGGCGCGGTACCGGCGGCGGACATATGGGAAATACTCAGCGCGGAGATGTAACCGTTCGTTCACGCACTAAGCTGAAACCCGGTTTTATAGAGTTTTGACAGAATCCGCGCCTCGCTTATGCTGGGGGTTCAGTGAGCTTTAATCGTTAGAAAAATAGCGTGCATAGATATGGATACGAGCAATAGGACGAATTGGATTATTATCGGGGCGGTGGCGGTGGTCCTCATCCTCGGCGGCTGGTGGCTCTTTATGGGCAAGGCAGACGATAGCCAGGGCGCGGTCGCGACGACAACCGGTACCGGTACGCCGACCACGGGGACAACGGTCACTCCGACTGTCCCTGTAACGACGACGACAGCTTCAGGAGAAACAGTTTCGGTACAGAATCAGGCGGCGGGAGCATCGGTGGCGATTTCAGGCATGAACCTCACGCGCGAGAGTTGGGTCGCAGTACGTGATGCTAAGAGCATTCTCGGTGCGGGACGTTTCGCAGCGGGTGCAACGAGTGGCACGGTGAAGCTTCTCCGCTCGACCGTGAAAGGTGAGACATACCAAGTAGTCGTCTACGTCGATGATGGTGACAAGAAATTCGACTTCAAGGTCGATGCGCTTGTTTCCGGTGTGAACGCATCGTTCATGGCTCAGTAAATTCGGCAACGAATGAAGAACGCCGCCCTATGGGGCGGTTTTCTTTTTTGCATCATCAACCACTCGCCAAAAGTACCAGCTTGCGATTGAAGCGTGACCGCGCCAATTCTGCGCGAGTTTTTCCATCTGCGCTGACGTCGGTTCTTTTTTGAGATTGTAGACCACTTGGAAGCCCCTGCGTATCGCGAGGTCACCGGCGGGAAGTATGTCGGTGCGGCGAAGCGTGAAAATAAGGAGCATGTGCGCGGTCCAGACGCCCACACCCTTGATTCGCACGAGATGCTCAACGATTTCGGCGCTCGTCATACTGGGGAAGCGGTGCGTGTCGATTTCTTTTTTCGCGAATCGTTTTGCGAGGTCTTTGATGTATGCAACTTTTTGAGCGGAGAGTCCCGCGGCACGCAGCTTCGCTCTAGGCGTCGCGAGGACAAGCGCCGGTGTGGGGCGATTGCGCGGATATAACCCCACTACTCGTCGGTGAATCAATGCTGCAGCTTTTCCGGATATTTGCTGGTAGATAATCGAGCGAATGAGCGCCTCAAATACGCCGATGCGTCCGTGATAGCGAGAGAGGTCGGGCGGCCCGAACTTTTTAATAAGCGGAGCAAGTCGTACGTCACGTTTGAGGATAGCGAGTGACGCTCGGAAATCCGGAGTGGATTTCATGTGAGACGGTTTGCGATGGCGGCGAGAAATTCTCTTCCCGAGGCGTTGAATACTTCCTCTGCCGGAATGTGTATATGTCCGAGCTCACGGTACTTCTTGAAACGTTCTTTGAGTAGAGCCGGGTAGGAGTGCCGGAGTGATTCTTCCACGGATTCGCCAGGTTGCTGAAAGAAGAATTCACACCAGGTAACAGGTTTCGGTTCCCGGAAGAATTTCTCTACCATGTCGGCAACGCGTTCTTCTCCGGCTTCGATATGGACCACGAGCGTTGTGTTTCTCAGCTTCTGCAGGGTCTGGGAAGGAAGATGTACCACGCTCCCTGTGGTATCAAATATTAGATTTTTGCCATTTGTCTCAATCGTAGTTTTCGCGGTAATCTCGTTTTCAAGCGCTAAATACCGCTGCTCGCGTTCCGCGTACCCATTGCTCGTTGGATAACCCATCCATTCGGATATCTCTTCCATCGTTGTGAAGCCGAGCGCTTTTTGTATCTCCGCATCCACATCGTACCAATAGAAATTCATCTCCTTGCTGAGGATTTTCGCACGGTAGCTTTTACCCACGTTCGACATACCGACTAGGGAGAGTCGAAGTTCGCCTTTCGATATTCTTGCTTCAAATTCATCTGGCTGCATGAGTTCGTTTTGTGTCATTTGCTAGCCACAATAGCGAATATTCTGTTAAGGTGCCAGTCCAGAAGATGGGCGTGTGGTGATCGATTACCTAAACAAGACGATAGATGCAACGAATATAATGAGTGTGATACCCGCAAAGAAAGCCGCTGTATGCAAAAAGAGTGTCACCGCCTCTTTGCGTTTTCCGTCGAGCAACATGATTGCTGGATGGTAGAGAAATATATACGCCATAATCGCCGCAGAGAGCACAAAGAGCGAAAGCATGCTAATCGGCATCAGGATATTGTCCTCCACGACGTTGAATCGCTCGAGATTGCTGATACCAATTACAACGAGGAATATGTACGCGAGCGCAAACACGGCATTGTAAAAAGGATTCGAGGTCATTTTTTGAGTATACACGATGCGCACCCGGAGCCCATTTGTGCCGGGAAATAGGCGTATACTTGCTGGTAATGACAGAGTTTCTTCGGGGAATCTTTTCCCTCACCTATTGGGAAACAGTTGTGGACATTCATGGTCTACTCGCCATGACCTTGCTTATTTTGTTCGGTGCTGCACTCATACTTTATTTCTCACTCGACAAATTCGTCCAGGCAGCGAGGTGGCTGAAATACACGCTCTTTGCTCTCGTCGTAAATCTCATTGCGGTCGACATCCTCGGCATCTATAGCTATGGAGCATACCGTGCCGCGGAAGGTCCGCGAACGCTGCTCAAAGCATCTCCCGACACCGCGTGGCTTCACGAGATACTTTTTGAACACAAAGAAATGCTTGCATACGCGCCGTGGCTCATGATTCTCGTCGCCCTTGTAATTGTTGCTGTATTGGGTGACCAGCTGAAGTCTCGAGAATTCCGGATGCTGCGGCTCATTGTACTTTTCTCCATCGTCGTTTCTCTCGCTTTTGTGCTCGTCGTAGCGGGCGAAGCAGTACTTATTACAAAAGTCGCGCCACTCAGATGATGCCTATGCAGACACGAACAATACATGCAATGTTGATTGCCGCAGGAAAGAGTCTCAATATATTTTGGATACTGAATATCCTGAAAGAAGCATTTCCCGCTGTGAAATCCGTGCTCAACTTTTACCCGGTCACCGGTCCGCTCCTCGGTATCTATCTGACGAGCATCTTTGTGCTGGTGCTCGCATTTTTCATCGTGCGCAGTATGCCTTTCTCGGGGTCGCGTGCCTACGGTACATTTGCCGGGTGGTACTTCGTAGTATCGGTACTCGTATTCTTTTTCGCCATTTTTCCACCGGTATACGTACCGATTGTAGAGTGGATTGTGTCTATTTAAGTGACTTTTATTTTGTGACCCCACGGGGAATCGACTCACAACTCTTTTGCTGCTGCAAATGGTCGCGAGCCCGCCTCGTCGCCAAGCGACTCCGGCCGTTCGATTTCTCTCCCAGAGATCAACATGCCGTACAGAAAAAGTCCGGAACGAGTCCGGACCTTTTCTGCGCGGTTGACCCCACGGGGAATCGAACCCCGATTAACGGCTTGAAAAGCCGGCGTCCTAACCGTTAGACGATGGGGCCTTGCTTCGCCAGAGTGTAACAGGGCAAGCCTGCGCATACTCGCGAATCGTCAATAGTTTAGCGCATTTTCTGAGGAGTGTAAATATGGTAGAGTGGATAATGTATGGCGACTCGAAATATAATTCGTAAATTGACTAAGAGTGAAGCTGCGAGGATAGGTGGATTAGCGCGCCAGAAAATGTACGGAGACCTCGGAACACCTGAGGGTCGAGCGCGGGGAGGCAGGAATTCCCTAGTAACCCATCGGAGATTGCATACGAGGTTCAAGCAGTTACGGAAAGTACGATTTCCAAAAGCGTCGAATCTACTCGCAGAGTTTATCGGAGTCGTAATGGGAGATGGTCACGTGGGAAGATATCAGATATCCATTTGTACAAACAGCATTACAGACACTGAACATGCAACGTACATATATAAAATCGCCAAGACGTTATTTGACGCACCAATTACCCTAAGCAAAAAGAGAGATTCTAATGCGCTGTCAATCACTATAAGTTCAAGAGAAGTTTCGAGGTTTTTACAACTTCAAGGTGTTCCCGAAGGGGATAAAATCAAAAAAGGAATCACAATTCCTGCGTGGGTGACCCGTCGTAGCAATTATTCGCAACGTTTGATGCGCGGACTTTTCGACTCTGATGGATGTGTTTTTGTCGATACTCATCGAATTAGGGGAAAAACCTATAAAAATCTTGGGATAGCGTTTGCAAACCAAGAGCCAACCCTCTTAAAATTCTTCTATACAAATCTCTGCGCAATGGGGCTGTCGCCTACCCAAACTTCTCGATTTAGAGTATTCTTGCGCAGGAAGCGAGACATTGAAAAGTACTTCGAAATCGTCGGTACTTCAAACAGTAAACATTTGTTCCGCTACTGGAAGTTTAGGGAATGTAAGTGAAGATGGAGAGGTGTCAGAGTGGTCGAATGTACCGCTTTCGAAAAGCGGCAAGCCGCAAGGCTTCGAGGGTTCGAATCCCTCCCTCTCCGCAGATTCGTAAATCCACAGGTAGATAATCGTTTCTGAGTGGTTATACTTACCGCCATGTCGAAATATCAGATGTTCCTCGCGGCTTGCTTCATAGCCGTGTGGGTATGGTCGGGCATCGACCCTTTGCACCGGGAGACCTGGCTGCTCGAGAACCTGCTCGTGTTCCTTTTCATTCCAGCATTTCTCGTTACCGCACGCTACTTTAAGCTCTCCGACATTTCGTACACATTCATCACTGTTTTTCTCATCATGCACCTGGTCGGCTCGAACTGGACGTACGGAGAGGTTCCATTCGGATTTACGCTTGGCGAGTGGTTCGGCTCCGAGGGGCGCAACATGTACGACCGCCTGCTCCATTTCTCATTCGGGTTTTTGATGGCGTATCCGATTCGTGAAATGTTCGTCCGCGTCACCGGCGCGCGCGGGTTCTGGGGATATTACTTCCCGCTCGACGTCGTTCTCTCCTTTTCTGCACTCTACGAAATAATCGAATGGGCGGGAGTCAATTTGGCCGACGGAACTGCCGGCGTGCTTTTCCTCGCTACGCAGGGCGATGTTTTCGATGCCGCAAAAGACATGGGCTCCGCACTTTTGGGATGCCTCCTTGCAATACTCATCGTGCTTGGGCTCAATTGGTTGCTTAACAGAGAAGAGTTTGGTGAGGAAATGAAAGAGAGCTTGAAAATCCAGGGGTCGAAGCCCGCCGGTAAACGCCCGTTCCGCGAAATCATCCGCTAGTGTATGGAAAAGATTGTCATACAGAATCGAAAAGGGCAGAAAGTCGTTGTGGTAGTCGATCATGTCGAGCAGCCGAAGGGTCTGGCTTTTTTTATGCACGGATTTTCCGGCACCAAAGATGAGAGACATACAATTGCATTTGCCACTGTCTTTCGAGAAAAAGGATTTACCACCGTTCGATTTGACACTACGAACACCCTTGGAGAGAGTGACGGTCGGCTTGAGGACGCGACGGTCACTTCCTCCTTCGAGGACCTTGAGGACGTGATTGCATGGGCAAAGACTTGCGAGTGGTACCGAGAACCCTTCGTACTTGTCGGTCACAGTATGGGGGGTATGGGCGTGATTTTATTTGCTGAGCGTCATCCGGAGCAGGTGTCGGCGCTTGCCCCGATATCAACTCTCGTGTCCGGCTATCTCAATCTCGAAGCGCGAGAACGGCATAACCCGGGGAGTGTTGAAGCGTGGCAAAAAACAGGTTGGATAGAGGAAAAAAGTATATCGAGAGGGATTATCAAGCGTCTTCCATGGTCGCACGCAAAAGATAAATTGAAATACGACTTGATACCGGAGGGCAAGAAGCTTACGATGCCGGTCTTGCTGATCGTCGGAGAAAAAGACACCTCTGCTCCTCCTGATCATGTGAAGCAATTGTACGATGTTCTCCCGGGGCGGAAGGATATGTTTGTTATTCCAGATTCAGACCACAATTTTCTTGTGCCGCATACGCTTGAAAAAGCTCAAGAAGCGCTCGGTGAGTGGATCGACACCCTTTCATGATCGACTACTACACCGTGCTCAGTATTCTTGGGATTGCATTCGGAGGTGCACGATACATCATCTATCTCCGCGACATATTCCGCGGAACAGCAAAGCCACATCCTTTCTCATGGTTTGTTTGGGGACTCATGGCGGCAATTGTCTTCTTCGCGCAGCTCGCTGAGGGCGCGGGAGCGGGTGCGTGGATTACAGGATTAGTGGGTGCCGCATGCCTCGGAATCTCCGTATTGGCACTGTATAAAGGTGAGAAGGGCATCACCAAGAGCGATTGGGTTTGTCTCTTTGCCTCAATTGTCGGTGTCGTACTCTGGCGGCTGACGAGTGAGCCATTGCTTGCGGTGGTTATTATCGTCATCGCGGATGCGATTGCATACATCCCGACGTACCGGAAAGCATTTTATAAACCGCACGAGGAACCCGCATACACATATTTTCTCGCAGCGATGCGCTCGGTGTTCGGCGTACTCGCACTGCAGGCGTTCACGTTGACCAACGTGCTCTATCCCGCCTCGCTCATCATCACCGATGGAGGATTCGTCGTGTATCTCTTGGTCAGACGGTGGCAATTGGTGCAGGCGAAATCGTCCGCGTAACGGTTTTCTTATATTATATGCAAGTGAGTGATGTACTGATTGTGGGAGCGGGTGCATCCGGGCTTATGGCCGCCCGGGAGCTTGCTCGCGCAGGGAAGAAAGTGGTGATACTCGAAGCGCGCGACCGCATCGGAGGGCGTATTTTCCCGCTTCCAGTTGATGAATTCGGATATGAAGCACAGGGTGGCGGGGAGTTCGTCCACGGCGATGCGGAAGTCACATGTGAACTGATTGCAGAGTACGGAATGACGCTCACACAGCCGACGGAATGGTGGCATGTATACGACGGGGAACCAAAGTTGCACGACAAGGAGGCGCCCGCGGACCCACGGCTTCTTGAAAAGCTTTCCGCAATCCAAGAAGACATGACGGTCGCTGATTTTTTTGACCGCTTCTTTCCTGGTGTGGAATTCGAGGAGATGCGCGATGTCGCATACCACTGGATTGAAGGGTACGACGCGGGCGATGTTACTCGCGCGAGCGTGCTGGCGCTTCGCGGAGACATGGAAAGGTCCTCCATGTGGCAACAGCGCAGTTTGAAAGAAGGATACGGTTCGCTTTTGCGACGCCTTGAATCCGACTGTCGGGAGGCAGGAGTTGAAATTCTGTTCGGGAAAAAAGTGAATACCGTCAACATTGTGTCCGGTAAAGCCGCGCTCTCGTGCGCAGACGGCACGACTCATGAAGCAGAGCAGGCACTCATCACGGTGCCGCTCGGAGTGCTGGGCGAAATGCAATTCACACCTCTCCAGAAGGCAAAGATGTCCGCCGCAGGACAGATCGGATATGGCGCTGTCATCAAGACACTTTTGCGCTTTGACCGTAAGTGGTGGAGCGGCGCCCGTGAACAGAACTTCGATAAACTTTTTTTCATGTTTTCCCACGAGAAGATTCCCACGTGGTGGACGCAGTACCCGGAGCCGCATCTCACGCTCACCGGTTGGCTTGCCGGTCCGAAAGCCGCGGAGCTTTCGGGCAAAGGCGAGGCAGAAATCGTGTCGCTCGCTCTCGAATCGCTCTCTCATATTTTCGGCATATCAATCGACGAGTTACGGGCAATGCTGATTGCCGCCCGCTCTATAGATTGGCTTGCCGACCCGTACGCCCGCGGTGCATACAGCTACACGACACCGCAATCCGCTCGCGCAATCGAAATCCTTAAAGCGCCGGCTGAAGCGAAGCTCTATTTTGCAGGCGAAGCACTGAATGCCGATGATATGGTAGCCACAGTAGATGCGGCGCTCGTGAGTGGTCGTAATACGGCTCGACAAATGCTCGGACTGTAATCCGCTCACGATGCCCCGGATATAGAGTGGCCTCCCTTTTATCCTCTGCTACAATGTCGCACAATGAGCAGAAATTTCCGGTCAATGCTGGAAGCGCAATGGGAGCAGGACAAATTCCTCTGTGTGGGGCTCGACAGCGATTTCGAGAAGATTCCGAAGCATCTCCACAAGGGGAGCGTTCGCGAAGTTCTTGTCACTTTCAGCAAGGCGATTATCGATGCCACCAAAGATATCACTTCAGTCTACAAGCCGAACTCCGCCTTTTATGAGGCGCATGGAGACGAAGGCATCGCGGCGCTTAAGGAAATCAGCGAGTACATCATTGAGTACGCCCCTCTCGTGCCGATTATTCTCGACGCAAAACGCGCGGACATCGGCAACACAAACGCTGGCTACGTCGACAGTATTTTCAAACACCTGCAGATGGACGCGGTTACCGTGCATCCATACCTGGGCTCCGAGGCGATACAGCCATTTCTGGGTCAGAAAGACAAAGGTGTAATCGTACTGTGCCGGACTTCAAATCCGGGAGCGGGCGAATTGCAGGACCTCACAGTAGATGGCATGCCGCTGTATAAGAAGGTCGCGCATCTTGTCGCGGAAAAATGGAATGCGAACAGGAATTGTGGGGTCGTTGTCGGCGCCACATATCCGGAAGAGCTTCGCGAAGTGCGCGCAATCATCGGCGATATTCCGATTCTGATACCCGGCATCGGCGCGCAGGGTGGAGACCTGGAAAAAACCGTTGCGGCAGGGAAAGACAGTAGGGGAAAGGGCATGATTATCAGTGCCTCGCGGTCGGTGATTTTCGCATCGGACGGAGAAGATTTCGCGGAAGCGGCGAGGAAGAGTGCGCAGACACTTGATGAATCGATTAAAAAAGCACTATAATAGCCGTCATGACTGAAGATCAAATACTAGAAGTGTTGCAGAAGGTGGGTGCGTTTCGGGCGGGACACTTTGTGTTGATATCTGGCAGGCACAGTGATGCATATATAAATAAAGATAATTTGTATCCCTACACGCACGATACATCGGCTCTTTGTCGAGCGATGGCGGAGCGCTTTAAAGATCAGAATATCGAAGCCGTCATAGGCCCTGCAGTGGGAGCGGCAATTCTTTCTATGTGGACCGCGTATCACCTTACAGAGCTCACGGGCAAACAAGTGTACGGAACATATGCCGACAAGGATGGAAAGGGCGGTTTCGTTATCAAGCGGGGATTTGATCAAATAATCAAAGGGAAAAGACTACTTGTGGTTGAGGACTTGACGACGACCGGCGGCTCAATCAAGAAAGCTATAGAGGCCGCACGTGAAGTTGGGGCCGAAGTTGTGGGTGCGGTCGTGCTGGGTAATCGGGGAGACGTCACAAAAGAAATGGTTGGCAATCCGCCAGAATTTGTATCAATGGTCAATATTAATCTCGATTCATGGGAGGAGAGCGACTGTGATTTGTGTAAACGGGGGATTCCGGTCAATACCGACGTAGGACATGGAAAGGAGTTTCTGGCAAAGAAACACGGCAAATAACTCACAGCTGCTTCATGAGTGCCTGTGTTATACTGGCCGAGTTATAAAGTTCAGTCTGTAATCAATTGAACCCTATGAATAATCTTTGGATTTGGATAGTCGTTCTCATCATTATTTTAGGCGGCGGGTATTGGTGGTATACGTCTTCACAGACTCCTGTGCCAATCAATCAGGGCGCATCTTCGCCGGTCGGCGAGAGCACCACGAGTACGGATACGACTCCTGGCGACAGTACATTTGCTGCACTCATTACCTACTCCGACAACGGATATTCTCCGGCTACGGTAACTATCAAAAAGGGTGAGACTGTGCGCTTCGTGAACAATTCTACCCGTGATACATGGCCGGCATCGGCACGTCACCCAGACCACACGGTCTATGATGGGACCTCCCGCACACAGCACTGCCCGAACGAATCGGGTACTGCATTCGACGCATGCCGTGGAGTGAAGCCCGGTGAATTCTGGGAATTCACCTTCGACAAGGTAGGTGAGTGGGCATACCACGACCACTTGATTGCGCAATACTTTGGAAAAGTAATCGTGACCGAATAGCATGCCGCTCGAACGTGCCGCTCTTGTCGCACTTCGAATCGGTCTCGCGTTTGCTTTTCTCTATCCTCCAGTCAACGCGCTCATCGACCCTTCCACATGGATTGGATATTTTCCGGCCTTCACACGCGGCTTTGTCTCCGACGTAACTCTCCTGCACCTCTTTGGTGCGGCAGAGGTCGTAATCGCAATCTGGATTCTCTCGGGATGGCGCATATTT
>Ga0209542_10008833_pt1 | contig 18671 bp, 12 predicted proteins | sample RifCSPhighO2_01_FD_184028 | JGI IMG/M metagenome (GOLD analysis project Ga0209542, IMG submission 184028) | Soil microbial communities from Rifle, Colorado - Rifle CSP2_plank highO2_0.1 (SPAdes) (version 2) | ecosystem: Environmental > Terrestrial > Deep subsurface > Rock core/Sediment ...
GCGACTTGCTTTTTTCCGATGGAGTTCCTAGTTTGGACTTTTAAGTCTCCTGTATTACAGGCAACACCTTCACTGTGGCGGTATCTGTTCCGCCTGGACAAGTTAGAGTGAAGGTGGATTCTCCGTTTACAACTACCGATGTACTGCCTGAGGAGTCGGCCAGAGCAGCCATACTCACCCCTGGACCAGTGAGGGAACACGCGGCTGATGCGCCAGTCCAAGTTACAGTAACACTATCTCCCTTACGTACTATGCTTGGATCTACTGTCACTTCGCCAACAACACCCTCTCCTGCTGTTACCACCAAAACGTCGGTGGCATTGCCATTACTTCCAGTACAGCTCACTGTGTAAGGTAGGCTGGCATTAGCGGCTGGCTCTGTCACATTACTATCTGTGCCGCTAGTTAACCCACCCGTAGCGAAGTTACCTCCTGAACAACTTGAGGCATTGGTTGATTCCCAACGTAGCTCTATCTGGTCACCACTAGCTATGGTGATGTCATCACTAGTCCACGAGTCATCCAAGGTTATATTCCGCACCTCAATTTGTGCAGTTGGTGCATCTGCGTCATTAGTAACCAAGTGATCTAGACTAACCCAAGCGGAGTTTCCGCCGTCGTTGCTACATCTGGTTCTGTATTTCCACGTACCCAGAGCCGCCGGTGAATACTGTCTATTTGCAGTACCACCTCCATTTTCATCTATCCCTACCCAGTCAACCTGATTTGGAGTTTTTCTTTGCAAAACACATTTATCAGCATTGCCACCAGTCCAACCGGTTGTTTTTTGTCCGAAATGGAGCCAGAAATTTTCGTTTGGCTCTGTTACCGCCTTATTTTGCGATATTGCAGCTACTGGAGGCCGTGGTACTACGGGGTGGCTCAAGTAAGCCCATTCTCCCCAAGCTGTCTGATAACAACCCGCAGCTTCTGCGTGGGGCACTGCAAAATTTAGACCTAGCACTTTAGGAGTGACTAGATAAGAATGAAGCCCGTCAAAAGTACTGTCTGACACGGAACACATATTCACAGTCACGCCACAATGAGCGCGGTAGCGCCATGTACCCCAGCCAGCCAGTGACTGGTTCTTTGATTTCGTGTTGCCTGCGCCTGCGGTTTCGATTCTGTCCCAATTGTTACCATTAGGACTCTTTCTATACAGCTCACAAACGTCAGCTCTCTGGTGATCCTTACTTGTCTTTGGACCAAACCAGATTTTAAACTCTTCCTCCCAATAGGTAGGGCTTTTCGTATCACTGATTTTAGCCCCAGGGACAAAAACAGTGATTGAGTTGCCCGATGCTGGAATCGCGTATCCCCCAGATGCGCCAAGTGGCGACACCTCTGCTATACCTAATTCGACTGATTGAAAAGGTTGTTGCTCTGGTTGCGAATTGATAATAAAAACTGCAACACCGAACAAAGCCGCCGCCCCAGCAATTAATGTTAATTTAGATTTTGTCATTACTCATTATGATAACTAGTTAATACTACAATTCATAACGCCGCCTGTGATTAACTTGAAATACAATCTTGTCTATTCGCTAGCTAATTCCAGATTTTTTTCTATCAACGACTGGAATTCCTCTAGTCCCTGGGACCAAGCCGCCGGATCATTACCAGGATATGTTCGTCCCCAATCCTCTACTGTTAAATAACCTGCGTATTCCCTAGCTTGTAAAAATTGCTCACGGGCCTCATCTTTTCTGCCAGTGTTCATCAGTGCTAGTCCGTACATATTTAAGAGCCACGGATTGTAAGGTGCAAAAGCCAGCCCTTCCTCAAGCAATGGAATCATTTCAGTAAATTTACCTTGCGAGAAATACACCCAGGATAAATCAGTTCGAGTCCAAGGACTTTCGGGTTCATACTCTAAAAATTTCAAAAAGTTTTCCTCGGCTTTCTGCCAATCTTCCGCACCTCCACTCTTACGAGCTTTATACCCATAGGTCAATCCCCGCATGTAGTACACATTCGGTTTAATATCGCCGTGTAGATTGATTTGTTTATCAAATTTATAGAGTGCGGCGCTGTAATTACCTTCCAAAAAATCAATACGACCCAGCTGATACCAAACCAATGGATTATCTGAGCCTTCTTCAATCGCCTTTGTGTAATACTGTCTCGCTAACTTGAGGTCATACTCTCCATTTTGGACGTTGAATGAATTAAAGTAATACTCACCCTGTAAAAAGGCGTCAGTGGTTCTAGGCGAATCAACCCACACACCGTACGCGCCAACTAGTAGCACGCCGATTAAAACCGGCACCAGCTTGACCGCAGTAGGCAGACCAACAAATAGTTTTCTGAACTCCTTTTTTTGAATGGCCGAAGTGAGAAAGAACATAACTATAAGAATGTATCAAAGATTATATTCTACCAGATCAAAAAATTCGGTACTGAGGATTACTTCCCCTCTGACTATGCGACCGTCTGGACCATAAAGTTTACTCGGGGTTACGTTGCCGGAGGATATAACAATTTTTTTTGTATAAATAGCTTGCGTCCGAATCATTGCGTCCAACTGATACCACAATATGTCAGGGTCGTTAAAACGGGCGTGTGAAATGACGTGCAACACGACCGGACTTTCCCTCAGGTTAGCAATTCTTGAAATACCGCCAATATAAGAACTCTCAGAGCAAAATAAAACACCTGGTATGTCGGCTGGAAATTTATCATAGCCAGCTTGTTTGCCTGGATGATAATTTTGGTTGTTCAATATCTTGCTCCAGTCTTCATCTCGTCCTAGTAATTTTAAGCCTAGAATGAAGGGATAGGTGATGTATTCACCTTGTGGAATCAGGAACTGCTTATCGGTCATATAAACAGCCTGTTTGCCAAGATCATAGTAAACCGCCCGTAAAACTGCCCCTTCCTCATCTTCCACTCTCACACTATCAACCACCACTACATCAGTATCTATCCTGGAATCTAACCAAGTCAGAGCGGCTTCAGTCCCACCAAGATAATCCGTCAAACGTGCGTCCTCAGGAAGTAGAATTATATCGGGGGCGGTTTTGGCTGCAGCCAAAACCGCTGTTATTTCATTACTCGCTTTTATCTTCTCTCCATCCGGTCCATGAAGTAAATTCACGCTAAATCTGGTATCTATAGCTACAATGGTTTTTTCAACTGCCGGTAGTGGAGTTGTTGGAAAAATTACATAAAAAATCAACAGTGCGGTGGCGCAGTATCCGTACCAAAAAACCTTTCTGGTCCAACCCCAAGCCGCATGAGTCCAAACAAAGTATCCGAACGCACTCAAAGCCACCACGACTACAGTCAGTCCATATATTCCAGTAATGGAAGAGAAAGGGTAAAACAAGGAAATGTTGGCCAAAGCAATCCCTACATAACCGTGTACGACATCGGAGTTTAGCGGCACATTCGGACCGAGTAAAATGATTGAGGCTGTGAAGGAGCCGAGTATTTCCCCCGCCAACCACAGCACTGGAATTAGCGCGAAGAAGAATATTCTGTTTTTCTGCCAGATTAAAAACAACAAGACCGTAGCGGCTGCGATACCGAGACCCGCAAAGCTGGAAGTAGATAACCAATATGCGCTGATAAGCAGTATTTGCCCCAATTTACCAAGCGTTACCCAAACCATCGGGTAAGCAGACCAACCCCAAGCATATCCACCCATCGCTTTCAAAGTACCCACCAAAAGTCCGCCGAGAGCGGCTTCGTGCCAGCTAAGTGCTCTGGTGATGGCGTAAATAAACAAAAACAAACCAAGGAAGGCCAACCACCAAAACACTTGATTTACGGAGATGAGAGCCAGACACAAGCCTGACAAAAGCCAAACGAACCATCGCATGCACACATTCTACTCTAACCAGACAAATTCGCCGCCGGTGGATTTTCATTTTATACTGTCTTTATGGATACGATCTTATATTGGAGCAAGCGGATATTACCTGGACAATTTCTGAATTACCTACGACCTCCCTATCACCTAGCCCTAGCCTGGCTCGGGGACAAAATTTATCATCATCCTTCTCGCGAATTAATCGTCATTGCTGTTACTGGCACTAAAGGTAAATCCACCACAGTGGAATTGATAAGCGCTATCTTGTCTACTGCCGGAATAAACACCGCTTCCCTTTCTACTATCCAGTTCAAGATCGGTAATGACGCTCGCCCCAATCTTTACAAAATGACCACTCCTGGTCGTTTCTTCGTACAAAAATTTCTACGCGACGCAGCAACAGCTGGTTGCACACACGCCGTACTGGAAATGACTTCCGAAGGAGCCAAGCAGTATCGTCACCGATTTATTGAATTAGACGCATTGGTTTTCACCAACCTAACGCCTGAACATATAGAGTCACACGGTTCATTTCTCAGATATAAAGAAGCTAAGCTATCAATTGCAAGCGCTTTAGAAAAATCACCGAAGCGACCACGCTATGTAATAGCCAACATTGACGACGAGCACGGCAAAGATTTTCTAAACATCGATGTGGAAGAAAAAATACCTTTTTCTTTAGACACTTTAAACCTTCACACGTTACACAAGGACAGCATCGGTTTGATTTTTAAAGACGGAGGCGAAGAAATTACTATTCGCGTACCCCTGGTTGGTTTGTTCAATGTCTATAACGCATTGGCCGCAATAACTCTTGCCCGCGGACTGGACATACCTTGGCGTTCGATCGAAAAGGCTTTAGGTACTCTGCCTCCAATTCACGGTCGGGTGGAACACTTTTACAGCCCTGCTGGATCGTCTAAACAAATCACCGTTGTAGTGGATTATGCCCACACACCTGATTCCTTAGAAAAGCTATACCAAGCCTTTAAAGACGTGCCTAAGGTGTGCATCTTAGGTAACACCGGCGGTGGTCGCGATCGTTGGAAACGGCCTGAAATGGGTGCTATTGCTGAAAATTATTGTGACAGAATAATTCTCACCAATGAAGATCCCTACGACGAAAATCCTAGAAAAATACTGGAAGAAATGGCCAATGGCATCGCAGATAAATCTAAATTAGATATCATAATGGACCGCCGGCTCGCCATACGCACCGCGTTTAAGGAGGCCAAAAATGGCGACTACGTGATCATTTCTGGTAAAGGTACCGATCCTTATATTATGGGGCCTAACAACACACGGGAAAAATGGAGTGATGCCGAAGTTGTGCAAGAAGAACTAGCTGCTTTGGCTGAATAAAGAATGACCCATAACAAAAAACGCTGCGTCTGACGCAGCGTTTTTGTTATTAGGAAATTTAACTACTTAATCCAATCATCTAGATAAACTAGAGTTGGATCAAAATCAGCTAGAGACTGTGTAGCAATAACCTCTTGCCGATCATTATCCATTGCGTAAAACTCAATGCGGGGATTAGCTAAAGCTTCGTTCACAATATCTCTAGCAATCACAGCGTAAGACATTCCGTCAGGAGACACTACCGGCCAAGAGTAACTCACTGAATCATTATCACGTGAATATAACTTGGTCACATCCATAGTAGCTGTCACTTCATAAACACTAACATTTCCTCTGCCCGGAGTAGTTACCACCAATCGACGACCATCCGGTGATACTTCAAACATGATACCAATTACGGACGTAAACACTTCTCCGCGTTCCAAGAAGCTAATCAAACGTAATTCGGCTCCAACATCCATATCATAAGCATAGATACCGTCAGATCGAAGGTACAGCAATACATCACTATTTGGCATCCAGGTTGGATGCGCTGCGTCGGGTATTTCTGACTGTACTTCCCCTGCTTCGTTGCTGATTAAGGTTTTCCAATTCGAAGTAATTGCGCGCTCTGTTCCAGATACAGTTTCACCCACGACAGACCGTGCGAGCATTTTGCTACTTTCGGACCAAGACATTGTGCCGTACTGATCCGTAGACTCCTGAGCTAAAACCTTAACCTGATCAGGCAATACCGCGTGCACTACTCTTTTTACCAACGTTGTTGTGCCTGAAGTATTATCAACGGCCACTGCCCGGAAGAAGAAGTTGCTATCATTTTCAGCCGAAGAAAATTCAATTGCACTAGTTGAAAAGAAACCGAAGCGCTCACTCTCATTCACCACCTGCATTGAACCATTGGTCAAATTAAGACTGTAAGTTTTTGGTGCTATTTCGCTTTCTAATTTACCGCTATAAACCAATCGGCCCGAGAGGTCCTTTAATTCAAGTTTACCAACACCGAGTGTTGGCCAAATAACCTGCCACGCTCCGTAAGCAAGTAGCACTACGATTACCGCTACCACCATACCCACAATAGAAGTGAGGGATGGTGTTTTTTGTTTGATTCCTTCAAGCATAAAAATAATAATGAGTTAATTCTTAAGACAACCGTAGATCTTTGAGCAAGGTTCGATCTTCAGGTGCCAAACGTTCCAACCAATTCTTTCCGATTGTTGCTGCTGTAGCGGCAGACATTCTGGTATAAAAACCATTAGCACGAAGAACGTAGCGACGGCTAGTACCGCTAACTTTTGGTAGATCTTTGATAACTACGTCCATCACATCTCCAGGAATAGTATGCAAGAAAACATTATTTTTTTCTTTTATCTGTTCCGTGTAGTCAGCTCCTGTCTTAGGATTAACAACTTTTTGTATAGACAAAGCATTTACTGCTGGAGTGAGCGCAGTGCCTTGGAAAGCAAAAGCCGCGCGGACTTTATGCTTCTTGGTGGCCTTAATGCGAAGAGTAAGGAATTCGTCCTTTAGACTAGCGATTATTTCTTTTGGAATACGCACTACTTCCTGCGTGGCTTGTACGTAGCGTGGGAAGAGTGTCTGTAAATACGTTTGGCCAAAGCTGTCTCCGGCGGAAATAACCAATGATCTAGTAATGGAACCTATTGTGTAGTCGGCATAACTGTGTGGCACGCTTAGAAGTTTGGCTAATACATCAGAATCTGCCTTGTTAAGGCCAACAAAGGCTACCGATGCCAATAATGCTATTCCAGCCAAAGTGGTTGCGCCACTGCGACCTAAAGCAACACTCTGGATCATAAATTTTTCCAAGCGTGAGAACGGCACTTGGTTACCCAATGACCAGTCGCGGAAGTGGGAATCGATCAAAACAAAAGTGTCCTTGGAAGAATCGAGTTGTATTTTTGGTACACGGATGACCAACTCATCGCCTGTTTGCATCGTTACACTCTCTCCTTCTTTCGGGGTTAACGTAGTGTAAGTACTTGATACGGATGTGAAATCATTTTGCTTGGCGTGATAATGATTCATTACACCATCTACAACCTTGGCCTCTGTGGTATCAAAAACATAACTGTCTTCCAGATTACCGTCAGCTACAAAGTGTTCATTCTCTTTGAGGTCTAAAGCGCTAATGGAGAACTTGTCTATATATGACTCTTCGGGTTCGAGCTCGCGAATCTGCATACGTAGTTCACCCTTCTCATCCGCGCGCAAAGTGTCACTAAGAAGATATGTGTCACCACCAATTCCTTGCTCGTAGGCTTTTACACCCATCTTGTAGTTAGCGAAGACGGTATTTGGTTTACCAAAAAGAAAATCATTTTCATGCACATACTGTTGGCCATTCCAAACAGCAAGAAACGGGGTTGACGGTGCCGCCCTGACGTCCATTGTGGCGTCCACAGTGCCATCATCATCAAAATCTGCTTCGTATGAGCCTACTGACAGTCCGTCAGCAGCCTCCGTTCCCTCGACGGCGTTGTAATTAGTAACACTTGTGTCGCTGTAATCTCCAACACCACCACCGCCTCCTCCCCCTCCTTCACCTCCAGCTTTAACTTGGGTGGCCGTTAATGCTGTACCGAGCACAGCTCCATTACTAAAAAGTTTGAGAAGATTGTTTTTGATTTTCTTATTAGTTGACATATTAGATACATAATACGCCACTCAAAAAAATGTTGATCGCTTATCTGTTGATAAAGAAATACCCAATCGCTGAAATCAGCAACTGGGTATCTGAGAGATATATGTACGTCGACGATGATCTGTCAGTGTCTGGCCCACCCGCACTTCCCGGTGCGCGTGTGCGTGATGAACCACCTCGGGCGGTTCGTGTCGCTGACCTTGCCGCTGAAGCCTGCCAGTCTCGTATTGCTTTCCCCTCGATTCTGCAGAGTGACCTTGTACTTCTTGACGTAGACAGTCTTGCATGAAGCAATCGCTGCGAAGGCGTCTGCGACAGGAAGGATTGCGAAGGTAGCGGCAATTGCAACTGCGATGAGCTTGTTCATTGGTTTGGCCTCCTTAGCCGAGATCAATCAGAAGCTATCCTCTGATTTACTGCTGTTTATTATACACAACTAACAGGAATTGTCAACCTAACCGTAAATTACCAGCTGGATTGGGCGTGCGGAAGTAACAAAATTGACCTTGCTCGGAGACTACTTTAACTATGAATGCAATTTCATCTTATAAAATAATGGCCCGGGAAACACTTTCGTATTCCTGGGCCATTCTTGAATTGATCGCTGGGACTTTTTTGTCATACACGCCCCGTCGACGTGTGCGTTACTTGAAGATCATGTTCTTGCGCAGGCCGTCCTGGGTGTTGCAGAGACTGCCAATGCAAACCTTTTTTACGGGCGCGCCTACCCGCAGAATCCATACGTGCCTGCCTTTGTAAGTGCCAGGGGAGAAAATATTCTTTTTTATCACCCGACCGTCTTTATAGTAAACGGTCACTGTTGTCTTGCCTTTCAGCAAGAACACGTTTTCAACCGCCGTTGCGGGTGCAACAGCGAGAAAAGCGAAGGCGGCGGTGGCGAGAACGATTGCAAAAAACTTGGTCATTGGTTTGGCCTCCTTAGCCGAGATCAATCAGAAGCTATCCTCTGATTTACTGCTGTTTATTATACACGACTATCACTGATTGTCAAGCGAGCCTGCATGGAAATAAAAAAAACCGGAGGCAACCACTGGGGGTGATGCGCTCCGGCTGTATAGACGATCACGGCGGATCGTACTGGGGTTGAAACAAAAGGTTGTCCAAGACCTACGTTTACCATACACCATTGCTGAAATATGGCAAGAGGGTGTGCGGGGCGGCTTGCCGCCCCGCACCCGAGATGACTCTTTTTCGCTACTAGATGTAACGATAAGTTATCTTCTCTACCTCTTCTTTGATGATGGGAAACTTATCCACCGGCTCGGAGGCCGACAGTGTTTCCTCTTCCCCGATACACACTCGCTGGTTTTCATCCAGATCAAAGCACTGGAGAGACGTCGTCTCTTGCGTGCTGGAGAGCTGGCCCAGAAGTGCAATCGCGAGGAGTATCATTGTCATTGGACTCTTCCTTTTGTTTACCATGCCGCCCCAGTGCGACACAGCACTATTACAATACCACACTTTGACGAAAAAAGCAAAGGCCGGTGCGTATAACGCTCCGGCCTCAATTTCTTCAGTTTGGTACGTCCACGAGCTGTCCGTCGGCTTGATGTTCGACTTCGAACCCTTCCCTCTCGGTGAGGGTATGTTCGTAACCGAACATTGCGTGGACAGCCACTGCCTGAAAGCAGTCTTTGCCGTTATACGGATCAAAGCCATCCTTGATAGCCGCCTTATTGGCTTTGGCAAAGGCCTTGTCAGAACTAATACCATCTATCCGAAGGAATACAGTCGTTCGATTACCAAGCCTGCACCAACCGGAAACTATCCAGTAGTAGTTTGGTGCAGACCGAACCCAGCAGTCTGACTTCGTCTTGGATAGGCAGTTCCGAAGCGCTATCTGTTCAGCCAATGCTCGAGTTTGTTGACTATGGGCCTCAGCATGAGTGCCATCCGTAGACACAGCTAGTGCCCCCCAACTTGTTGGCGGAGATTCCGCCAACAACTTTTTCCACTGTCCGCTAGTTAAGCGACCAGTAATGGGTTCTTTCAATGCACGTTGTAGCTGAACGAAGGCATTTATAGTCTCTCTACCGAGTTTGCCACTTACCGTGACATCGAAACCCCTGTCGTAGAAAGCTTTCTGCACCTCTTTCAGCTTGTCATTATTACGGCTCGTCAGATTCACGATATCCGTCCGAGGTCCGATCCCGAGTGGATTGATACCTTCAGAGGCCATAGCTCTGTTGCTAGAGACCAACACCGAAATTACGACGAGCAGCAGTGCTGCAACTTTGACAAAGATCGACATCCTACTTACTCCAGTTGAGTTGATTTGACTGTTTTTAGTATACCACAAAACACTACTTTTGTCCACTATAGAACCTCCTCTGTGTCTAATGAGTGAATAAGCCGCAATTTAGTCTAGAGGCGGGGCTTATAATGAAAACATTAATTAAATTATCCAACCGTTCTTTATGCATCGCTTCACAACTCTATATAGCCTCACCGCCCTCCTCCTCATCACCTCTCTCATCACTCCAAGCTTAGCCATTGCTCAGGAAGGAGAAACAGATGGCAGTGAAGCTAGCGGTGATTCTCCGAGCGAGAGTGGTCCTGGACCTGGTATGGGTAGTGGAGAAAGCGGCTACGCTGGTGGCAGTACTGGTGACTCACCGAGTGAGAGTGGTCCTGGACCGGGTGCTGGTGGAGCTGATGCTGAAGCGACTAATCAGGCAGCGGCTGATGCGGAAACCGCTGCTGGTTACGGTATGACTGGGGATGTGGATGTTAATGCGACGGCGGACGCTCGTATGAGTGGCACCATTGATAATGATCAGGTGGCTATGAGTGACGGGACGGTGCAGAGTTTGAGTGCTGGGGCCGCGGCGGCGGATGCGATTAGTGCGGCGGCGGAAGTGGGTGGATACGTGGACACAACAGCAACTCATGCGTCATACCAAAATGACCCAGATATGACGCCAGGCACAGTAGTAGGTGCTCTTACCGGTACCATTGGCTACCCTGCTGCTGTAGCGAAGGCTGAGATCAACGCTGCCGTTGCAAAAGCAAGTGTAGAAGACGCTGCGGTTGGAGCAATCAATAAATCCGCAGCTGCTGCTTACGCTGCGACCGCCAAAAATATTGCACAAGCCTATCAACAAGCAGCGCAGAGTATGCAGCAAGCAGGCGTACTTGGTCTTTCAGGGAAGACAGTAGCTAACACTTCTGTCACCACTCCTGGCACAGTAGCCTCATATCAAGCAGGTTGGGCACAATCTTCTTATTCCGGCCCTAAAGGTGTCACCACGCCAGGTTCTGGACTAAATCAAGCTGCGCAAAACGCTTACAACAATATTGGGCAATATAGTTATGACTTAAACTCATCTACAAACGGAGTAGTGGGTGGTTGGACTGATCAAAACGGTCGAGCACCTTCGGCAGAGCTAAGTAAAAGTCTTGACTCTATTTCATCAGAAGTTGCTGGTCATATTGCAAATGCAAATAATGACCTTGCTGTCTCATACGATATGAAAACTGACCAAGTGTCGGTCACTAATCTTAATACCGGAACAAAAGTTTCTGCCAGTCTTAGTAGTATTACCGGTAATACTACACAAACACAAAACGCAGATGACACTCCTGTCGGACAGATGTTTGGAAAGACATATTCTGGACCTAAGGGTGTCTCAGTAACACAAGCAAATAAAGATTTTGTAACTAGTGTATTAGGTCCTAACACTGGCCTAAACGCAGCCGCTCAATATGCCGGTCGCATTAGTGCTGGTCAACAACCAGCGGCTGTTCCATCAGACGATCCTGATGAGGACAGTAAGATAACGGCTGGATTAGCAATGGCTGAAGATCCACAAGCTGTTCTTGCAATGGAATCAATAGTAAACCGAGCTCTTGCTAGAAATATTTCTATTCGCTCTGTCGCGGCCAGCACTGAGTATCAGCCTGTTTTAGATCAAGCTCTTAAAAACTGTGGTGGTTGCACGGTCAGATCACTTACTCAAGATCAACTTAATCAAGCCCTCGATCAAGTTGTTGCCGCATCAGCGAAGAGACCTGGTTTTGCCGGCAACGTAACGATGGCTAAGTCAATGATCGCAGGAACTCACGTAATGACAGGCCTTGATAATATGCAAGGCTATGTTGACTTTACCAACGTAAGTCTTGCCATCTCGCAAGGCAGAGCGTCTAAGGACACCATTTCAGAAGTTACAGCAATGAGAGACGACCCTAACTCAACCACTCTGCGAGAAGGTAAATTTAACGAGCAAACTTTCGGCATCAGAGCAGGGAGTAAAGCTCCGGACTACACTCCTCAAAGCATAAGCTTCAATGCATACAAAGATATTTCTAGCTCTGTTACTACAGGTACAAAGACTAACTCAGACACAAATCCCGATACCACTCCTGATACAACCGACAACAAACCAAATAATAATGACAATACCAATACAAGAAATAGAAATATTGGTGCAACTATAGGTGGTACTGTTGCTGGTCCAATTGGTTCAATCGTTGGTGGTTTTCTAGGCGGCCTTCTTGGAAACAGCACAGGTAACAATAACGGTGGAAAAAATAAAAATACTAACACCTCAGAACAACGCGATCAGATGCGTCTTTGTCCCCCTTACCCAATCTCCTGCCAATCCGGTGCTGCTATTCTCGCATTGCCATCACTTCCCTCTTTTTCTTCATGGTTTGAGTGGCTTGATGGTGATGAGGTAGCTGAACCTGAAATACTTGCAGAGAAAAAGACTGTGCCTGTTCTCATTACAGTTAATTATCAGACCGGCGAAATTGAGATCAACCGCCCGGATATAAACGCCACTCTAGAAAACCCAACCCTCTACTATACTGACGAACAACTAAGCAGTTTGAATATGCTATTCAACGAGACTCCTGTCCTACTTAACGGTGACGGTGATGTTATTTATTCAAATGGTCTTTACTCACCGCCAGTAAAATACAGTGAGGCTGTCGGACAAGACGTACCCGAGTACGTATATACCATTGAATACGTAGACGAGAGCGGAGCTTTGATCGAAATTGGAGATAATGACAATGCTTTACCAGACAATCTTGCTTCCAATTTAGTACGTTCATTCGTGGGTAACGCTACACCGTTTGAGGCAGCAGATATTGCTTCTGTAACTTACCGAGTGGTAGAACCTGATGCAGATGTATTGGCTGACGAGTATTACGATTATGTAATAACTCTTAATGACGGGTCAGTTAAGGCAGTTACAATACCCGAATTCACTTCGACTGCTCATATGCAGAAACGCTTTGAACAATTGGGCTTTAAAGGGAAAGCTACAGAGATTTTGGGGATGGCGACTGAGACTTTTGAGGAACCCGAGCAAGGACTTTTGTCTCAACTCTTCTCCTTGGTTTCGGACACCGTCGCAAAATTTACCGACAGCGAGCCTACTGGAGACAGTGTGACTGCCCTACCAACACTAGACAATAATCTGACAACGACAGATATCGAGACTATTTATATCTATCCATTCACAGACATTTCTTGCCCTACAGATGTTGAAGGATATGAAAGGGGATTTATGTACACTGCTATTATCAAAAATAAAATGTCTCCGGACTATGTGACAATGGTTTCTGATGGGCGCTGCGGTTACGGCAGTCCTGATCAACTAGTAACAGAGGTTGCGCACCATCTTGAAAGCACCTACGGCATCGAAGGAACCACTTATGCCTCTATCGTCGATAAAACTTCCTTCAAGTACGAATTGACGGCTTTTGAGCAAATCGTGACCAATGTATATCGACCAAGTGCTGTAATAGAACCTGTGGTGCAGACTCCAACCGAAGAACCGATTACTGAACCGGCCACAACTACCCCCGAACAAAAACCAAATCTTACCAATGACGTGAAGTTCGAAACAAAAGCCATCGGAAGTAATGGTAAAGTCCTCCTCGATTGGTCAGAAGTAAAATCAGTTAATATGTCTGCTGATGTCTCCCTCTACTTCCGCTGGGACGGCAGTGCTTACCAACAGTGTTTACCTTTCCTACAAGATGCTGGTAACTATGCTTTAACTAGGAAAGATAAAGCTATGCTTAAGGGTGATACTGAGAGTGAAGGGTTTAATGTTCCAGAAAAAACTGCTTCTTATAGAGTGGAGTGTGGTGGACAGAGAAATAATGAGTTTGGTGTGGATGAGAGAGTGGTGGAGGTGACAATTGAATAAGTCGAGAATAAAAAATCCCGTCGCCAACTCGTTGGAGTCGGCGGCGGGATTGTTCTCACTGATCGGCCTGTTCGAACAAAGTTTGAAGTTTGCTCCGGCGCAGTACCGGAATCGGTATCTTGCGCTTATCGTTGATGACCTGCTCCAGCCCTGAAACATCCTCAACGGTTGAGACTTGCGGAGACTCAGGCCACTTTTCTTCGGCCAAAAGCTTCCAACCGGTTGTGGTCCAGACGTAGTAGTACGTCACCTTGTCGTAGTACGACTCGCGATTAGCGAGCGTCTCGGCATCGGTTGGATTCACAACGAGAAGATTGCTGTTGGCGCGATAGTCGTAGCCGGTTGTTGCAAGTGGTAACTTGTCCATAATGCGACCGGTTCGCCGGTCCACCAACACGCCGCATTGCAGAGCAGTACCACAACCAGTAGTAACCATTACATAATGGCCACCGAATCGACGATGTGGTTGCTCGGACATCTCTTCATAAGAAGTTCCGTACCGAAACGCCCACTCAAACGGAAAGATTTTCTCGTTCCATTTGAGAGATGCAGCCGATTCATGGAAATGCGACCGGACCTTAAAGGTCCGGAAATCAAGGTGTAGATTGGCCGCGAATGCGACCGGAGCGAAGAATATTGCGATAAGAAGAGCGACAAGAGCACGCATGGCGTACCTCCTTAGTTCGGGTTAATTCACTACTAGTATTATAGCATAAATCAACACAAATATCAAGGTGTCAAGCTGTGCGGGTGGATAAACGTGAGCTGTCGTTTTATCTATAGAAAACACGGGCGGGCCTTTGGCCCGCCCGTGTTTTCTATCGTATATGTCCTTGTCCCCTTCTTAATATTCTCTACGCCCCTACCCCACTCGACATCTTGACTGGTGAAGGAGTGCGACGCGGCTTCTTCTTTACATCGAAGATGAGTTCGCCATTCTTAATTCCTACTGTCACCTTACCTCCTTTCAACATTCCTTGCCCCACCATCATATTGGCAACTGGGGTTAGGATCTTTGATTGAATCACTCGCTTTAGCGGTCGAGCACCAAATTTTGGATCATATCCTTCACGTGCCAAAAACTCCATAACTTCGTCAGTGACTACCAATTCGATTTCTTTTGATCGCAACCGAGCCACGACATTGTTTACTTGCAGCTTTACGATCTCAGCTATTGTCTCCGGTGAAAGAATATCGAACACAATTATTTCATCGAGACGATTTAAGAATTCTGGTCGGAAGAAATTCTTTAAGCTCTCCATTACTTTACTCTTGGCGTGACCATATTCAGCAGCGTCATCATGACTCGTCTGGAAACCAAAGTGAGACATCCGATCAATATGCTCGGCGCCAATGTTCGAGGTCATAATGATGATTGTGTTTCGGAAGTTTACCTTGCGTCCTTTCGCGTCAGTCAAATGACCCGAGTCGAGAACCTGAAGCAAAATATTGAACACTTCTGGATGCGCTTTCTCAACCTCATCAAGCAAGACCACTGAATACGGTCGATGTCGCACTCGTTCAGTAATTGAACCCCCTTCTTCGTGACCAACATAGCCCGGCGGCGATCCGATAATCTTCGATACAGAGTGCTTCTCCATAAACTCACTCATATCGATGCGTAGAAGTGCATCCGGATCATCAAACATAAACTCAGCGAGAGCGCGTGACAACTCAGTTTTTCCAACACCAGTTGGACCAAGGAAGAGGAACGAACCAATCGGACGATCTGGATCAGCAATACCAGCTCGTGATCGCTTCACAGCATCACTAATCAACCCCACTGCATTATTCTGACCCACTACTCGCTTCGTGAGTTCTTCTTCCATACGAGACAATTTCTCTGCTTCTGCCTCAAGCATTCTTGAAACCGGAATACCGGTCCAGCGTGATACAACAGCTGCAATATCCTCTTCTGTTACTTCTTCTCTAAGGAGTCGGCGGCTACGTTGTAATTTACGTAAACGGGCAGTTTTTTCCTCAAGCTTCTTTTCAAGCTCTGGAATAGTGACGTAGCGTATCTCTGCAGCCCGTGTAAGATCAGCAGTAGCTTCTGCAGCGTCCGCTTCTAGACGCAAGCTCTCCAACTCTTTCTTGAAACGACCCATATCGCCTAATGCTTCCTTCTCGTTAAGCCACTTAGTTTCTAAGGTCTTGGTTTTGTCACGTAGTTCATTGATCTCACCCTCAATATCACCAAGACGTGATCTGATCTTTTCTTTGTTTTGAGATAGACCTTCTTCTTTACGCAAAGCCTCGCGCTCGATCTCCAATCGGCGTACTTGGCGATCTGTGATCTCAAGTTCTTCTGGCTTATTTTCAAGTGAGATTCGTAGCGCTGAAGCAGCTTCGTCAATCAGATCGACAGCTTTGTCAGGCAAAAAACGATCCGAAATGTAGCGCGAAGAGAGACTCACTGCTGCCACAATGGCGTCGTCAGTAATGCGCACCCCGTGAAAGAGTTCGTATTTTTCAGTGATGCCGCGCAAAATGGCAATTGCATCATCCGGAGAAGGTTCGTTTACAAAGACTGGCTGGAAACGTCTGGTCAAAGCTGGATCACGTTCGATGTATTTCTGATATTCCTTAAGGGTGGTGGCACCAATGATACGTACTTCACCACGAGCCAAGGCCGGCTTCAACATATTACTCGCATCCATCGATCCCTCTGCGGCTCCAGCGCCAACAATCGTGTGGAGCTCATCAATAAAAAGAATGACTTTCCCTTCCGACTGCTCCACTTCCTTCATTACCGCCTTGAGACGCTCCTCGAATTCACCTCGAAACTTTGTACCAGCAACAAGCAAGCCTAAGTCTAAAGATAGGATTTCTTTTTCTTTAACCGACTCAGGCACATTGCTCTGCACTATGATTTGCGCCAACCCTTCAGCAATCGCTGTTTTACCCACTCCAGCTTCACCGATTAAAACTGGGTTATTTTTTGTGCGTCGTGAGAGTATTTGAATAACACGCTGCACCTCAGTGTCGCGACCGATCACTGGATCAAGTTTATTTTCAGCGGCCAATTTGGTCAGGTTGCGAGTGTAACGAGACAGCGCACGAAATTTCTTCGGCTGTTCGGCATCAGTTACCGAATTTTCTCTGACTTCTTTGAGGGCATTCGTTACCTTTCGCTTATCTATTTGAGATCGTTGCAATACTTCAATGGCCGGTCCTGGAGATTCAATCGTGGCAAGGAAAAGATGTTCTGGGCCAACATACGAGTCACCCAAACCTTCGGCAATCTTGCCAGCTTGTTCGAGCGCTCGTGCCAACTCAGGCGTGAGGTAAAGCTGATATGACTGAGCAACTTGGCTGCCAACCTCAGCACCTTCTAATGCTTCCAGAAGAAGGTCTGTAAAAGCAATGATATCTACATCAAGTCGATCTAGTATCGATATTACAGTGCTTTCATCCTGCATTGATAAAGCAGCCAATAAATGAATTGGACTGACATGATTTTGGCCGCGCTCAATAGCAAGCTCATGCGCTTTGCGGATAGCCTCCTTGGCGCGGGTGGTGAAATTGTGAAAATTTGGCACAGTAAAAAGATTAAATTGAGATCGAAAGAGAAATAAGCAGGCTCACAGAATTACAGTATTGATCTCACTACTTATGATGCAATAATGTGTCTACTCAGTCAATCCAGATTGGTGCATCCTCTCAATATGATTACGCAGAGCCTTTGTAGTTTTTTTCAAATCTCGCCAACGTGTGTATGGAGTCATTGTAAAACGAATAGTAGATATAGACCGAGCTTCATCTGCGGTCATAGCATAAACAACCTGTGAACGACCGCTACCAGCACCGGAACAAGCACTCTTAGTACTAGCTGCAATGCCAGCTGCATCTAATGCTACTACTGCAAATTCGGTATCGAGTCCGACTACAGAAATATTCACATTGTTTGGCAGACGCTCCACTCTCGAACCATTCAGTACCACATTTGGAATCTTACTTAATTCTTTTATCCAATGATCCCGAAGTGTGGCTGTGGTGACACTTAACTTTTCATATTCATTTTGCGCTAAAGACAAGGCTGTGGCTGCACCAACGATAAGTGACACCGGCTCTGTGCCTGGACGCAACTTGGATTCCTGTCCGCCACCACCTGTAATTGACGCTAGCTGGACCCGTGGTCGTTTTACTAAAATACCGATTCCTTTCGGACCTTCGCATTTCCCTGCATCAAGTGACAACATATCGACACCAAGTGAATCGAGAGCACACGGAAGCCAGCGTGGTGCCTGCGCTGCATCAGTGTGAAATGGAATAGTCAGACCGTTTTCTTTTTCAAACATCCGCACGATCCGTGATAGCCGATTGATGTCTTGCACTACCCCAGTCTCACTATTGGCATAGGCGATCGTAACCAGTCTAGTGCGATGAGATAGTAGTTTCTTAAATTCTTCTCCGATTACCATTCCTTCGTTGTCGATCGGAGCATAGACAATCCGCACTCCTTCTGACGCCAAACGTTTAAGACATTCGCTAACTGACGGATGTTCTACTGCAGTCGATATTACTTCAATGTCCGACGCTGGCACATTAGCAAGACGCATAGCCCGCACAGCGCCACGAATAGCAAGGTTGTTGGACTCGGTGCCACCACTTGTAAAAATGATGTCGGCGGCGCGAACGCGAAGCG
>Ga0209542_10008834_pt1 | contig 18669 bp, 22 predicted proteins | sample RifCSPhighO2_01_FD_184028 | JGI IMG/M metagenome (GOLD analysis project Ga0209542, IMG submission 184028) | Soil microbial communities from Rifle, Colorado - Rifle CSP2_plank highO2_0.1 (SPAdes) (version 2) | ecosystem: Environmental > Terrestrial > Deep subsurface > Rock core/Sediment ...
TCAACAAAAAGTATAATTTTAGAATTCAATTATTTTTGATTTTATTATGTCTGAGTTCAAATTGATTCCACCGCATAAGATGCGGGGGTATATAGTCAGGTGACCCAAATGCCAAGATAGTTGTAATTACAGGAGATCTTATGATGAATGAATCTAACCTTCTTGATTCATACAAGGTAAGAGCAGTAATCTACAAGCCATTTGACATGCGCAAAGTAAAATAGGTTGTGGCAGATGTTTTTTTGGGATGATGTTAAACTGCCAAAATCCAATAAACATCATACGCATGATAATCTGAAAAACGTGGACTCGAAATAAAAAATATAAAATTTTTCAAAATAAAAAGGAGATTTATTTGTAGATCCTTGCAAGGGCTTGCAGATCTAGTAGGGATATAGTGTTATGATTCATGTTAATAATTGACTGCATTAGGTCATTTTTTGCATCAGTATGGCCTAGTCCCAATGCATGACCTAATTCATGTCGTATGATGGATTTTAGTTGTATGTCATCTAATTCATCTACATTGTAAATTTTCACTAGTGCCTTTTGGATTTTGCCATTTTGGTCGTAAAACAGATTTGTGTATCCATCATATCCCTCACTATTGGTTTTTTCCATCAAATAGATAGTAATTGATTCTGAGATGTCTAGTTTGTATTGAACTTGTAGGTTGGGAACTGTAACCCCAAATGACTTTGAGACCTCTTTAATTCCTTCATTCCATCCTTGAAATAACTTTTTTTCAGAGTTTGTTGTTTCCTTTGAATTGATTGTATATTCTACAAGATCCACTTGTTTTTCACTTACATTTGCATCTCGTACAATGAGAATAGGTATGGTATTGTCTTTGACTTGTTTCCATGCCCTTAACTCATCCCATTTGTAGTCCTCTTCTGCCCAAGCTTCCACTGGAATGATGATAACGGTAGCTATTACCAGACTGAGAAGTATATTTCTCATATAGTATGAGTCTCATAGGGCATAATAATGACAAGTTTGTGTCATTCATAACACACAATATTGATGCACTTGAGACATTTTTGCAGTTATTGATTTATTGTAATTATTACAATATTAGTTGCAAAAATTTCAACATTATTTTAATGCATAGATGCTACAAATAATAGATCTGCCAAGTGAAACTAAATTTGAAATGCATATAACAAATTATTCTATGTATTTTTCAAAATGCTTTGAGAATTCCAATACGTTTACTTTTTTTCGGCATTCACAGTTTCTTTCTTCTGGATTCATTGAGAGAATCTTTTCTCTTAACAATGAATCATCAGCATGATCTAAATACTATTTTATAAAATCATACTGTAATTAGATCTGTCACAGAGCAACTAATCGTTGTTGGTCTCAACTTATTAAAAATATGATTTGTTTTAGAGACAAAATTACATTAGATTAAAAAGATGTTGTAAACTACGGTGTTAATCTGTCAACATCTCTTGGATAAAATGTGACATCTCTGATATTTTCTGTGCCTGTAAGAGCCATGATTAATCGCTCCAACCCAATACCACATCCAGCGTGAGGAGGTACACCATAATCAAATGCTCCTAAATGATACTCAAATGCATCAGTCTTCATTCCTTTATTTTTCATTCTCTCTTCAAGCTCATGTCGTTTTTCAATTCTTGTACTGCCAGAAGACAATTCTAAATCTCCAAACATCAAATCAAAGGATTCAGAAACTTTTGGATTTGTTTTGCTATCTTTTACGTAAAATGGTTTTGGACCCAAAGGCCAATCTTTGATAAAGTAAAAACCCTCCACACCAATCTTCTTAAGATTTGATGGATAAAGATCATCACCCCATTCAGTTTTGGCACCTGCTTTTTGCATTTTTTCTACCAATTCATCATAAGAATATCTTGGGATGTGTTCAGGCATTGGAGGAATAATAAACTCTACATCTGCATTGTTTTTTGCATAATCACTCACAGTATTAATTGATATTTTTATTATTTCTTCAATTCTATTCATCACATCATTGTAATCAACAAAGGCTTCTTCCAGATCAATAGATATTGCTTCTGCCAAATGACGGTTAGTTCTTGATGGTTCTGCTCTAAAAATAGGTCCAATTTCAAAAACTTTCTCAAAACTCATAGTCAATTGTTCTTTATACAATTGTGGACTCTGAGCTAAAAACGCCTCTTTATTATAGTAAAATATAGGAAAGAGTGCAGCGCCTCCTTCAGTTGCAGTTGCTATCATTTTAGGAGTGTTGATTTCAGTAAAGTGTTGTTGATAAAAATAATCCCTAATTGATTTAAGCACACGACTTCTTGCATTGAAAATATGCTGTAATGTTTTACGTCGAAGATCAATTGGTCGCACTTCCAATCTGGTATCAATATTTTTGACAGTCTTTGCTAAAGGCTCAAAGGGTGGAATTTTTTCAACGTCTGAAAATATCCGAAGCTCAATTGGAATAATCTCAAATCCCGTAGGGGCTTTTTCAGAAGATTTAATCTTGCCAATAATTGCAACAGAAGAATGTGCTTTTAGTGTAGATAGTTTTTCTCGTAGTTCATCAGGACAATCTCCTTTTTTGGCAACAATTGGAATATCTCCGTTCTTATCTCGAATTGTAGCAAAACTAATGTTACCATGCCCCCTTATTGTCAAAACCCACCCCATCACAGTAACTTCCAAGCCATCCATTGAAGGACTCAGTTCATCAGAATAGTGAGATCGACGTAATGCACCAAGCTCTGTTTTTATCATAATTTACTAAATTGCTGTCCTATGGTGTAATTAATTTTTGGGGGTAATATTCCCGGGTACTAGCAATATTGGTCTAGATTTGCTCATAATTAATCAAGAATCAAATTTGAATGAACACTTCCGTAAATACTAGTAAGAGAATAAAGAGTATGAACTGTCATGGAAAAAGTGAACCTCATATTTGGAGATTTTCAAAGCACACTAAAATGCGTAGATGTGTAAAATGTAAATCAAAAATTCCAATCACCAAAGAAGAATTTGCTCTTAAATGGGGTTTGAAAAAAACTTAGTCATATTTTATTCTTTTTTTCTAAATATGATATTCTGTATAATTTCTAACAATGTTTTTAGATTTACATTAAATTAGTACAAGTTATTTAGAAAAACATGCCACTAACAAACAAAGAAAAGATTATTGCATTAATATCAAATGGAATTGCAATATATTCATTATATCAAGAAAGAGGCAGCCTTCCAAAAAATACAAACCTGTATGATTTTGTATTAAAGGTAATTCCAGAAGATATCAAATCAGAATTAAGTGTGGAATTAATTGATGAGGTATTTCAATACGTGTCATCCACACATAGTTCATAAAGTACGATAAAGTAGTACATACATCACATTGACGGCAATAGCAACCTTAGGATCTCATTGTGCCCTACAAGTTCTCAAAGGTGCCAAAGATGAAGGCCTCAAAACAATCCTAGTTTGTGAGAGAAAAAGAGAGAAGTTGTATCGCAGATTTTCATTTATTGATGAATTAATCTTGGTGGATTCATTTGTAGAAATATTAGAACAAAAAAATCAATCCATTTTAGAGAAAAATGATACAGTGTTAATTCCTCATGGAACTTTAATTGCACAAATGAGTTCTGAGCAGATTGAATCAATCAAGACTCCAATTTTTGGAAACAAGTGGATTCTAAGATGGGAATCAGATAGAATCATGAAAGAAAAACTTATGCGAGAAGCAAAACTTCCAGTTCCAAAACCAGTATTAGATCCAAAAAATATTGACAAAATGGTAATTGTAAAAAGACAAGGAGCCGCAGGAGGCAAAGGATATTTCTTGGCAGCTAATCATGAAGAATATAATAAAAAAAGGAATCAATTAATTTCACAAGGAGTGATCTCCAAAGAGGAGACACTTTACATTCAAGAATATGCTACAGGTGTTTTGGCATATTTACAATTCTTTTATTCTCCTCTAAAAGAAGAGCTGGAATTTTTTGGCGCTGATCAAAGACATGAATCAGATATCGAAGGGATTGCCAGAATTCCATCAGAGCAACAGCTCAAAAGCAACAAGATTCCATCATTTAATGTGATTGGAAATAGTCCAATAATACTAAGAGAATCATTATTAGATGAGGTGTATGCAATGGGGGATAATTTCGTAGAGGCATCAAAAAGGATGGTTGCACCTGGAATGAATGGACCGTTTTGTATTGAAGGAGTTTATGATGAGAATGCAAACTTTACATCGTTTGAATTTTCAGCTAGAATTGTAGCAGGGACAAATATCTACATGGATGGATCACCATACTATTCGTTGCTTTTTAATGAGCCTATGAGTATGGGTAAAAGAATAGCACGGGAGGTAAAAAATGCAAAAGAAACAAAACAACTAGATAAAATTACAACTTAAAAAAAGGTGCTTTTGCCTTTGCAAAAATCATAATAAATGAAATCATCACTACAAATCCAAAAATAGCACCAACCGGGAATTCTGGAATTACATTAGTTCCAATAATTTCAACTTCCTCAGAACCAATAGGTACAAAGAATTCAAATGTGGAACTATCAGAATCAGATGTAATTTTATAATCTACTTCTTCTCCATCAACTAAAATTACAAATTCATTATTTTGCGCATTGATCAATTCATGTTCCAAGTCAATAAAAAATTGAGAATCATATGTTTTGTCCAAACCAACAAGCAATGATCTTGATTCAGGATCAATTTGCATTGCAATAACATCGGCATTTACAACATAAGAAATAGAATATGTATGCTCATCAATTTCTAAAACATATTCTAAAGTAGATTCATCAGATGGGGTTTGTGCAAAAATTGGAGTGGTAAAAATCAACAAAGGCAAAATAAGAAAAGCCCAATAATTCATGAATTTAGAATTAAATTATTAATTATTATTGCTTTCTTCTATTCCACAATTAATACACATCTTCTTGTCTTGAATTGCAAAATATGAAAAACTGTGAATAAACCCAATCTTACAACTCATATAACATCGTCAAGAATGAAGTGTGATTAGTAGTACCAGAGTCAAAAAATGTATCGATCAAAGGCCATTTGTTTCAAAATTGAGATTTTTTAAAATAAAACAGTCATAAACTAGAGTTCTATCAACACTGCCGCTTTTTCAGACCCAACTAGTTCTCCTCTAACAGCATCTACAATATCAGATGGAGTAATAAGGCTAGAATAATCTATTAGTTTTAGATCATTTAGGAGATATACTTTAGGAGCAATTTCAGAATGTCTTGATTCCAAATACTCATCTAGTTCTTCCAATATTGTAATTTTACCACCTTGAAAGATCTTGCCATTTTTTATTGAAAGTTTTGGTTTTCCATATCTGTCTAAAATTAAAATATAATGTTGGTTCTTTTTGCTAAATAATTTTTTTACTTCGATGTGTCCAGTAAATACAAAATAATGATCAGTTTCATAACTCAGATCAATTAAATCTTCAGAGATTTCAATAATCTCACTTGCTCGTTTTCTAGCATCATCTAATGTGAAGATATTTTTTGAAGTTTCTGCACTATCTAACTCCACATTACCTACAGCAGTTACACGAAGAAGAGATTTATCAGAAACATATTCACTGTTTATCATAATAGATTCTGGAATTGCACCTTTGTTAACTAACATTGCATGAATTTTTTTATGAGCTTGATTGATTTTTTCAGGAGTTGGTTCTACCATTGTTTGCTCCATTTCTTCTTGAAGCATTGATGATGCCACACCGATTGATGATATTACTTCAGCATGTTCTGCTTTTTCATATTTAATTCCTAATTGTTTTGCAACAAATGGAACAAGAACAGAAGCACCACCACCACCACCAATTAATGTTGTATGTAATGTATTCATTTTGAATTCTTTTAAGATTTTACTGATAGTTTTTGTTATTTCAAATGAGGCAGTTTGAATAATGGACATGGCAATTTCATGATATGAAACTCCTACAAATTCGGCAAGAGTTTTAAGAGCAATTTTTGCGGACTCTTGATTTGCAAAAGCATAATCATCTTTTTCTATCATACCTAGTGCATTTGCTGCACATGTGTTGGTGATAGCATATGTTTCCTTATCACATTTTATTGCAACATATTCAGATTTGTCATTTGGCATTGGTTTAATCAAGACTATTTTTCCAGTTTTAAGATCCTCAGGATCTGCAAAGCAAGAATATTTGAGGCCAGCAATGTGAGCACTACGTGGACCTACATGAGATACTCTATTTTGATCTAATCCCACCATGCTTCCACCTGCTACTCCTAAAATTCTAACATCCATTGAACGAATACATGTAGGATGATCCTTTACCGTTACATATCGAATTTCTGGTTTACCATTTTTTATTATGCAAATATTGGTACTAGTACCACCTACTTCAACAAATATGCCATTAGTTACTTTGAGATGCAACAATGCCCCTGCCACACTTGCTGCAGGTCCTGAAAGAATCGTAAGGATTGGCTTTGTCCTAAAAGTATCCATGCTAGTAACACCGCCATCACCTTTCATTATCATTAACGGTGCAGTAATTCCTGTTTTACGAATTGCATCCTCTACGTAATTTGCAACTTGAAATGTTTTTGGCAAAACACTAGCATTCACAGATGCTGTCAGAGTTCGTATTTCCAATCCATAAATTCCAGAAATCTCATGTGATGAAGTAGAAGGAATGTTTTGCTTAGATGCAGCATTCATGACAAACAATTCATTGGATGGATCATCAACCCCAAAGGCCTCTGTTGCAACAATTACTTCAGCACCTTTTTCTTTTAATTGCTGTATTATAGTAGAAACTTCATTTTCCGTAATTAAATGAGATGTGTCTAAAAATTCATGAACTGTTTTGATATCGTGATTAGTATTAATTGAAGCATCTTGCAGATTTGTTCTTTTAATGATCTCTTTTTTTGTAGGTCCCACACCCATTGCAATTATTCCAACCTTAGAGGTATCAGATTCCAATAATGCATTAATTGCTTGAGTAGTACTATGAGAGATTAATTCGATCACATTAATTCCAATACCTGTTTCAACAATAATTTTTGTTAATGCAGTTACAATACCTTCAGAAACTCCTTTTTCAGCATTGTGAGTTGTAGGTACTGTAGATTTTGCTAAAAGTGAGCCTGTTTTTACATCTATGGCAACAGCTTTTGTAAAAGTTCCACCAACATCAATTCCAACTCTAATACGTCTTTTATTCATCTGAAACATTCCTTGATTTTCTCATAGAAGCAAGTTGAAGTTCTTTTCGTGGTCGCAATATCAGGATATAAGATGATGCAACTAGATAAACGCCAAGTAAGATTATTTGAGCAACAATCGTTTCCAATGTAGGATAAATTCCAGTCATCATTGCCAGATTAATATCCAATCTTGGTATAATTCCAATTAATCCGGTATAAGATACAATATCTATTATCTGAAGTTCTCTGATGGCATTTCCTAAAAATGCAATAGACAAGTATGCACCTACACCCATAGTTAATCCAAATAGAGCACGTAAAGGTAATTTTCTTCCCAACTTTCTCATTACAAAATACAAACCTAAAAGAGAGATCATTCCAACAACAAATCCTAATCCCACATAGATTTCCATATATTTTGCAAAGCCAGACATTGCCTGATAGAAAAGAACTGTTTCAAATCCCTCTCTATACACAGTAAAAAAGGCTAGCATGACAAATACCATAACACTACCAGTTGCAGTAGCCTGCCAAACTTTTGCTTTGACAAACTCCATCCATTTTTTGTGTTCAATTTTATTTAAAACCCAAAAACTGACATAAAACAAAACAGCAGTTGCAGATAAAGCTGCAATCGCTTCAATTAGTTCACGATTTGCCCCTGAAATTTCAATAACATAAGACGCAATAACCCAGGTAACAGCAGTAGCAGCAAGTGCTGTAATTACCCCATAGTAAATATATTTTTTAAATTGATTATTTCTTGAGGCCTCAAGATATGTCGTTATAGCACCAAGAATTAAAACAGATTCCAATCCTTCTCTGAAAATAATTGCAAATGACGATGTAAATGCAATTGAAGGGGCTAAAGTACCAATACCGCTCACTATTCTTTCAGATTCATCCAGATTTCTTCTAATGCCAATTATAATCTCTTGAATCTCTTCTTGAGGGGCTTCTTGTTTAATCAAATTACGTAGTGTTGCAAACTGATATTCAACTTCAAGGGTAAAATCAGGATCAATTGCTCTAAGAGGAATCTCTACAAACTCATAACTGTCAAGATATGCAGATCTTGCACTAGCATGGGCAGATTGCACATCTCCACGGCTATAATGAAGTAATGTCTCTTCCAATCGTTCACGAATTACATCAATCTCATTTTTTACTCCAGATTTTTGGTCTTCTGATGCATCACCCATAGATTTCAGATCTTTTTCAGATGTGGGACTAGCATCAATAACAGGAGTAAGTTTACTAGTCATGGCTTCAGCTTTTGCTAAATCAGGCAAAATAGAATCTTCAATAAATTTGATGATTTCGTTTGGATTATCTTTTTGTACAATCATGTCACGAAGTTTTTCACGCATGTTGATTTCTAATGAATACAGTAATGTTTCATCGACTTTTTCAATATCTGGTTCTAAATATTCAAAATTTTCAAGATACGCTTCAATTGCAATCTCTTCTGCAGTTAAATAATCATCAGAGTTTACTGCAATAAATAATTCAGAATATAAATCTCGAATTGTATCATAGAGGTTTGTTTTATCAATTGTAACTGTTTCTGTTTGCACCAAATCGCGCTGTATTGCAGTAATCAAATTTCCTATGACAATGAAGTTACTTTTATTTGAAACAGATTCATCTAGATCATGAAAAAATGAATCCAGTTCTTGATTCAAGCGGTTATCAGATATTGGATTTTTGTCCAAAATAATCTTTGAATGTTCTATTATGGATAAAGTTAGAAAATATGATTCAGGATTATTATCTTGTATTGCTGTTTGATATTGTTCATCAGCTTCAGATAAGAGTGAAGCAATGATAATGTTGGAGTTGCCGCCAGAAGGAATCAGTAACAGCGTTTCTTGAAGTTGATTAATTTGATTAATCAAATCTGAGGGTTCTGATTTTGACAAAATGTTTGAATGAAGATCAAGTAATTGAATATGAACTTCGTCTGAAAAATCAGAGTTAAATGTTCTTAAGAATTGGATATTTTGGCCATAGAAGTTATTTGTTAAAGTAGAATATTTTTCTGCAGAATCATAGTCATTGATCAAAAGTGCCTGTTTTGTTAATTCCAATCCAATCCCAGTAATGATAATAGCAGATGTGTGATTTTCTTCTTCATTTTGAGCATAACTAACATCAATAAATGAGAAAACACTCAACGTCAAAACAAAAATAATCAAATACCAATAAAATTTGAATTTCATGAATTGTTGGTTAGGTCTAGCTAACGATATTTAAACAAAAGATTTGTTCTACAAACGTGGAATGAGAAACCACACTCACTGAAAATAAAAAGAAAAGGATTGTAAATTAGATTCTTGGCAATATTGACAGGTTCTTGCTTTTTGATAATAAAACCATTGTACTAATTATTCCAACAACTAGAATCATCATAGCAATAGTGCCAAATTCAGGGACAATTTTTGCTACAGTGTCCATCTTTGCAAGTATATCATCTACTTGTTGTTCTACTTCGGATACTGGAGCATCATTATTTATCATATCACGGAGTTCTTCTCGCATCATTGTTTCAAGTTCATCTACCAATTCGGGATTTGATTTTTTGATCGGTCCTTCTAGGTACTCAAAATTATCCAGATATGCCTTTGTTGCAAGACTCAATGCTGTATCTTGGTCACCTGCAGCATAGGTTACTTTGACCTGATTCAATAGATTACGAATGTTTTCAACATATGACAATAGATCTGTCTCTTCCGTTGTCTCACCAATTGCTGCATCAAGCTCATGAATTATACCATTAGCAAATGTTGCAACTTGTTCAGGATCTGATCTTTTATCATATGCATCCCATAAATCAGAATAAAATTCCTCAATTTCTTCTACTTCATGTTCTGGTAAATCAGACTTTATCTCATCAAAGACTTGCTGTGATCTCCATACAAATGCAGAGCCATCTTGGAACTCGGCCATCATTTCTATCTGTCCGTTCTTTACTCCTTCTTCATATTCTCCGATTGAAGTCTTTAGTGAACCTTGCATGAGTTTAACCTTGAATGTGGTATCTTGACTAAGTTCTTCACCTACAATCAAAATTCTTGCTTCTTGGATTATTGCCTTTGCTTCGTCTATTGCTATTTGTGCATCTTCTCTAGTTACATCAGAACCAGTTTTTTTACCCAAATCCATTAGTATTTCTTGTATTTTTGCATCAAATTCTGGATTTGCTGCTTTTAGTTCTGGTTTCATGGAATCATAGAGTTCTGCAATTGGATGAGTTGCATGAACTAGTGCAAGCTCTGCATTGCTATCATCTAGATTTTGTTCTATTGCCCAAAAGTGTCCCAATGTCTCTTCAAGAGAACCTGCAAATGATAATTTATCATCATAAGTAGATTCTGCAAGAGCAAATTGAGAGGCCAGTACTGTGACTAGTGTTAACGCCACAAATATAGAAGTTATTGATTTAATCATTAAATTTACAATAAATAAAGAGGATATAACATGTACAAAGATTCTAGCAAGTTATTCTAGGATTTTAGAATTAGTATCGGTTTTACGACATAATATCATTCTGCAAGTTTTAAAACAAAAACAAAACATATCGTATTACAATGATGTGTGTCACGTATTTTGATTCTTGTTTTATCCACGTACATGTTTCTAATAATACGTAGGTAGGTTAATTTCACATATCATTGTTTTTTCTAACTTTCAAAATGATTTTTGCAGATTCCCTTACATAGAATAACCCATCACAATAGAATCAATTGTGGTTGTGCGTCTGAATACACTCTATATTGGCACAGCAATTACATACAGTCGATATTACCAATCTACATTTATTGCATTTTGCTAGTTCATTTATCTCACAACCACAAATTCTGCACAGTTGATTATTCATTTTATTCAGAATCAGAAATAACAAAAATCATAGATCATTCATTAGATGACAAAAGTGAGAGAATAGGCATTGCATCCCACTGATACATAGTATAGTCTAAAATGCCAGAACAGATCTTGTCATATTTGTTATAAAATTCGTTTGCCTCCTGTTCTGTTGCATCAAATACTGCCATACCTGTTGCATTGTCATTAAAGGCACCAGACCACATTATTTTTCCTGTAGACTGCCAATCATCAATTATGTCTTGTATTTGCGGAGTAATTCTTGTCAAATCATCAGGGTTTGTATTCTCTTTAAAAACACTAATCAAAACCCAAGGTTTTTTTTGAATTAATTCTTGTTGACTCATAATGTGAGTAGTTGCGTTTTGTTATTAAAAATACAGAATAATATATCATCATATTACAATTTCATAGAACACATGAAAAGAATAGTAATACAATCATAAATTTAATTTTTTATTGATTTAACTTTGAAGATTTGATTTAGGATTGCTAGTATTAGGATAAAGATTCAAGATGGGCTCCAAATCAGTTAATGTAATTTCAACTTTACCGATACGACTACGATATTGTTTTATCTTTTTCCCTTCAGTAGAAATCACAAATTTATCTACTTCTGCAAGCGCCAATTCTTCTAAATTAGATAAAGTTTTGTACACAGTAGATATTGAAATTTTTAACTCATCTGCAATCTGTGTTGCATCTTTTGATTCATTTTTAATTGAAAATAATACTGCACGTGTACATACATTACTTAGAGATTCAATTATTTTTTGTGTGACATCAAATTCGCTTAGTTGAATTATGTTTGGGTTTGACATTCAATCACTAGTTTGGCACTAAATTAAGAACAGGATCAGGTTTTCTTATGGAAATGTCAGCCTTACTTATACGACTTTTGTACATTTTGAATTTTCTTCCTTTATCAGAAATTAACCATTTTTCTACTTCAATTAGAGTAAGTTCTTCAAGGTCACTTAGTTTTTTATACACAGAACTGAGTGGAATTTTTAGTTTTTCAGATAATTCAGATGCCGTCATTCCTTTTTTTATAATTGAAAACAGTATTGCCCGTGATTCAGAATCAGCCAATGCTTCAATTACTTTTTGAGTAACATCGTATTTTTTTAATTGTGGTAATGTTAAGCGTCGTGTCAATTAGATTAAAAAATAATATCGAGTTATTTAAATCACATCACATCATTCTCGTTCCAGAGACTTGGAATATCTAATTAAAAGGAATGATTTCTTTATCAGGTTTGTAGTGATGCCACAAAGAGCCCAAGATAACACCCAATGAAAGCCAATAAAGAGAGACAGTAAATGCAGACATTATTCTAAAATTATTAACTAAATCCATAGGAGCAGTAATTTGGTCAGGATTTTCAGGCATTACAACAAATGCTATTCCAATAAATGCAGCATATCCTACAATAGCAACAAGTTTTTTCGTTTTTAGTTTTTGAGACAGTTTGTAAAATCCAACCGCACCAAATCCAGAAATTGCAATAAATATCAAATAGAGAATTCCACGTAAAACAATAGTTTCAGGATCACCTACAGTGGGAGGATTTGCAGGGTATTTCAAAAATGGGATAAAGTAAATTGTTAACCACATTATTCCTGCCAAAACTAGAGCTTTTTTGATGTCTGTTTTTCCAGGAAGAGAGTTTCTTGAAAGTGCAAAAACGATTCCAAATAAAGCACCAATAGAAATACCCAGAATTCCACCTGCAAGAACTTGTCCGCTCTTTTGCCATGTTCTATACCCATCATATTTTATCCAAAAATCAGGAGTGTCTTTTTCTTCGCCTGATGCAAACAGATGTTGATTTTCAATTCCAATTGCCTGATCAAGAGAAGGCTCAACAAAGATGAGATTCACACTGCCGTGAATAAGTCCAGCTGTAGCACCAGAAGATATGACAATAAGAATAAAAAGAAATGTTTTCATCAGGCTAAACCCCTAGTGACAAGGAAAACCAGCGGCGTGTCTCATATCATGAGTAAGTTCATGGATGTAAAGATCTTGAAATGCTTCTTCACCATAAACCAGACTAAAGATATGTCCCTGGTCAAATCCAACAACAAATAATCCTGCTACAAAAATGATAGCTAATGCCACAATTGCAGTAACTGGAACACCATTCTTAGACACATTGATTTGTCTTGATTGAGACATGTGGCTTCTCTTGATTGAATGTATTTAAATTCTTGGACAATTTATCCAATTTATATAGAATTACAAACAAGAAAAACTCTGCGCAAAAACATTCAGGCTTTACAAGACATAGTATCTAGAAAGGGCTCAAGCAAAGTTCTCACATTTAGTATTCCACATGTCCTCAAGGCATTACAATTGTTAACTAAAGAAAGATTTGTCAGTAGAGCAACGTTTGGAAAAGAAATTCATCTAGGAGAAGGTGCAGTCAAGACGTTAATTTTACATCTAAAAGAAGCAAGGTTGGCTGATTCAACAAAATCGGGAACTTTTCTTACGGAAAAAGGGCACAAATTAACAAATCAAATACAGAGTGCAATTCCCAAAGAATGTAAAATTAAAAAATGCAGCATTATTCAAGGCAAATACAATCATGCAATTTTACTCAAAAACTATTCTATGACAATCAAAACAGGACTAGAACAAAGAGACTATGCAATTTTGTATGGTTCTTCAGGATGCACTACAATGATATACAAAAATAAAAAATTAGTTTTTCCAGGTGATGAAAAAGAGTGTTTTATCAAAGATATGAAAACAAGAAACTATCTTTTTGAAAATTTATGCCCAGATGAGGGAGATGTGATAATAATCTCATCATCAGATGATCCATTTGTAGCAGAGATATCTGCAAAAAACTCTGCGTTATGGACTTTGGCATCTGTTTAATGTAAGGAAACTATTTACTAGAAAAAAAGGTCAGCAAAATAATGAAAAAGATCTACTTGTTTGCAATTCCAATAGTCATAGGAATGCTAACAGGCATATTTTTGGCATTTTATCCCCAATCCGAAGACGATTCAAAACTATTGACTGAATCAAAATTAATTCAAAATGGCTCACCAATTATGGGAAATCCATCTGCAACAATTACAATTGTAGAATGGGGGGATTACCAGTGTACCTTTTGTTATAAATTTCATCAAAGCACTCTAAATACAATTAAACAAGATTTTATTGAAACAGGAAAAGTAAAACTAGTATTCAAAGACTTTCCACTTAATGGCCCTGACTCAGTTTTAGCCGCTGAAGCAGCGTATTGTGCTCAAGATCAAGGAAAATATTGGCAATATCATGATGAATTATACAAGAATTGGGGAGGTGAAAGAACAGGATGGGTTAATCGTGATTCATTAGACAAATTTGCTACAACAGTAAGTTTGGATTTAGAGAAATTTGATAAATGTCTTGATGATCACAAATATCTGGAAAGAGTGAATCAGATGTATGAATTTGGTAAAGAAATTGGAATTGATGCGACACCATCTTTTTTAGTTTTCAGCAATGAAAAAATAATCAAAATAACAGGTAATCAACCACTAGAAGTCTTTCTAAAGTCTCTTGATGAGTTATAATTTTAGTGAGATAAAGAATTGAATCAACCAAACTTAATATTCGCATAACAGGAAGAAAATTCAAATGGAAAAGATCAATATAGAAAAAATAGATTCCGTTAAACTTTATAAAATTAGAAAAATGTTGGAGGAGTTATCACAAAAATCAGGTAGAGGAACTGAATTAATTAGCGTATACATCCCAAAAGGAAAGCAACTACATGAGATTATTAGTACATTACAACAAGAACAAGGAACTGCAGATAATATAAAATCAGATCTAACAAGGTCACATGTTGTAGATTCCCTAGGCAAAGTAATTCAGAGACTAAAACTGCTCAAAAAGACTCCTGAAAGAGGATTGGTAATGTTTTGTGGAGCATTGCCGCCAGAGGGAGGTGGACCGTTAGGAAGTGAAGTAGTGAAAGTTTGGGAAATTGATCCTCCAAAGGACTTGAAACAATATTTGTACAGATGTGATGATCATTTTCATGTAGACATTCTAAAAGACATGCTAAAAGATGACAATCTGATTGGGTTTTTAGCTATTGATGCCAAAGATGCAGGGTGGGGATTACTTCATGGTGATAAAATAGAAGTTTTATCACAAACAGGTTCTGGAGTAGCAGGAAAACACAGACAAGGAGGACAATCTGCAAAAAGATTCCAGAAGTTAAGGGAGATGGAGCTTTCATATTTTTACAACAGAGTAGCAGAAACTACTAGAGAGTATTTTATCGATATTTATCCTGTCAAAGGATTGATTATTTCAGGACCAGGTCCTACAAAAGAGGATTTTATCAATGGGAATTATTTGGAATACAGATTGCAAAATATGATCATAAATACAATAGATGCAGGATATTCAGGGGCAGAAGGGATTAGAGAGGCATTTGCAAAATCAGCAGATCTTCTTTCAGATTTCAGAATGGTAGAAGAAAAGAAATTAATCGAAGATTTGTTTAGAGAGGTAAACTCTCATTCAGGATTAGGAGTGTATGGATTGCGAGATGTTATTGATCTTCTTAAAAACAATGTAGTGAAAATACTAATCATTACAGATGATACAAACTTAAATCGAGTTGAAGGAAAATGCCGCAGATGTCAACATATTCAAGAGGAAATTGTTGAAAGACGAGATGTCATTCCAAAAAAGACAAAATTTACAAACAGTCCTTGTCCGGGTTGCAATTCAATGGAAGTGGAAGCAAATGAACAAGATATTGTAGACTATTTAGAATTACTTACAGCAAAAACAGGAAGCAGATTAGAAGTAGTATCAGGAAGTGCAGAACATGGAGTTATGTTATCAAGCTTGGGCAAAGTGGGAGCAATTCTTCGATATAATCCAGGACATGCTAAATAAGCAATTCTTTAATTTTTTTTGCTAGAGTGAGAAGTTCTTCGTCATTTGATATTGAACGCTTTGTCCAAATCGTTCCTTTGTGATTATATCGTGGAATTATATGGATATGAACATGTGGAATAATCTGTTTTGCAGCTCGACCATTGTTTTGTCCAAGACTAAATGCATCTGCACCTGTGGCAGTTAAAACTGCATTTGCTATTTTCGGAACAATTGAAAACAAGTCCCCTACTGCTTTAGAATCCATATCAGTTATTCTTTCATGATGTTCTTTTGGAACCACCAAACAATGACCAACATCTATTGGATATTTGTCCAAAAATGCAACATGTGATGCATCCTCATATAGAATATAGCCAGATCTAATTCCAGATAATATATCACAAAAAATACAGCTCATAATAGAATTGGAATTTTTGATTTTATTTATTGTTTCATCGAACAGTTAATTAGGGCAAATTTTTGAATCTGATTAACTCATGGGACGAAAAGAAAGGAGAGAGCGAGAAGAAAAGCGTGATAATTATGCTACAAAACGCTCCTTTGAAAAAAGACGAAATATGCTGATCACAATTGCAGTATTTGCAGTAATCGCTGTAATTGTTGGATATTCAGGATGGAAGTTTATGAACATGTCACAGACTGCTCCTGGAGGCCCAGAAGGGGCAGGAGCTTTAGGCAGTGAGCACTCACATGCTGCAATGCTAGTCAAAATTTTTGGCGATACATTTGATTTTTCATTACCAGCATACCAAATCAAAACAAGTTGGATTCATTTTGAAGGAGGAGATGGCACCACCGTTCACAAACATGCGACAGGGGTAACTCTAGGATATTTGTTCCAGTCATTAAAATTAGGATTAGATGACAAATGCTTTGTCTTCCAAGATGGAAGACAATTTTGTACAAATGAGGACTATACATTGAACTTCTATATCAACGGGGAGAAAGTCAGCGACATTAGAAATTATGAACCTATGGATAAAGACAGAATCCTCATCGTATATGGTGCAGAAACACCAGAAGAAATTCAAGGTCTGTTATTACAATTAGAGAATCAAGCGATTATAGAATCATAGTTTTTTAATATTTTTAATTATGATTCATCAGATTCTTTTGTTGTGAATTGTGTCATTTTATCAAAAAACATGTAATAGCCACATTGAGTACATCTTAGAACAGTTAAGGGGGTAGTTAGAAATTCTTTGTCTTGGAATTGTCCACTTAGTTTAACATCTTCTCCTGCAATTTCTGCTTTATTACTTTGACAAACAGGGCATGCAAGAGATTTTTGTTCCAATATTTCCAGTGAAAATGTTTAGGATTTAAACGCTTTATGATTAATGGTATTTTTTAGTGATAATGTCAATAAAGTCTAAAAGAGAGTCAAATAGTTTGCATTTTTTAAATAATGTGAAACTCGAAAGTTTTCATTTAGCAACAATCAGTCAATCTCAAATTTACTCCAAATATGGTCAAGATTTTTGGTTTGAGAAACAACTTTAGGTTTATTTATTGAGAAATTGATTATTGATTATGTACAAGACCGTTCTTGTTCCACACTCAGGAACTCCTGAAGGTGATATTGCTCTGAAACATGCAATTCACATTGCAAAATCATCTTCAGCAAAAATTATACTACTTCATGTGATAGAAGAATTTCCACTTCCTGTTGGATTTGCTCTTCATAGTTCTGAAATAGCAAAAATCAGAAAACAAATTGCAGAAAGTACAAGAGAGATGAAAATCACGATGGAAAAGCAAATGACTAACCAAGTGAAATTATGCAAAAAGTACGGAATTGATACCAGCCTAAAGGTTACGGTAGGTCTTCCAGCTGAGGAAATTTTAAAAATAGTAAAAAATCAAAAAACAGATTTAATCGTAATGGCAAAACGAAGAAAATTAAAAGGATTCAAAAGCCTCCTGATACTAGGAAGTGTTTCAAGAAAGATTGTTGAAAATACGTCCTGTCCTGTGTTACTAATTGATACAGAAAAGAAACGATAAAAATCATTCAACATTTTTGATCATGTGTAATTTATCAATGTGCTACCTGTTTAAAGTAAAACAGACATTATTCATCAATAAAAGAAATATGAAACAAACCATGGAGAAAAACATTGAATGAGATATTATTTAACATAATTCTGTTAGCAGTTTTTCTGGCCATACTGGTAAAAAGCGCAATATTTGCGATAAATTCAATTGAAAAAGTTACTGAAAGATCTGGCATCGGTCAGCTTGCTGCTGGCTTTGTTATCGTTGCAGTATCTACATCAGCGCCAGAGATAAGTGTGGCCATATTTTCAACACAAACTGAAAATGTAGGCATTACATTGGGGGATATCTTTGGTTCAAATGTTGTAAACATTGGGCTTGTTGCAGCATTGTTTTTGTTTTTATCCCCCATCAAAAAAATGCAAGCAAAGACAACAAAAAGTCTTTTTCCATTACTGATAGTCGCATCATTAATCCCACTTGTTTTGTTGTTAGTTCAACAGGGAAGTAAATTTGTAGGAATTGCCTTGCTTGGCATTTTTGCTTTTTTTGTTTATTATATGTTAAAATCAAGCAAAATGCAAAGCGATGAACAAAGAGAAAAGGGATCTGTTTACAAGCCTCTTTTTCTTTTTTTTGTTGGAATTGCCATGGTGATAATA
>Ga0209542_10008835_pt1 | contig 18669 bp, 20 predicted proteins | sample RifCSPhighO2_01_FD_184028 | JGI IMG/M metagenome (GOLD analysis project Ga0209542, IMG submission 184028) | Soil microbial communities from Rifle, Colorado - Rifle CSP2_plank highO2_0.1 (SPAdes) (version 2) | ecosystem: Environmental > Terrestrial > Deep subsurface > Rock core/Sediment ...
TCGCCCTTACTACGATTCTGCCGTCCTTGAAGACAAACATATTGTTAAGGAAGAAATAAGACGTTCCTTTCTTAATGTTTTGCTTTGATAAAGTTTTTAATGTATTTTCATAATTGAAATTCGGAACCATAAACTGGAAATTTTCTCCGCCGCAATACTGGATGAATCTTAGTGCATGTTTTCCACTGAGGTAATCATAATCTCCCATGCAAACCCCGCAGTTTTTTCTTTTTTTCGGGTTTATCTTTGTCAATGTGTTATTCCACACATTATAGCTTATTATTTCCGGTTTTATTCTTTCTTCCAATATTAGCCTGATTAGCTGTGTAACCGCAATGCTTGCTATCGTGCTTGCGGCGGTATTAAGAACGCCAACAGTGTCGCAAGTTTCCCTGCTCTCTTTGTCTCCGAACACACAGCTGAAGCAAGGGCCATCAGGAACAATTGCCATCACATTGCCGTAATCCCGAATGCAGCTGCTGTGAACCCACGGAATTTTCTCCTTTTTGCAGTATTCATTTATGAGGTGCCTTGTGTAAAGGTTGTCTGTGCAATCCAGCAGATAATCTGCCCTGATTATCCTGCTGATATTCTCATGGTTCAAATCATCGACAACTGGAACTATCTTACACCCAGAATTAATCTTTTTCAATTTCTCGGCAGCTGCCTCTGCCTTCCATTTTCCAATATCCCTTTCTTCATACAAAACCTGCCTGTGAAGATTTGAAGCATCAACAGAATCCCTGTCGATTATTGTCAAACCGCCAATTCCAGCCCTGCAAAGCAACTCTGCAGAAATACTCCCCAAGGCGCCGCATCCAATAATTGTAACCTTTGCTTTGGAAATTTTTGACTGATTCTTCTTCCCCCAGTAAAGCTCTTGCCTCGAGAAAATCATTTCTATCTCTTCCTGTCCTTCTCCACCAACGCATTAATCTTGTCCAGAATCTTTTGAGCCGGCTTCTCAATCCCGCTCCCGAAATTCCAGTATTTTCCATTGGAATAAATCAACGGCAATTCATCTGATGCGGAGATTTCAACCACTTTGCCTACAAACATAGTATGGTCGCCGAGCTCTATCGCCTTGTGCAGTTTGCATTCAGCGTTCATCGCAGCATTTTTTACCATAAGCGCATTAATCTTCTTTCCCTTGTAGAACTCAACACCCATTCCCTTGAGCACCGCAATCTTATCCACATCCTTCCCAGAGCTTCCCCCTGCAATGCTGGAAACAATGCTCTGGGAGGCAGAGCATAAGTTAATCCCGAATTCCCTGCTTTTCATTATGTTTGGATGCGTAACGTGATGGCTATAAACGCATACCACCATCAAGCTTGGTGCATAAGAAACGTGGTGAGTCCATTCAGCAGCCATTACATCACTCCCAAATGGCCCATTAGTTGTAATCAGGCCTGCGTTTGTCACAAACTTTCTGGTTCTGGGGTCGTCCCATTTAAGGTCCATACTCCTTAGTAGAATATCATATTTTTAAACCTATCTCAATTACCCGATGTAATGAATGATTTGATAGGGGGGGTTGTTGAGTATTTAAGGCGCTATAAGGTATTAGGAGGGAATCCTATATTCAGGGATGTTAAGACAAACTATGAGTGCGTAGACCCAAGGGGGGAGTGGGACGGCTATTACATGCAGCCGCCATTCTGGAAAAATGTTGAAGTTGATGTTCATGAGGGATCCTTTAACGAAATAAGTTCACAGCTAAGGAAAACAAACTTGGAAAAAGTTCAGGAAAAAGCGCTCATCGAAATTCCGGATTCAAGAAATGCAGTGATAATTGAATTTGGAAGCAGCTACGGGAACTTCGGCGCCGGTTATCTTGCAGTCCGCAAGCCAAAAGCAAATGTAATCCTCATATCGAGGAAATGGGAAGAAACTAAGCCTCCAGAATCCCTTTTTCACACATACGAAAGGCACGCCCAGACATTTACCAGAACAAGCTCTCTTTGGGAACCTAATCTGGAAAGAAGGGTAAATGGGCTGTACAGGGAGAATGGAATTGGGAATGTAACATTCTATGAGCATGAGATAAAAATTGAAGATATGTCCAGACCCCCGCATTTCCTTCAAAACCTTGATGGAAAGAAGATTTATCTTTTCAGCCATAAATCTCCAAAAACACTACCTTTCCTTGTAGGTAAATTGTACAGCCTACTTAACGCAAGATACATGTGTGTGTCGCTCTCAGCTCAGGAAAGGGTCGCGCCGGAAGAGTTCTCCTGGAAAATTGTCCAGAAAAATCTCGGTTTGACAGAAAAAGAGCTCAAAGGCTACATTAAATCTGCACTTGACCCAAGGGAAGCAGAATTGTGCGATAAGTATGACTATAACGACCCGGGGCAGATGAGAATTGGCGTTATGGTAAAACTCGGAATTGCACTGGCGCTGGCAAAGGAAGTAAAAGGGAATGTTCTAAGTGGCACCAATCCCGAAAATCGCTACAATAAGGCAGACCATTATGTGGAAGCAAGGAGATAATTTTTTATACTGCTCTTATATTTGTAACTTATGCAAATCTTCACAAAGAGCGATGCAATAAAGAATAAAGGAAAAATTCTATCGCTGATAAGGCAGAATAAAGTTTTTATATATCCGACAGACACCATTTATGGCATAGGCTGCAATGCAAAAAGTTATGCTGTTGTAAGCAGAATACGCAAAATAAAGCAAAGGGCAGAAACCCCATTCTCCGTAATTGCGCCGTCAAAAGAGTGGATAAGGAAAAACTGCATTGTGAATAGCCATTCTGAAAAGTGGCTGAAGAGGCTTCCGGGGCCGTACACTTTAATCTTTATGCTGAAAAATCCCAGCGCAGTTGCCCCAAACGTAAGCCTTGGCGCTACAATAGGCGTAAGAATTCCGGAACACTGGTTTACGGGGATTGTGAAAAAGCTGAATGCCCCTTTGGTAACAACTTCTGCAAACATACATGGCGAGAAGTTTATGACATCGCTGAAAAACCTTTCTCCTGAGATCAAGAAGAGAATTGATTTTATAGTCTATGAAGGTGAGAAGAGGGGAAAGCCATCCACTTTGATGGACCTTACAGGCAGTTCCCCTAAAAAAATAAAGCGCTAACTATTTCGAAAGCTCTATTTCTATCCCGCCAACCCATCTAGCGAAAAGGTTGTACAACAATGCTGTAAGTGCTCCTAAGGCAAGCCCTAAAATTCCATATAAAACCGGAAGGGCAATTATGGGAGCAAGGCCAAGAAGCATGCCAGTACCCATCATTAATCCTACACCACTTAGAAAAAAAGCATAGAGAATTCCGAAAACCAGCCCGAAAACCGCCATTATCAGCGCCTGGATCTTTGCAACTGACCAGACATCCAATCTTTTTATTACAGCCATACTAGCACCTCTTTTGGATTAATTATTAATCCTTCTATTGAGATTATAAAAACCTTTCCAGAAACCTTTTAATACCCTTAAAACATCTTCTGCTTATGACAACTAAAAAACACCTTAAGATTCTTGCGGCAGGTGATATTCACGGAGATACCTCTCTTGCAAAAAAGCTTGCGAATCAGGCTGAGAAGGACAATGTTGACTTGGTGATATTGTGCGGCGATTTGACATACGCAGAAAGCTCGATTACAGGAATCATAGGGCCTTTTGTCAGCAAAAAGAAGAAGGTTGTTTTGATTCCCGGAAACCATGAAACTGTTGCAACGGCAGATTTCCTTGCAGAGGTGTATGGCGCAACAAACCTTCACGGCTATTCAATAAAATACAAGGATGTAGGTTTTTTTGGCTGCGGCGGTGCCAACATAGGGCTTTTCCAGCTGAGCGAGGAGGAAATCTACAACCTGATAAAAAAGGGCTATGACAGGATTAAGGATGCAAAGACAAAAATAATGGTAACCCACGTTCATCCTTCAGGCACTTTGATGGAAAAGTTCACAAGGCACGTTCCCGGCTCTGAGGGCGTAAGAAGGGCGATTGACAGGTTCAAGCCGGATATTCTATTATGCTCCCATGTCCACGAAGCAGAGGGCATAGAAGAAATGGTTGGAAAGACAAAGGTAATTAATGTCGGGAAGAAAGGAAAGACTATAGATGTTCAGTGAATCAGTTTTTCTTTGATTAAGTGCACATCCGCTTTGATAGAGCTTATGTCCGACTTCATATAGATGACTTCCTTCTCGGTGTTAACTGCCCTATCTTTAAGTGGCGCAAAGTAAAGTTTCCATGAGCTTAGGCAGGCAATAAACAAGCCAACAATCCATTCAAATTCCATAGGCACGCCAAATGACGAAAAAAGAGGGTCTTTTGTGATAATTGCTACGGTCAGGAAAGCAAAGGCGAGAAATGTCCCTAACATCAAACGGTCTATCGCTTCTGGTCCTCTTTTGCTGAGATAATAGTATACTGCGCTAGCAGCCACAATCATCCAGAATATCAGCATGTATATCATTTGTCCTTTCCTCTGAAAAATTCCTTAAAACTTTCTGCTTAATAAACCTTTTCCCAAATTTTCCGGAAATCTTCCGGTTTCCGTTACATTTATATATTAATTCTTTCAGGAAGCCTTCATGGCAAAGGATGAGGCGGATGAGCTGTTCAAGGATTTCGGCCCTGATGAGGAAAAGCCCGAAAAGAAAAAGCCAAAAAGGGTTGAACTTGTGGAGTCAAGGGTTGTGGATAGGGGCAACCAGAAAAGGGAGCAGATTAAGGAGTTTGTCATTCGCTACAAGCCGGTCTTGGTCGAAAGATTGATTTTTCTTGCAATAATTGCGGGCCTTATAACCTATATGACCTATTCCGAGTTTGGCGCTTGTCCCTTCAGTTCCCTGTTTGAAAAGGAAAAAGTTATTGTGGTTGCGGAAAACACCACTAAGGAGAACAAAACAGTGCCTCTGTTTGGAATTAAGCAAGAGCCAAAGGAAGAACCTAAGGAAGAGCCCCAAGAAGAGCCAAAGCCGGAAATAAAGCCGCCAGAGCCAGGAGGGCCTGTAACAATTGCAATTGACAAGGTGGACTTTACCAGGGATAACTCCTCTTACCCGTTGAAAATGAAAAGTGTCGCCTATACCATAGACAACAAAAAAGGGGACATAATACCAACCATCAAGGTTTATTGGTATGATGCAGATTCCGAAGTCATCATCAAGAACAAGGTAAGGACAAGCTTTACGTTTGGAATTGCCCTGAAGGCCGGGCAAAAGGTTTCAGGAACTCTGAAGACATTCGATTCTTATTTCTTTGACAAAATAAAGGCAGACGAAGAGACAGTTAAGGTGGAGCTCATAGATTCGGAAACTGGGGAAATACTTCAGACGCAAACAACGAAGATCAAGTGATTAATAATACTCTTCAATCTGAAACTGCTTCTTTGAAGGGTCTTCCTCGACCTTTATTTTTTCTGCATCTTCTATTTGTATCTTCTGGATGCTCTCCGGGTTTGGGTTATTATCTGCAGCCCCAAATATGCTTGCAAGCACATTCCCGCTGACTTCAGGCTCAGGGCTTTCAAAAAGGCTCGGCTTGCTGGAAACAGCCTGCTCGCCAACAAGGTTCTGCAGCATCGCAATAACCCTCTTTATATCCTCAACAGAATCCTCTTTTGTGTCTATTGATACCTTCATATTTTACACAATTGCCTCTAGTGTATAAATATTTTTCGGACTTCGCGGCTAATTTGGCATTATATTTTAGGTGACTACATTTGAGCTATTTTGTAGGCACCTCAACAAGAACTCCATCACAATATTACCGTCCTGTTACCCGACACAAAAATCCTGTGCTCGATGAACAGCTTAACTGCATCTGCAAGCACGGTTCTTTCAATGTCCCTCCCTTTTGTCATCAAATCATCAATGGTGTCCTTATGGGAGGCAGAAACCACGCCCTGCTGTATGATTGGGCCCTGGTCAAGCGTCTTTATAACAAAATGCGATGTTGCGCCTATTATTTTTACACCCCTTTCATGCGCCTGATGATAAGCCTTCGCGCCCTCAAAAGCAGGAAGGAATGAATGGTGGATGTTGATTATCCTGCTCTCAAAATGAGAAACAAAATCCTTGCTCAACACCTGCATGTAGCGCGCAAGCACAATGAAGTCAATCTTGCATTTCTTCAAAAGTTCAAGTTGCATCTTCTCGGATTCTTCTTTGTTCTCACTTGGGATGTGCTTAAAGTCAACCTTAAACGCATCTGCCACCTTTTTCAAATCCTGATGGTTGCTTACTATAAGCGGAATATCGCACTTTAACTCCCCAGCCTTGTGCCGAAGCAGCAAATCGTACAGGCAATGGTCGTATTTTGAAACAAAAATTGCCATCCTCGGTTTTATGTCCGAATAAAAAATCTCCCACAAATCTGAAAAACCAAGTTTTTCTGCGAGCTTTCCAATCTCCCTTGGCAAGTCCCTTGTTTTAATCTTGAACCCGTTCAACTCCCACTCAATGCGCATGAAGAAAAGCTTTGTTTCGGGGTCCACAAACTCCCCTAATGTAATGATATTTCCAGAATTTGAATAGACAAAGTTTGTGATGCCTGCTATTAGGCCTTTCCTGTCCCTACAGCTTATCTTCAATATTGCGCTTTCCATCATCTCCAAATTTGACTTTATTCACATCGTCCAGATTTACCTTGCCATCACTTTTTCTAATCTTCTTATCTTTAATATATGCTCTCATTTGCGCCTCATCAACGCCTAAGTAGCGCCTTGCCTCTTCAAGTGGTATTACATCATCATTTTCTAAAACTTCCAATCTGGAAGGCATCATTGTTGAGTAGCCAAAAGTCGTAAGCCCGTCGTTGCTCGAAATCAGCCTGTAAAAAGTGCCATCCTTAGCATTAACAACCGGATACAGCCTTCTCTTTCTCGCCTCTGTTAACCTGTAATCATTTGTAGCCTCGGTGTCAATGCTTCTGTCAGCTTTTCGAATCACTATATTTACTCCGTCAAGCCATTGCTCTACTGTAGTCCTCTCCACAAAATTAACCTTCGTCATGCCAGCCGTGAATCCGAGAACATATTTAAAATTTTGCACTGGCCATCATTCCAATCAAGAAAGCAACCCCAGCCCTCCTCAGCGCCTTTTGGCTCATCATCTTTTCCTCATGGAAATGCATTCCGTATTTGTAAAGGGTTTTGTCTAATGCAGAAATGCCTCTTTCAGCTTCTTCCTTATAAGTATTTGTTCCCAAGAAAGACCACATCCCAGTTAAATTCTCAAGCTCCTGCCTGTATGCCTGAAGTTGCATGTAACCTTTTTTTAGCTTGTGCTGCCGGTAAACGTTAAAAATTGATAAAACCTTAGTCCAGATGTTTTCTTTTTCGCAGTCTGTGATGCGCTCAAGAAACCTGCCAGAATCTGCAGCAATAGCAATCATCCTTTTGCCCTTGTATCCGCTTATTTTCTCCGCTTCCTTTTCCATGTCTGACAATGCTCTTAAAGCGAATTCACGCATATAGGAATAAGGGGCTTCGTTCAGGTACTGCCTATATGCCGATATGCTGTCTGCCATCTTTGCAATAACGGGGTTTGTTTTTTCAACATTATCCCATGTTGCATTTTCCAAAAGCTTTCTTGCCCTTTCCCCATGCCTTGGAATTAACTTGCCCTCTGCCTGCACAGAATCCCATTTTCTCTTTATGGCTTTAAGCAGCGCTTCCTTTGCGCCTATCTCATCTCCTTTGGCTTCCAGTTCAGCTTTTTCATGCCCCAAAACCCCGTAAACATAACAAGCCTTTTCGTATCCTGCCTTTTGGCGCTCAATTAAACTGATATCTTCTTCCAGCAAACCTTTGCTCTCAAGGGGGTTTAATCCAACAACAAAATTTCTCGCCTCTGAGATAATTCGGTTTATTTTCTCGTCAACTGATTTTTCAGCTTCTTGCGCCAGGTTTTCAAATTCCGACGCGCTTTCCTTCAAATACAAATCGCCTTTCCATTGTAAATAGCCAACTGCCACATTTCCAACCTTTTTTTTCATCGCCGGAAGCTGTTCTAGCTGATGTTTCTCAAATTTTTCAAAACAAATTCCTACTATGCTATTAAGATAATCCAGAATCTCCTTTCTATCCCCCTCAATTGATTCAAAAGCAACTTTTACCTTGCAGAAATAATTTTTTCTTTCGTCTAGCTTTTTTGCAAGCGCGCCTATTTTGCCGTTTCTTAGCCCAAACCAGTCGTAAAGATCTTTTCCCTTTTCCAGTTTTCTCTCCTCTTCATGCAGCCTCTCTGCATCCTTCCCAAGCTTTCCGCTTAGCCCATAGTCCGGCTCAACAGAATCCAATGCCTTATTTGCGTTCTCAATCGCGTAAAATCTGATGTTCTCTATTCTTTCAACGCAGTTTGCAATCATGTTCTCAAGCTCGGCCACCCTGCTGGAAAGGTATCTATCCTCATTCCACTGCCGGAATTCCGCTGGGTTGCTTTTAATGTCCCCTTCAATCTCCAACAGCCTGTGCGCTAAATTCTTGTCCAGGCTGTTTTCCGCTTTTCCAACATCCAATAAGTATTCGGCGGCTTTATTCATGCGCGTTGTCACCTTGTTTTTGGCATCTACAACTTTCGCGAGGTATTCATGCCTTTTTTTCATCTTTTTCCCGACTGCATGAAGCTCAGGAATCTTGCGTTCGAACCAGCTACAGTGGTTTTTTACCCGCTCGTATTCCCCGATGTTCCGCTCAATTGTGCAATAATCCTTCTCAGGCTCATCAGAAGGCGCGAAATCTGGATTGAGCAATGCAAACAAGTCAACAGTATTTGCTCCAATGAAATCTTCTATTCTTCCATAAACCAATCCAACTTTGTCGTACAATGGCTTGACAACTTTGGTGTAATCATCCCTTTTCCTGTATTTGTCGTATTTGCTTGCTAATTCAAGTGAAAATTGCTGTATCCCAAGAAGGCGCTGCGCTTGTTTCCTGTTGATACTGCTTTTTGCAAGCATCTTCGCCTCCGCTTCTGCTTCATTTAAGGAACCGATATCTTTTTCCAGCTCTCTGAGTCCCTTTTCAAACCTGCGTTGTTTTAGAAGTTCAGCTAAAATCTGCTCCGGGCTCTGATTGGAAACAATTACTCGTTCTGCCAGTGGCTCGTAAAGCGAATCATAAAACCTGTCGATAAGCAGAATAGCTTTCAGGTCATTGATGCCGGATGCCTTTGTGAGCAACAGATTGACCCTTTCATCCTTTATGAGGTCTTCATAAACAGATGCGGCAATGGCAGACTCAACCGTTGGCAGCCCCGGGGAATTTTTCCTCTTTCTTTGGACGTTTTCTTTTAGCGCCTCTTCAAGCCGGTCTAATATCCTGTCTGTGGCTGAGCTGAAAAACGATTTTCCTATCGAAGCATCGCCTTTAAATCCTAAGTAATAATCAATTTCCGCCAAAGTCCTTGCATCAGCCCCGTTTGCGGAATTGAAATGGCCTTCATTAAGGTGGGAGGTAAAATAACCCAAAAATAAGGAATCTGCCAAGTTAAAGTTGCCGGGAACCCTCCTCAAATGTGCGCTGGCAATGATTATGTCAAGGTCCGCCATGCTGTAAAAGAAGCCTAAACTGGTTTATATGCGTTTCACAGCAATTTCCGGAAGATTTCCGGCCTAGTTAATAAGCGACAAACTGTTCTTAAATAAGGGAGTCAATACATTATCAACAATCTCCTTAAGCTGTTGCCCACTAGCTCCAGAGTAATGTGGCAAGTCAAGTTTAAAATTGCCATGGTCAAGGTAATAATCGCTTAGCCTTGTGCTGTCTGCAAACATAATCCTCTCGATTATCTTCCTGTCAATCTGCACCACCTCCCCTATTTCAAGCGCCTTTCCGTCATCAACAATAATGGGCATCGGCCATTTGTTCTCGTAATTTAGGTCTTCGTAGGGCGTCCGCTCAAGGTCAATCGCCTCTCTTTTGTACCTTATTTGCCCCTCTTCGACATAGGCCCTTGGCTTGTAGCCCATAACCCTTGCAGCAGGCTCCTCCCCCTTCTCATTTACTGTAAGTCCATAGAAAAAGCTGAATTTTGCCCTGTCTGCAAGCTGGCCGGAAGCGCTTATAGTTCTGGTTATCCCCCACATAGCTGAAAGGTCAGCCATAGTATCATCATCTTCCGATGAAAAGAACGTTTCTATGTTCGCATGCGAATGGCACCATCCAACAATCTGCTCGTTATCCTTTTTGGTCTCGTCAAACGACCCTTTTGTTCCAAGCGGGGTTATATCGCAGTGCAATGGCTGGACAATTTGCTCATGACCTATTATCACGTCTCTTATTGTTATGCCATCCTCTCTTCCGGCATCGTCAAGCATCAACATGCCAATCTCATAATGCCTGTTTTTGCCTGCATGGCTGGTAAGCTCCGAGACTCGCCTTGCAATGTATTCGCTTTTGTCCAGGCTATACCTTGAAATCCTGATGTTCGCTGCAGATTGCGCAAATTCCCTGTCTATTCTCCAGTTTATGTCGCGTGCGATCTTTCTATGCAACTTGGCCTCGCTCAGCCTCAATGCCTCCCCTCTCAAGTCGCTGCGCAGATATTCTTCAACGTCAAAACTGCCGTCTGCCTTGAAGAACTGTTTCACCTGCTGGCCGTAAGCAGCCGCCGCAACCCTGTATTCCAAAGGCTCTTCTGGGCTTGGCAGTTGCCTCTCAATCCTCTCCCTGAACCGGAATTGGTATCTGCTCCGCAAATGCCCTTCCATTCTGCCGTAAGCTTCAGAGTACCATTTATGGGAGGAATCATAAGGGTCAAAATTAGCAATTTCTTTCTCAATCCCCCTCTTCAGCAGTCCAAGCATAGCATTTTCACCTAACAATGAAGGCTGGCAATATTTCTGCCCCTAACCATTCCTATCCTCTCATTTGACATTGCATTGTACACAAAGCTGTCATTATTTGGAACCCCAATGGAATATAAAACCCTCAGCGCTTCCCCTACCATCGCACTCCCAATAACTATATTTGACATTACTACGCTTCCTTCTGCATTTGCGCAGGAAAATGGACGCCTGGCCCAATTCATCAAATCCTTTTGGCAGCTTACGCATTTGGTTGCACCCGGTATGTATGTTGAAACCTGCCCTTCCCTTGGTCCTGTACCCCCATCAACATAAGGGATTCTATTTTCAACTGCAAAATTGTTAAGCCAGATTCTGGCATATTTATTGTCAAAACACCCAAATATCACATCATACTTGCTACTTGAAAAATCGCTCTTCTGCAATAAAGTAACTCCCCTGGCTTTTTCAGCATCTGAAACCCCATAGAAGAAATTTACAAATCCCTCAAAGTCTAAAAACTTCTTGTCCCTCTTTTCTCCCTCTTTCTTCCATAATTGCCTGTCAATGCGGTAAAGCTCTTCCAGCCATGGCCTGTCTTTCGTTACTACCTCCCCCACCTTCTTTGCATAGGCATTTGATTTGGCGAATGGGTCTATGGCCTTCACCCTTTCAGCAATGACCTCTGCCTTTTTCCCGCCTTCGCGTTCAAAGAGGAGTATTTGCCTGTTCAGGTTGTGGTCCTCAATTGTGTCGAGGTCTAAAACATCAATTACCCCAAAACCAAGCAGGGCAAGGTTCAGTGCAACAAAATTTCCTATTCCCCCAGCTCCCGCAACCAATGCTTTTTTGTTTTTGAAATATACCGGCATGCTTGCGCTTTCCGGAATCATCCCGGTTCTCGTATCAGAATACATGTTGTACACAAGCCTGAAATTATTTTTAAGGCTGTCATCGCGCCCATCCGCCGCGTATTTGAATTTTATTTTTCGTAGCTCTTCGCAAACAAGCCCTGCGGCAATCCCGCTTGAAAAGCTTCCTTGTTTCGAGCCAGAAAATTCCTGCATAAGCAAAGCCTCCAAATTTGGATTTTCGGAAAACACCCTTGGTTTCGCTTGATTGCGGGGAACATAAACAGCGACTGCTGACCGGGCGCCATCCGAAGATGCGGATATAAAAGGAACACAATATCTAATCGAATATCTTAGCGCTTTTTCCTTTGAGATTGGGTCGTTGGTTGCATCAATAACCACCTCCGGCTTGTATTCAAAGACGAATGCTTCCGCAAATTTTGAGTGAATGCCCACAATGTTTTCTTGTATAACTTGGTTTATCCGTTTTAGCGTATCCTCGACATGCCTCACTTTTTTCTGGCCTATGATTGTATCCCCGTGGCTGCATAAGAAATCCCTGTCATTTCTGTCTATTCTTGCGTTGTCTATGAAGGCGATATGCCCAACACTCAGTCCAGCCAATCCTCCAAGAATCATTTGCGATAATAAATCAGAGCCAACAGTTAGGACTCTTGAATTGTAGAGCTTCCTTTGGCACTCCTCTCCATTGTCCCCGAATGCAAGCACATTTCTTGTATCGCGATACGCCATTTTTCCACCTAGTTGTTTTTGCATATTCTCTCAAGAGAAATGCCCTGACTTCTTGCATACCTTTCTGCATCTGCCCTGCTTGAGGCAATCTCGCAGTTGCAATCTTCTATCGGATGCCAGGCCAGAACATTTTTTCCGAGGTATCCAAACTCAAGGGTAAGTTTTCCCCTTCGGATTACCTCCGCAATCCTTTTTGCTGTCTTTTTTCTCTCAGAAAGCCTGTAACTCCTGTTGAAGGAAACACCTGGATCGCTAGCCCAGTTTATTTCGCCATAGCAAACGCTGTCGCCGGTCACAAATGGGTGGGTGTATTGCCCGCTCAGAATCTTTGGAGGCCCCTTAATCCTTACCAGTCCATTTTCTGCAGTAATGGCTGTGCCAATTCTAACTGCCTCAAAACGATAGTATTTTCCCTTTTTTTCTATTATGTAGGGGGGCAAGGCAACGCTAATCTCATATTCATTTCTTCCAATCTTACTGAACGCTATCTCTCCCAGGCTTGCAGTATCAGAGTTAGCCCTTTTATTCTGCTCCAGAAGCTCTTTCTTTTGCCTGCTTAACTCATGAAGGATAGGGGCAAACCTTTGCCCGTGCTCTGCAGCCTTCTTCTCTATCCTCTCCGCAAGTTTGGCGCCATAAAGTTTGCACAGCTCTTCCAGCTGGAGCCATTGCTGCAGCCTGAAAGCCCTCTTTCCAAAAGCAACATACCCTTCACGTTCATTCTTAATGCCGCACTCCTCAAGCAAATAGCATCTTCCAGCGATGGCCATAAAACCGGAACCCTGCGTGAGGGGATTTAGGGAATTGTCTGCGGTCAATAACTCTTTTATTGAGGGTTGGTTATTTACCTTAAGGCTTAAGTCTGCGGTTGTCCTTTCCGTGCAATCAGAAGTTTTATCCTCATGGTAATACGCGTTAAAAACGTCCGCTACGATAAACCTCTCAATTGATGCATCCTGTGCAGATTCATAGTAATTTTGCAATCTGGCAACTTCAGACTTCTCTGCCTGTATTTTGTCGACAAGATTCTTCTGGATGTACTGGCTCATCATCCTTTCTATATCTGTGCGCCGCGATAGAACGAAATTTTTTTCCAGCTGGCTCACTTCTTCAGATTCATCCAATGCATACGCCTTGCCGAGAAGGCTGAAAGAGTAATGCCCATTTATCCCGTTGCTTCTGCTGAGAGTGTAGAATCGGCCCCCTATTATTGCGAAAGGCTCCTGGCTGAAGTGGAAATTCTGCAAAAAATTTCCGGAAAGGCCGTTCTGCACCATTTTTAGTAAAGGGCCATTCTGCCACCGGAAATCCCCGGAAATATAGAAAACCAGACCTTTTGGTACTTCTGCTCTTCCCCGCTTGGCCCAATTTGGGTATCAATCTTTAGTATCCGGTCCAGGTAGTCAGCTACTTTGTCATCCAGTTTAACAGGGATATCTGTTGGCGGTTCTGTATTGGAGCGCGCAAGTATCTGGGCTTTCCCCGGGTCGGCGTTTGCTCTTTCCAAAAGATCCCTAATATAACTTGCCGTCTGCATTTCCTGCGCGGTGTAGGGGTTTTGATTGTATTCATCTGCGCGGCCATCCAGAATCTTTTCTGCAAGCTCCCCTACTGTCCTTCCCTTGTATTCTTCCCCAACTTGCCTGGCAAGCGTGCTATCCTGCCCCGGAAAGGGCGTATCAAAAACTACATACATTGGTTTATTCATTTTAATTACCCCCAAATTTACTGAAACAATTAGCCAAAATTCTTTAATAAGCGTTTCCCCAGAAAAACCGGAAGATTTCCGGTAAGTTTTGAGTTCGGATAATAAAATTCAATTTAAATGAGGATTTTCGCTATTAAGCTTGGATGTTACTTCGCCGGAGGTTTTCCGAAGCAATCTTTATAAACACTTTCCGAAGAACCGATAATGTGCCGCGGTCGCATAGCCTGGCCATTGCGTCGGATTGCTATTGGCTTCCAAGCCTTTTAGATACCAGCATTGGCAGACATCCGATGTCCGAAAGGGCACGAGAGTTCAAAACTAAGGGTTGCATCCGATAAACCCCCGCAGTCAAGTGAGGCATAAAGCTTCACGAACTTCGGAGTGAAATGCAATCCCTTAATGAAAGTCTCTCCCGCGGCGTTTTTATTATTAGAGTTCGGACATCGTTCTGTTTATCCGGAAAATTATCATCTTTTTCTACGAAGAGTTTATTAACAGGCAATCCAATTCTTTTTCACATAAAATGGCAAAGGAGAACATGCAGTTACAGAAGAAATTGCTCTTTAAGTTCCTGAAAAACAAGGTGCTGGGGTCTTATCACCTAAGAATCGAAACGATTCTGCATGGATTTAGCCGCCATGAGGTTGGCGACCTGAAAATTGCAGTAGACGATTTATTGAAAAAGGGATTTCTTATTTGGCATAGCAAAAGCAAGAAGGCTATTCAGCTGAATAAAGACAAACTGAATGAAATCAGGGAATTTTTGATAGAGTGAAATTGGAGTTTCCCTTCCATGTTTTATTTTACTATTATGAGTCTTTCAAAGTATCATAATAGAAAGATTTAAATATTGAGTAAACATACTTTAGATAATGGAGCTAAAAAACCTAGGCAAATCAAGCTTTTTGGAGATTATGGGGGATAATCCGAGAAACAGGATTCTTGATTTCCTGATAAGCGAGAATGGATTTGATTACACCCTAAAAGAAATTGCCAAGGAAAGCAGAGTTGGATATGCCACAATAAAAAGAACATGGCATCATTTCGTTAAGAATAATGTTGTCAGGGAGACAAGGAGGGTTGGCAAGGCCGCTTTCTACAAGTACAACGATAAAAGCGAGCTAGGCAAGAAAATAAAGAAATTCTATATAGGCATTCTTGTTGATGCAGTTGAGCCCAAGAAAGGAAGTTTAGGTAAAAGGCAGGAGGAAATAAAGGCGGTTGTATAAGGCCCCTTACTTTCTAACAACTTAAGGTCTCTCCCGCGGCGGTTTTTCTTTAGGAAGTTTTATATAATTGTTGTTATTAGTTAGTGATTATACTGGTGAATGCAATGTACAGCATCGGAGTCGTGGGGGTTGGAACCATCGGGGGCAATTTGGCATCCCGTATTATTTCTGAGGGCGTTTCAGACGAACTCCTGATAGCAAGCAGAAACATGGAAAGATTGAAAAACTATTCTCTGGATTTGCAGGATGTAAACGCCTGTAATGAAAGGGACGTTAAAATCACTCCGTGCTCAATCGAGGATGTTGTTGAAAGGAGCGATTTAGCGGTGGTCTGCGCAAGGGCGGATTTTGAAAATATAGCGAAAGAGGATATAAGGATGAAGGGCCTAATTCCAAACGGTCTGATAATCAGGGACATTGCAGGAAAGTTTCGCGGCTACGGTGGAAATGTTTTAATGGCAACCAACCCAGTTGACGTTATGAGCAGGTTATTTTATGAAGGAGCCGATATAGAGCCGTCGAAAATTTACGGCAACGGTTCAAACCTGGACACTGCGAGGTACAAGGCCATCCTGTCTGAAATTTATTGTGTGCCAGTCGAAAGCATCTTCGGGCAGGTTATTGGAGAGCACGGGGATTCAAGGGTTGTTTTATACTCCTCAACCACAGTTAACGGAGAAAATAAAAAACTTGATAAAGAAGAAATCGAAAAGAATCTTAATGAAAGGTCGCCAATAATTGGGAGGAGCCTGGGAAGGATGAGGCATGGCGCAGTTGCCTCTATAATTAATGCTATAAAAAAAATTAAAGGAGACGAAAATGGCATCGTACAGCTCTCTGTGCAATATGGGGAAGCGTTCATCGGAATGCCTTTGCTTTTTGATTCGGGCAGTGGCAAAGTGGCTTTTCCAGAAATGGATTATACTGAGACCATAAAGTTTTGGGAGAGCAAATCAAAATTGGAATTGGCTTACAGGACATTTAGCGAGGGCTTAAGATGGCAGACCTAGCATATGAAGAAATGCCTCTGTCTTACCAAATAGATGTGTTCGCAAGGGATTCTGTTGATAAAGTTGCATCACGCTTCTTCAAAAGCCATAATATTATTTCCATGATACCCAGCATTACAAGCTATGTTTATGAAATAAGGGCAGGCGACGAAAGTTATATTGCAAAGCTCAGCATTATGGGTCTTTCAAAGGCAACCTTGGCAAAAGAATACAAAAACAAGGGGATTGATGCGCTGATTGAGGACCAGGAAGCGTTTTTAAAATCTACAAAAAACGACATGCAGAAGGAAGCCATGGAGACAAAATTCCTGAACAACAAGATACCGGGCATTTCCCCGAAGCTGGTTGCATACAGGAAAGGGGTTATGGTGCAGAGAAAAGCGGAATATGCAATCAGGCTCCAGGAGGCCTTGGAGTCGGATACCAGCCTGAACCAAGTTTATCAAAATGCATATGCTGCACTGAAAAGCATCCACAGAATCTCCGAGGATAAAGTGGCAGTCTCATGGATTTCCAGGAACTTTCCATTCCAGGAAACAAAAACAGACACACTTATCAAGTTCAGGAGCAAATTTCTTTCAAGCGACAAGGCTTTGCGCCACATCGCAACATTGGGCGGGGAGGAATTCGGCTACATTTCCGATGCCTACAGAAATTTGTGCGTGGTTATTTCCTCCCTTCTTGAGCGCTTTGTGCCGGCAGACAGGCCCTGTGTGGTATTCGGGGACTTTAAGCCTGAAAATGCCCTCGTTCGTGCCGATAACAAAGTCATTTTGATTGACGGGGAAATGCATATGGGCAGAAGTTCCCTAGACATTGGAAGGATGGTAAGCAGAACATCCCTTTCGCTTTTATACGGCCATATTCCTGAAGAGCGGAAAGGCCAGATAGCAGAGGCATTGAAAGATTTTGTATTTTCTGCCAAAGAGGACAACCCGGATATCGGCATGGAAACGGTACTTGTATGCTCCATGGACATGCTAAATATCCTCAGCAGCTACTTAAATCTGACAGAACTGGAAGGTTACCCAAGAAACGTTCAGGAGAATTACAACAAAAGGCTGCAAATTATAGATAAAGTAAAGGGGGTATTCGGGAAGGGGATTTTTTCACTTGAAGATTTTATTGCGCATTTCGGGGCTTAGCATTCACAATCTTAAGAATCTGGTTATGAATCTTCCCGTTGCTTGCAACAACGCTTTTTGATTCCTTGGAGTAATGCTTACCCTTAAAATCAGTTACCTTTCCGCCCGCCTCCTCCAGAATCAATGCGCCTGCAACAAGCGAGAAGAAATCATTCTCGTTGTGAATAAAGGCATCTAAGCGTCCTGCGCCTATCCATGCGAGTTGCAATGCAAGAGACCCAAATCTCCTTGTCGTTGACAGCTTGGCAAGGGTATCTGAATAAGCTATTCCCTGTTTTACTGAATTTACATCTTTTTTGCCAAAAGCCGGAGTCACAAGTGCTTTTTTTGCTTCAGAAATCCCGGAAACCTTCAGCTTAGCATTGCCCAAGTAAGCGCCTTTTCCCTTTACTGCATAAAATAACTCTCCGTAGAAAGAATCCAAAACAACTGCAAGCACCGGCTTGTTCTTTTTCAGCAAAGAAAGAACAACGGCAAAATGGGGTGTTTTATGGACAAAGTTATGTGTGGCGCTAATTGGGTCAGCTAACCAAGTATATTCTGACTTTTTGTCAACAAGTCCCTTTTCTTCTCCATGGAAATTATAATCTGGAAATTCCCTGTTGAGGGCTTTAAACAATGCACTCTCTGCCTCCAGGTCAGCCTTTGTGACCAGCTGCTTTGAATATGACGTGCCTTTTTTCAGTGAGTAATCAATCTTGCCGTAATAGCCCATCACAATCCTGCTGGCTTTTTTCACTGCCTTAATTGCTGTTTTAAGCTCTTTCATAATGTTTTTTCGTGATTATTTATATAGTGCACTCAAGGAGAAACCTTATAAACCTTTCTTCATTACCCTCCATGGGGGAAGTGACATGATTATAGAGATGCTACCTGGTGCAAGCGCTGAACAAATTGAAGCAATCGAAAGGAAGGTTTTAGCAGCAAATGAAAGATACTCTGGTGCAAACCTTCAGCCTTGTACAATGCGGGGCGCAGAAAGGTATGTCATAGGGGTTGCTGGCTGGACGCAGACGGTTCGTGAAGAAGAGTTCTATGGGGAGGGTGTTGAGAAAGTAGTTAGAATTACTGAGCAGTACAAGCTTGTAGGGAGGAAGTTCCACCCGAACGATACAGTTGTTGACGTCAGCGGCGTAAAAGTAGGTGGGGAAAATTTGCCTGTAATCTGGGCAGGGCCTTGTGCAGCTGAAGGGGAATCGGAAATCCATGAGGTCGCCT
>Ga0209542_10008836_pt1 | contig 18668 bp, 27 predicted proteins | sample RifCSPhighO2_01_FD_184028 | JGI IMG/M metagenome (GOLD analysis project Ga0209542, IMG submission 184028) | Soil microbial communities from Rifle, Colorado - Rifle CSP2_plank highO2_0.1 (SPAdes) (version 2) | ecosystem: Environmental > Terrestrial > Deep subsurface > Rock core/Sediment ...
AAGGAAAAGGTAAAATGCAAATCTCAAAGTGTAAAATTACAATGCAAAATGTAAAAATTAATAGAATCAAGCAAGCGCAACACGCGACCATAATTTTGCATTTTGACCCCGTTAGAAATTTTATAGCGCATACGGATGTAGGCCGAAAAGCAGAAAAACAGAAAATAGGTTTAGCCGTTACTCAAAGATATTTATATTTCTAACGGGGTTGATTTTTACTTTTTGATTTAACCACCATGCCACGATCACTCAAAAAAGGTCCGTTTATACACTCGAGCATTGTAAAGCACATGTCGCGCATAAAGCCCGGGAATACGACCGCGATCAAAACCTGGTCGCGCGCCTCGACGATTACGCCCGAGATGGTGGGGTATCGGTTTGGCGTTCATAACGGAAGGAGTTTTGTTGAGGTGACAATCAAAGAAGACATGGTGGGGCATCATCTGGGCGAGTTTGCACCAACCCGCAAATTCACGCGGCACGGCGGACGCATGCAAAAGGAGATTGAAATGAAAGCCGCGGAAACTGCAAAGACAGGTGCCGCCGCGGCTAAGTAGCTTAAACCATACCTATGGAAGTCACTGCCAAATTACAACATCTCCGAATGGCGCCGCGAAAAGTCCGCCTGGTTGCTAGCCTGCTGAAAGGCTTGCCCGCGGCAGAGGCGCTTATAGAGCTCCGGCATTTGCCGAAGCGCGCTTCCTTACCGCTTGAAAAACTGCTGCGCTCGGCTTTGGCTAACGCCAAGCATAACTTCAATTTGGACGAAAAAAATTTGCGGGTTAAGCTGGCGATTGTAAACAGCGGTCCGGTAATGAAGCGCTTTCGCGCGCGGGCGTTCGGCCGCGCGGCTACGATTCGAAAGCGCATGTCGCATGTAACGATTGTGCTTGATGAATTCATTCCCAGTTCGCAAAAAGCCCGAAAAGTCAAAAAGGCCGCCGCGCCGATTGTTCGCGAAGCGTCGCTCGAGGATATGAAAGAAGCAGCCAGTCAGGTAAAGCCGGAAGCTGAACGTCCGGCGGAACGCAAAATTATACCCAAAACTAAATCTGCGGGGCCGGGTTTTGTGAGACGCATATTTAACCGAAAAGCGGTATAGAAAATTCAAAATGCAAAAATCAAAATTAAAAATTAAGGTGTCGCTTCGCGACGGATTTTATACGACGATTCGTGAGCTGAGTAAATACAGGAATTTTGCATTTTGATTTTTAAACTTTAAATTTTAGCGATAGCGATTATGACCCACCGAGTTCACCCATACATCTTTCGTTTAGGCATCAATACTACCTGGAAATCCAGATGGTTTAACGCAAAAAAATATCAGGAGTATCTGCGCGAGGATACGCTAGTCCGCGAATGGCTGACGAAAAAGTTGCGCCAATCCCACATTGATGCTATTGATATTGAGCGCTCGCCTACCGCAATGAACATTATTATCCGGACGGCCAAACCTGGGATTTTGATCGGCCGCGGCGGCGAAGGAGCGGAGCGCCTAAAACAGGAAATTCAAAAAAAACTCCGCCAGATTGCTCCCAGAGGAGCCAAGTTAGAAAAGCGCGACTTGAAGCTCACCGTCGAAGATGTAAAATCTCCGGAGACGCACGCGGCGATTGTGGGGCAGATGGTGGCAGACGAGCTTGAGAAGCGCATTTCCTTCCGGCGCGTGCTGAAGCAAACGATCGAAAAGGTGATTCAGGCAAAGGGCATCGAGGGCGTGAAACTTGCGATTTCAGGCAGGCTCGACGGTTCGGAGATGGCGAGGTACGAATGGCTGAAAAAGGGGCGGATTCCCCTGCAGACGCTTCGCGCCAATATTGATTACGCGCAGAAGGAAGCTTACACCACCTACGGCGTGATCGGGATCAAGGTTTGGATTTATAAAGGGGAAACATTTAATGATTCAAAATTAAAAAATCCAAGTTGAAAATGACAATGCAAAATCCAAAATTAAGAAATTCTGAAATCTTCTATAGCCAAGCCAAGCTTGGCGAGGTCCTGCCTGCCGGCAGGCAGGGATACCGAAATTTTGCATTTTGATTTTTACATTTTGCATTTGAGCGTAAGCTAACATGTTGCAGCCCAAAAAAGTAAAACACAGAAAGTGGCATAAGGGGCGTTCCCCAGGGGTCGAAACCCGAGGAGCCGGCTTGGCTTACGGAAGCTTCGGTTTAAAGGCGCTTGAGGCTCGCTGGATTACTGCCCGTCAGATTGAAGCGGCGCGACGCGCCATTACGCATTACATTCAGCGCGGCGGCAAGGTGTGGATCCGTGTATTCCCAGATAAACCCATTACGCGCCGTCCGCCGGAGGTAACTATGGGCGGCGGGAAAGGCTCGGTGGAGTTTTATGTATTTCCCGTGCGTCCCGGACGGATACTTTTCGAGATGGATGGCGTTACCAGAGAAATAGCCGAGGCCGCACTACGGAAAGCCGCGCACAAACTACCCATGAAAACGCGCTTTATCGCAAGCAAACATCAAGCATTATGAAAGCCGCTGAACTTCGCGAGAAAACAAAAGAAGAGCTGGCAGAGCTTGCGGAAAGTCTTAGAAAGCGCGCGGCGGAGTTTCGTTTCGGCGTGGATCGGAAAAAGATTAAAAACACCAAAGAGCTTTTTCATCTCCGCCGCACTATCGCGAGAATTCTAACCGTCATGAGGAATAAATAATACTATGTCCGGTGCAACCTCAAAAAAACCGCGAGTGCTGAAAGGCGTTGTGGCGTCGAATAAAATGCAAAAGACCATCGTGGTCCGCGTGGATCGGCTGAAGAAACATCCGAAGTACTTGAAATACATGAAAATTTCAAATCGTTTCAAAGCGCATGACGAGAAAAACGAGGCGGGACTGGGAGATATCGTCTTGATTCGCGAAACTAAACCCATCTCGAAAGAGAAACGCTGGATTCTGGCTGGGGTGGTAACTCGGGCGGGTCGGACAGCGGAGAAGACCGAAACGGTTTAAGCGCAATAAATTCAAAATGACATATCAAAATTCGAAGAACAATTATTTTTTCAGATTTTCCATTTCATTTTACATTTTGATATTTAATTTTTGATTTTTTATGATTCAGACGCGTTCCATGCTGCAAGTAGCCGACAATTCCGGAGCAAAGCTCCTGCAGGTAATTAAGGTGCTCGGCGGAACCCGTAGGCGTTACGCCGAGCTCGGCGATATTATTGTTGCCTCGGTCAAAATCGCCGAACCGCGCAAGATCGTAAAAAAGAAAGACATAGTCCGCGCGGTGATTGTGAGGCAGCGAAATCCCTATCGCAGGTCTGATGGCTCCTATATCAGGTTTGATGAGAATGCCGCGGTAATTGTGGACGAGCGGGAACCTAAAGGCGGACGCATTTTCGGGCCGGTGGCTAGAGAGCTTCGCGATCGCGGGTTTACCAAGATTATTTCATTGGCGACGGAAGTGGTGTAGTGCGATGCCGATATGCTAATTCATACTAATTATACGAATCACGCTATAACTATTAGTATCATTAGCATGCATTCGTATATTAGAATCGCAGAGGCATGAAAATAAAAAAAGGCGACACCATTAAGATTATCTCCGGCAAGGACCGCGGCAAAACCGCGAAGGTTCTGCGCATAGACATGAAAGCCGGCCGGATTTTATCTGAAGGCATCAATTTGAAAAAGAAACATGTTCGGTCCAAAACCCAAGGTAAACGCGGCGAGATTATACAAATGCCGGCATTTTTCCCCGTATCCGCGGCCATGATTGTTTGTCCCGCTTGCAAGGCCGCCACGCGCATAGGCATCCTGATTGTCGGCGGCGAGAAAAAGCGCGTATGCAAGAAATGCAAAGCGGAGTTGTAAGAATTTTATGATGACTATTCTCGAGCGGTACCAAAAAGTTGCATTGCCGGAACTTAAAAAGGAGTTCGGTTTTTCGAGTGCTCTGGCCGCGCCGAGACTGCGTAAAGTAGTTGTCAATATAGGAACTGGGCGCATTCGCGACCCAAAGCAGTTGGAAACAATCGAAAAGAGCTTCATGGCGATCACCGGGCAGAAACCGGTCGAGCGAAAAGCTAAAAAGGCGATTGCCTCCTTCAAGACGCGCGCGGGCATGGGCATCGGTTACTCGGCAATGCTTCGTGGCAGGCGCATGTATGACTTTCTTGATCGGTTGGTGGGCGTGGCGCTCCCGCGGACGCGCGATTTTAGGGGCATCCCGCAATCGTCATTTGATGAAAAAGGAAACTTGACGATCGGCGTGAAAGAGCATATTGTTTTTCCCGAAATGATCGGGGAGGACGTGCGTTTTATTTTCGGCTTGGAGGCCACGATTGTCACCACCGCAAAAAGTCGGGCCGAGGGGATCGCGCTTCTAAGGCATATGGGTTTTCCGATTCAGAAGTGACCATTATGTCTGTATGTTACACTATGACCTGGTATCAACGAATAACGAATCTGCTGCGAATAAACGAATTCGAAAATTCGATATTGATTCGTTATTCGCTGATGTGACGATATGGCCAAAACATCAGTCATAGCACGCGCCAAGAAGAAGCCCAAGTTTTCCAGCCGCAAGGTCGGAAGATGTTTTCGCTGCGGCAGGAAACACGGTTACATGCGCCAGTTCGGTCTTTGCCGCATCTGCTTTAGGGAGCTTGCCAGCCGCGGGGAAATTCCGGGAGTAAGAAAATCGTCATGGTAAAGGAAAATGTAAAATGCAAATCTCAAAATGTAAAATGACAATGCAAAATGTAAAAATTAGTAGAATCAAGCAAGCGCAACGCGCGACAATAATTTTGCATTTTGATTTTTGCATTTTGATTTAATCTTTATGTCCGTAATTTCAGACCCCGTCGGAGATATGATTGTGCGCATCAAGAATGCCTATCGCGCCAAGAAAGAGAGCGTGCTTATTCCGCATTCGAATCTAAAAGAAGCCCTGGCCAAAGTACTGAAGGGGCGAGGTTATATCGGAGATATCGAGAGGAAGGGCAGAAAAATCCGGAAATTCCTGGAGATTAGCTTGAAATACGATGACGGCGCACCGGCCTTAACGGGGGCGCGGCGCGTCTCGAAACCCTCCCGCCGGATGTACGTAAAATCGGCCGACCTAAAACCCGTCAAGTACGGGCATGGTATTGCGGTTATTTCAACATCGCAGGGTCTGATGGCAAACAAAGAGGCCAAAGAAAAAAAGTTGGGCGGGGAGATTCTTGCGGAAATTTGGTAAAGGGCTTGGCCTGCAATTTGGATCCGCCAACCGGCGGAGAACAAATTGCGGTTGCCAAACCTTTACCCCATTAGATAATGACACATGATAAGAATTCATAGACGCAACAAAGAGAATAGCGCACAAAACATTTCTGTGCTTTTCAGCGTGGTATCTAACGGGGCGCTCTTTGTTGTAGCGAAATTATCTTCGCTCGCAAAACTTACTCGATAATTTCGACAACACAGGCATGAGCAGAATTGGCAAAAAACCCATCGAGATTCCTTCCGGCGTTGTGGTGGCCATAGACGGCCAGCGTGTTTCGGTAAAGGGGCCGAAGGGAGAGATTTACCGGCAGGTTCGTCCGGAGATTAAAATTGAAATGGCCGATAATCGTCTGATCTTGTCTTCCGCCATCGAGACGAAAAAAACACCCGCATTTTGGGGGCTTACTAGGGCGCTTCTGGCGCACGCGGTGGAAGGCGTTTCAAAAGGTTTCGAGAAGCGGTTGGAGATTGATGGTATCGGGTATCGCGCGGCGCTAGAGGGCAAGGATTTGGTATTTCAGCTTGGTTTTTCTCATCCCGTCCGTTTTCACGCGCCGGCGGGCATTGAATTCACAGTTGAGAAAAATGTAATTACGGTTTCAGGTTTCAATAAAGAAATTGTGGGGGAGACGGCGGCCAGGATTAGGGCGCTGAAAAAACCAGAGCCGTATAAAGGTAAGGGCATACATTATCAAGGCGAGGTCATCAGGCGCAAAGCCGGCAAGAAGGCTACGACCGGGACCGCCTAGTGATTATGGAAATCACCGCATCAAGGAAACGTTCGCAGTTAAAAATCCGCGCCAGGAGGACTCGCGCGGGAATTAGACGCGGTTCGCGCCCGCGCTTTTCCGTATTCCGTTCCGGCCGGCACATTTATGCCCAAATTATCGACGACGCTCTAGGACATACGATGGTTTCCGTTCATGATATTGTGGGGGGCAAAGGAGGAGCGAAAAAAAAGCAGCATCTGACCCCGATGGCGGCGGCCGCTGTTGTTGGGGAGACCATCGCTAAGAAAGCTGCGGAAAAAGATATTTCCAGCGTAATCTTCGACCGCGGGGGGTACAAGTACCACGGCCGCGTGAAGGCGCTTGCCGAGGCGGCCCGTAAAGCCGGGCTCCGATTCTAATTCAAAATTAAAAGATCCCGCCCACTCCGCCGGCTGACGGATTCGGGCGGGCAAGCAAAGTTAAAAATGACAACGCAAAGCGTAAAAATTAATAGGATCCCATCGGCGCAGCGCGCGACTATAATTTTTCATTTTGATTTTTACATTTTATATTTATAAGACTATGTCCCCACGACGCGACACAAGACAATCAATGAGGCCGAGAGAACGTTCGGAGTTTGACCAGAGAACGCTGGATATTCGGCGCGTGGCGCGCGTGGTAAAAGGCGGTAGGCGCTTCAGTTTCCGGGCGACAATTGTGATTGGCAACAAAAACGGCAAGGTCGGCGTGGGAGTCGGCAAGGGGGCGGACGTGGCGCTCTCGATTGACAAAGCGACCTACTCCGCCAAAAAAAATCTTATGGTCGTTCCGGTTACGAAGTCAGGATCAATCGCCCATGACGTCTCGGCTAAATTCGGAAGCGCGGAGGTTCTTTTGCGCCCCGCGCGCGAAGGGCGGGGGCTCGTAGCAGGAGGGCCGGTGAGATTGGTGGCGGCGCTGGCCGGCATTCACAATCTTACGGGGAAGATTCTCTCGCGCAGTTCGAATAAATTGAACAACGCTCGAGCAACCATCGAGGCGTTAAAGAAGTTAAAGACGACCTAAACCCCATGCAGCTGCACACTTTGCGATCAGGAACAAAATTCCGCCGAGGCCAGCGCATCGGCCGCGGAGGGAAGCGCGGGACAACCGCGGGACGCGGAACCAAGGGGCAAAAGGCGCGCGCCGGGCATAAGATCCGGCCGCAGCTCCGCGATCTCATCAAACGGCTCCCCAAGCTTCGCGGATACAAATTTCGTTCTTTCCAGGAGGAGTCCCAACCGGTATCGCTTGCGACTTTGGAAAGGCATTTTGCGAACGGAGATACGGTGACTGTTGAAAAGCTCATTTCCAAAGGAATTGTTAAGCGTAGGCACGGCGCATTGCCGCGGATTAAAATTCTGGGCAACAAAATCGGGAAGAAGCTATCTATCGGCGACATAAAAATGTCCCGTGGCGCGATGACGGCTGTCGAAAGAGCCGGAGGAATCGTAAAATAAAGGGCTTTGTCTAAGTTTTCTCTCCATCAGTTGGCGGAGAACAATATTTCGCCACAAAACCTTTACCGAGCACATAACTGGAGATAAGAAAGCATTAAGGGTATGACAATCGGAAACTCAACAAACAGTCGAATATCGAATACGATGCCTACGGCAGTTATGTGCTCGGTGCTCAATGCTGTAGCTAACCGAGCACATAGCATATATGATCCGAAAGATAATAGATGTGCCGTTAATATTAAGTATTCTCAATAGTTAATAAAAAGAACCGAGTGCTAGAAATCTATGTGCTCGGTTAGACATCATTGGCATGTTTCAAAAACTCCGTCTTCTTATATCCGATCACGACTTGCGCAAGAAACTCTTCTTTATTTTGGGGGTGCTGGCGGTCTTTAGGATTTTGGCCGCGATTCCGGTGCCGAGCGTGGACCGGGTGCAGCTTAAAAACTTCCTGGCAGGGAACCAGTTTTTTGGGCTTTTGAATGTCTTCTCCGGCGGCGTGCTGGATAATCTCTCAATCGCCATGCTTGGCGTGGGGCCGTATATTACCGGTTCCATCATTATGCAGCTTTTAACCATGATTTTTCCGAAATTGAAGGAGATATACCAGGAAGAAGGCGAGGCCGGCAGGACGAAGTTTAACCAGTATTCTCGAATCTTGGCGGTGCCGCTTTCGATTCTGCAGGCCTTTGGGCTTCTTACCATTCTCATCCGCCAGCAGGTTATCCCGGCGCTTACGCCCTTTGGGTATCTTACCAACATCGCTATCGTAACCGCGGGGACGATGATTTTGATGTGGCTCGGGGAGTTAATCACGGAGAAAGGATTCGGGAACGGAGTGTCGCTTATGATTTTTGCGGGCATTGTCTCGCGGCTACCGGTAGACATCCGTCAGGCTCTGGCGACGTTCGAACCGTCACAGCTTGTAACTTATGCCGCTTTCCTGGCCGTCGGTCTTATAGTGATCACGGGCGTTGTGGTGATTACAGAGGGACAGCGCAATATCCCGGTGTCTTACGCCAAGCGCATCCGCGGCATGCGGGTGTATGGCGGCAATCAAACTTATCTGCCGCTCCGCGTGAATCAGGCCGGAGTGATTCCCATAATCTTCGCTGTTTCCATTATTCTTTTTCCGGGGCTGGTCGGGAATGTTTTGGCAGGCGTGCCAGCCGGCTGGGCCCAATCCACCTCGCAGTTTTTGATTTCGGTTTTCAACAACACTTGGATTTACGCCGCGATTTATTTTGTCTTGGTGTTTGCTTTCACGTATTTCTATACGGCGGTAACTTTCGACCCGCAGGCTATCGCCACCAACATTCAAAAACAGGGAGGGTTTATCTTGGGCATCAGACCCGGACGCCCGACCGCGGAATATCTCTATCGGATTCTTTCGCGCGTGACGCTGGCAGGAGCTTTATTTTTAGGGGCCATCGCGGTGCTCCCGATTGTAGTTCAGAATCTTTCCGGGATTTCCGCATTCCAGCTTGGCGGGACTTCGCTTTTGATTGCGGTCTCGGTGATTCTCGAGACGATGAAGCAGGTGGATGCGCAGCTGGTGATGCGCGAATATGAGTAGCTCGCGATGGGATTTTTCTTCACGCCTCTATTTTGATCTGCTCGCCTGCGGCGAGCATCAAGGGATCCCACCGCCAGCCCGATGAAGAAAAATCCCATCGCTTCGCTTAGGGTTTTCTGATTGTAAACGCTTCGCGTTTTTCATTGGCTTGCTCGCGCGGTTCCGCGGTGGTCTCGCAAAAGGAATGCCTCGCTAGGGCTTGCCCAAGGTAGCGCGTTGCGCTCCGATTATAACTCCTCGGACGAGCGCCTGCCTGCCGGTAGGCAGGTTCCCAGAAAAGCCGTCTTCGCTCAAGGCTTGCTGAATGTAGCGCGTTGCGCTCTGATTGTAGTTTCTCCATCGAGCGTTTTTAGGGATAAGTTATTCTCTTGGGGATTGCTTTAAGTTTCTGGAAAAGCGGCTTGGAGCCGGACACTGCTAGCTAAGTATTCGCATTAGGTTTTTCTGGTTAAGGGAGTAGAATATCTTGTAAGCCCTCGTTAGAAGTCTGAATTAAATCAATTTATAGGGATAAAGATGCTATTGCGCATGGATAAACTTGCTCTCGAGAACGCTTTTTGGGCGGCTTACGGCCGGGCGTATCGGGCTCTCTATCGAACTTTGGAAATCATATTGTGGCTCTTGGAGTTGCTGCTTTTTCTGCGGCTGGCTTTCAGGTTCTTGCGCGCCAATCCCCAGACGCTCGTGGTGCGGGAGCTTTACCAATTGACCGATTTGGCGCTCTATCCTTTCCAGTCTATCTTGCCGGATTACGTTTGGCGTGATCGGCCTATTGAGTTAACCGCCATATCGGCGATGGCTGGATATTTCGTCGTCGGCGTTTTGGTTCTTCTGCTGGTCAAACTTTTTCGCCCTGAACGCCGCCCGGTGGTTATCCCGCCGATGCAGTATCATTGACCGAGATGTTTGATCTTGTTGCGTTAGTCAAAGCGGCGGGTTATCTCGGGATTTTCGGAATTATTTTTGCCGAGTCAGGGTTATTAATCGGAGCATTTCTTCCGGGAGACTCCCTGCTTTTTACGGCGGGGTTTCTTGCGTCTCAAGGATATTTGAATATCCTGATTTTGGTTTTTATCTCATTTATCGGAGCGGTAACGGGCGATGGGGTGGGATATTGGCTGGGTCGCAAATTTGGCCCCAAGGTTTTCATGCGCAAAGATTCCCTGTTTTTTTCCAATGATCATGTGGAGCGGGCACATATTTTTTATAAAAAATACGGCGGGCGGGCGATAATACTCGCGCGCTTTATCCCGGTGGGACGTACCTTGGCGCCCATTATTGCGGGGGTGGGGGGGATGCACTATCCCACGTTTCTTTTTTACAACGTAATCGGCGGAGCGTTTTGGGCCGTCGGAATCCCGCTGGTGGGGTTTTATCTCGGAAGCGTTATTCCCAATGTCGATCGGTACTTGGTCCCGATTGTGGCGGGCATCATTGCCACCTCCGTATTGCCCGGGATTGTTCATTTTCTCAAGAATGCAGAAAACCGCCGGCGTCTGGTTTCTCTCATGCGGGGGCGTATTTTGAGGCGCCGATAGTTCGCGCTTTGCTGACGCGCTTGTGTCGTTCGGCGGACAGAATAAAACGTTTTTTGTCAATACTGACGAAAAAGCCGGCGGTATGATAGGATGCGCCTAATTAATCGTTTCAACATTACTCTTATATGCACATGACTTATTCAGCAAAGCAGTTCTTTAGCGCTATTGTAGCCGCTATCATTGTCGCGGGAGCGGCGGGTTATTTCATAGGCAAGTCTTCTGTAGCGCCGTCGCAGACAAATGGGGCTGCCCAAACTAACAGCAGTGGTTTAGGTTCGTCCGCTGGTACGAGTTTTATCCTCGGTAAAAACGCTATCGTCGTAGAGGATCAAGCCCCCGGCAATCAGGTTGTGATTTCTACAGCCGCACTCGAGGAGGGCGGCGGTTGGGTAGCGATTCACGAAGACCGTGATGGAAAGCCCGGGAATATTTTGGGCGCCCAGTTTTTCCCGGCAGGCGAGACTAGGAATGGTTTCGTGGATCTTTTGCGCCCCACGGTTAAGGGGGTCTATTATGCGATGCTGCACCGCGATGACGGCGACCACCAATTTGATTTGTCGAAGGATGCGCCCATCACCGATACGACGGGAAGCGTTATCATGATGCGATTTGTCGTCGGCGAGAACGCCTCGGAAGCGCTTTAAAGGATTGATAACCTTTCAAAGCGAAAATATCTTCTCGAGTCTCCGCGATCTCGGAGTCGAAGACCCAAGCGTAGTCGAGGGATTGCCTTCATACCTCGCGCTTTTGGCGTAGAATGGTTTATTCTTCGGCTGATTTAAGATGACTCTAAAACCCACAGCTGATTTCGAGGCGATGATTGCCGACGCGGTTAACGCGCTGCCGGAGCGTGTCCGCGCCAAAATAAAAAACGTGGCTTTCTTGATTGATACCGAAAAGCGCGGGGATTTTCTGGGGCTCTACCACGGCCTGCCCAATCCCCTAAAGCCGTTTGCCCAAAACGCTCCGCCCGACACCATTACGATTTACCAGCGCGTTGTCGAGATGGAAGCCAAAAAACTCGGTGAGCCGGTTGCGAAAGCGGCGAAGCGCGTGGCATGGCATGAGATCGGACACTATTTCGGATTTGGCGAGAAAAAAATCCGCGAGCTTGAGAAAAAATGGGCCAGAGAAGGAAGACTTTGATATACTGAATATGCCATTTCTGTTATAAATATTTACCCCGTTACAAGAAAGCCACGGGTGCCTGCTTGCCTGCCGGCAGGCAGGTGAGCCCGAGGATGAATTGTATGATAGTATCAAACCACATAGATAAAATGCTACAAGTTTACACTTGTGATTACCTTGTAACGGGGCTTATATGAAGCCGTTTCTAGTTTTGATTTTCGGCCCGCCGGGTTCGGGCAAATCCACTCAGGCGGAGAATGTCGCGAAAAAATTCGGGGCAGTGCATGTTGATACCGGCGAACTACTGCGCCGGATCTTGCATGACCCGGCGCAGCAACATGATCCCAAGATTCAAGAAGAGCGCGTTAAGCATGAAACGGACGGCCAACTGAATGATTCTTTATGGGTAGGTGGAATTGTTAATGATGAGCTAAGAAAACTCGCAGCCGATGGGAAAAGCGTTTCCTCTTCCGGATTCCCCCGCACAATTTTTGAAGCCGAGATTGAATTGCCGGTTATGCGGGAGCTTTTCGGGGAGCGGATTTTCGCTTTTATTCTGCGGGTCGGCGAGGAGACGTCGCTTTTTAGGAATTCCCGCAGGAGAATTTGTACCAAGTGCCATAAGCCGCATCTCTGGTCCGAAGAAACCAAGAATATAGAGTTTTGCGCAGGTTGCGGCGCCGATTTGACAACGCGGCTGGATGATAAGCCTGATGTAATCAAAAAGCGCCTGGATGTTTATAAAAAGCGGACGCTGCCCATTTTTAATTATTTAGAGTCACATGGTTTGAAGCTCGCCGAAGTTGACGGAGAACTGGCGCCCGAGGCGGTGTTCACCTCAATCCAATCAAAACTTTCCGAGTCATTGCCGCAATGATCACGATTAAAAAACCGGAGGAGATTGAGACTCTTCGCGAGGGAGGGCGGCGGCTCGCAAGCGTTCTCGTGGAGATCGCGGCGGCGGTAAAGCCCGGAGTATCAACTTCGTTCCTAAACCGTTTGGCGGAGCAATTGATTGCCGAGGCTGGTGGCGAGCCATCGTTTAAGGGTTATAATCCATACGGCGCCAAGGCCGCGTATCCTGCGGCGCTTTGCGTTTCGATAAATGATGAGGTGGTGCACGCTATTCCCAAGCATGACCGGATCTTAGCTGAAGGCGATATTGTCGGACTTGATGTCGGGATGTGGTGGCCCGGAGAAAAATTAAAGATTAAAAATGAAAAATTAAAAATGACGCGGGCGATGGCGACGGACACGGCGGTTACTGTGTGCGTGGGGAAAATTTCATCGCAGGCGGAAAAGTTAATTCGCGTGACGCGCGAGTCATTAACGCTTGGCATTAAAGAAATATGCGCCGGCGCCCGCATCGGCGATGTCGGCGCGGCTATCCAGGCGCATTTGGAAAAAAACGGATTCGGTGTGGTGCGTGATTTATCGGGGCACGGCGTAGGGCACGCGGTGCACGAAGACCCGTTTGTGCCGAACTTCGGCCGGCGCGGCGAGGGGCTTCAGTTAAAAGAAGGAATGGTTCTAGCGATCGAGCCGATGGCAACCGAGGGGACCTGGGAAGTAACGCTGGATGAGGACGAGTGGGCGTATCGAACCGCAGACGGGAAGCTCGCGGCGCACTTTGAGCATACGGTCATCGTCGGCAAGAACAGCGCCGAGGTGGTGACAACGGCATGAAAATCAAAATGCAAAATTTTGGTATTGCTTCGCGATGATTTCAAATTTCTGATTTTTATGAAATATCTCGGCATTGATTACGGACGGGCGCGGGTGGGGACGGCGATTTCGGACAATGAGGGCAAAATCGCCTTTCCTAGAGATGTTTTTAAAAATGCCGGCATAGGCGCTCTTGCGGATGCCATTGCGAGTCTGGCTAAGACGGAAGCGGCTTTGGAGATAGTACTGGGTTTGCCGCGGGTCGTTCCCGGGATGGACGCGAGCGTGCGGGACGAGATTCAAGATTTGGCCGATATCATAAAAAAGCAGTATCAGATTCCCGTATCGTTTCAGGACGAATTTTTTACCACCAGAATCGCCGAGGAGCATTCTCAAAAGAATGCCGACGCTTCGGCCGCGGCGCTGATTTTGCAGAGTTTTTTGGATCGGAGGAATGAGGTATAATAAAGTCGAAAGCTAAACGTCAAAAGCTGAAAGTCAAAAGCACAGCGACAATTAAAGTTCAAAAATAAATCGCGAGGCCGAGCTAGACTCGGCGAAGCGATACCGAAATTTTGCATTTTGATTTTTGCATTTTAAATTTGCGATTATGCATTTATCCTGGATCATTCCCGCCTATAACGAAGAGCGCCGCATCGAGAAGACCGTGCGCGAGGTTGAGAGCTACCTCCGCGCCAAGAATTTTGATCACGAAATTCTGGTGATTGACAATGGGTCGCGGGATAAGACTGTAGAAATTGTAAAACGGCTGGCCGGAGAAATTACATCACTCAAACTGGCTCTAGCTCACGAGGGTGGCAAAGGAGGCGCGGTTAAAAGAGGCATGCTTGAGGCTGAAGGAGAGATCCGGCTTTTTTCTGATGCCGATAATTCTACGCCGCCGGCGAGCTTCGACTTAATGGAGCCGCTTTTTGCCAAGGGATGCGAGGTGGTGATCTCGTCGCGCGACAAGAAGGACGCCGCGGGCGCGGGGCGCGACGTGGAAGAGCCGTGGTACCGCGAGATTTTGGGGAATCTCGGGAATCTGGTGATACAGACTTTCGGCGTCTGGGGGGTCTGGGATACGCAGAACGGTTTCAAGGCTTGCACGGCGAAAACCGCCGATCGCATCTTCCCGCAGATGAAGATTAATGGGTTCGCGTTCGATATCGAGATGCTGGCTTTGGCAAGAAAGTATAGTTATAAACTCTGCATTATTCCTGTTAAGTGGCGGTTCGATCCCGACAGCAAAGTAACTTTAGGAGCGTATCTTTCCGTATTTCTGGATGTCTTTCGCATCCGCTGGAATTTAATCCGCGGCGCCTATGCCAAAAACTAGCGGCGAGATTCACAAAAAGTATTCCGAACTTCGGCAAGACATTGTTTCCGGAGACTGGGTGGTGATTGCCACGGGTAGAGCCCGCCGGCCCAGCGACTTCGCCGCCAAGCCGAAATTTCCCGTGAAGAAAAACGGCAAAAAGAATTGCCCCTTCGAAGAACTTGAAGACGACGCGCTTCTGATTGTTACAAAAGACGGCGGTCAATTCCCGGATCTCTGGCAAGCCGGGTCTAAGGCCAAAGATTGGTTTGTTGAGATTATTCCCAACAAGTTTCCCGCTTTTACGCCGCGCAAGATCTGTCCCTCGGTTGCCGTTAACGGGTTGCTTCGCATGATTGATGGGGTGGGTTTCCACGAAGTTATTGTGACAAAGCCTCATGATAGGTCGATTGCGCTGATGTCGGCAGATGAAATTAGTCTAGTTATAAAAGCGTACCGCGAGCGTTTCCGGACGCTTAGCCCGGAACAGTGCGTGGAGTATATTTCGCTGATTCATAATCACGGACCGGAGTCAGGCGCCTCGATTGTCCACCCGCATTCGCAGTTGATCGCCGTTCCCGTGATTCCGCCGGATGTATCCCGGTCATTCGCGGGATCGGAACGCTATTTTAGCGAGAACAAATCTTGTGTTCACTGCGCCATGATAGATCTCGAGATTCAAGAAAAAAACCGCGTCATTTTTGAGAATGAGCATTTTATCGTGTTTGCGCCCTACGCTTCGCGCGCGGCTTTTGAAGTGCGGATTTTTCCCAAGGCGCATAACGCCAGATTTGAAAATATGCCCGATGCGGAGCTTCGGCCCTTCGCCGAATCGCTTAGCCGATCTTTGGCCATGCTTTATCATGGCTTGAATAATCCGTCATATAACTTTTTTATCCATACCGCGCCGACGGACGGCAGGGACTACAGTCATTATCACTGGCATTTAGAAATTTTCCCCAAGACCTCGATTTGGGGCGGGTTTGAGTTTGGCACGGGCATTGAAATTTCAACTATCGCGCCGGAGGATGCGGCCGCATTTCTCAAGAGCGTCAAAATTCCTAATGGAGTATGAACCAGCGTTTCGTTGTCGCCAATTGGAAGATGAATCCGGCAACCGAGGCTGAAGCCGTCGAACTTTTCGGCGCGACCCGCGATGCCGCCAAAACTGCGCCGTCCGTTACGGTAGTGGTCGCGCCGCCCTTTACCTTTCTTTCTCCGATTGAGCATCGTTACGGACTGGCTAATGCCGAAACGCGCCGCGAGGCCAAGATTCATCTTGCGGCCCAGGATCTTTTTTGGGAACGCGACGGCGCTTTCACCGGCGAGGTTTCGGGCGCGATGGAGAAAAACATCGGGGCGACGTACGTTATCGTGGGGCATTCCGAAAGGCGCAGGATACTCGCCGAAACCGATGAGATGGTCGCTAAAAAATTACAAAAAGCGCTGGAGTTCGGATTGGTTCCGATTCTTTGTATCGGAGAAAACGAACGTCCTAGCGGAGAAATACCGGAACGCGTGGGCGAGGAGTTAAAAAGCGCCGTTACCGGTTTAGAGCCGAGTATGCTGGGGCGTATCATCATCGCTTATGAGCCGGTTTGGGCTATTGGATCGGGTACACCCGATACGCCGGAAGGGATGCTTTCGGCCGCGATTTACATTCGCAAAATTTTAACGGAAATATTCGGCCAAGATCATGCCGGACAAGTTCCCATCCTTTATGGCGGCTCCGTTAATTCCGCCAATGTCTCAAATTTTTTCACCGAAACTTCCGGTCAAGTTTCGGGGGTTCTCGTCGGCGGAGCAAGCCTTGATCCTCAAGAGATTGCGGCGATTATCGCCGCTTTAGGGCGTCTTTCAATTATCTCAATCGTTTGAGCGGGCAACGGATATATACTTCCACCATGTAGATAACGCCGCGAAAAACGGGAGAATAAATAAGAGATATTTTAATTCAACAAGTAACTTCAAAATCCAAGCTAAAAATCCCGCTTCGTGAACGAAAACCAGATCCGCGATGGCGTACTTTCTGCCTGCTGCCAACACAAATGGGTATTTTTTTAACGGATAAAACGGCCGCTTGGTTTTGCCTTTTATATCCGCCAGTATATTCGCAGCCGCTATTTTGGCTTGGGATTCGGCAACCAAAGCGTTCCACGGCAGCGGGCGGCTTGTGCTGGGGTTAATGAAAGCGGCGTTATCTCCAATGGCGAAAAGTTTTGGTTCTACCTCAAGGTATGAATTCACCGGGACGGATTGTTTTGGTGTAAGTTCTACCCCCAATGTTTTCAAAACGCTGGCTGCTTGCACCCCGCCTGCCCAAACAAGCACCGTATAAGGGAGGTGAGCGCCGTCTTTTAACATAACTCGATCTTTCTCGACAGCGGTGATAGCGGTGTTGGTTTTGATCGTTACGTTAAGACTTTTAAGACGCTTGCGGGCGTGGTCTATAACCCATTTATCAAATCCCGCCAGGATTTCAGGCCCGGCCTCGGCCAGCGTTACCTCGATCTTGCAGGAACTTGGGGCGTGATTATTTTTATGTAGCACGCGAATAAAGTTCTCAAATTCTGCCGCAACCTCAACGCCCGAGGCGCCGCCGCCAACGACTATAATTCGGGCTACCGGTTCGTTGGCTTCAATTACATCTTGTATCCGGTCGCGCAGCTTTACCGCATCGGCAAACGTTTTTAGGGGATAACTGTACTCTTTGGCGCCGGGAATGTTGAAATAGCTGGTTTCCGCGCCGAGCGCCAGCACTAAATATCCAAATTCCAGCGTCTCGTCATTATCAAAGCACAGCTCTTTTTTAACTCGATCAATCGCGGTAATCCGGCGCTCGCGCCACTCCACCAGCGTCCCATGGAAAATATCAGCGAGCGGTATAGTGATTGACGATTTTACGTAATCCAGCGCGTGGCGCCCCTGCGGAATGGCGGCGATTTCGTAGATCGCCGGCGTATAAAGATGCGAGTGATGGTTATTGACTATGATAATCTGGTATTCTCGGCGCAGTTTGGGGTTTCGCGAAAAAGCCTTATTTAAAAAGAGCGCAGCCGTGATGCCGCCGAATCCCGCGCCCGCGATAACGATTTTCTTTTTTGTGGTTTCCATTTATATTTCTATGGTCATTATACCAGCATTCGGTTACAATAGAGAATAGTTATGCCGATACGAAGCGTTAAGTCCGCGAATCTGCGAGGTAAGAGGGTTATCATCCGCGTTGATATGAACGTCCCATTTGACCATAAGGGGCGCATCCGCGATGATTTTCGCATCCGCGAATCTCTGGCGACGATTCGCTTAGTGCTTCGGCGCGGCGGCTCGGTTTTGGTCTTGCTCCATCGGGGGCGGCCCGCGGGGCGCGACAAGAATTTATCCGTCGTTCCCATCGCCAGGCGCGCAGCCAAGATTCTGGGCACGGACGTGCGAATTGTTTCCGATCCGATTCGCGAACGGCCGGAAAAATATAAAAATGCACGGGTGCTTTTTTCCGAAAACATCCGTTTTTTCGGCGGCGAGCAAAAAAACTCCAAGGAATTCGCCAAGAGACTGGCCGATTGGGGAGATCTTTATGTGAACGACGCATTCGCGGTTTCGCACCGGAGAGCCGCTTCGGTAGTGGGAATTCCGCGCTATCTTCCGGCCTTTGCCGGGCTGCTGGTGGAAAAGGAATTACGCGGGTTGGCCCCTTTGCAGCATCATCCGCGCCGTCCCTTCGTGGTCATCCTCGGAGGCGCCAAGGCCGAGACCAAGATCCCCTACATAGCACCCCTGCTTAAAAAAGCCGATAAGCTTATCGCGGGAGGGGTAATCTTAAACACGCTTTTAGCCGGCTGGGGGCATGAAACCGGAAAGTCCGTGGTGGAAAAATCGCAGCTCTCCAATGCCAAAAAACTTAGCCGCGCGCGCCGATTATTAATCGCCGATGATGTTTGCGTATTGGGCGGCGATATGGCGAAGGGTTCCATGTGCACTATCCCGCTGGCATCGGTTGGGGCGAGTG